>Ga0136630_1000299_pt1 | contig 18457 bp, 19 predicted proteins | sample AntDrymUQ5682106_2_FD_105496 | JGI IMG/M metagenome (GOLD analysis project Ga0136630, IMG submission 105496) | Polar desert sand microbial communities from Dry Valleys, Antarctica - metaG UQ568 (21.06) | ecosystem: Environmental > Terrestrial > Soil > Desert | place: Antarctica: Dry Valley...
AGTCATGAGCGGACGCCCTCCGTGAGGATCGCAGCGAGCGCCAGCGAGTGAGGACCGGAGCGGATGGGGACCGCGGGGCAAACAGTCATGAGCGGACGCCCTCGGCGCGGTGCTGCTGCCAGCCGTCGAGAAGTCGGCGCTGGACGGCGAACATCTCGCGCTCCTCGTCGGGTTCGGCATGGTCATAACCGAGTAGGTGCAACACGCCGTGGGTGGTCAGCAGATGCAGTTCGGCATCGAAGCTGTGCCCGGCTGCCGAGGCCTGCTTGATTGCCACGGCAGGGCACAGGACCACGTCGCCGAGCAGGGCGGGGCTGGGATCTGACTCGTCGGGGCGGCGGGCGGTGTCCAGTTCGTCCATGGGGAAGGCCAAGACGTCGGTAGGACCCGAGGAATCCATCCACTTCTCGTTCAAGCTGGCCATGTACTCCACGTCGATCAGCAGAACCGAGAGTTCGGCCAGCGGATTGACGTCGAGTTTCCAGAGCAGGAAGCGGCACAGTGCGGCGAGGGATACCTCGTCGAAGGGGATATCAGACTCGTTGGCGATGTCCACGGACATGGTGGGCGTCGAGTCCGTTACCGGCGAGGCGGGGCAGCGCCGCGTCGTGCCGCGGAGCCCGAGCGGTCGGAGTCTGCTCGCCGGGCGGAGCGCGGACCGCTCGCATGGGGGCCGGTCAGTTGGTTCTCACTCTGCTCAGCAGTCTCGGCGTCGAAGCGCGCGTAGGCGTCGACGATGTGGCCGACCAGGCGATGACGTACGACATCGACGCTGCTGAGGTGGGTGAAGGCAACGTCCTCGACTCCATCAAGGATCGACTGGACAACCCGCAGGCCGCTGCGCTGCCCGCCAGGAAGGTCCACCTGGGTCACGTCGCCGGTGACGACCATCTTGGAACCGAACCCGAGTCTGGTGAGGAACATCTTCATCTGCTCAGGAGTCGTGTTCTGGGCCTCGTCGAGCACGATGAACGCATCGTTGAGCGAGCGACCTCGCATGTAGGCCAATGGAGCGACCTCGATCGTCCCGGCCTGGGTGAGCCGAGGAATAGAGTCCGGATCGAGCATGTCGTGCAGAGCGTCGTAGAGCGGCCGTAGGTAGGGGTCGATCTTGTCGTAGAGCGTGCCCGGCAGGTATCCGAGCCGTTCACCGGCCTCGACAGCAGGACGGGTCAGGATGATCCGGTTGACTTGTTTCGCCTGCAGGGCCTGGACGGCCTTGGCCATCGCCAGGTACGTCTTACCGGTGCCGGCCGGGCCGATCCCGAAGACGATCGTGTGCTCGTCAATGGCATCGACGTACCGCTTCTGGTTCAGCGTCTTGGGGCGGATCGTGCGCCCGCGCCGGGAGAGGATGTTCAGGCTCAGTACGTCGGCCGGCCGCTCGGTCGCGCCGTTGCGGAGCATGTGCAGCGCCTGCGAGACCGCATCCGGGCGCAGATGCCCACCCTGACCGACCAGGGCGATCAACTCGTCGAAGACCCGCACTGCGAAGGCATTGTCCGATGGCGACCCGGTGATGATGATCTCGTTGCCCCGGACGAGGACCCGGGCGCGCAAGTCCCGCTCGACCAGCCGCAGGATCTCATCACCCGAGCCGAGCAGGCTGACCATCGGGACCGACGGTGGGACCACGATCGTGGTGGCCGAAACCGCTGTGGATGACAATTGTTGAGCAGCCAGCGAGGTCGTTTCCGTAGCGGACGCAGCGGGCGAGCGTGGATCGCTCTCGGGGTTATGCGGGACAGTGGGCAACGGTGCTGCGGCCCTGCTTTCCAAGTCTGGGAACTGTTCGGATATCGACAGTTTACCCAGGCCGCCGACATACCCTGCCCGCTTTTCCGGTTCGTACCCGATCAGCCGGGCGGCCAGCTCATCGTGCGGCCGCCCAGCACGTGGACGTGCGCGTGGAAGACGGTCTGATGGGCGTCGGCACCGGTGTTGGCCACGAGGCGGTATCCGCTCTCGGCAATGCCTTCGGTGACCGCCACGACGTGGGCCGACGCGATCACTTCGGCCAGGCCCGACGGATCGGCTCCGACCAGCGCAGCAGCGTTGGGTTGATGCTGTTTGGGGATCACCAGGACGTGCACCGGGGCCTGCGGCTCGAGGTCACGGAATGCCATTGTGCTGTCTGTCTCATGGACGATGTCGGCGGAGATCTCGCCGGCGACGATCTTGCAGAAGAGGCAGTCTGAGTCGGCCATGGGTGCACCGTAGAGGTCCGGGTCGAAGCGGGCCGGTCAGCCCCAGCGGCCGACGGCGGCCGCCAGTGCTGACACCGAAGCCGCGCCGGCAGTCGAGGTACGCAGGATCGCCTCCCCGAGACGTACCGGCTGTCCACCAGCTGCCCGCAGGGCTTGCAACTCGGCATCGGTCAGCCCCCCTTCTGGACCCACGACGAGTGCGATTCGGCCCCTTCGCGGTAGCTCAAGGGTCGAGAAGCCATGCTCGGCTCGTTCGTGCAGGACGATGGGCAACTCGGCGCCGACCAGGATTGCGCACACATCGCGGGTGGTGGTCAGTTCGGCCACCTGGGTCATTCGCAGACGTCGGGATTGCTTGCTCGCCTCCCGCGCCGCGCTGCGCCAGCGCTGGAGGCTTCGCACTCCGCGTGCCTCGTGCCATCGGGTCACACATCGGCTGGCTTCCCAGGGAACGATCAGGTCCACACCGACCTCGGTCATGAGCGCAACAGCGAGTTCACCCCGATCGCCCTTCGGCAGGGCTTGGATGACGACGAACTCCGGCTCCGGCACCGGGACCGGCACCCGTCGCAGCACCGCAATTCGCAGGCCGTCCTCGACAACCTCGATGACCCGACCGTCGATCGCGACACCGTGCCCGTCGGAGATCCGCAGCGTCTCCCCGATTCCCACCCGGCGGACGGTGGCAGCGTGCCGACCCTCCGCCCCGTCAAGGAAAACCTCGTCGGAGACGCTTTCGAGGGAATGCACGAAGAACACCGGCGGACTCGTCGTCGGAACCTGCTCAGGGTCAGCGGCCGTTGAAGGCATCACGTACTCGGGAGAACAGTCCACCGCCTCCGGCCCTGGTCGACACGGGGCGTTCCTCGTCGCGCAACGCAGCGAGCTTGCGCAGGATCTCCTCCTGCTCGGGGTCGAGCCGGGTCGGAGTGATCACCTCGACGTGGACGTAGAGGTGGCCACGACCGGTCGCACGTAACTTCGGGATCCCCGCCGCGCGGAGGGTGATGATCGATCCCGACTGGGTGCCCGGGCGGATCTCGATCTCCTGCTCGCCGTCCAGGGTGGTCAGGGACAAAGTGGTCCCCAGCGCCGCCGCTGTCATCGGGAGGCTGACCCGGCAGTGCAGATCAGCTCCCTCCCGCGTGAAGATGTCGTGGTCGCGTTCGTGGATCTCCACGTACAGGTCGCCGGCGGGGCCGCCGCCGGGGCCGACCTCGCCCTGACCGGACAACCGGATCCGCATGCCGTCCTCGACGCCGGCCGGGACCTTGACCGACAGACTCCGCCGGGATCGGACCCGGCCGTCACCGCCGCACTGTGGGCACGGTTCAGGGATGACCTGACCGACCCCGCCACATGCTGGGCAGGCGCGCTTGGTGATGACCTGACCGAGAAAGGAGCGTTGGATGCTCTGCACCTCGCCCACGCCGTTGCAGGTCGTACAGGTCTGCGGATGGGTACCGGGTGCAGTACCGGCACCGGTGCACGCCGTACACAGCACGGCGGTCTCGACCATCAACTCCTTGGTGGCACCGAAAGCGGTCTCGACCAGGTCCAGCTCGAGCCGGATCAGGGCATCGGCACCGGTGCGGGCCCGGCTGCGGGGACCCCGGCTGGCACCGGCCCCGCCGAAGAAGGCGTCCATGATGTCGCCGAACCCGTTGAAGCCGGTAAATGGGCTACCGGCGCCACCACCGCCGTTACCCAGTGGGTCACCACCCAGGTCGACGATCTGACGTTTCTGCGGGTCGCGCAGCACCTCGTAGGCGGTGGCGACATTCTTGAACTTCTCCTGCGCCGCCGGGTCAGGGTTGACGTCGGGATGCAGGTCGCGAACCAGCTTTCGGTAGGCCCGTTTGATTTCCTCGTTCGTCGCATCCCGGCTCACCCCGAGGGCGCCGTAGTAGTCAGTCGGCATCGATCAACCCCCGCTCACGAGGCGGCCGACATAACGCGCCACCGCCCGTACGGCGGCGATGTTGCTCGGATAGTCCATCCGTTTCGGACCGAGCACGCCCAGACCGCCCAGCTGCTGAGTGCCATTGCCGTACCCGGCGGAGACGACCGCAGCCGCAGCCAGACCGGCGTGCTGGTTCTCCTCGCCGATCCGGACCATCACCGTGCTCGGGTCCACCTCACCGATCAGTCGCAGGATGACCACCTGTTCTTCGAGCGCCTCGAGAATGGGACGTAGGGACATCGGGAAGTCGTGCAGATCTCGGGTCAGGTTTGCGGTGCCGCCCACCACGATGCGCCCGTCGGGTTGCTCCACCAGGGTTTCCAGCAAGACCGAGGCGACGCACGCGGCCAGTGGCCTCATCTCGTTCGGGACGTTGCGCGCCAACTCGGCGACCCTGCTGCTGGCATCGGATAGGCGCAGTCCACCGATGGCCGCGTTCAGCTTCGACCGCAGGTCTGCGACCTGTTCTTCGGTCACCTCGACATTGAGCGGTATCACCCGTTGCTCGATCCGCCCGGAGTCGGTGATCACGACCAGCATCACCCGGCTGGTGCTCAACGGAAACACCTCGACGTGGCGGATCCCGCTTCGGGCGATCGTCGGATACTGCACGACCGCGACCTGTCGGGTCAGCTGAGCAAGCAGCCGTACGGTCCGGCCGAGTACGTCGTCGAGGTCCACCGCACCCTCGAGAAAGGACTGGATGGCCTTGCGTTCGGCGGCCGTCATCGGCTTGATCTGGGTCAGCCGGTCGACGAAGAGTCGATACCCCTTGTCCGTGGGCACCCGCCCGGCGCTCGTGTGTGGCTGGGTGATGTAGCCCTCGTCCTCGAGGACCGCCATGTCGTTGCGGATCGTGGCCGCCGACACTCCCAGGCTGTGCCTGTCCACCAGCGCCTTGCTGCCGACTGGGTCGTTGGTGGAGACGAAGTCCTCGACGATCGCCCGCAGCACCTGCAGGCGACGTTCGTCGTGGGTCATCGTCGAAGATCCCTTCTGCTGTCTGGAGGCAGCCGCCCGCTCACGACCTGACTTGGTGTTCGGCTGGCAGTCCCTGTCCCGGAGTGCCAGACCTGATCTCCAGCATACGACCCGGACCGACTGTGCCTGGCTTGTCGTAGGTATCGGTTAGGCTCGCCTGGTCTGATCGGCCGACTTCGAGGTAGCCCACACTGATCTTCAAAGAGGTTCGAGACAACCGGCCCTACCCCGACCATGGGCTTTCCACGCGTGACTGGGCCGGCATTCCCCCGCGACAGGTGCGCCTCGACGAACTGGTCACCACCAAGACCGTGCTCGCTCTGGACAAACTCCTGGAAGAGGACTCCACGTTCTACGGCGACCTGTTCCCGCACGTGGTTGCGTGGAAGGGCACGCTCTACCTCGAGGATGGAATGCACCGGGCACTGCGGGCGGCGCTGCACCAGCGCAACGTCTTGCACGTACGGGTGCTCGACCTGGACGAATTCCGCCCCGGCGGAAGCGGCACGAAGGCGGCCCCGGTCTCCGACCCGAAGGCCTGACCTGAACTGTTCTCGCGGTCAGTCGGTGAGGTCGCGGACGACGGCGTCGGCAAGCAGCCGGCCACGCATGGTCAAGGCGGCCCGTCCGGCGGCGTAGGCGCTCCGGTCGAGCAGTCCGTAGGTCACCGCTTCCTCCGCCCGCTGCCGGCCACGATCGGAGAGCAACTCCAGGGCAATCCCGCCCCGAAGTCGGATCCCCAGCATGATCGCCTCGATCCGTCGGTGCGCGCCGTCGAGCAGTTCGCTGCCCTGGGCTGGACTGGCCCCTTCGGCCAGCGCCCCGGCATAGGCCGCTGGATGTTTGCGGTTCCACCAGCGCGCTCCACCGATGTGACTGTGCGCACCTGGACCGATCCCCCACCAGTTACCGCCGGTCCAGTAGAGCTCGTTGTGCCGGCACTGGTCAGCCGGCGAAGAGGCCCAGTTGGAGACCTCGTACCAGCCCAGCCCAGCTCTGCTCAGTGTCTGGTCGGTTTGCTCGTACCGGTCGGCGAGCACGTCGTCGTCGGGTGCCGTGATCTCGCCTCGGGCGACCCGGCGGGCCAGCGCCGTACCCGGTTCGACGATCAACGCGTACGCGGAGAGATGTTCCACGCCGGCTGACAGCGCCGCGTCCAGCGAGGTCTGCCAGTCCTCATCGGATTCCCCAGGCGTCCCGTAGATCAGGTCGAGGCTGACCCGGGGAATTCCGGCGGCGCGAGCATCCTCGGCTGCCCGGAGCGCCTGGCCAGGAGTGTGCTGGCGGTCCAGAACGGACAAGACATGCGGTACGGCCGACTGCATGCCCAGCGACACCCGGTTCACTCCGGCACGTAGCAGGCGAGCGAACGACGCGCGGGTCACCGACTCCGGATTCGCCTCGACCGTTACCTCGACGTCCGGGGCCACCGGGAATTCGGTCCGGATCTCGTCCAGCATCGCCGCGAGGTGTTCGGCCGGCAGCAGCGTCGGCGTTCCACCACCGAAGAAGATCGTGCGCACCGTCGGGAGCTCCGAGCCCAGGACCAGCCGGACGAGCCGAAGTTCTGCCAACACGCTGTCGACATAGTCGTTACGACTGGCACCCGGCCCGAGTTCGGAGGCGGTGTAGGTGTTGAAGTCGCAGTATCCGCAACGGCTCGCGCAGAAGGGGACGTGGATGTAGAGCCCGAAGGGGGTTTCGAGCAGGTGCCGGCGGGCCGAGTCCGGTAGCCAGTGCTGATCGGGGCGGGTGCGAGCCGGCAGTCCCACCGCGAAGGGCTTCTGATCGGACAGGGTGGAGGTCATCGGCTCCAGTGTGACAACCTGCTGGCCGCAGATGTGGGACCGCACGCCCAGACGAGGAAAGGGCGATCTGAGTTGATCGAGCCGACGAGTGAACTGGTCCGGTACTCCGTGACTGCCGGTGTGGCCACGATCGCCCTGGACTCCCCGGCCAAACGCAACGCGCTGTCTCAGGCGCTGCTCAGCCAGCTGATGGCACGCATCCACGAGGCGCAGGCAGACAGCGAGGTTCGGGTCATCGTCTTGACCCACACCGGCCCGGTGTTCTGCTCCGGGATGGATCTGAGCGAGGCCCGTGGCGTGGGTGCATCCGAGATGGGCATTAACGCCTTCCCGAAGCTGCTGCAAACCCTGTGGGACAGTCCCAAGCCGGTCGTGGCGCGAGTGGCCGGACCCGCACGCGCGGGTGGTGTCGGGCTGATCGCAGCCTGTGATCTGGCTGTCTGCATCCGGTCGGCCACGTTCGCCTTCAGCGAGGTACGTCTCGGCATTGTCCCGGCGGTGATCTCCGCGACGGTGCTTCCGAGGCTGAGTCCGCGCGCTGCGCACGAGCTCTTCCTCACCGGCTCGGTCTTCGACGGAGTGCGAGCCGCCGATATCGGTCTGGTCAACGCAGCGGTCGAGGAGGACGAACTCGACGCGGCAACCGCTTCCTACGTCGCCGACCTGGTCAAAGGGGGTCCGATCGCGCTGGGCGCCGTCAAGGCGCTCCTGCGTCGTCCGCCGGCCGCGACGATGGCCCAAGACCTCACCGAACTGCTGGAGATCTCGGCGCGCTTGTTCGCCAGCGACGAGGGTCAAGAGGGAATTCGGGCATACGGCGAGAAGCGGTCACCGCGCTGGGTTCCCGCCCGTCCGGACTAGATTCGACCGCTCGATGATGGACAACAACAGCAACGCGCTGAGCTGGATGGATGCCGCCCGAATCGTTCTGGTTGGCGTACTCGGAGCGGTCGTCGGACTGGGACTGGGCAACGCGATCGGTACGGTCGGCGATCTCGGCCCGCTCGATGTGACGACTCGGCTCACGACCGGAGTCGGTTTGACCTTCGACGTCGGGGTTGCCGCGGTCCGTCTGGACACGTCCGGTCCGGTCGGGCTGAGCATCACCGCCAACGACGTGCGGTTCGCGGGTCCGGCCGACCTGGCCGACACGCTGACCGCCTTCGGCGACGTCGAGGCAGTCGCCGGCTCGCTGCTGCGGGCCACGGTGATCCATCTTCTCGGTTATGCCTCGGTCGGTGCGCTGATCGGTCTGCTGCTCGGGCTGGTCACCCATCGGCCGTTGCTCGGCCGCCCGACCACGACACGGCGGCGGCGGGCGGCCTACGCCGCAGTCGCCTGGCTGGCCGTCGGTGCACTCGCGACGTCGGTGATCGGGCCGTCGGTGAGTCTGGCCAGCCGATCGTGGACGACGGTGGCCGGCCTGTCCGTCGAGGGGCAGCAGGTCCCGAACGTCCAGGTCGCGGGCAGTCTTCTCGACGAGGCATTGCAAGTCCTGGAGGAGAACGAGAACTTTTATCAGCAACTGCTGGTCAGCGCGGCGACCGCGATGGCGGGGATCGCCGAGGAGGACGCCGAGCGCGGCCTCGCCGCATTCGTGTTCGAAAGCGACCTGCACTGCAATCTGGGCATGACCCGGGTGATCAGCGAAGTGGCCGCCCAATCCCAAGCAAGCTTCGTTCTCAGTGGTGGGGACATCACGATGAGCGGCACCCAACTCGAGGCTTTGTGCACCGACGTCTATCTGCGCCGCCTGGCCGGCATCCCGCTCGTCCTCGTCCTGGGCAACCACGACTCGGCCCAGACCGGAGCCGACCTCGAGCTGAGCCGGGCGGGGGTGATGCGCGGCGAGCCGCTCGACATCGCCGGTCTGACCCTGCTCGGGGACAGCGATCCGTTCCGCTCCCAGATCGGGTCGCCGACGACTCTTCGCGACGGCGAGACAGCCGTTGAATTCACCGACCGGATGGCCGAGAGTGCCTGCGCGGTAGAACCCGACGTCCTGGTCGTACACGACCCTGCCCACGCCGTCGGGGCGATCGAGGACGAGTGTGCCCCGCTGGTCCTGTCCGGGCATCGGCACCGCGAGGAGGGCCCGAGGGTGATCGGAGACACCGTGACGTACACGGTGGACAACTCCGGTGGTACCGGTGAGAACACCGCGTCCTACGGACCGTTGGCAACCAACAGTGCGGTGGCGTTGTTCTACTACGACCCGGACACCGGCGAGGTGGTCGGCTACCGCACCGTGCAGTTCGGCAGGGATGCCTCGACCGAAGTCACCGATTACCGCCGGCTCAAGGCCGGACAGTTCACCCGCGGGGAGTGACCGGCCCCCGGCGTAGTCCGCGGCGATCGTCAGGCAGCCGTTGGGTGACCCCGGCGGCATCCAGCCACCGCAACACCGGCAGCGCGACCCGGCGGGAGGTCTGCAGCGCGTCTCGTGCCTGGCCGGTCGTGAACGGCTGCTCGAGGTTCTCCAGCCGCGCAATGGCCTCCTCTCGTGCCCCTGGCGCCAAGAACACACCGTCGCCAACGGCGACCAGAAGTCCGGCCCGTACGGCGGCGGCCAGCACGACCGGTGTGAGGTCGAGCGCTGAGAGTTCTGTCGGCCTCGGGGCATCGAATGGGTTGTGCCGCAGACGCTCTCGAACCTCCTCGATCCGCGTCGCTAGATCGTCTGGAAGGGCTTCGGGGCGGCTCTGCTCGGTCGAGGTGACCCGACCTGCCACGAGCTGCCACGGGGGGCTCAGCAACGCCGGCAACAATCGGGGATCGGGCAGACCCAACGTGCGGGTCACCGCTCCGGCGGCCAGACCCGCATCGAGCGGGTGGCATCGCTGGTGATCGGCGGCGAGGACGTCCAACCGGTCAGTCAGATCCTGCCGGGTCGTCGGATCCATCAGCCAGCCATTGATCGGCTGGGTTCTCGGCCGCCCGATGCCGAGGGTGGCGAGAACCTCAACTCTCTCGATACCGCGTCGTCGCAACTCAGCATCCGGGTCCGGCCCGGCGGCCATCCCGGCCAGCTCGGCGCCGCGCCGCTGTGCAGCCCCTCTCCTGCGTGCCAGCGGGCGGGGAAGTGGATCGAGCACGTCGGCTCCAACGATCCTGCGGCTGCTCGAATCCCGTAGAAGGACCCGATCGCCGTAGGTCGCAGCGACGGGGCTGCTCAAGGACAACCGCACTCCGCGGTCGCCGAGCCGGCGGGTACGTGCCGGCAGCGCCGCAGCACCGACGTGCATGGTCATTTCGGCGGGAAGGCGTGCGACGGCCGAAGCCAGCAGCACGTCGAGGGTGCTGCTCAAGGCCCACCTCTCCCGGGTCAGCAGTGCGTCCCCTCGACCGATGTCCGCTGCGGAGATTCCTCGGACGTTGACGGCGACCCGAGCCACAGCCTGCACTGTGGACATCGGCTCGTTCAGGCTCTGCAGTCCGCGCACCATGACGGCCTGACCGGTCCTCCCGACGATCAACTCGTCCCCGATGCGTAGCCGACCCGCGGCCAATGTGCCGGTGACCACCGTTCCCGCTCCGCGGATGGTGAAGACCCGATCAACCCACAGTCGTGTCGGTGCCGTCACGTCCGGGTCCGGCAGGGTGGCGACCAGGCTTGCCAGCGCGTTTCGCAGGTCATCGAGGCCGGCGCCAGTGACCGCACTACAGGCGACCGCCTGGATTCCGGCCAAACTCGTCCCAGCCAACCAGTCGGGCACGTCGGCGAGTACCGGATGCGGATCGGCGAGATCGCTTCGGGTGACCACCACGAGCCCAGCAGCCACACCCAACGCATCAAGGATCCCGACGTGTTCTTGCGTTTGAGCCGACCATCCGCCGTCGGCGGCGACCACGAGCAGGACGGCGGGTACCGGTCCGACACCGGCCAGCATCGTGCTCACGAACCGTTCGTGTCCAGGTACGTCGACGAAAGCGACGTGTTCTCCGTTCGGTAACGGCATCCACGCGAACCCGAGGTCGATGGTCAACCCGCGACGGCGTTCCTCGGCGTAGCGATCGGGCTCCATCCCGGTCAAGGCCCGGACCAACGTCGACTTTCCGTGGTCGACGTGGCCGGCGGTGGCTAGGACGTACACGTCTCGATCCGGGTGAGGCATCCGTTTCCGGCGCCGCTCGTCGCGGCGACTCTGACCGCGAGGTACAACGCCTCGTCCTGGCTCGGATGCAGCGCGCGCAGGTCGAGCAGGCAGCGGTCTCGCTCGATCCGCCCGAGCACAGGTTGATTTCCGGTGCGAAGCGCTGCGGCGAAGCCGGGATTGAGGCTCACCGCGGCACTGGCCAAGGTGACGTCAGGGGCGCCACCGCCACCGATCCGCGCGAGGCTCTCAACCGCTTGCGCCTCGATTCCGTTGCGCTGCAGGCGCAAGGCCAGCTGCCGCGCCCGGTCACGAAGGTCGGAGATCCCGATCTCGAGGGCTCGGAGCACGGGCGGCCGGGGCCCACGTACGGTGGCTTCCAGCGCTGCCAGGGTGAGTTTGTCCACTCTCAGTGCTCGGGCCAAGGGGTGGCGGCGAAGCCGTTCGACCAACTCAACGCGACCGAGGATCAGACCTGCCTGCGGACCACCGAGCAGTTTGTCGCCACTCGCCGTGATCAGCGCGGCACCGGCCGCCAGCGCGGACTGCGCGTCCGGTTCGTTCGGAATGGCCGGATGCGCGACCAGCAGCCCGGAGCCCAGATCGGCGATGACCGGGACCGGCAGCACCGACAACCGGCCGACTTCTACCGAGGAGGTGAATCCTCGTACGACGAAGTTCGATGGGTGCACCTTCATGACGAAGGCCGTCTCCGGTCCGACGGCTGCCGCGTAGTCCTCGAAGGTGACTCGGTTCGTCGTACCGACCTCGCGCAGCCGGGCGCCGGTGGATACCAACAGATCCGGGATCCGGAAGCCGTCACCGATCTCGACGAGTTCCCCTCGGGCGACGATGATCTCCTTGCCCTGCGCCAGTGCGGTGGCAGCCAGCACGACGGCCGCCGCCCCGTTGTTGACGATGTGCGCGGCCTGTGCCGCGGGGACTGCCTCGCACAGCGCATCGATCGCGCCTTTTCCCCGTCGGCCACGGCGCCCGGTATCCAGATCCAGTTCCACGTCGGTGGTGCCGCTGGCGGCAACCAGCGCTGCGACGGCGGCTGATGACAGCGGAGCGCGGCCCAAGTTCGTGTGCACCAGAACCCCGGTGGCGTTCAGGACCGGCCGCAGGGTTGCGGCTATGGCCGGAAGCGACCTGACCGTTTCCTCGATCGCCTCGGCGGGTGCAACAGTCCCGGCCCGGACCTGCCCCTGGACCTGGGCGATGATCTGTCTGACCAAAGAACGACCCAGCTCCGCGCAGGCCCCAGCCAGTCTCGGATCGGCCAGCATGTCGTCGGTGCGGGGCACCTGCCTGCGGGCGCTGTCCCCACCCATGTCCACCGACTCTACGGCGACCCGGTCTCACGCGCGGCAGGTCCGTGACCGACCGGCGCATACAGTCATAAGCGTGACCCGTACCGTCCCTTCGTCCCAACACATGAACGCCACGAATTCTCCGGCCACGACGTACCGGCTGACGAGCTACGCACACGGCGGCGGCTGCGCGTGCAAGATCCCGCCGGGGGAACTCGAAGCGATGGTCGCCGGGCTCAGCGCCGCACCCCTTTCCGGTCCGGGCATCGGCGAGATGATCGTGGGGCTGGAGTCCGGCGACGACGCCGCGGTGGTGCGGATCACCGACGGACAGGCCGTCATCGCCACGGCGGACTTCTTTCCCCCGGTCGTCGACGACGCCTACGACTGGGGGCGAATCGCGGCGGCCAACGCCTTGTCCGACGTGTACGCGATGGGCGGTACGCCGATCGTGGCCGTCAATCTGCTCGGCTGGCCGCGCGACGTGCTCCCGTTGGAGCTTGCCGCCGAAGTGCTGCGCGGTGGACTCGACGTCGCGCGCAGTGTGGGCTGTCACGTCGGTGGCGGTCACAGCGTCGACGATCCAGAGCCCAAGTACGGCATGGCCGTTACTGGGATCGGTGATCCGGACCGGTTGATCCGCAACGACGCCGCCCAGGTCGGCCTCCCGTTGTCGCTGACCAAACCCCTGGGCGTCGGCGTCCTGAACAACCGGCACAAGGTGACCGGTGAGGTGTTCGACAACGCGATTGCGACGATGACCGAACTCAACCGCGACGCATCGATCGCCGCCGTAGCCGCCGGGGTACGCGCGGGCACCGATGTGACCGGCTTCGGGCTGCTCGGCCACCTGTTCAAACTGGCCAGGGCCAGCGGGGTCACCGCGCTACTCAACTCCTCGGCCGTACCCCTGCTCGACGGCGCTCGCGAGGCCGTGCGCGACGGGTACGTGTCTGGCGGCACCCGGCGCAACCTGGAGTGGGTCGGCGCTGCAGCCGATCTGTCCACGGTGGACGAGCACACCGCTCTACTGCTCGCCGATGCGCAGACTTCGGGAGGACTGCTGCTGGTCGGCGAGATCCCTGGCGCGACAGTGATCGGTGAAATCGTCCTGGCACGGGAGCACGCCATCGTCGTTCTTTGATCGCCGTACCTCGGTCGACCCGCAGCCGCATCACTCGTGGCGCTAGCGTGAAGCGCATGCTCGCTGCCTACGTCGCCAAGCCTGCTCCCGACGATCCGTTGTCGGCGCTCGAGGTCGGCGACCGACCAGAGCCCGAACCGCGCGAGGGCTGGATGACCGTCACGGTCAAGGCCGCCTCGCTCAACCACCACGATGTGTTCTCGCTGCGCGGGGTGGGCCTGCCTGAGGACCGAATGCCGATGATTCTGGGTTGCGATGCTGCCGGGACTGACGAGAACGGCAATGATGTGGTCGTCCACGCGGTGATCAGTGATCCAACGTGGACAGGTGATGAGACCCTGGACCCGAAGCGCTCGCTGCTGTCCGAGCGACACCAGGGGACGCTGGCGGAGAAAGTGCTCGTACCCGCCCGCAACGTGGTTCCCAAGCCGGCCGAGTTGTCTTTCCCCGAGGCAGCCTGCCTGGCGACAGCGTGGCTGACCGCGTACCGGATGTTGTTCACCAAGTCCGGTGTTCGACCGGGTGACACGGTCCTGGTGCAGGGCGCCAGCGGTGGCGTCGCAACCGCCCTCATCTCGCTGGCAAGTGCCGCGGGGATCCGGGTGTGGGCGACCGGCCGCACCGAGCAGAAGCGGGCCCTGGCAACCGAACTCGGCGCGCATGCGACCTTCGAGTCCGGGGCCCGACTGCCCGAACGAGTCGACGCGGTTTTCGAGACGGTGGGCGAGGCAACCTGGGCGCACAGCCTGAAGTCCTTGAAGCCCGGCGGTCGCGTCGTGGTGTCCGGCTCCACCAGTGGTGCGGGCCCGTCAGCCGACCTGCAGCGGGTGTTCTTCCTGCAGCTGTCGGTGATCGGCTCGACCATGGGAACTCGCGAAGAGCTCGCCCGGTTGATCCAGTTCTGTCAGACCAGCGGCGTGCGACCGCGGATCGACGTGCAGATGGCACTGGCCGATGCCCGGGACGGCTTCGCCCGGATGATCAACGGTGAGACAGGCGGCAAGATCGTCTTCACCCTGGACTGATCCACGCCCGAGCAACGCCCGGCTCCGCGCTTGTTCCGGCCCAGGTTTGCGTCAGCAGGTGGTTTGCGGTACAAACTTGTTTGTGAGTATGACCCCCAAGCCACCGCCCGTTACCGACGGCGTCACCGAAACCGAACGAGCAGCCGCCGAGTCCCTCGCGCTCATCGAGGCGCAGCGACGCCGCGTCACCGCACAGATCGAGCCAGACATTCGCCTGCTGTACGGCGTGTGGGGGCTCGCGCTGCTGGTCGGTGAGGCTGCATTCTTCTTCGCCTACTGGGAGAACTCGCCCATCGCGATACCACTCCCGGTTGCCGGCGTGACGCTGTTCGTCTCGCTGGTCGCTGCGATGGTCACCATGGGAGTGCACATCGGCCGCAGGGTCGCCGGCGTCCGCGGGAACTCGTCTCGCCAAGGCAAGTTCTATGGCTGGACGTGGACCGTCGGGTTCGTCTGCCTGGGTGCCATCATCACCGGTGCCGGCCGGGCAGGGGCAGACGACGAGACGATCGCCCTGCTCTGGGCGGCCGGGTCCGGACTGGTCATCGGGCTGCTCTACATGGCCGGCGGCGCGATGTGGCTCGACCGGACTCAGTTCACGCTCGGTGCGTGGTTCGCCGTGGTCTCCGGCGCCGGGGCGATTGCAGGCCTGCCCTGGTTGTACCTGGTCCTGTCAATTGCCGGTGGCGGAGGTCTTCTGGTCGTTGCTGCATTAGTGGCCGCGCGAACCAGACACCAGCAGCCATGACGGCCACTTCGGGGCTGGATCCGGTGATCCATGCTCCGGCCAGACTCCGTCTGGTGGCCACCCTGTCGGCCCTGGGTTACAGCGACCGGATGTCCTTCCCCCGGCTGCAGAAGTTGCTGGCCATGACCGGCGGCAACCTCTCGACGCATCTGCGCCGACTCGAGGACGCCGGCTACGTCGCGGTTACCAAGACCCATGAGGGGCGGACACCGGCGACCTATGTCGCGCTGACCCGAGCAGGGCGCTTGGCGTTCGAGAACTACACGGCCGCACTGCGCGCGCTCCTTGACCCAGCAGGCGGGCCACCCCAGACCACAACCGACGGTTCGGCCAACGCAGGCCGCACAGCGAAAAGGAGAAAGCCATGACAGGCGACCCGACTGACCTCAAGGCAGAACCACCGATCGCCCGCCTTCTGGACGTGAGCCGAACCTTTGGAAATGTCCTTGCCCTCGACCATGTCTCGGTCGATCTTCGGCGCGGCGAACTGGTCGGACTGCTCGGCCCCAACGGCGCCGGCAAGTCCACGCTCATCTCGTTGCTCTGCGGCCAGCGCAAACCCAGTGCCGGTCGGGTCGAGATGTTCAGCGGTGACCCGCGGACGGCCAAGAACCGAGTACGACTGGGCATGACGCCGCAGGAGACCGGCCTTCCGCCGACACTGCGAGTCGGCGAGGTCCTGAACTTTGTTGCCTCGCACTACCCCGATCCGATGGCGTAGGTCCGCTGCTCGAGCGGTTCGGCTTGTCCCACAAGGGCGGCAGCCAGACCGGCGGCCTGTCCGGCGGGCAGAAGCGCCGACTCTCCCTTGCTCTTGCGCTGGTCGGACGCCCGGACCTCATCCTGCTCGATGAGCCCACGACCGGTCTCGACGTCGAGGCGAGGCGCCACGTCTGGTCGGCGATCCGGGACTACCACGGCAGCGGTGGCACCGTCGTGCTCAGCAGCCACAACATGGCCGAGGTCGAGGAGTTGGCGCGCCGGGTCGTGGTCATCGACCGTGGCCGGGTGGTGGCTGACGATGATGTCGCCACCATCCGCACCAGGGTCGCGACCCGGCGGGTGAGCCTGCGGGCCGACGTGCTCCCCGAACTACCCGGGTCGGAGCGGCTGACCAGCGACGGTGACCTGCACGAGCTCTTCACCTCCGACAGCGATGCCGTCGTACGCGAACTCGTCACGTCAGGGGCAGAATTTTCCAACTTGGAAGTCGTCTCAGCGTCCCTCGAAGAGGCCTTCGTCGCCCTCACCCGTGAGGAGCAAGCAGCATGAATACAGCCCAGATCGCGCCCCTCGCCGCAGAAGCAAGCCGTCCGTCCGCCGGGCAACCGGTCGGGGCCACTCGGCTTGCCGGATTGCACTACAAGTTTCTGTTCCTGGAAACCATCCGCGTACCGATCGCGGTCGTGTCGACCACGGTCTTTCCCGCACTGTCGTTGATGTTCTTCGTGATCCCGCAGGGCGACCTCGCCTCGGAACCGGTGATCGCCTCTGCGGCAGCGGCCCAATTGTCAGTCTTCGCGATCATGAGCGTGTGCCTGTTCACCTTCGGTGCCGGCATCGCCGAGGACCGGGCCACGCCGTGGGATCCCTACTTGCGGACGTTGCCCGCCGGCCCCGGCCAACGGGTGGTCGGACGGTTGCTCAACGGGGTGACCTTCGCGGTCATGGGCCTGGTGCCGTTGCTGCTCCTGGCCGCGACACTGACCGAGGCGACCCTGCCAATCGGGCGGATCGTGCCTGCGATGCTCGCGTGGGTCGCGGCGGGCCTGCCATTCCTAGGGCTGGGGCTGGCGATCGGCTACCGGCTGTCATCCAAGGCTGCGCTCGCGGTCGCCAACGTATTGTTGCTGCCGCTGGCCTTCGGCGGAGGGCTGTTTCTGCCGCCGCAATTGTTCCCGGGGTGGTTGGACACGGCTTCGACATTCCTGCCCAGTCGGGCCGGCCGCGATCTTCTCGTGGGCACAGTCACCGGGGACACGATTCCGCTGCTGAGCATCGCGGTTCTGCTCGCTTGGACCGCACTTGCCCTCGGGTTGGCCGTCCTCGCCTACCGTCGCGACGAGGGCCAGCGCTTCCGCTGAGTCGTCGCAGGAGCAGGCAGATAGCCTGCGCTGATGTTTGAGTTGGCGGGCTCGGCTGCCGTGGTCACCGGCGCTGCGCGCGGGATCGGGCTTACAATCTGCGAAGCCCTTGCCCAGCAAGGGAGTCGGGTCACGCTCGTGGATGCAGATGACCAGGCAGTACGAGCCGCTGCCGTCCAGTTGGGCCCGGAGCACCGGGCCGTCTGCCTCGACGTGACCGATCATGGTGCGCTCACCGAGGCCATCGAGGCGGCCCTGGCCGACGTCGAGGGCTCTGCACTGGGCATTCTGGTGAACAACGCTGCTGTCGTCACCAAGCAGGCTCTTGACGATCTGAGGCTCGAGGAGTGGCAGCAGACTCTCGACGTCAATCTCACTGCAGCGATGATCGCAACCCGCAGTGCGGCATCCGCGTTGCGTCTGGACGGTGCTGGTCGGGTGATCAACATCGCCTCGATCGCAGCGCGGCTCGGTGGCGGCCTGGTCGGGTCGAGCGCCTATGCCACGTCCAAGGGCGGGTTGATCGCGCTCACCCGCGCCTGCGCACGTGAACTCGCCCCGCGCGGCATCACGGTCAATGCTGTGGCGCCTGGGCCGATTTCGACCCGGGTTCTCGACGGGCTGTCCGAGGAGCACAGGGCGCGGCTGGTCAGCGGCGTCCCGCTGGGCCGCCTCGGCGGACCCGGCGACGTGGCGGCCGCGGTCTGCTTCCTCGCTTCCAGCGAGGCCGGGTGGATCACCGGTCAGACCCTCGATGTCAACGGCGGGATGTTCATGAACTGAGCGTCCCAAGGCGGGCACCTCAAGGTTCGCTCGCGTTCATCGTCGTTGCGTGACCAGGAATTGCCCGGGGCAGCGCGGAGGTGCGCGACGCTCGGCGATTGACCCGACCTGCCGCGTCGATCACACTGCAATCCGAGAGCGGGAGGGTCGGCATGGATGTGCGCACGTACGCCAAGGTCGTCGGCGTCGTGATCGTGCTGATCGGGGTCGGCGGTCTGGCACTGGGTGAGCAGTCGCTGTTGGGCGTCCTCAATATCGACATCGCCGAGGACATCGTGCACCTGGTCACCGGCGGCTTGATGGCCGC
>Ga0136630_1000301_pt1 | contig 18434 bp, 18 predicted proteins | sample AntDrymUQ5682106_2_FD_105496 | JGI IMG/M metagenome (GOLD analysis project Ga0136630, IMG submission 105496) | Polar desert sand microbial communities from Dry Valleys, Antarctica - metaG UQ568 (21.06) | ecosystem: Environmental > Terrestrial > Soil > Desert | place: Antarctica: Dry Valley...
CGGTCACCTCGCGCTCGCGGAACGCCTCCCGCAGTGTGGGAAGCGAGAGCTCGAGCTCCCGCTCGACGAGGCCGTCCACGCGCAGGCGGAAGTCGACCGGGTCGAGCTCCGGCACCGCCCCGTGCCCGCGCACGTAGAAGGCGTCGGTGGCGGTCAGCGGGCCCTCGGCGAGCGCCGCCGGCCCGGTCTCGGCGTTGAACGGCTCACACTGGTGCACGATCATGTCCGCGCGCTTCCCGTAGCGACTCACGGACGCGAGGGTACGGTTTCGGCGCGCGCCTCGCTCGCCGGGGATGAGCCGCGCCGGCCAGCCGCTACGCCGCGCGCGCGCTGGAAACCAACCGGAGCTTCTCCGGTAGCAGCGGCACGACCACGCGCTTGACGTACTCGGCCCCGCCGTGCAGCGCGAGGGCCCGGGCCGGATCCCAGCTCAGGCCATACTGGCGACGGATGCCGGCCGGCAGCAGGCCGACCGTGATCTGGTTGCCGAGCTCCAGCAGCGGCTTGATCTTCAGCGGCACCGGCGGCTTCATCACGATCTGAACCGCGAGCTCGCGTGCCGCCGGAGTGATGTGCAGGTCGTCGCCCGCGAGCATCGCCGACATGTAGCCGTCGAAGTCCTCGATCGTCCCGGGCATCTCATCGTCACCGAGCGCGAACAGCCGGCCGATCTGCTTGTAGTCCTGCCAGTAGGCGTCGCGCTCCTCGCGGCTGAGCGAGCGTACGTACTTCTGGTAGACGACGAGCGCCGAGTCCGCGAGGCAGGCGAGGATCCAGAGCAGCAGCGCAGGGTCGTCGGCCGCGTAGGGCGTACCGGCCGGGAAGCGCCCCGCGGGCGCCCGGGTGACGCCCCGGACCCGCCGGTGCATGGCGCGCACGCGCCGGGTCACGCGGTCGGCGTCGACGCGCGTGCCGAACGTGATGGTGTCCATGACGGTCGCGGTGCGGCTGAGCCGCTCGTACGGCTCGTCCAGCGCGCCGGTGTGGGCGAAGAATCCGGCGAACGCGACGGGATGGGCGGCCTGCATCAGGAGCGTGCGCGAACCCGAGAAGGCCACGACGCTCTCGCGGTTGACCCGGCGCAGCATCGCGGCGTCGTCGAAGTAGCTCATCAGAACCGATACGCACCGTAGTACCGTGGAGATCGTATGCCGGCCGCCGCGTACCAGGGCAAGGAGTGCGTCTGCCAGTTCCGTCGCGGGATCTGCGACCAGACGTGCGTCCAGGGCATGCTCGAGACGCCCTTCTACATCGCCTGCCTGAAGCTGAGCGGCCGCCGTTGCGTGGTCGTCGGCGGCGGGGAGATCGGCCTGGAGAAGGTCGAAGGACTGCTGGCCTGCGACGGCCGGGTGGTGCTCGTCGCCCCCGAGGCCGTTTCGGAGCTCGAGGCGCTGGCCGCCGAAGAGTCGATCGAGTGGATCCGGCGTCCCTACGAGCCCGGCGACCTCGAGCGCACGTTCATCGCGATCGCGGCGACCGACGACACCGGCGTCAACATCCGAGTCTACGAGGACGCCGAGCAGCGGGCGATGCTCGTCAACATCGTGGACGTCCCGCCGCTGTGCAACTTCATCCTGCCGGCGATCGTCCGCACCGGCCCGCTCGCCATCGCCATCTCGACCGCGGGCGCCTCACCCGCTCTGGCCAAGCGGATCAAGCGCCAGGTGGCGGAGGAGTTCGGAGCGGAGTATGCGCGCCTGGCCGTGATCCTCAACGACGTGCGCGGATGGGCCAAGGGGACGCTGCCGACCTACCAGGACCGCAAGGAGTTCTTCGAGGGAATCGTCAACGGCGTCCCGGACCCGATCGAGTTCCTGCGGGATGACGACGAAGACGCCGTGCGCGATCTCATCAGCGCCGCCCAGCGCTTACACATGTCAACCGCTCGGTGATCGGGCTCGACGACGTCCGCCGCGCCGCCGCGCGCCTCGATGGCGTCGCGCACCGCACGCCGGTCGTCACCTCGCGCACGCTGGACGAACGGACGAGCGCCCAGGTGCGCCTGAAGCCCGAGAACCTGCAGCGGATCGGGGCATTCAAGTTCCGTGGCGCCTACAACACCGTCGCCTCGCTGACCGAGGCCGAGCGCGCGCGCGGCGTGGTGACCGCGTCTTCGGGCAACCACGCACAAGCGCTGGCGCTCTCCGCCGCGCTGCACCAGATCGCCGCGACGATCCTGATGCCCGAAGATGCGCCGGCTTCCAAGGTCGCCGCCACCGAGGGCTACGGAGCACGCATCGTGCGCTTCGACCGCTACGGCGCCGACCGGGACGCGCTGACCGCCGAGCTCGCGGAGCGCGAGGGCCTGACGATCGTGCATCCCTACGACGACGATCGGATCATGGCCGGCCAGGGCACCGCGGCGCTGGAGCTGATCGAGGACGGCGGCGCGCTGGATCTGCTGCTGGTCCCCGTGGGCGGCGGCGGCCTGATCGCCGGCGCGGCCACCGCCGCGACCGCGCTGTGCCCGGACTGCCACGTGGTCGGCGTCGAGCCCGAGGTCGGCGACGACACCGCGCGCTCGCTGGCGGCGGGCGAGCGCGTGGCGATTCCGGTGGGCCGGACGATCGCCGACGGCCAGCAGCTCGACACGCCCGGCGAGCGCACCTTCGAGGTCGTTCGCGAGCGGGTCTCCGCCGTCGTGACCGTCTCCGACGCCGAGATCATCGCCGCCATGCGCTTCGCGTTCGAGCGCCTCAAGCTCGTGCTGGAGCCGAGCGGCGCGTCGGCGCTGGCCGCGCTGCTGCACGGGAAGGTCGACACGCAGGGACGCCGGACCGGTGTGATCCTCTCGGGCGGCAACGTCGATGTCGCGCGCTTTTGCGAGCTGACTGCCTAGTGGGCCACTAGATCCATACGCCGTGCGCACCGCGATCCTCACCGTCTCGACCTCGGTCGCGAACCGCACGAGCGAGGACCGCTCGGGACCCGTGCTCGCCGGGCTGGCCGAGGCGGCCGGCTGCGAGATAGTCGGGATGGAGGTCGTGCCCGACGACTTCGCGTTGATCGAGGATCGCCTGCACAACTTCGTCGACCAGGGCTGCGACCTCGTCTTCACCACCGGCGGCACCGGCATGACGCCCGACGACATCACACCGGAGGCGACCCGCGCGCTGATCCATCGCGAGGCGCCCGGGCTGGCCGAGGCGATACGCGCCGAATCCGTGCGCCACACGCCGCTCGGCATCCTCACCCGCGGCATCGCCGGCATCGCCGACTCGACGCTGATCGTGAACTTCCCCGGCAGTCCCAAGGCGGTCGAGCAGCTCTTCCCCGTGATCGCCCCGGTGCTCGAGCACGCGGTGCAGACGCTGCGCGGGGACTCGAGCCATGGCAACCACCGCGCCGGCGACGAGTAACACACCCGCCGTCGCGCTGGAGGGCCTCGGCCGCGCGTACGGGGAGCGGGTGGCGCTGCGGGAGATCTCGCTGACCCTGCCGCCGGGCGCGACCGTGGCGGTGTTCGGCGCGAACGGGGCAGGCAAGACCACGCTCCTGCGCATCCTCGCCGGGCTGCTGCGACCGCACGCAGGGCGCGCCACCGTGCTGGGCGCCGAGCTGCCGAGAGAGGCGTGGAAGGCCCGCGGGAGGGTCGGGCTGCTCGGGCACGAGCCGCTGCTGTACCGCGACCTGACGGTGCGTGAGAACCTGCGCTTCCACGCGCGGTTGCACGGCGTCGATCGCGACCTCTTGCCCTCGCTCATCGAGCAGGCCGGGCTGGCCGCCCGCGCCGACGATCCGGTGCGCACGCTCTCGCGCGGCATGACCCAGCGCGCCGCGATCTGCCGGGCCGTGCTGCACGCGCCCGAGCTGCTGCTGCTCGACGAGCCGCTGGTGAACCTCGACCCGGGCGGCGCGCTCGCCGTCGCTCCGCTGATCGGCCGCGAGGCCGGGCCGGCCCGCGTGCTGATCTCCCACGACGCCGGGCTCGGACTCGCCGACGCCGACTGGGTGCTCGGGCTGCGCGGTGGTCGCCAGGCGATCTGGGCGCCGGCGGCGCAGGTCGGATTGTCCGACGTGCGGGGGCTCTACACGTGAAGGAAGCGGTTTCCGCGCTGATCCGGAAGGACCTGCGGCTCGAGCTGCGCTCGTTCGAGTCGGTGCCCGCGATGCTGATGTTCAGCCTCTCCGCCTTCGTGCTGTTCCGCTTCGGGCTGGACCGGAGCTCGCTGGCGGGCGACCTCGCCGCCGGGGTGCTGTGGGTCACGCTGCTGCTCGCCGCCGTCCTCGGCATGAACCGGCTGTTCGTGGCCGAGCGCGAGCAGGGCGGCTTCGACGGCTTCCTGATGGCGCCGGTGGATCGCACCGCGCTGTTCGTCTCCAAGGCGGTCGTGCTGTTCTGCTTCCTGCTCGCGGTCGAGCTCGTCGCGGTGCCTGCGTTCGTCGTGCTGCTGCTCGGGCCCGGGGCCGGGCAGTTGCTGCCCGAGCTGCTCGCCGTGCTCCTGCTGGCCGACGTCGGGATAGCGGTCGTCGGCACGCTGGTCGCCGCGCTGGGCGTCCAGACAAGGGCGCGCGACCTGATCATCCCGCTGATGGCGCTGCCGCTGCTGGTGCCGGTGGTGATCGCCTCGGCGCAGGCGACTGCGCCGTTGCTCGCCGCGCGTGGCGCCGAGGCGTTCCCGGAGCGCTGGCTCGCGGTTCTGGCCCTCTATGATGCGGTGTTCGGGCTCCTCGCCTACGCCGTCTTCGACTTCCTGCTGGAGGACTAGCCCCCACATGACCTTCGGCCGCGGGCTCCGCGCCCTGTCCATCGCGTCAGCGGTGCTGATCACGGGCGCCTTCGCGCTCGTGTTCTTCTACGCGCCCAACGACGCCGATCAGGGCTTCGTGCAGAAGATCTTCTACGTGCACGTCCCGATGGCGATCGTGGCGCTCTGCGGCTTCGTCGCGGGCGGGATCTACGGCATCCGGCACCTGCGATCGGGCGACCGGGCGGATGACCTGCGCTCCTACGTGGCGATCCACATCTCGCTGGTGCTGGCGGTCGGCGTGCTGATCACCGGCAGCCTCTGGGCGCGTGCGGCGTGGGGTCAGTGGTGGGTGTGGGACGAGCCGACCTTGGTCTCGTTCCTGATCGTGTTCCTGCTCTACGCCTGCTACCAGCCGCTGCGCTTCTCGATCGAGGACCCGGCACGCCAGGCGCGCTACGCGTCCGTGTTCGCGATCGTCGCCGGTGCCTTCGTCCCCCTCAACTTCATGGCCGTCCGGATGGCGGAGTCGCTCGTGCACCCGCGCGTGCTCGGCACGACCGGGGGCGCCATGCCCGGCGACATGCGGATCACCTTCCTCCTCGCTCTCGCCGGCATGGCCTGCCTGTTCGTGACCCTCTGGAAGTACGAGCTCGCCTCCAAGTCCGCCACGATCCAGTTGCGCTCGCTCAAGCGCCGGCTCGCCGGCGACGACGCCCTGGCCCCGCTCCAGCGCAGCTCCGCTCCCCAACGGCTCTAGCCAGGTGCCCGCCCTTCCCCTCGACGATGCCGGCCCGTATGTCGCCGCCGCGTACCTGGTCTTCCTGGCGCTGATCCTGGTGTACGTCGCGATCATGGCGATGAAGCTGGGGCGGATCGAGCGCGACGTCTCCGAGCTGTCGGAGATCGTCGAGCGGCGCGAGTCCACCAGGACGTCCGAGGAGGAACGAGTGTGACCGAGCTGCTGCTGCTCGGCACGTCGCACAAGACCGCGCCGCTGGCGGTGCGCGAGCGCGTTGCGCTTACGGACGGCCGCGCCGAGGCCTTTCTGCGCGAGCTGGCCGCGCATCCCGAGATCCGCGAGGCGGTGGTGCTCTCCACCTGCAACCGCACCGAGCTCTACGTCGTGGTGAGCGACCCGGTGGAGGCGGAGACGACCGTGCTGGGCATGCTCGCCCGCCAAGCCGGACTGCGCCCGACCGAGTTGATCGACGGCATCTACTCGCACCGCAACTGCGACGCCGCCCGCCATCTCTTCCGCGTTTCGAGCGGGCTGGAATCGATGATCGTCGGCGAGGCCGAGGTGCAGGGCCAGGTCAAGCGCGCCTACGAGGCGGCGCTCACCGCACGCACCACGGGGCCGCTGACCAACAAGCTGTTCCGCGCGGCCCTGGCGACGGGCAAGCGGGTGCGCACCGACACCGCGATCGGCGCCGGGGGCGCGTCCGTCGCATCCGTGGCGGTCGAGGCGGCCCGCAGCGCGCTCGGCGAGCTCGCCAGCCGGCACGTCCTGATCATCGGCGCGGGCGAGACGGCCGAGCTGACCGCGCGGGCGCTGAGCGAGCAGGGCGTCTCCACCATGTTCGTGGCGAACCGCCGGCGCGAGCGCGCGATCGCGCTGGCCCGGCGCTTCGGTGGGGAGACGATCGCGTTCGACGGGCTGCCGGGCGAGCTGCGGCGCGCCGACATCGTCGTCGCCTCCACCGCCTCCCCGCACGCGATCGTCGGCGCCGAGGAGCTCGCCCAGGTGATCGCGGGGCGAGCCGGGCGGCCGCTGCTGCTGCTCGACCTCGCGGTTCCGCGTGACATCGACCCGGACTGCGCCGCGCTGCCCGGTGTGACCCTCGTCGACATCGACGGCCTGCAGGCGCAGGTGGCGCGGACCCATGACGAGCGGCGCCTGGAGGCACGCCGCGCCGAGGGCATCGTCGAGGAGGAGATCCAGTCCTTCGCCGGCTGGCTCGGGACGCTGGACGTCCTGCCCACGGTCGCCGCCTTGCGCGAGCGCGCCGACCAGCTCGTCGCCCAGCTCATGGCCGAGAACGAGCCACGCTGGGAGAGCTTGACCGAGCGCGACCGAGCGCGCGTCGAGGCGATGCTCCGGGCCGCGGTCAAGCGCCTCTTGCACGAGCCGACGCAACGGGTGAAGTCGCTCGACGCCGAGCGGCGCCACGCGCGGCTTTCCCTGCTGCGCGAGATGTTCGGGCTCGACGACGCCCCCGACCCGGCCCGGGAGGCCGTGGCCGAGGTGCACGAGTTGCCCAGGCCCGCCGGCGAAGCCGGCTAGCCAGGTGCCTGTGCCGGTGCCGGTCGCCGCCTCTGCCGCCCGACCAGGTCCGCTCGGTGAAGTCGACTCGGTTCGGCGCACTTGAGCGCCCTCCGGCTCGGAACGCGAGGCAGCGCACTTGCGCTGGCGCAGGCCCGCTGGGTCGCCGACCGGTTGGGCGGCGACGTCGAGCTGGTGGAGATCGTGACCGCGGGCGACCTGGCCGACACGGGCGACAAGTCGCGTTGGACGGGGGCACTCGAGCGGGCGCTCGTGACCGGCGAGATCGACCTGGCGGTCCACAGCGCCAAGGACGTGCCGAGCGAGTTGGCGCCCGGGACCGGGATCGCCGCGGTGCCGTTGCGCGCGGACCCACGCGACGTGCTGGTCGGTGCGCCGTCGCTGCCTGCGTTGCCTGACGGTTCCCGGGTGGGCACGAGCGCCCTGCGCCGGCGCGCGCAGCTGCTCGCGGTCCGCCCGGATCTCGCCGTCGTCGAGCTGCACGGCAACGTGGACACCCGGCTGCGCAAGCTGGAAGCCGGCGAGGTCGACGCGCTGGTGCTGGCCGCCGCCGGGCTGGCGCGGCTTGGCCGCGACGACATCGAGACCGCGGTGCTGGAAGGGGACGTCTTCGTGCCCGCGCCGGGGCAGGGCTGCCTGCTCGTGCAAGGCCCTGCGGGTGCGCGCCTCGACGCGATCGACGACCCGGCCGCGCGCGCGGCGCTCGTCGCCGAGCGGGCGGTCGTGGCGCGCCTGGACGCGTCCTGCCGCACGCCCGTGGGCGTGCACCGCGGGTCGTCCGGGGTCCGCGGGTTCGTCGGCCTGCCCGACGGGTCGGAGTGGCTGATCGACGATGCACCCGACGCGAGCGCGCTCGCGGAGCGGATGCTCTCGGCGGGCGCCGCCGACCTCCTCGGACGGGCCGCGGCGCTGGCGTGACCCCGGGCACCGTCTTCCTCGTCGGTGCCGGACCGGGCGACCCCGGGCTGATGACCGTGCGCGCGGTCGAGCTGATCGCTCGCGCCGACGTCATCCTGCACGACCGCCTCGTCCCGGCGCGCGCGCTGGCGGGCGCTCGCCGCGACGCCGAGCTGGTCTACGTCGGCAAGCAGGGCGGCGGGCCGCAGATGGCCCAGGAGGAGATCCACACGCTGCTGCTCGAGCACGCCCGGGCCGGCAGGTCGGTGGTCCGCCTGAAGGGAGGCGACCCGTTCGTGTTCGGCCGCGGCGGCGAGGAGGCGCTCGTCTGCCTCGATGCCGGCATCCCGTTCGAGGTCGTCCCGGGCATCACCGCCGGCGTCGCGGCTCCCGCCTACGCCGGGATCCCGGTCACGCACCGCGAGCTCGCCTCGGGCGTCGCCTTCGTCACCGGACACGAGGACCCTGCCAAGCCGGATTCGACGCTCGACTGGCCGGCGCTCGCCGCATTCCCCGGCACGCTCGTCTTCTACATGGGCGTCCGCGCGCTGCCCCGGATCGCCGAGCAGCTCATGACCGGCGGGCGCCCGCCGGACCAGTCGGTCGCCGTGATCGAGCGCGGGACCCTGCCTGGCCAGCGGACACTGCTGGCAACGCTCGCCGACGTGGCGGAGCGCGCCGCCGCCGCGGCGATCCGGGCGCCGGCAATCACGCTGGTCGGCGCGGTCGCCGGGTTGCGCGAGCAGTTGGCGTGGGTGGAGAAGCTGCCACTCCACGGCCGCACGGTCGCCGTCACCCGCGCGCGGCCGCAGGCGAGCGAGTTGGCTGCGCGGTTGCGCGAACTGGGTGCGGACGTCATCGAGGCGCCCGCCATCCGGGTGCGATCGGTGGAGGCGGAGCTGCCCGATCTCACCGCCTACGACCTGATCTGCGTCACTAGCCCGAACGGCGCGCACGCGTTGTTCACGCGACTGGCAGCCGCGGGGCGCGACGCGCGCGCGCTGGCGAACCGCACCGTGGCCGCCATCGGCCCGGGAACGGCGCGTGCGCTGGCGGAGCACGGCATCCGCGCCGACGTCGTCCCTGAGCGCTCCGTAGCCGAGGGGCTGGCCGCAGCGCTGGCCGCGACGCCGGTCACCCGCGCGCTCATCGTCCGCGGCCGGGAAGGGCGCGACGTGCTGCGCGATGCGCTGCGCGAGCGCGGGGCGAGCGCGGACCTGCTCGTCCTGTACGAGACGGTGGCCGAGCCGCTCGACGAAGCCACCGCCCACGCGGCCGCCCGCGCGGACTACGTCACGTTCACCTCCGCCTCGACCGTCCGCCACTTCCTCGCCGCGGCGGGGACCGTGGCCGGCCCGCGCATCGCATCGATCGGGCCGGCGACGAGCGCGGCCCTGCGCGAGGCCGGCCTGGCACCCGATCTGGAGGCCGACCCGCACACCCCGGACGGCCTGATCGCCGCGGTCACCGAGGACGCGGCGGCCGAGCTGGGCGGATGACCGACGCGGGCGGCGTGGCGTCGGGCGTGCCGCCGCTCGGCCGGCCGCGTGTGCATCTGCGCGCGACGACGTCGACCAGCGACCGGGCGCGGGCGCTCGCCGTCGCGGGGGCGCCGCACGGCACGATCGTCACCGCCGGGGCGCAGACCGCGGGTCGCGGGCGCCAGGGCAGGATCTGGGCGGCTCCCCCCGGGCGCGCCCTGCTGTGCTCGCTGTTGCTGCGCGCCTACGATCCGCTGCTTCCCCTCCGGGCCGGCCTCGCGGTGGCGGACCTGGCCGGGGAGGCGGCGCTGGTGAAGTGGCCCAACGATGTCCTCGTCGACGGCCGCAAGCTTGCCGGCATCCTCGTCGAGGCGCGGCCGCAGTCTGGCTGGGCGGTCCTCGGGATCGGCGTGAACGTGGCCGTCGATGTCGACGACCTGCCGCCGGAGGTGCGGGAAGGAGCGGCCACGCTGGCACGCCCGCCGGCTGCGCTCGAGCCGACCCTCGACGAGTTGCTCGCCCGGCTGGCGGTCCGCTTGTCCGAGCCGGCACCGGTGTGTCTGGCGGCGTTGCGCGCCCGCGACGCGTTGCGCGACCGGCCGGTGCGCTGGGCGGCCGGGGAGGGCATCGGGGGCGGTATCGACGGCATGGGCGCGCTGCTGGTGCGCCTCCCGGACGGCGCGGTGCGGACGCTCGACGCCGGCGAGGTCCACCTCGACAGCTGAGAGCGGCAGCCTCCTCTCGACGGGATGGGCTGATTGCAGGAAGACGTGCCGGTGCGACTCGTGGAACGGGTCTTCTACCCGGGCGGCGCGCGCCTCAGCCGTCAGGCCGCTTCGTCGGTGGGAACCGGCTCCGCCCGTTTGGGTGCCCGCCGACGCGGAGCCGGCTTGGCCGGTGCCTCGGTGGCCGCGGCGTCCGCAGACGGGGTGGCCGCGACCTTCTTGGCCGCACGTCGACGCGGCGCCGGCTTGGGCGCCTCCTCTTCAGCCGCCGCGCGCGCCGCCTCGCCAGGCGCCGCGAGCTTCTTGGCCGCACGACGACGGGGCGCCGGCTTGGGCGCCTCCTCTTCAGCCGCCGCGCGCGCCGCCTCGCCAGGCGCCGCGAGCTTCTTGGCCGCACGCCGACGGGGCGCCGGCTTGGGCGCCTCTTTCGGCGCCGCGGCTCCCATGGCCGCCGCCTCGACCGCCGCCGCAGCGGCCAGCAGTGGCGATGGCGGGCCTTCGGAGACGACCGGCTTGCGTCGCGTCCGGCGCGCGACGGGCTTCGGGATCTCGGCACCGGGGTCCCCGTCGGCGGGCTTGCGCCGGCGCGCCGTTCGCGAGCGGGTGGACACCTCGGCCTCGGCGACAGCGTCGGCCTCGACTGACCCCGCGACCTCCAGCGCCTCGCCTGTGCCCGTCGGCGGAGCCCCCGACTCGGTGCCTGTGCCGGTCGGCGGAGCCCCCGACTCGCGCTCGTCGTCGGATGCGCCGTCCGGCGCGATGCCTTCGAGCGTCAGCGCCTCGGCCGCGACGCCCTCCGCCACTCCCTTCTTCTTGCGCCGCCGCACGCCGCGGCGGCTGCTCTTTCCCCGGGGGAAGTTGCGCAGCAGCTCGCGGGCCAGCGCGGCCGGCTTGCGCGACATGCGCGTGCGTGCGCCGTTGACCACCTCGCCGGCCTCCGCGGTGTGGGGGATCGCCGCGGCGAGCAGGGCGGCCGAGAGCCGCCGGTCCTGCTGGCGGGAGGCGTGCACGAGCCGGCGGGCGTTGCGGGCATGGGCGCCGCCACTCGAGTTGACGAGCAGCCCGAGCAACCGCTTGGTCTCGGGCCAGCGCTGGACGGCGTACTCCTCGTGCACCTCGCGCGTCATGTTGGCGCAGCGCCAGATCCAGTTGTTCGCCTCGTCGCGGCGTCCGATCTTCTTCTCCGCCAGCGCCTGGAGGACGACCTTCACACCCTCCCGCTTGTCCTCGCGCGGCCAGGATTCGACGAAGTCGAGCGCGCGATCGAAGGCTTCCGCGTCACGCGAGGCGACGATCTCCTCCAGCGCCTTCTGGCGCAACTGGGAGTTCTTGTTGCGATCGACCGCAGTGATGAGGAACGTGCGCTTGAGCTCCCCGCCCTGGTCGAAGTGCAGCATCGCCCGCGCGCGGCGCCAGCCGGCGGAAGTCACGCGTGCGCCCGCCAGCGCCGCCCACTGCACCTGCTCGCCGTAGTCGAGGTGCTCGACGGCGATCCGCCACAACTCGCGCTCGAAGACCTCTATCCGCCGGTTCTCGTCCGCCGTCACCGGCAGCACGCGACGTTCCACCCGCAGCCGGCGCCCGCGCCCGCGGCGCACCGGCCCGACCACGATGGCGCCCCCGCGATACACCTCGCGGTCCAGCAGCGAGTGCAGCGTCACGACGGGGTCGTCGTGCTTGGTCGCGGGATGCACGAAGTCCACGACGATCCCGGCCTCCTTGCCCGGATGCCGGCGCGTGACGCGCCCGACGCGTTGCTGGTAGATGCGCTTGGAGGCGGTCGGCGCCAGGTGCATGCAGACCGTGGCGCGCGGCGAGTTCCACCCCTCAGCGAGCAGTTGCGCGTTGATCAGCACGTCGATGTCGCCGCGCTCGTAGCGGGCGAGAATCTCCGCCAGCTCCCGCTTGGGAGTCTCGCCGGACACCGCCTGGGCCTTCAGGCCACTGTTGCGGAACGCCTCGGCCACGTTGTAGGCGTGCCGTACACCGGCCGAGTAGACGACGCCGGGCACGCCGCTGAAGCGCGTCTTGTAGAGGTCGGCGACGGCCAGGTTGAACGGAAGCTGGTCGAGCAGCTCGGCCAGCATCTCTTGGTCGAACTCCGTGTCCACCTCGCCGCGGCGCAGGGGCACCTTCGCAATCGTCCGGACACCGGGCCCCGGCGGGATGCGCACGCAGCGCAGCGGTGAGATGACGCCCCGCCGTGCGGCTTGGGCGAGGTCGAAGCGCGAGGTCTGCGTCGGGAAGAGGTCGGTGACATGGCGGGCGATCAGCGCGCCGGTGGCCGTCATGCCGACGAACACCGGCTCGTGCCAGTTGCGAATCGACGCCGACGTCTTCTCTCCCAGCGCGGTGTGCGCCTCGTCGCAGATGACGATCGTGTACGCGTCCGAGACGTTGCCGGCGTTGCGGACGAACCACTGATAGGTCTCGACCGTGACGGGGCCGTCCGCGCGATCTTCCCCGCGGACCAGCGCCGGCGCGATGCGCTCGCCGTAGCCGCGGTCGCGCAGTTCGCGCAGGAACTGGTCGACGAGGTTGCGCCGGTGGGTGAGGATCAGCGTGCCGCCGGTCCGCGAGCCCTCGACGAACCCGAGCGCGGCCACCGTCTTGCCCGCGCCGGTCGCGTGCTCGAACCAGAAGCGCTTGGCCGCGTTGGGATCCTCGGGCGCCTCGGGAAGCTGCTCCTCGTCGACGGCTTCGGCGCCCTCCTCCCAGTCCTGGGGCTCCTCCGGCTCGTCCTCCTCGTCGAGCTCCTCCTCGCCCGGAATGCCGGGTGACGCGAGCGCCGGAACCGGCGCGGCCTCCGGTGCCGCCCCGTTCGAGGCGGAGCCGTGGCCGGACTCGGCCAGCAGGGCGGTCAGCGTGCCGGAGAGCGCGTCGACCTGGTGGGCCGAGAGCACGGTGCCATCGACGAGCCTGGGCTCGTCCCGGCAGAGCAGCCGGTCCAGGCCGAGCAGGAGCGACCAGCGCTGACGCCAGGCGACCGACGGCGCCACCGCACCCGCGTCGAGCTCGGCCAGCGCGGCGTCGAGTGCGCGACGGCGCGCCGTGGAAGGTCCGAGCTGGGCGGCGGCGTCCTCGCCCTCGAGCACGAAAGGCTCGCGAGCGAACGCGGCCGCGCGCTCGATCGCGTCGGCGGAGGGAATGGCAGGCGCGGCCTCGACGGCCACTGGCGTGGGTTCGGCCATACGGCTCGGATACATGAAAGGGTGAAGGGAGACGCGACCGACTGCTGCGCGTGCTCCGCGGGTTCGCGGGCCGAGATCCGAGGCCTGGTCTGCGGTGGGACCCTTCGGCCTCGAGGATCGGTACTCCGCGAGTCCCCCAATTGAAGCAGACCGCGCGGAGGAGTCCATCGCCACTCCGGCGATCTGCCACCGTATGCCCCGTGAAGCGGGTACTGCCCTGGATAGTCGGCGTCGTCATCCTGACCACCGTCCTGGTCGTCGGCCTCACCCAGGCCGGTGGCCAGCAGGGTGCGCAGCCGCCGGACGCCGCGCCGGAGGCCTACGACCTCGGAGCGGCGCGCGAGCGGCTGCGAGGGGCCCCGGCACCACTGGCGGCGCTCCACGCCCAGTCCGCGAAGCTGCTCGAGGGCGGCGTGCCGGCCTTCGAGCGGCGCCTGGCGAGGCTTCGAGGCCACCCCGTCGTGGTCAACAAGTGGGCGTCCTGGTGCAATCCGTGCCGGGCCGAGTTCCCCGCCTTTCAACAGCTCGCCTCCGAACGAGGCCACGAGATCGCGTTCCTGGGCCTCAACGCGGGCGACAGCACGCAGCCGGCGCGGCGCTTCCTCGCCGAGTTCCCCGTCCCGTTCCCATCCTACGTCGATCCCGACGAGAGGATCGCGCGCGAACTCGAGGTTCCGGCGAACTACCCCGTCACGGTGTTCATCGATGCCCGCGGGGAGACGGCGTTCATCCGCCAGGGCGGTTACAGCACCAAGGAGGACCTGGAAGCGGACGTCGATCGGTACCTGGGCGCATGACCACCGAACCTACTCCGTCGGCGGGCACGGGCGCCCAGACGACTTCACCGAGCCGACTTCGCCGGCCGGCACAGGCGTCGGCCGGCACGGGCAACGAGGTCCGCGTCGACCCTCTCACCGGCTTGAAGGTGATCATCGCCTCCGCTCGCGCCGGGCGCCCCGGCGGTCACTTCGACCTCGAGGCCGAGGCGCCCATCGACCTCGCGAAGGATCCGTTCCTTCCCGGCCACGAGGACCGGACGCCGCCCGAGCTGCACGCCGTCCGGCCCGGCGGCGGTGACCCGGACACCCCGGACTGGACCGTGCGCGTGGTGCCCAACCTCTATCCGGCACTGGCGCCGGGGGACGACGCGCCGCGGGCCGAGGCGGCTCGCGACCTCTTCGCGGCCCGACCCGCGAACGGGGCGCACGAGGTGATCGTCAACGCACCCGACGCCGTGACCTCGATGGCCGACCTCGCTCCGACCCAGGTGGAGGTGGCAATGGAGGTGTGGCGCACGCGCATGCGGGCGCACGCCGGGGCGGCCTGCGTGCACCTGCTCGTCAACGAGGGACGCGAGGGCGGCGCGTCGCTGCCCCACACCCACGCGCAGCTGTACGCGCTGGACTTCGTGCCCGCGATGGTCGCGCGCGAGCGCGAGCGGTTCGGCGCCTATGCCGCGCGCACGATGGGAGGCAACCTGCTCGGCGACCTGGTGCAGGAGGAGGTGCGCCGGCGGGAGCGCGTCGTGGCCGTCGACGGCGAGGCGGTGCTGGTGGCGCCGTACGCGTCCTGGCTGCCGTTCCAGCTCATGATCGCGCCCCGTCGCCCCCGCACTCGCTTCGAGGATCCAGGGCCGCTGGGCGCCGCGCTGCTGCACGAGGCGCTGAACCGGCTCCGACGACGGCTGGGCGCCACCCCGCCGCTCAACCTCTGGGTACGCACCGCCCCTCGCGGCGCCGACCACTTCTGCTGGCGGATCGACATCCTGCCGCGGCTCACGCATCTCGCCGGGCTGGAGCTCGGCACCGGCGTGCACCTCTGCGTCGTCGCCCCCGAGCAGGCCGCCGCCGAGCTGCGCGGCGTCTGACGTCTGCGGCTCGGGCGCCGTTTCGCCCGATCGAGCCGGGGCCACGAGTGGCCTGGGAACCACTAGTCTGCCGGCCCCATGCGGGCCGTCGTGCAGCGGGTGAGTCGCGCCTCGGTCTCCGTCGCGGGTGAGCGGGTGGCCGCAATCGGGCCCGGCCTGCTGGTGCTGCTCGGCGTCACCCACGAGGACGGTCCCGCGGGGGCGGACCGGATGGCGGACAAGGTGCGGGCGCTGCGCATCTTCTCCGACGCCGGCGGGCGGATGAACGAGCCGCTGGGCGGGCGTGAGGTGCTGTGCGTCTCGCAGTTCACGCTCTACGGGGATGCGCGCAGGGGCAACCGCCCGTCGTACGTGAACGCGGCGCGGCCCGAGCAGGCCGAGCCGCTGTACGACCGCTTCTGCGCGCGGTTGGACGCTGCCCGCGGCCGGTTCGGCGCCGAGATGGCCGTCGAGCTGGTGAACGACGGCCCGGTGACGCTGCTGCTGGAGGTGTGAGACTCGCGCGACGGCCTCGCAGTAGGCTTCCGCCGCGATGCCGCCTGTCGAGCGCTTCGTCTGCCGCTTCGCCGCCGAGCCGCCCCAGGAGGCGCTGCCGCACGGCGCCTGGGCGCAGACCCTTCAAGCCGAGTTCCTGGCCGCCTGCCTGCGCGTCGACGACGGCGGGGAGGACATCGGCGAGGCGCGCGAGCTGCGCTACTTCCCGGACCGCACGTGGAACGGCCGCACCTACGTGCCGATCACGGCGCGTACGACAACGGAGCTGGAGTTGTTCGGCTACGTCTCCTTCCGGCCGGGCGATCCCGACGCGACCGGCGAGGACTCCGAGCCGTCGGACTTCGTCTCGGGCGCCGACTTCACGGGGGAGACGGCGGAGCGCAACCCGGACTGGAAGATCGATCTCTGCGAGGAGGTGATCGGCACCTGGCGCGGCGAGGGCGGCCGCGGCGCGGAGATGACGCTGGTGTGGGGCGTGCCGCTCATCGCCGGCGCTCGTGTCGCGACGGGCGAGCTCGCAGGACTGGCCGTCGACCAGTGTGCACTGGTGGAGGACCGCTTCTCGCTGATCGCCCCGGATGCGTACCGCTCGGATTATCTGGACGTCAAGCTTTGGGACGCCGACGGGCGCGAGCTCGCATCCGAGTCGCTCTACGTCGACGACGAGGAGGAGGAGTAGGAGGAGTAAGCGAGCCTCAGCGCCGGTAGAGGCTCTGGGTGGTCGTACGGTGGTGGCTTCGGCAGGCGGCGGCGCCGTGGTGGCGTGGCCGAGGCATCCGGCTCGGGCTCGGCCTCTCCGTCAACGGCAGCATTGAGGGGGAGGTTCGATTGGTTCGCGTCAACGCGGGGCGGCGCGGATACCTCCGGCCATGACCGGCGTCGACGGCGACTATCGCCGTCAACGCCGGTCGCGGCGTCCTCGGGTCGAGCTGACCGGCGTCGCCAGGGAGGGTGCAAGTCACCGCCTCCGCCGAACTTCCCCTTCAATGCCGCCGTTGACGTAGACGCCCGAGCCCCAACGACACGCCCCGGCCGCGCCAGCACCAGCGAGCCCCGGTCAAACGCCCTCAGCCCGGCTGGGCCGTCGGCACGCGCTCGGCCACCTCGGCGTTCGTGAGCGGGAAGTGGCAGGCGGCGACATTGCCGCCCTCCTTGACCTCCAGCTCGGGCGCCTCGGTGCGGCAGATCTCCTGCGCCTTCCAGCAGCGGGTGTGGAAGCGGCAGGCGGGCGGCGGGTTGGTCGGCGAAGGCACGTCGCCGGCGAGGATCTGGCGCTTCTTCGTCGCCGCCAGCGCAGGGTCGGCGACCGGCACCGCGGACATCAGCGCGCCCGTGTAGGGCATCCGCGGGTGGCGGTAGAGCTGGTCGGACTCGGCGAGCTCGACGATCTTGCCCAGGTACATGACCGCGACGCGGTCGCACATGTGGCGGACGACGGAGAGGTCGTGGGCGATGAAGATCAGCGTCAGGCCCAGCTCGCGCTGGAGGTCGCGCAGCAGGTTGAGGATCTGCGCTTGGATCGACACGTCGAGGGCGGAGACCGGCTCGTCGGCCACGATCAGCTTCGGCTTGAGCGCCAGCGCGCGCGCCACGCCGATGCGCTGGCGCTGCCCGCCCGAGAACTCGTGTGGGTAGCGGTTGTAGTGCTCGGGGTTGAGCCCGACACGGTCCATCAGCTCCTGCACGGAGCGCTTGCGCGCGGCCTTGCCGTCGTGGATGCCGTGGATCCCGAACGGCTCCGAGATGATCGTGCCGACGGTGCGCCGCGGGTTCAGCGACGAGTACGGGTCCTGGAAGATCATCTGCATCTCGCGCCGCAGCGGCTTCATGTCCTTCGTGCTGAGCCCGGCGATCTCCCGGCCGTCGAAGCGCACCGAGCCCGCGGTCGGATCCAGCAGGCGCAGCAGGAGCCGCGCGGTGGTGGACTTGCCGCAACCGCTCTCCCCGACGATCCCGAACGTCTCGCCGCGCAGCACGTCGAACGACACGCCGTCCACCGCGTGCACGGCCCCGAGCTGGCGCCGGACCAGGTAGCTGCCCTTGATCGGGAACTCCTTGACGAGGTCGCGGACCTCGATCAGCGGCTCCCCGGCGACGCGGCTCGTATGCGCGCGCTCGTCCCTGGTGTCGACGCTCATTCGGCGCCGTCCCCCAACGGCACGGCGGCGCGGGCCCGCTCAGGGACGTCGCCGGCCGAGAGCCGCCTCCACAGGTCGGTTCGCGTCTGCACCGGCAGGAGGCACGCGACCTCGTGGCCGGGCTGACCCTCGACGCGCTCGAGCGGGGGGTCGACGCGCTTGTGCGCCTCGCGGACGAACGGGCAGCGGGGATGGAAAGCGCAACCGGAGGGCCGGTTGATCAGCGACGGCGGGCGCCCCTCGATCGGCACGAGCTCCTCGTCGCGCGGGGCGTCCATGCGCGGGATCGAGCGCAGCAGGCCCCAGGTGTACGGGTGCTGGGGAGCGGCGAACAGCTCCGCGGTGGGGGCGCGTTCGACGATGCGCCCGGCGTACATGACCGCGATGTCGTGCGTCACCTCGGCGACGACGCCGAGGTCGTGCGTGATGATGATCACGGCGGTCCCGGTCTCCTGCTGGAGGCGCTCGATCAGCTCGAGGATCTGGGCCTGGACTGTGACGTCGAGCGCCGTGGTGGGCTCGTCGGCGATCAGGAGCTTGGGCGAGTTGATCAAGCCCATGGCGATCATCGCGCGCTGGCGCATGCCGCCCGAGAACTCGTGCGGATAGGCGTCCACGCGCGAGCGCGGAACGGGGATGCCGACGAGCGCGAGCATCTCCACCGC
>Ga0136630_1000302_pt1 | contig 18426 bp, 14 predicted proteins | sample AntDrymUQ5682106_2_FD_105496 | JGI IMG/M metagenome (GOLD analysis project Ga0136630, IMG submission 105496) | Polar desert sand microbial communities from Dry Valleys, Antarctica - metaG UQ568 (21.06) | ecosystem: Environmental > Terrestrial > Soil > Desert | place: Antarctica: Dry Valley...
GCACCTGCCTCAGCCAGATCGCGGTCCTAGACAAACCGCATTCTGCCTGGTCAGGTGCACCTCGCCCCGGTTCGCCCTCAGATCACACTCGGCGTGTCGTCAACCCCGGTGAAAGACGGCGGCCTACGCCGGTGCTGCCCCCACTGATCGCCGACGTCCTGCACATCACCCCCGACGCCGTCCGCAGCAACCTCCACAAGGCCCGCACCGCCCTGCGCGCACTCGCCGGGGAACACCGATGAACACCCACCAGCCCCACCGCCCCCGAGACGACGACTTCGCCGCGGCCTACACCGCCCTCGTCGACGACCTGACCACCGTCCTCGATCTCGCTGCCGGCGCCGACGACGCTACCCACCCCGCCACCTACGACGCCCTCACCGCCGATTTGGCCACGGCACTGCGTCTCGACGCCGGCCTCACCGACATCATCGGCGACCACACAGCACCAGCCCCGCAAGTCATCGGCCCAGTACCTACAACCACCGGCACACCCACGACACGCCGACTCACCAACCACCTCGAGTCGCTCACCGATGTGGAACGCCTAGTACTACAGCGCTAGATCGAGGAGAAATGCCTGGTCGCCGGGAACACCGGGCTGGCATCGTCGCAGGTCAAAGAAGCGCGTCCATACATCTGGCCCTGTAGTACTAGGGCTTCGTGCCCGGTGGAACTACCGCGGGTTCTGCCACGCGATTGCCCTTATCCACAACTGCACGCTCGTCTTGGACCACGCCCGCGACCTCGACCACGCCCTCGACTACGGCCGCGATGCGACCGCGACCTCGGCCTCCGCGCGCTCGCCCTCGCCCTCGCCCTTGAGGACGCTTACTACCACGCCCGCAATGCCGAACGCGACCTTCACCACGCGCATGACCTCGCCCACGACCTCGCCCACGACCTTGCGCGCGCCTTCAACTTCGCCCGCGACCTCGCCCGCAACCTCGCCCGCGGCCTCGCCCGCGCTGGCGATCACGCCCACGACCTCGAGCGCGCCCTCGCCCCCGATTTCGCCCGCGCCCGCGCCAACGCCCTCGGCCGCGCCCTCGACCGTGCCGACGCCGACTACCGCATCCTCGACCGTGCCCACGACCTCGTCCTCGTCGTCGCCCGCGATCTCGGCCTGGTCGCCACGATCGACGTCGAGCTTGACCTGACAGCGCCCGGGATTACCCGATTGCTGGAAAGTCTGACCGAGGTCGCGGACAACTTCGTGGGAGCAGACCTCCGCACCGCCGCCGAGATTGACCTGGCCGATTGGGGCGGCATCCGGTGGTCACCGGCCACCAGATGGCCGCCCGGATGGGAGGACCGCGTTCGTGCGATCTCGGTTGAGATCGAGCCGGGGGTCTTCCAGGTTCACGGGGACGGCTGGCGCAGCCTCCACGAGATCAGTACGTGATACAGCGGATTGTCACGTATCGAAAGTTGCGTAAGTTAGCTCCGCGGTACAGGTTGGTTCGGGTACTGACGCCCGGGCTTACACCTGTCGGGCACCGCGCGAAGGTCCTCGCCCGCACTGCTCTCGGCGGCAGGTCGCCTGGGCGCGGCTGCAGTCTGGCGTACTTTCTGGACCGAATCACGATCGTGCTTGCCGGCGCAGCGTCACTGCGGCCCCGGCGCCCGCGGCGAACACCGCCGCGACCAGGAAGGCGACGACGAAACCGCGCCCAGCCCCAGCGTCTCCGCTCCCGACCACGGAGGCCGTGGTGAGCAGGACGGCCACACCGAGGGCGGTCCCCACCTGCGCCGCGGTGTTGACCGCCCCGGCCGCGGTGCCCTGCTGGGCCTCGGGGAGCGCGGCCGTCGCGGCGTTCGTGGACGTCAGCGCAGACCAGGACAGCCCCAGGCCGGCGACCGCCACGGCGATCGCCAGCAGCACCACCGAGCGGGCGGCCGTCGCCACGGCCAAGGCACTCATGGCGACCGCGACCACACCGAGCCCGCCGGCCATGCCTGTGCGGGCCGGTCGCTGCAGCCAGAACCCACCCGCGAGCGAGCCGACCACCACCATCACAGAGAACGGCAGCAGCACCAGACCGGTCGCGAGCGGGCCGAGGCCGAGCACGCCGGCCGCGACGAGGGCAACCAGCGTTCCCGAGGCGCTCGTCGTGGCCGTGTTGACGAAGGCGACGCCGTTGGCCAGCAGGAACGGCCGGTCGGTCAGCACCGCCCAACCGAGCAGCGGATCGCGGCCGCGGCGCTGGGTCATCACGAAGGCGCTCAGCGCCACTACGCCGGCTACCAGCACGACGACCGGCGGCACCGGGGCCGCCGCCGGGTCCTCGACCAGGCCCGCGCCGAGGACCAGGAGCACCAGCCCGACGACCGCGGTGACCGTTCCGGCGGGGTCCCACCCGCGGCGGGGGCCCGTTCGCGGTGCCGGTGCGGCGGGCACCAGACGCGGCAGGGCGGCCAGCACCATCACCGCCACGGCCGCGAGCAACCAAAAGACCGGCCGCCAGCCGAACGCACCCACGAGCAGCCCGCCGGCGCCGAAGCCGAGCGCGCCGCCCCCGGCGGCTGCCGCCGTCCATGCGCTGACGGCGACGCGGCGCGGGCGACCGGTGGGGAAGGCGCTGGTGAGCAGGGCCAGCGCCGCCGGCGTGACGAGCGCCCCGCCCAGCCCCTGCACGGCGCGCCCCACGAGCAGGATGACGTCGGTCGGGGCCAATGCACACGTCAGCGCACCGGCGGCGGTCACGGCCAGGCCGGCGGCGAGCACCGCCCGGCGGCCCACGATGTCGGCCACCCGCCCCGCGGTCAGCAGTAGGCCGCCGTAGAGCACGGCGTAGAGGCTGACGACCAGCTGCAGCCGACCGCCGTCCAGCGCGAGGTCGGCGCCGATCACCGGCAGCGCGACGATCACGATGGTGACGCCCAGCACCTCGATCACCTGGGCACCGCAGAGGGTTCCGATGAGCAGCGCCTCCCGCACGGTCGGCGGGCGGGCCGCCGCCCCGTCCTCGGTGGGCTCCGACGTCCTGGATCGCTTCACGGCCACTCCCCCATGGTCGCTGACCGGGTGCGCCCCCGCTGGCGCCGCCCGGCCCCGTCCGGGTGGGAACAGGCGCACCGACGGCGCGACCGCGCCACCGCCCCGACGTGGTCGAACGGCATCCGGGCGCGGACCCGGTCGGCGGCGGGAGGGCTGCACCGGCGACGGCAGGACCCCCCGCCCCGAGGCGGGGAAGCGACCGGCCAGAGGGCCGGGAACCACCGCCGCGCGGCGCGCACCGCCCGTTACTCCCGCCCTCGGCGGGCAACTCCACCGGTGACACGTTCCGAGCCAAGAGGAGACGACGTGAACCCTGCTTCGGTCGAGACGGTGGTCCGCACCCACCTCGAGGAGCACGTCCTGCAGCAGAGCGCCGCAGGACTTACCGACGACACGCCATTGCTCAGCACCGGCGTGCTGACTTCCCTCACCCTGGTACGCCTGGTGGCGTTCCTGGAAAGCACATTCGGGGTCGAGGTGCCGATGGAGGAGATCGTCGGCCCCCGGTTCGCCACCGTCGGCGCGATCGCGGCGCTGGTGCGCGAGCTCCGGCCCCGAGAAGACCCCGTCACCGCGACACCCGCCCGCCCCTGGACGGAAGCCCGTCGGTGACGCCGTCGCCGGGCGAACCGATCGCCCTGCTCGACGCGGGCGTGCGGGTGAAAGGCGCCGCGACCGTCGAGGAGTTCTGGCAACTTCTGCGCGGCGGCGCCGACCTCATCGGCGACGTGCCGCCCGGCCGAGCCGACCTGCATGCCGGCGGCCCCGCCCGCGGTGCGTTCCTCGACGACGTCGCCGGGTTCGACGCGGACTACTTCGGGCTCTCGCCGCGCGAGGCGGCAAGCACGGATCCCCAGCACCGGCTGCTGCTGGAGGTTTCCGCCGAGGCCATGCTGCGCTCGGGCATCACCCGCGCCGCCGCCGACGGCACGCGGACCGGGGTCTACCTCGGCCTGCTGGCCTCGGACTACCTGCACCTGCAGCTGCGCGGCGACGGCGCCGACCCGGCCGACCGGCACTGGCTCACCGGGGCCGACCCGGCGTTCGCCGCCGGCCGGATGGCCTACCTGCTCGGCGCCCACGGTCCCGCGCTGACCGTGAACTCGGCCTGCTCGTCCTCGCTGCTGGCCGTGCACCTCGCGTGCCAAGCGCTGCGGCTGCACGAGTGCGACGTCGCACTGGCCGGTGGGGCCAGCCTGATCCTGGCGCCGGACATCACCGCATTCATGTCCCGGGTCGGGGCCCTGTCCCCGTCGGGGCGGTCCCGACCGTTCAGCGCGGAGGCCGACGGCATGGTCCGCAGCGAGGGCGCCGTCGTGCTGGCGTTGAAGCGCCTGTCCGACGCCCGCGCCGACGGCGACAACGTGCTCGCGGTCCTGCCCGGCTCCGCGGTGAACCACGACGGGCGCAGCGCCGGACTCACCGTCCCGAGCGGCCGGGCCCAGCGCCGCCTCTACGCCGACGCCGTGGCGGCCGCGCTCGTCCACCCCGAGGACATCGGCTACCTGGAGGCGCACGGCACCGGCACGCCACTGGGCGACCCCATCGAACTGGAGTCGCTCGACGCCGTCTACGGCCGCGGTGCGGACGGCCCGTGGGTCGGCTCTGTCAAGGCCAACCTGGGCCACCTCGACGCCGCGGCCGGGGTGACCGGGCTGCTCAAGGCGGCGCTGGTCGCGCGGCACGGCGAGGTGCCGGCCCAGCTGCACTCGGGCGAGCCGACGCCGCTCGCGGCGCGCGCCTCCTTCGGGCTGAAGGTGCCGCAGCGGCTGGAGCCGTGGAGCGGCGGCGACCGGCCGCGCACCGCCGCCGTCAGCTCCTTCGGCCTAAGCGGGACCAACGTGCACGTCGTGGTCCAGCAGGCGGCACCGGTCGCGGCGCGGGACGGGCAGCGGGACGGCGATCCGGTAGGAGAGCTGGCCGACCGGCCGGTGCTCCTGCTGCTGAGCCACCGCACGCCCGCCGGACTCGCCGACAGCGCGGGCGCCTACGCCAGCGTCCTGGAAGACCGGGACGACCTGCTGCGGCCGGTCGCCGCGGCGGCGGCCCGCGCCCGGGACCACTACGACGAGCGGCTCGGCCTGGTGACCGACGACGCCGCCCAGGCTGCGAGGGCGCTGGCCGGTGGGACGGCTGCGGCGGGGATGCACCGCGGACGCGTGCCCGAGCACCGCGGCCCGGGCCCGGTGTTCGTCTTCGGCGGCCAGGGCAACGAATGGGCCGGCATGCTCGACCGGCCCGAACCCGGTGGTACCGCGTTCGCCGACGCCGTCGAACGCTGCCGCCGCGCGGCCGCCGACCTCGGGGAGCACCGCCTCGCACGCCTGCTGGCCGAGCCGCACGCCGACGACGTCACCGACCCCGCACTGGCCCCCGGCGCTACCTTCACCCTGCAGGTCGCGCAGGCCGCGCTGTGGAGGTTCCTCGGGGTCCGGCCGGGCGCCGTCGTCGGCCACAGCCTGGGCGAGGCGGCTGCCGCCCACGTCGCCGGCGTCGTCGACCTGCCCGACGCCATGCGGATCGTGCTGTCCCGGACCCGGCTGGTGAACGGCTCGGGACCGACCGGCCGGATGCTGGCCGTCGGCCTGTCCGCGGAGGACGCGGCCCGCGCCGTCGCCGACACGGCCGTCGAGGTGGCCTGTGTGAACTCCGGCGACTCGTGCGCACTATCCGGCCCGGCGGCCGAGATCGCCGAGCTGGCGGAGCGCCTGGAGCGGCACGGGGTGTTCGCCCGGGTGCTCGGCGGGTGCCACGCCTTCCACGGCCGCGCGATGCTGGCCTTTTCACAGCCGCTGCGCGCGGAGCTGGCCGGCCTGCGGCACCGGCAGCCGGAGGTCCGGCGCTACTCGTCGGTGGCCGGCGCCCTCGGCGGCGATCCGATCGAGGAGTGGGTCGCCAACCTGTGCCGCCCGGTGCACTTCTCCGCGGCGGTCGGGCGCGCGCTGGCCGACGGCTGGACCACCTTTGTGGAGCTGGGACCGACTCCCGCGCTGACCCGCTCCGTGACCGCGATCGCCGCGGAAGCGGACGTCGGGGTCAGCGTCACCAGCACGCTGAGGCGGCGGGCGCGGCCCACGGCCCACCTGCTCGGCGCCGTCGCCGACCTGTTCGTCGCGGGTGAGGCCGTCGACCTCGACGCCGTGCTGCCCGGGCCGCTCGCGCCGAGCGCCGCCCCGACCTACGCCTGGCAGCGCGAAGCGCACTGGTGCACGTCCGGCGCCGTCGACGCGGTGCAGCCCGCGGCGGCCGAGGGCCCGGCGACGCTGCGCGTCCAGCTGCTCGACGGCGCGGGCTCCCCGGTCACCGACTTCACCACGCTGCTGCCGGGCGGGTCCGCTCCCGCGGCGCCCGCCCACGCACCACGGACGGCACCGACACTCACACCAGCACCAGCACCAGCACCAGCACCAGCACCGCCGGAGGACCGCGGGACGGGCGGAGCCGAGACGCCCGCGGACGGTGTCGCCGGAGAGGTTGGCACCGCGGTCCGCTCCGTACTCGGGCTCGCCCCGGGGGCGCACCTCGACCGCAGCGCCAGCCTCGTCGACCTCGGGCTCGACTCGGTCGGCGCCGGCGACCTGTGCGTCCAGCTCAAGCGCCGGCTGGGCGTCGACCTCGACCAGGACCTCGTTCTCGGCACGACCGACTTCGACGGTCTCGTCGACGCCGTCGGCGTCGTCGGGGACCGCTAGAGGGGGACCACGATGGACTTCGACTTCTCACCCGCCCAGAAGGCGCGGTACGCCGATCTGGTCGACGGGGCCCGCGCCCTCGCCGACCGCACCGGCCCGGCACCTGACGGGACCTTCGACCGCGACCGCTGGAAGGCGCTCGCCGACCTGGGCGTCCTCGGCCTGTCGATTCCGCGCGACCACGGTGGGTCCGGGCTGGGGGCGGTCGACACCGCGCACGCCCTGGAGGCCGTCGGCTACGGCTGCCCCGACACGGGGCTGGTCTTCGCCGCGTCCGCTCACCTGCTGGCCTGCGCCATGCCGATCGTCCTGCATGGCACTCCGGTGGCCCGGGAGCGCCTGCTCCCCCGGCTCGCCGACGGCTCACTCGTGGCGGGCAACGCGGTGACCGAGCCCAAGCACGGCAGTGACGTGTCGATACCCGACACGCGCGTTGTCGCAGACAGTGACGGGCTACGGGTCACCGGCGTCAAGTCCTACGTCAGCAACGGGCCGGTCGCGGACCTCTACGTCGTCCTCGGCACCGCCGACCCGGCGCTGGGGTTCCTCGGAACGGTCGCGGTCGTGGTTGATCGCGCCCAGCCGGGCGTCCGACCGGGCCCGGCGTTCGCGAAGATGGGCCTGCGCTCCTGCCTGGCGGGTGGCGTCGAGTTCGACGGCGCGCACGCCCCGGCCGACCAGCGCCTCGGTGCGAGCGGGGCCGGGCACGCCGTCTTCCAGGACTCGATGCGCTGGGAGCGCACCTGCCTGTTCGCCGGCTACGTCGGGATGCTGCGCCGGCAGTTCGAGCTGTGCCGCGACTTCGCCCGCGAGCGCCGGCAATTCGGCAGGCCGATCTCGGCCAACCAGGCCGTGTCGCACCGCCTGGTCGGCATGTACGCGCGGTGGCACTCGGCCCGGCTCGCCCTGTACAAGGCCTGCTGGAGTCTCGACCGGGACGCCACCGAGACGACCGAGATCGCCCTGGCCAAGATCGCCGTGAGCGAGGCGGCGGTCGCGTCCAGCCTGGACGCCCTCCAAATCTTCGGGGGCGCGGGCTACCGGTCCGACACCGGTGTCGAGGAGATGCTCCGCGACGCCGTACCCACCACCGTCTTCTCCGGCACCTCGGAGATGCAGCGGGAGATGATCGCTAGGGAGCTGCAGCTGTGAGGCTCGACGACCTGTTCCGCGCGTCCGCGCGCACCCATCCCGACCGCCTCGCCGTCGACGACGGCACGCGCACCTGGACCTACGCCGAACTCGACCGGCTCATCGGAACGCTGCGCCTGCGCCTCGCCCGGGCCGGGGTCGGCCCCGGTGACCGGGTCGCCGTACTGGCCGAGAAATCGGGGCCGGTGCTGGCCGTGTTCCAGACCGCGCTGCGGCTGGGGGCGGCATACGTCCCGCTCGATCCCGCGAGCCCCAACGCCCGCATCACCGCCATCGTGGACGACTGCGGCCCGGCGATGATCTTGACCGACCGGACCGGTCCCGTCCCCGGTGAGGGGACCGGCCCCGGTAAGGGGACCGGCCCCGGTAAGGGGACCGGCCCCGGTGAGGGGACCGGCCCCGGTGAGGGGACCGGCCCCGGTAAGGGGACCGGCCCCGGTAAGGGGACCGGCCCCGGTAAGGGGACCGGCCCCGGTGAGGGGACCGGCCCGGCGGTGGTGCGGCTGGCCGACGCGGTGGACGGGCCGGTCCCCGACCACGACGACCCGCAGGGCGGGGACGACGAAGGAGACACGCTCGCCTACATCCTCTACACGTCCGGCTCCACCGGGACGCCCAAGGGCGTATGCATCAGCCACCGCAACGCGCTGGCGTTCGTCGAGTGGGCCGTGGAAGCGTGCGGGATCACCGCGGACGACCGGCTGTCCAACCACGCCCCGCTGACGTTCGACCTGTCGGTGCTCGACGTGTACGGGGCGTTCGCCCGCGCGGCGTCGGTGCACCTAGTGCCGCGCACCCTGTCCTACAGCCCCGCGGGGCTGGCCCGGTTCCTGGTGCAGCAGGCGATCACGGTCTGGTACTCGGTCCCCTCGGCGCTGGTGCTCATGGCCGACGTCGGCGGGCTGCACCAGCTCGACCTCACCGGGCTGAGGGCCGTCCTGTTCGCCGGGGAGCCCTACCCCGTCCAGCACCTGCGCCGCCTGCGCGAGCAGTTGCCGCACGCCCTGATGATGAACCTGTACGGCCCGACCGAGACCAACGTCTGCACCGCCCACACCGTCGCGGCGACGCTCCCGGCGGACCAGGAGCGAGCCGTGCCGATCGGCTCCGCGGTCAGCGGAGACGAGGTGTGGGCGCAGCGCCCCGACGGCCGCCAGGCGGGCGTCGGCGAGACGGGCCAGCTGATGGTGCATGGCCCGACGGTGATGCTCGGCTACTGGGGCCGCGAACCGCAAGGCCCGGTGTACGCCACGGGCGACAACGTCCGCGTCCTCGCCGACGGCGTCTTCGACTACCTCGGCCGGCTCGACCAGATGGTGAAGGTGCGCGGGCACCGCATCGAGCTCGGCGACATCGAGGCCGCCCTCGGCTCGCACCCCGAGGTGGACCGGGCGGCGGTCGTCGCCGTCGGCAGCGGGCTGGCGACCCGGCTGGTGGCCTTCGTGCTGGTCGAGCCGGGCGGGGAGGTGGCGCTGATGCCTGCCAAGGCGTGGCTGGCCGACCGGTTGCCCCCGTACATGACCGTCGATGAGGTCCGTCCGGTCCCGTCACTGCCGCGGACCGCCAACGGCAAGGTCGACCGGACCCGGCTGCGCGAGGCGGTGACCGCGTCGTGAGCAGCACCCCGGGAGGAGCGGACACCGTCTCCGCGCACCGGACCTGGGACGTCTGCATCGTCGGCAGCGGCGCCAGCGGCGCCGTGGCGGCCGAGCAGGTCGCCGCGGCCGGCCTGAGCGTCGTCGTCCTGGAGGAGGGACCGCGGCTGGGCCGCGCCACCACCTACGACGAGCTCCGAGCGGCGACCGAGCCCGCGCTCGTCCGCGGGGCGGACGGCGCCTGGGTCCCCGCCGGCAACGCCTACACCGTCCGCGCTCTTGGTGGCGGCACGGTCTTCTACGCGGGCATCTCCTTCCGCTACCGCGACGTCGACTTCGACGCGAGCCGGTACGTCACCGGCGACCTCGACCCGCGCTGGCCGATCACCGCGGCGGAGATGGCGCCCTGGTACGACGCGGTCGAGGCGCGGCTCGGCGTCGCCCGCGAGCAGGGCGCCGATCCGCTGGAGCCGCCGGGCGCCCCGCCGCCCCTGCCGCCGCACCGGCCGAGCCCCCGCGGGCAGGTCCTGCGCACGGCCGGAGAGACGATGGGGTGGCGGCCCTACCCGACCCCGCTGGCGATCAACTCCATCCCGGACCGGACCCGGCCGATGTGCGTGCGCATCGGAGCCTGCACCGAGCGCCGCTGTCCCGTCGGGGCCAAGGCCGACGTGCTCGACCGCGTCCTCGACCCCCTCGTCGACGTCGACGGCGTGGTCGTGAGGACGGGCGCCAAGGTCGTGCGGCTGGTGCAGTCCGCCCCGGACCGGGTCAGCGCCGTCGAGTGGCTGGACCTGCGCAGCCGGCGCCGGATGCACACCCGCGCCCGCACGTTCCTGCTCGCCGCGAATGCGGTCCAGTCCGCGGCACTGCTGCTGCGCTCGTCGTCCCGGTGGGCCCCGGCCGGCCTGGGCAACAGCTCCGGGCTGGTCGGGCGGGGTCTGTCGTTCAAGGTCAGCGGCTACAGCGAGGGCCGGCTGCGCGCCCCCGTCGCCCGGGCGCATGGCGCCGAGGACCGCAATGGCATGCACTCCACCGTCGCCTTCTCCGACCTCTACCTCGACCGGTCCTGCCCGACGGGCCTGGGCGGACTGCTGTACGAGGCAAACCCCGTGGTGGACGACCCGGACGAGGGCAGCCGCACGCTTCGCGTGCACTACCTGGCGGGCGACCAGCCGATGTCGGGCAACCGCGTGCTGCTGGCCAACGGCACCGACGGCCACGGCTTGCCGCGGATCGCGATGGACTACCGCACCCACCCGACCGACGCCCGCCGCCTCGACCACCTCGCCGCCGGAGCCGACGAGCTGCTGCGGTCGGCGCACGCGACCGACGTCCACCGGACCGCGTCGCCTTACCGCACCGGGTCGAGCCACCTGCACGGGACGTGCCGGGCCGGCACCGACCCGCGCACCTCCGTCGCCGACCCCCACGGGCGCCTGCACGACCTGGCGAACGTCCACGTCGTCGACGGTGGCTACCTGCCGTTCGCCGGCGGAGTCAACCCCACCCTGACCATCCAGGCCAACGCCATGCGGATCAGCCAGGCGGTCGCCCGCGGGCTGCGCTGCGACCCGACGGCGCCGAGCCGCCCCGATCGAGGAGGACTTCACGTGAACGCGATCGTGTCCGACGTGCGGCTGGTGCCGTACACCCCCGACCTGCGCCCGGTGATCGAACCGTGGTTCGACGACGAGGCCGTGGGCCGCCGCCTCGGCGGCCGCGAGTGGTTCGCCGACCAGATCGCCCTCAACGACGACCCCTCGCCCCGCACCGTGCGCGGCGCCCGCGTGACCGGCCATTACGCCTGGGTCACCGTCGGCCCCGACTCGTCCGAACCGCTCGCCTTCCACACCGGTGAGGTCTACGACCGGTTCAACCTGCACGAGCGGGCCGAGGACGGATCGCTCGCCGTCGTCCGCGTGGACGACCGCGCCGCAGCGGCCTTCGCCGGGGTCGTCGCGCCGCAGCACCGGAACATGGGCTACGGCCAGGCCACGGTGCGAGCGCTGCCCGACGTCCCGGAGCTGGCCGGCGTGCCGATCGTCTACACCGGCGTGGAAGCCGACAACCACTCGAGCCGCCGCGCGCTGACCAACGCGGGCTACGCGCTGACCCGACCGGTACCCGACTTCGAGAACCGCGTCTACTTCAGCCGGGTCGCGCCGTGAGCGCCGCGAGCGTGGCGAGCACCGCGCGACCGGTGCCGTCCGCGGCCGGCACCGAGCGCGACCGGGCCCTCGACCGGGCCCTGGCCGTGACCTCGTCGCCGCGGTGGGACCTGAACAAGCGCTTCCCCCTCGTCGTCGACCGGGCGCACGGGGCGTACGTGTGGGACGCCGACGGGACCCGCTACACCGACCTCACCTCCTGCAGCGGCGCCGCGCCCCTCGGGGCCGGCCGCCCGGAGGTGGTCCGGGCGATGGTCGCGGAGCTGGAACGCTCCGGTGGCATCGCCCCGGGCACTGTGTCGCAGGCCCGGACGGAGGTCGCCGAGCTGCTCGTCGCCGCCGTCCCGTGCGCGGAGCGGGTGGTCTTCCTCCGCACCGGGTCGTGCGCCACGACCGCCGCGGCCCGGGCCGCGCGGGTCTCGACCGGACGACCGGTCCTGCTCACCTCCGGCTACCACGGCTGGCACGACTGGCAGCTGCAGTACAAGCCAGACATGCACGTGGCCGGGCGGGACCCGGCGACGATCGACTTCGGCTACGACCTGGACGTCCTAGCCGACCTGCTGCGCGAGCACCGCGGCGCGGTGGCGGGCGTGTTCCTCACCCCGGAAGTCAACTTCTTCCCGCCCGCGTTCGCCCGCGCCGTGCAGGACCTGGCGCACGAGAACGGGGCCCTGTTCCTGCTCGACGAGATCATCCTGAGCCTGCGCTACGCCGCCGGCGGCTACCACGGCCCGCACGCACTCGCGCCGGACCTCGTCACCATGAGCAAGGGCATCGCCAACGGAACGGCGCTGTCCGCGGTCCTGGGGCGGGCCGAGGTGATGGAGGCGCTGGAGCACACCTACGTCGGCAACACCTACCAGCGTGAGACGACACCGTTCGCCGCGGCGCTGGCGTCGTTGCCGATCATGACCGACCCGCCGGTGCTGGAGCGCGTGCACGCCGTCGGTTGCGCCGTGATGGACGGGCTGAACGGGCTGTTCCGCGAGTTCGGGGTGGCCGCGGTGGCGCTGCGCCATCCGGCGGTCTTCCACGTGGTGTTCGACGACCTCAACCTGGGGTCGCGGTTCTACACCGACCTGCGCCGGGCGGGCCACCTGGCCGAGTTCGGCGGCACGCATATGGTCTCGCACGCGATGAGCGACGACGATGTCGCGGACCTGCTGCTCGCCGCGCGCGGGGCGCTGGAGCGGGAGGCCGCGACCGGCGGTCTCGACCACCAGGACAGGGCCGCGGTGCACCGGCCGCGCTGGGAGCCGGCGGTCGGATTCGGGCAGCGGGCGTTCGGGGCGATGCGACGCACCGTCGAGCGGTGGTGGGAGCCGCCGGCCCCCGACTGAGCACGTGCCGGGCCGGCGGCCGTTCGCCGGCCCGGGCGCTCAGTCCTCGGTAGTCTCCAGCAACCCGGACCGGCTCACCATGACCAGGGCGTCGCTGCGGTTGTTCACCCCCAGGGTGCGGTAGAGGTTCCGCAGCAGCCGGTGCATCGCCCGCTCCGAGTAGCCTGAGCGCTTGGCCAGCTGCGTGACGGTGCAGCCGCGGGCGAGCTGGCGCAGCCAGCCGCGGTGCTCCTCGGGCAGCCACTCGAGCTCCTCCTGCAGGCGCCGCTCTGACCGCGCCAGCTCCCGGGCGATCTTGGCCGGGATCATAACGAAACCGCTGGCCGCCGCTGTGATCGTGGCGACCAGCTGCTCGGTCGTCGAGTCCCAGGCGACGATGCCGTCGACACCGGCCCGGATCGCCGCCGCCGCCACCCCGGCCGTCGGCCGCTGGAGCAGCGCGACGACATGAGCGTTGCGCAGGTCCGTGTAGCGCTGCAGCTGTTCGGTATCGCTCGGGTGGCCGTCGACGACGACGAGGACGGCGCACCGCTCCTGGCTCTGGGCCCAGCGCAGCGCGTCACGCGGGTCCGCCGATCCGCATCCGTGGGTGCGCAGCGCCGACAACAGGCCGTGCCGGTAGGCGGGCGGCGCGTTGACGATCGCGACCGGAAGGGGCCCGTCAGCGGTGATGCGGAGATCGGGAACCGAATCCATGGTCACGCCCCCATCGCACCATTACCGGCAGAAGATCGCATCCGATCGGTTGACCATTCGTCACCTTCCGTCACCATCGTCGGTCCGCTCAACCGATGCCGCCTCCGACCCCCCCCCCAACGGGAGAGCCGCATGACCCAGCTTTAACCCACGCCAGCGCACACGGTGCCGCCGCGAGCGGCCGCGGTGCTCAGGCCTGGCGCCCAGCCGCACCCGGATGCGCCGCTGTTCATCACAGATCCCGGGGCATTCCGGCCGACGATGTTCTGCTTCCTCAAGGACTGGGCGGCCCGGGCAGTCGCGCGGTGCGTCCCCCTCCTGGCCACGGTCGCGGAACTGGACAGCGAGCTCATGCGCGGTGCCGATCCGGTCGCGGTGCACCGGCGGTACTGCCGCTTGCTGGCGGGAGTGCCCGCGACGCGGGTCGCGGAGAACGGTAAGCGGTGGGCGGCGGGCGCCGCGGCCGGCAGCCCGGTGGCCGACCTGTTGCGCGACGCCGTCACCGACCCGCGCCGTCGTTCCGGCGCGTACCTGATCTCCGACGCCGTGGACATCGTGGCGTCGTCGGTGATGCGGGTGTTGGGAGCCTGCGATGTGCTCGCGACCCGGGCACTAATCGACGACCGGGGGTTGCTCACGGTCGAGGTGGCCGACCCTGTCGTCGGCGCGCACCGCGGCGCTGGAGCAGTTCGCCGCGTCCCGCTCCCTGGATCTCGGGCAGGCCTGCGTATTGGGAGTGACCTACTCCGACCTGCGCATGTTCAACGCCCTAGGCCAACCTCACCCGGTGCACCGCGCCCTGTGAGTGGCGGCGTTCGACTGCCTGTCGGTGCTGCCCCGTACCGTCCCGCGGCGTGGACCACCTCCTGCCTGGTGCGCTCTTGCCGACCAGCAGCGACCCGACCGCCAGGGAGACGACCCGCCCGGGACCCGCTCGGGCCGGTGGCCGGTGAGCTGCTGGCCCGCCTCGACATCGAGCACCCGGTACTGGCCGGTCTGCCGGCGTGAGAACGACTGCTCGTCGCGACCTGGCTGGGTTCCTACCGCTCCGCGCGCACCCGCCGCGCCTACGCCGGTTGACCTCGCTGAGTGGCTGGGCTGGCTGCGCAAGAACGACGTCGACACGCTGCACGTCCGTCGGGTGCACGTCGACCTCTACGTCCGCCAGCTGCTCGACACCGGTGCCGCGGCCTCGTCGACGTCGCGCCGGCTCTCGGCGCTGAGCTGCTTCTACCTCCACCTCGTCGAGCACGACCTGATCGCCGCGAACCCCGCGGCCGCGGTCCGCCAGGCTCAGCGTCGACCCCCGACCGCACCGCCACCGTCGGGCTGGACCGCGACCAGGCCCGCGCGTTCCTCGCCGCCGCCACCACCGACCTCGGCCCGGGCCCGGGTGCGCACCGCGGCCGCCGCCCGGCTACTGCTGCACCTCGGGCTGCGTGCTGCGCCAGCGCCGCGACGACCACCGCGAGCTGCTCCCGCAGCCCGGCGAGCTGCTCACGCAGCTCCGCAACCGCAGCAGCGTCATCGGGCACTGCGCCATCATCAACATCAACCCGCCAAGATCAAGCCGCCGCGCCGCGGGAGGGCCTGACCAGTTACTTACAGACAGCCTTCCGTCCAGCCAGCCGCCGACGTGACCGTCGCTACTCAGAATAAGAATGCGGCGCCGAGTGCCACGGTTCCGGCTACCGAGAGCAGCGTCAGGCTGACCCGCTCGTATGCACCCCAGGTCAGATGGGCGAACACCACACGGCCAACTGCGAAGCCCGCTGCTGTGGCAACCCACAGCACAGGCAGCCCGCGGGGTGTGACCCACGTACCCGCGAGCACTAGCGCGACGACGCTCAGCGGCAGCCGGACCAGCGATAGCGCAACGAGTGTGTCACGAACACACTGCGGTGACCGGTACTTCCAGTTGAGGTAAATGACCACCGGCGGGGCGCCCAACGTGGTGGATGTACTCAGCGTGCCCGACAAGACGCCAGCCAACGCACCCGTCCACCACCGCGCATCTGGACGGCCCGCCTCCTCGTCGTTCCGCTGCTGACGGACTGTGACGAGTCTAAGAGCCACAACCAGCAGTACCGCCGCCGCCATAAGTATCTCGAGGATGCCGTCGGGCAGGTACCGCAAGCCCAAGCTGCCCAGCGCAAGGCCCGGAACGGACCACAGTCCGAGCGCCACGACGTCGCGCAACTCAGGCTTAGGTACTCGACCGCTGAGGATCATGATGGAGACGTCGACCAGGACGCCAGTCGCCACGATAGTCGCCACGACCTCCTCCGGCTCCAGCAGGATACTAAGTAGGGGTACGCTAATGATAGCGAACCCGAATCCCATCGTCGTCTGTGCCACGGCCCCAACGAATAGTGTGCAAGCGACAACGAGAAGAGTATTCATCACACCTCTTACTACGTGTAGAGCATGAGCAGGAATGCTATTCGCGAGGGATACTGACAACAGCTGGACGAGCGTCGCTCAGAGCAGCGCGGCGAGCTCCTTAAACAACTCTTGTGCATGGTCGACATGCATGTCTGACAGTTCCCGCACCTGGCTCACCTCCCCAACCGCGACACCGATCGCGCGAGCCTCGGTGTGCCGCTGCGACCAGGTGCGCAGTGCCTGGAAGGCCGGTACGTCGCCGACGTCATCACCGGCGAACAGTACACCCCTTGGTGAGTAGTCCTTAAGGAGTAGATCAAGTACTGATGCCTTGTCGTAGCCTGGTGCTCTCAACTCGAGGATGCATTTTCCGGAGTGTACTTCGAGGTCGAATTCGTCGGCCAGCTCGTCGAGCTTGGGACGGAGTTCGACGAGCGTTTGCGCCGGCTGAGCAGTCCGGCGCGAGTGCACGACGAGTGATAATCCCTTGTCTTCAACCCACAGTCCCTTGTCGACCGTATCGAGTGCCTCGGGGAGGCGACGCCTAAGCTCGGCGATGCCAGCTACTTGGTCATCAGCGATCAGCTCACCATCACGCAGAAGCTGGGCGCCATACAGGCCGCTGATCACCAGTCCTCTCACATCCCCAAGGCCGCCGAATTCGACGACGCTTTGCACGTCGCGCCCGGTTACAATTGCGACCTGGGCACCTGCGTCGAGCAATGACTGCATTACTTGTATAGCACCTTCAACGGGACGCGAGTCGCGCGGGTCGTCGACGATCGGCGCGATCGGCCCATCAAAGTCTAGACTAATGAGCAACTTCGGCATGAGTAACCTAAGATCAGCGATCTGCGGTCTCACAGCGTTACCTTTCTGTATCCGGACGATGGTCTCTACGATACGTCGTGAACGCCCGCAAGGCCAATCCATCCCAATGATGGCAATACAGCCGGTATGGGTTCGTTGCCCTCCTCTATGTGGTACCTCAGGGTGGCTCGACAACCATGGACCTCGGGGTCGTCGCCATCCTCTCTCGCTAATTGGGTTCGGCTAACGTGAGGCCTGCCGCCGCTTCGAATTCCCGGATTTGCGCATCTGACAGGTCGCGCCGATGGCGGCCAACCACCTCGGTGGTCAGTGACTTTCTAGTGGCCTCGGCCGCTGGATGTCCCCAGGCGTTGACGTGCACGCTGTGTTTCTGCCGCTCGTGCTGCATCATTGCGTCGTCGTAAGGAACGTTGAGGAAAGTGCACATTCGCTCACACACGGCGCGAGGGTCGCTGACCAGTTCTTCATACCTGACCTCGAGGTAGCGATCGCGTGGCGCGCGCATGCGGGCCCGCTCGAGAAGGCTCCGCCATTGGTAAGCAGTCTCTTGAATTGTTGAGTATCCCCAATCGGGCACCGTACGCAAATGAGAGGCTGCGACGTCGCGGCCGTCACGCACAATGTGCACGAAGCGTGCTTCGGGCCAGATCTGCGCGTAGATGTCGATATCGATAATCTTACGCTGTAGCTTAATCCCCCATGTCCACTTGCCTGACGCCGCCAACTTGCTGCGGCCGATAGCGTCGATCAGCCGACACCGGTCTTCGAGGGACACGATGTCACGTCCGTCGGCGTCGACCTGCGCGCGCACGAGGTCAGCAAGGGTGCTGAACTCGACGCCGTAACGTTGGCATTGCTTCACAAAGTGGGCGGCGTCGTAATACCGAGGATCCTGCGTCGCTGTGCCCTCCCCTAGGACCTTGGGGTCTTGACGGGTCAACAGGTCACTTGCTTCAAGCACAGAGCTACCGAGGTTGGTGGGCGCCGTAAAGTCCAACTCGGGCCCGACATCTAGTAGATGATGAGAGTCGAGAATTACACTAAGCAAGGTGGTTCCCGACCGCTGCTCACCACCTAACAACACCGGGTACGGCCGCTGTATACGCATATATGCTCTCCTGTCCGTCGAGGGAAACACGAGGGATCTGTCAGTGCAGACGATCGGCACCCGCGATGGCTGCGGTGGGCAGTCCAGTCCGCGACCAACGCAGCGCGACTTCAGTGTTTACTTTGAATGCCTCCATCATAAAGCGCTCGACAGCGATCTGGAGCCCGCCGAGGCAGATGTGCTCACCCGAGCCCCGCGGTCCGCGGCCATGTTAGCGCAGCGCTGGGCATACGGCTCCGTCATGTTTGAAGTTTGACCGTTTTGAGTGGTTTGGTGATGAGGTCGGCGCATCGGCTGGCGGCGTGTGCGAAGTGGCGGCGGGCCTGTTTGAGGTTGCGCCACCCGGTGAGGCGGAACGCGGCGACGAGGGTGTTGCGGATGATCGCCATGGCCTGGGGTGCGGTGCCGGTGCGCAGGGTGGAAGCGTCCTCGTTGAAGGTGACGTCCCGCAC
>Ga0136630_1000303_pt1 | contig 18420 bp, 18 predicted proteins | sample AntDrymUQ5682106_2_FD_105496 | JGI IMG/M metagenome (GOLD analysis project Ga0136630, IMG submission 105496) | Polar desert sand microbial communities from Dry Valleys, Antarctica - metaG UQ568 (21.06) | ecosystem: Environmental > Terrestrial > Soil > Desert | place: Antarctica: Dry Valley...
GATTCTGATTGCCCGCTTCCTGCACGGTCTGATCAGCGACCTGGCCGGTCCGGGTCGCTTGTTGGAGGATGCCGGCAGTGGCCTGACCAGCAGTATGAACGAGGTCAGCGCGGCTGTCGGGGATGTCCCGGTCGCTGGCGACGCGCTGCAGGCCCCCTTCGACCTGGTCGGAGGCGTCGGAGACGGCCTTCGGGAAGCTGGGCAGACGCAGCAGGACGTCGTTGCCGCGCTGGCGTTCTGGCTCGCCTTGGTGATCGCGGTCCTGCCGATCGGATGGGCGCTGTTCCGCTGGCTGCCGACGCGGGTGCGATGGATCCGGGAGGCAGCTGCAGCCCGGCGGATGATCGATGACGTGGAGCTTTTCGCGCTGCGGGCGCTGAACAACCGCTCGCTGAGCGAACTGGCGAGCGTCGGGCCTGCGCCTGCGGCGGCGCTGCGATCCGGTGACAACACGATCATGCTCGCTCTGGCGAGACTGGAACTCGGCGCACTTGGCATTCGCCCACCTGTTCAGCCGACCGAACGGTCGACCAGGCTCCCGTGACACATCTCGACAGGACCGGAGTCGCGGGTGGCATCGTGGAGTGCTGCCGACCCGGTCAGGGCGGGGTGACGGCTCCGAACAGGCCCGGCAGCGTTTCGGTCCATGCCGTACGGAGTTCGCCGAGCGGGATCGTGGTCACGCCCTCGATCGTGAGTTCCTCGCCACCGACGGTACCCAGCCGAGTGATCGGCACGCCGGTCTCGACGCACGCCGCCTCGAGGGCGGCCAGCCCGTTCGAGAGGCCGGCGACCAGGATGCGACCAGCGGATTCGCTGAACAGCGCGACGAACGGGTCACCTGGTAGGCCGATCTGCGCGCCGATGCCGTAACGCAGCACCGACTCGGTCAGCGTGGCCGCGAGCCCCCCGTCGGAGACGTCGTGAGCGGCGGTCAGCCACCCCTGCTCAGCGGCGCGGACCAGCACACCGGCCAGTCGGGCCTCGGCGGCGAGGTCAACGGTCGGTGGCAACCCGCCGAGATGACCATGCACGATCCCGGCCCATTGCGAGCCCCCGAATTCCGAGCGAGTGTCCCCCAACAGGGCGATCTCCTCGCCGGCCACCCGGCCGAACCCATGTCGTAACCGCAGGCGCACGTCGTCGATCACTCCGAGGACGCCGATCACCGGTGTCGGGTGGATCGCGGCATTCCGGGTCTGGTTGTAGAAGCTCACATTGCCTCCGGTCACCGGAAGACCGAGCCCTCGGCAGGCATCGGCGATCCCGTGGATCGCCTCGGAGAACTGCCACATCACACCGGGCTGCTCGGGGCTGCCGAAGTTCAGGCAGTCGGTGATCGCGATCGGGGTTGCTCCGGCGGCTGCGACATTGCGGTAGGCCTCGGCCACGGCCAACTGCGCGCCGGCGTACGGGTCGAGACGCCCGAAGCGGCCGTTGCCGTCGGTGGACAGGGCAATCCCGCGATGGGTTTGCTCGTCGATCCGCAACACCCCCGAATCCTCAGGCTGGGACAGCACGGTGTTTCCACGGACGTAGCTGTCGTACTGCTCGGTCACCCAACTCTTGTCGGCCAAGTTCGGATGAGACATCATGCGTAGCACCGTGTCCCGCAGCTCGTAGGGAGATGCCGGTCGTGCCAGCCGGTCTGGGTCGTTGGCCTGGAGGTCGTCCTGGTCCGGCGGCCGGGCCAAGGGGCGCTCGTACACCGGACCGTCGTGGGCAACCGTTCGTGGGGGTACGTCGACGATCTGCTCGCCACGCCATTCCACGGTGAGCCGGCCGGAGACGTTCACCGTCCCGATCACCGCTGCGAGGACCTCCCACTTGGCGCAGATGGCGAGAAACGCGGCGACCTTGTCCGGCTCGACGATGGCGCACATGCGTTCCTGCGACTCGCTCATCAGAATCTCTTCGCAGGTCATCGTCTGATCGCGCAGCGGCACCTCGTCGAGGACGACGTGCATACCTCCTGCGCCAGCGCTGGCTAGTTCTGTTGTGGCACATGATAAACCGGCGGCGCCGAAGTCCTGGATCCCGACCACCAGGCCGGCGGCGAAGATCTCCAGGCAGCATTCGATCAGCAGCTTCTCGGTGAACGGGTCCCCAACCTGGACCGAGGGACGCTTGGTCGGCTTCTCCTCGTCGAATGTCTCGGAGGCCAGGATGCTGGCGCCCCCGATGCCGTCCGGACCGGTCCGTGACCCGAAGATGATCACCGCGTTACCGGGTCCAGGAGCCCTGGCCAACTTGATGTCCTCGTGCCGCATCACCCCGACGCACAACACGTTGACCAGCGGATTGCCCGCGTAGCACTCGTCGAAGACGAGCTCACCCCCGATGTTGGGGAGGCCGAGACAGTTGCCGTAGCCACCCACTCCGGCCACGACCCCGGGCAGCACCCGTGCGGTGTCGGCTGCATCGGCTGGCCCGAAGCGCAACGGGTCCATCACCGCGATCGGCCGTGCGCCCATGGTCAGGATGTCACGCACGATGCCGCCGACCCCGGTGGCAGCGCCCTGATACGGCTCGACGTAGGACGGATGGTTGTGCGATTCAGCTTTGAACGTCACGGCGTACCCGTCGCCGATGTCGACGACACCGGCGTTCTCCCCGATCCCGACCATGAGCCGCTCGGAGTGCGGTAAGTCGCTGAACTGGCGTAGGTGCACCTTTGAGGACTTGTACGAGCAGTGCTCACTCCACATGACCGAGTACATCGCGAGTTCCGCGCTGGTCGGCCGCCGGCCCAGGATGTCCCGGATACTGTGGTACTCGTCACTGCTCAAACCCAGTGCGGCATACGGCTGTTGGTGGTCCGGCGATTGGGCAGCGGCCTTCACCGTGTCGATCTTCACGTCGCTGCACCCGCGCCCGCACCGACCAACGAGGCCAGGATCGAGGTGAAGAACCGCAGGCCGTCGGTACTCGGGCCGGTCAACTCCTCCACCGCGTGCTCAGGATGCGGCATCAGACCGACGATCCGCCCGGTCGGGTCGGTGACCCCGGCGATGTCTCGGGAGGAACCGTTGGGATTACCGCCGACGTAACGTGCCAGTACCCGGCCCTCGGCCTCGACGGCATCCAAGTCTGCTGCCGCGGCGACGTAGCGCCCCTCACCGTTCTTCACGGGTACGACGATCTCCGCGCCCTCCGCGAAGTCGTTCGTCCATGCCGTACGGGCTTCGATTCGAAGTCGCTGGTCCCGATTTCGGAAGTGCAGATGCGCGTTTCGGGTGAGCGCGCCCGGGAGCAGTCCCGACTCGCAGAGGACTTGGAACCCGTTGCAGATCCCCAGCACTGGAACGCCGCGCTTGGCAGCGTCGATCACCTCGCTCATGATCGGGGAGAAGCTCGCGATGGCGCCGGCACGGAGATAGTCGCCGTAGGAGAACCCCCCCGGCAAGATCACCGCATCCACGCCGCCAAGGTCATGGGTGCCGTGCCAGAGCATGACCGGACTTCCACCGGCCAGACGTACCGCGCGGGCGGCGTCAGCGTCGTCCAATGAACCCGGAAAGGTCACGACGCCGACCCGTACGTTCGCGAGATCATCGCCTGTCGGCCGCGGGTTGGGCGCGGTCATCGTTCGTGGATGTGGACGATGAAGTCTTCGATCACCGGGTTGGCAAGCAGCGTGTCGGCGATCTCGTGGATCGCTGACTCATCGACCGGGCCGCTGACCTCGAGTTCGAAGCGTTTCCCTTGGCGTACAGCCCGCACGCCCTGGTGGCCGAGCCTGCTCAGGGCGCCGAGTACGGCCTGCCCCTGGGGGTCGGAGATCTCCGGTTTCAGCATGACGTCGACGACAACCAAGGGCACCCGACGAGCCTATCCAGGACGCGCCAGCACAGCCGTCTCCGACGCCGACATGAACGGTTGGCATCCGGTGCTCACCTGATCGGACGCGGCTTGCCGAACTCTTGTCGATCAGCGCGGAGCCGTGCCGGGAAAGGGTCGCGAACCAGGCACGGTGGGGTCATGCGAGTCGCCGTCGTCAGCGAATCCTTCCTCCCCCAAGTCAACGGTGTGACCAACTCCGTACTTCGGACCATCGAGCATCTCGAGCAGCGCGGACACACCGGACTGGTGATCGCTCCAGGTCCCGGAGCCGCCTCGCACGGCGCTGTCCAGGTGCTCCGGAGCCCCTCCGTTCCGGTGCCCGGGTACGCCAACTTTCGGCTCTCCCGCCCGTGGCCAGGGCTTCGGGCGGCCCTCGAGAACTTTCAACCGGACATCGTCCACTTGGCCTCTCCTGCCGTTCTGGGTGCCCAGGCCGCTTACGTGGCCAAAGATCTCGGCATTCCAGCGGTCGCCGTCTACCAGACCGATCTCGCCGGCTTCGCCGTCCGATATGGGTGTTCGGCATTGCAGCGTCCACTGTGGAATTGGATTCGCCGGGTGCATGGTCTGGCCCAGCGAACCCTGGCGCCCAGCCGTGACGCGGTCGAGCAGTTGCTCCGGCATGGAATCGGTGGCGTCCATCGCTGGGCGCGTGGGGTTGATCTGTGTCGTTTCGATCCGCATCGGCGCAGCACCGAACTCCGCGCCCAGCTCGCCCCCAACGGGGAAGTCCTGGTCGGCTATGTGGGGCGGCTGGCCGCCGAGAAGCAGGTCGACCTGCTCGCCTGCCTCGGTGATCTGCCCGGCGTGCAGTTGGTGATCGTCGGGGAGGGACCCCGCCGCGCCGCCCTGACCCGGAAGCTGCCCGGTGCGCGTTTCCTGGGACTGCAACATGGAGCAGAGCTGGCGGCCAGTTTCGCCTCACTGGACGTCTTCGTCCACCCCGGATCCAACGAAACCTTCTGTCAAGCCGCGCAGGAAGCCCTGGCCAGCGGCGTACCGGTGGTGGCCGCTTCTGCGGGAGGTCTGCTGGACCTCGTCTCACCCGGTGAGAACGGTCTGCTGTTCAGTCCGGGTTCGGCGGTCAATATGCGGGAAGCCGTCACCGCGCTGATCGCCGATCCGGCTGGGCGCCAAGCCATGGGAATGGCCGCGCGGCATTCCGTACAAGGCCGATCGTGGTCGGTGATCGGAGACCAGCTCATCGAGCACTACCGACTCGCCGGTGCAGCATGAGCCGGATCGTGCAGGTCGCGAACTTCGTGACGCCCACCTCCGGCGGCTTGCGGACCACGTTGGGCCACCTCGCGATCGGGTACGCCGACGCTGGCCATGACGTGATCCAGGTTCTTCCCGGAGCGTTTGACCTGGAGGTCGTGACCCCTTGGGGCCAGCGGATCCAACGCCGTTCGCCCGTCCTGCCGGGTACCGGGTACCGGGTCCTACGGGGCGGAACCGGGCTCACCCGGCTGCTGGACCGGCTGTCTCCGGACCGGATCGAGGTGCACGACCGTACGACCCTGCGCGGGTTGGGGTCCTGGGCCGGTGACCGCGGCGTACCCAGCCTGGTCGTCAGTCACGAGCGCCTGGATCGCTGGCTCCGGCAATGGTTGCCGCGGTGGCTCCCGCTGACCGCACTGGCCGACCGGTACAACGCAGCACTGGCGGCCAGATTCGACGTCGTGCTGTGTACGACCGCTTGGGCCGCCGCCGAATTCGACCGACTACCCATCCCTCATCTCGTACGGGTCCCGCTCGGCGTGGATCTTGCCGGCCTACATCCGGGCAAGTCCGACGCGGCGTGGCGCACAGAGCAACTACGCGGTGCAGAACATCTGCTGGTCATGGCCAGTCGGTTGTCCCTCGAGAAACGACCAGGGCTTGCCGTCGAGACCGTGGCCGAGCTGACACGGCGGGGTTGCGCCGTCCGCCTGCTCGTCGCCGGATCGGGACCTGCGCTGCGAGCCCTGCAGCGCCAAGCCGACGGGTTGCCGGTCGACTTCATCGGATACCTCTCCGAGCGTTCCCAGCTCGCCCGGCTGCTGGCTTCCGCGGACGTTTTGCTCGCCCCGGGGCCGGTCGAGACCTTCGGCCTGGCTGCGCTGGAAGCTTTGGCCAGCGGCACCACCGCGATCGTCAACCAGGCATCGGCGCTTCCGGAGGTGATCGGCAGCTCAGGAGGCCGCAGTGCCGATGGAGACCCGGGCGCCTTCGCAGACGCTATCGAACAGGAACTAGCCGTACCTGCCGAACGTCGGCAAGCTGGCGCCCGATCTCGGGCCGAGCAATTCCCCTGGCCCACGACCGTGGCCGGGTTCCTGCGCGCCCATCGCCTGCCACCCAGGGCCGATCCGGTCCGCCCACCCGCACCGGTCCGTACCCGCCAGTCGGTACCACTCGGGGGATCGGAATGAGCGTCACGGTCGTTGCTTTGGGCGACAGCTTCAGTTGCGGGAAAGGCGTCGGCCTCGATATCCGCCCCGAACAGACCTGGACCGCCTTGCTCTGCGATGCGCTACCCGGTGCCAGGTTGGTGAATCTGTCCCGAGCTGGAGCACGGGTCCGGGACGTGCGGCGGCATCAGCTTCCAGCTGCCGTCACTGCGCGACCGGAACTGGCCACGATCATGGTGGGGCTCAACGACGTCATTCGCAGCGGACTGTCCGCCGAGCAACTCGTTCTCGACATGCGGCACCTTGTAGGTGAGCTCTACGACGCCGGCGCGACGGTGCTGATCGCTCGGTGGCACGACCCGGGGGCGGTGTTGCATCTGCCGGCCGGGCTGCACCGCGCACTGGCCGCGCGATTGACCTGGGTCAACGATGCCGTGGACGCCGCGGTCGCTGACGGAGCGCCCGGACCGCCACCCGCCCGTGATCTTGAGAAGTGCATCCGTACCTGCTGACCCTGGACCTCGGCCGCATCCCGGAGCTGACCGACCCTGGGGCATGGGCAGTCGACGGAGTCCATCCTTCGCCGGCCGGCCATCGCGCGATCGCCCTGAGTGCCGTCCAGATCCTGGCTCGCGGCGGGCTGACCGGGCTGCGCGTCCCCGACGCAGCCGACCTGCTCCCGATCCCACCGGGAGCAGGTCGAGCACGGCGGGCTTGGTGGCTGCTCTCCCGCGGGCTGCCGTGGTTGGCCCAGCACTCGGGACGGGTCGCCCCCGCGGTCATGTCGATGGCCGTTGAGGCGATCCGGGATCAGCGGAGAGAGGGCGGCGCTTCGGTCCTAGCGGTCGGGCAGCAGCCGGCGGCCAGAGCTGCCGGATGCCTGATCAGCGCGGTCTCCGGCGGCGCTGCTCAGTCGCTGCCAGGTCGCGGCGTGTCCGGCGTCGGCCAGGGTGCGCGCACTCCGGAAGTCACGCGGGCCGCCGGGTAGCTCGTCGAGCAGCCCGACCACCCAGGCATCGGCAACGTGTGGCATGACCAGAACCCGCGGGTCGCTGACCGAGTCGGCGATCTCGACCCGGTTGGCCACCGACCGCGCCGCCGTAAAGGCCCGCAATACGACATCAACCAGACCGCGCCCCTGTTCGACCGGAGCCACGTAGCGCCGGCCGGTCAGCACCGGGCTCAAGCCGCACGCCTCCGTGACCGGACTGGCCGTCTCTCCGGGTACGGCTGCACCAGGTACGAGATCGCCCGGGACCGCTGCTGCACAACGGCCCCGGGTCCAGGTCACCGGCGCCAGGCCGCAGTCCAGGACGATGATCCGGTCCCGAGGACCAGCGGTGGCCAGCGCGGCGGTCAGCGGCACGCCGCAGAGCACCCCGCCATCGACGTGCAGATGAGCGTCCGGGCAGCCTTGCGAGTCGGTTCCCGAATTGGTGCCCGCGGGCAGCCGCACCGGGGGGAACAGTCCAGGTAGCGCGCTGCTGGCGACCAGGGTGTCGGTGAGCGGACCGTGTCGGTGATGGCGCGGCGCCGAGCAGTCCAGACAGGTCGTGGTGATCGTCAGCGGGATTCGAAGCTCGCTCAGCTCGTGGGCGGGAACATGCTCGGTGATGATCCGGCGCAGCGGGCCCGGATCGAGCAGGGAGCGGGCGCCGGCAGCCACCGACCGGGCCAGGCCGCGTACCCGTGACCAGCCCGACGGGGCCAGCAGATGACCGGTCCTCGGGTCCAGCCACCAGGCCCGGAGTTGCTCCGCCCGGTCCACGGTCGGCTCGGTGGCGAGGAACGCCGCGTTCAGCGCTCCAGCCGAGCAACCGAACATCGCGTCGGGGACGATCCCGGCCTCGAGTAGGGCGAGGATGCCGCCCGCCTGATAGGCGCCCATCGCCCCGCCACCGCCGAGCACCAGGACAGTACGACCGGCCAGCTCACCGAGTCCGTGAGTTGCCCGAGATCCACCCCGTACGGCATCGAGCACGTGAACCTCCGGACAACGCTGAGCGGACCCCGCACTCTAACCGCCTAGCCCCCGTTGCCGTGATCTTGACGTTGTTGTCGGTTCAGGGGGCCGATCTGGGTAACGAACCGACACTTTCGTCAAGATCACGCCGCTGGAGGCGCTTGCAGGCTCGCCAGGTACGCCTTGTCCCAGGCTGCTCCGACCTGAGCCACGACACCGGCCGGCCGACGGAGTACGTCTGCGCCCGAGAATCGGAGGATCGTCCAGCCAGCATTGACAAGCATGTTCTGCCGCCGAAGATCTCGGGCGAATACATCCGCTTCCCGGTGTACCGCGCCGTCGAACTCGATCGCGATCCTCAGCCGCGGATAGGCCAGGTCGAGCCTGGCCACCACGTAGCCGTTCTGGTCCCGGATCGGGTACTGCAACTCTGGGGTGGGCAGCCCTGCCTCGATGAGCAACCACCGGGTCACGGACTCCATTCGCGATTCTGCCCGTGGATCGCCGTGCCGCAGCGCGCGGCGAGCCCGGACCGCTCCACGCTCGCCGATGTGCCGGAACAGCATTTCCTGCAAGCGTTGCGGCGAGCACCACGTCCGAAGGATCTGATCGGTGACCGCGAGCAGATCCGCGGGTGCCAGCATGGTGGCGAGGTCCCACCATGTGCGCGCGGGCGAGGTTATTGCAAGGCCGGACAATTCGGCCGCATCGTTGGCAACCAACCGCGCCGATTCATGGACCACCCTGTCCGGCCGGTGTCGAGGTCGCTCCTCGCGACGGGCGACGACATGGACCTTCGCGCTCAGGGCGGCCATCGGCAACTCGATCCCCCACAGAACCGCTGCGCTCGCATGACTGACCAGCGAGCTGGGTGGCATGGTCAGCAGTACCGATCTTGCCCGGCTCAGCAGGTCCGCCGGATTCCCCGGCGGCAGATATGTGTCTCGTACGGATCGGCCGATCGCACCGTGCCGCAGCTGCCACGGAGTCCAGCCCGCCGCAAGCGCCTGGCTGCGGGTGAGCGGGCCCTCCATCGGCGGCTGGCGACATCGGCGAACCATCCGGCGAGGATCTCCAACGTCGGTCCTTGCCCGCTCGATGAATCCACAGCGCCCCTCGTGATCTTGACGTTGTTGTCGGTTCAGCGGGCCGAAACGGTCAACGAACCGACAACAACGTCAAGATCACCGGGAAAACAGGGGGGTGCCGGTGAGGAGTTCGTAGGCGGTCAGATACCGCTCCCGGGTTCCGGCCACCACGTGTGCCGGCAGTTCGGGCGGCGGCGATCCGGAAGCCCGGTCCCAGCCGGATTCGTTGATCAGCCAGTCACGTACGTACTGCTTGTCGTACGAGGCCTGCTGCCGCCCCGGCGACCAGTCGGCAGCCGACCAGTAGCGCGACGAGTCCGGCGTGAGCACCTCGTCAGCCAGGACCAGGCTCCCGTCGCCGGAGATGCCGAACTCGAGCTTCGTGTCGGCCAGGATGAGCCCCCGGCCGGCGGCCATCTGCGCTGCCACCGCATAGACGGCGAGGGTACGTTCCCGCAGCGCCTCGGCCAGCTCACCGCCCACGGTGGCGACAACGTCGTCGAAGCTCATCGGCTCGTCGTGCCGACCGACTGCGGCCTTCGTGGTCGGGGTGAACACCGGCTCCGGGAGCCGATCCCCCTCGGCCAGGCCGGGCCCGACAGCGGAGCCGGCGACGTACCCACGGGCCACGCACTCCACCGGCAGCATCTGTAGCCGGCGGACCAGCATCGCCCGGCCGGCGACCTGGGACGGGACCGGAGGGGAGGCGACCGAGACGACATGGTTGGGCGCAACGTCGGACAGCTGGTCGAACCACCAGGCCGAGAGCGCAGTCAGCACGCGTCCCTTGTCCGGGATCTCGGTGGGCAGGACCCAGTCGTAGGCCGAGATGCGATCGCTGGCCACCAGGAGCAGATGCGCGTCGTCGACGAGGTACAGGTCGCGAACCTTGCCGCTGCCCAGCATCGGGAGTTCCGGATTCACCGGGCCATCTTCGCTCACCACTACGCTCGGCCGTAGCCAGGTTCCTACGTTCCGGACGGTGAGCCCGTGGTGTCATTGATGAAGCGCCGTGCTCGCCAGGTCGAGTCCGAGCGCCGAAGGAGCCTGGCCGAGCGGATGCGCGCGGCCAGCCGTACCCAGGACCCCCGCGGACTCATGTCCCCCCGCGCGCAGGATGCACTCAAGGACGACACCGACGAATCCGGCGACGCGGCCGTACCGGACGGGATCCGCACAGCCGCGGCCTGGTCCTGGCGCTTCCTGCTCGTCATCGCCGCACTCTATGCATTGCTGTACCTGCTGGTAGAGCTGTCGGTCGTCGTCATCCCGGTCGTCGTCGCGCTCCTGCTGGCCGCCCTGCTGCAGCCTGCCGCGGCCTGGCTCACCGCTCGCGGTTGGCCCAGATCGCTGTCCGCGGCAGTGGTTCTGGTGGGAGGGATCGCAGTCGTCACCGGAATCATCTGGTTGGTCGTCGCGCAGATCTCCAGCAGTTTCGGCGACTTGTCCACCCAGGTCGGTGAGAGCATCGACTCGGTCCGGAACTGGCTGGTGAACGGCCCGCTCTCACTGTCCCAGACCCAGCTCAATGACGCATTCGAGAGCGCGCAGGACACGCTGGCCAACAACCAGGACCTGCTGACCAGCGGCGCGCTGACCACCGCCGTGACGGTGGGTCACGTCGTCACCGGCCTGGCCTTGGCCCTGTTCACCCTGTTCTTCTTCCTGCAGGACGGCCGCGGCATCTGGAGTTGGCTGAACCGGTTGTTCCCCACTCCGGCCCGGCCGGCGATCGACGAGGCGGCCAGCCGGTCGTGGCGGACGCTGATCTCCTACGTACGGGCGACCGCCGCCGTGGCTCTGTTCGACGCGGTGATCATCGGCATCGGACTGCTGATCTTGCGGGTCCCGTTGGCCATACCTTTGGCGGCGCTGGTCTTCCTCGGCGCCTTCATCCCGATCATCGGATCGTTCATCGCCGGCCTGGTTGCGGTGCTGATCGCGTTGGTCTCGAACGGCTTCGTAGTCGCCCTGATCGTGCTGGGCGTGATCATCGGGGTCATGCAGTTCGAGGGCCATGTCCTGCAGCCTTTGTTGCTCGGACGCGCGGTGCGGGTCCACCCGCTGGCCGTGGTTCTGGCGATCGCGGCCGGACTGCTGCTCGGCGGGATCTTCGGTGCCCTCATCGCGGTTCCGATCGTGGCGTGCACGAATGTGGCCACCGCGTACTTGATGCGGCGCAGCCATCAGGCGGAAGCTCCGGGCACCCCGCTACCCGGCGAGCCGGTGGACGAGAGCGGGTCGCCGCTGACATCGGACCTGAGCACCACGGGTTTGGTCAGCCCGGAGAACGGCGGCGGGTCCCAGGGGGCTGGGCCCAGCGCTGACCGCGTTCCCGGCGCCAAGGCACCCTGACCCTGCCCTCCACGGCGGCCTGCGCGATGTCGGTGCGGTACTGCCCCCCGCCGAGGGTGATCGTTCCCACGGCGGCATAGGCCGCACGTCGAGCGGCGGCCAGATCGGGGCCGGTGCCAACCACCGACAGCACCCGGCCACCAGTAGCGAGGACCCGCCCGTCGGGTGCCCTTTCGGTGCTCGCCTGGCGTACGTCCGGGCCGTCGGCACCGTGTACGACCTGGCCGGTCCGCGGGTTCTCGGGATATCCGGGCGCGGCCACGACCACCGCGACGGCCGCGCCGGTGCGCCATTGCAGCGGGTCGTGATCGGCCAGCCGGCCGGTCGCGGCGGCGTACAGCAGCCCGGCCAGCGGAGTGATCAGCAGCGGCAGCACCACCTGGGTCTCCGGGTCACCGAAGCGCGCGTTGAACTCGATCACCCGGACCCCGCGAGAGGTCAGGGCCAGGCCGGCGTAGAGCAGACCGGTGAACGGCGTGCCCCGACGCCGCAATTCGTCGACAGTTGGCTGCAGTACAGAGGACATGACGTCGGCAACGAGATGTGGTGGAGCCCAAGGCAATGGGGAGTAGGCCCCCATGCCGCCAGTATTGCGGCCGGTGTCCCCGTCACCGATTCGCTTGAAATCCTGGGCCGGCTGCAGGGCGAGGACCGTCGTGCCGTCGGTCACCGCGAACAGCGACACCTCGGGGCCGTCGAGATAGTCCTCGACGACGACGCAGTGCCCGCCGGCGAGGATCGTTCGGCCGTGGTCGGTGGCAGCCTCCCGATCCTCGGTCACGAGAACGCCTTTGCCGGCCGCGAGGCCGTCGTCCTTGACGACGTACGGCGCGCCGAACCGGTCCAGAGCGGCTTGCAGGTCGGCTGTCGACGCCACGGTCACGGCTTCGGCCGTGGGTACTCCGGCGGCGATCATCACCTGTTTGGCGAAGGTCTTCGACCCCTCCAGTGCAGCGGCTTCTCGGGACGGTCCGAAACAGGCGATGCCAGCGGCCCGTACGGCGTCGGCTGCTCCGGCGACGAGGGGAACCTCGGGGCCGATGACAACCAGATCGGCCGCCCAATGCCGCGCTGCAGCGGCGATCTGTTCCGGCGACCGCACCCGTTGGATCACCTGGTCGCCGACCTGAGCCATGCCGCCGGGACCGGCACCGTCGAAGGCGTACGGCGAGGGGGCCAGCTCCGTGGTGCCGGCGTTTCCCGGGGCGCAGGCCAGCGCCGTCACCGCCGGGTCGTCGGCCAACGCGAGACACAGCGCATGCTCGCGGCCGCCTGAACCGATCACCAGAACCCGCACGGCCGCGGAGCCTAAACCTCGGAAGGGGTCAGCGGACTCGGCGAGGCCGGTCGAGGTCACGCCGGACCTTGAGCGAGCGTTGCCGAGCGCGTAGCTCTGCGCCCGCCTGCGCGCGTTCCCAGCCAGCGCGCCGATCCTGCACCCGGGCGACCTCGCGCTGCAGTTTCACCCAGGAGGCGAACCTGGCCGGATCCAGGTCACCGGCGTCGATCGCGGCTGCGACCGCACAACCCGGCTCGGTGCGATGCACGCAATCCCGGAACTGGCATCGGATCTGGAGCTCCACGATGTCGGCGTACGCGCGCTCGAGTCCTTCCTCGTTCGCCCACAGGCCGACTTCGCGCAACCCGGGGGTGTCGATCAGCAGCGCACCGGAGGGCAGCCGATGCAGTTCCCGGTACGTGGTGGTGTGCCGACCCTTGCCGTCCGACCGTACGTCCTGGGTGTAGACGTATTCGTCACCACGAAAGGCGTTGACCAGGCTGGACTTTCCGACACCGGACGGGCCGATGAGCACGACAGTACGACCAGGGGCGAGGTGCTCGATCAGCAACTCGACGCCCTCCCTCGTACGCGCGCTGACGGCGTGCACGTCGACGCCGAGGGCCACCGCGCGGGCGTGCTCGACGGCACTTTCCGGTTCTGGGGTCGCGTCGGCCTTGTTCAGCAGCACCACGGGCAACGCACCGCTCTCCCAGGCCAACGCGAGATAGCGCTCGATCCGGCGCCCCTTCGGTGGCGCGCTGGCGTCATCGACGACGAAGACCACATCGACGTTGGCGGCCACGACCTGCGCGCGGGTCCGTTCCCCGGCGACCTTGCGAGTCACCGCGCTCGTACGGTCGAGAACATGGTCGATCTCCTCGTCGCGCAGGAGCACCCAATCCCCCACGGTCGGGATCTGGTCGGTGTCCTGAGTGGACAGCAGACGGTTCGGGATACGTGCTCGTACCGTTCCGGCTGGAGTCAGTGCGGAGGCGATCCCCCGGTCGACCCTGGAGACCCGGCCCACCGCGGCATCGCGCGGCAGCCCGGCAGAGCGCTGCAGATTCCAGCCGAGGTCGGTGAGCGTGAGCACGGCCGCAACCTACGTCCGGACCACCCGCCCAGTCGCCTCAATTACCGAAGGACGGTGAGACGGCCACACTCGCTGACCTCTGGCAGCGGGATCTGGCCGCGACCTGGCCCTCGGCAGCGGAGGAACTCGCGGTGCCTTTCCCGGACCCAGCATACTCTCGTGCTGCAAACCATTGTGCTTCGTATGTTACCGTTCGTGAAATTATGGGCGTGCTGGTGCAGATCCGTGATGTCCCCGAGCCGGTGCACAGGGCGCTGAAGGCGCGCGCCGCGGCTGCGGGGATGTCGTTTTCGGAGTACCTGCGAACGGTGCTCGAGCGCACCGCCGACCGCCCGACGCCCGAGGAGCTCGCAGCTCGCATTCGGGCACGAGGCGTGGTTGCGCGCGACGAGCCGAGCGAGCGTTCAGTGCGGCGGTTACGCGACCGCGGCGAGTGACCGTCCTCGACACCTCGGTGGTCATCGACTTCCTGCTCGCTGACGGGGTAGCCGCAGACGTCGAGGAGATGCTCACCCGCGAAGGCACGGCTGCAGCGCCCGATCTGCTCGTCTTCGAGGTGCTGGCTGTGCTACGTCGCGACGTGAGCCGGCAGATGCTTGACCCTGAGCGAGCTCGTGGCGCGATCGACGATCTCGGCGATCTGCCCGTCGAACTGTTCGGCACCCTTCCACTGCGGCGGCGCGCATGGGAGCTGCGCCAGAACATGACCGCCGCGGATGCCCTGTTCGTGGCGTTGGCCGAAGACCTTGGCGAGACTCTGGTCACCAAGGACCGGAGGCTGGCGTCAGCTGCACGTGTTCATGCACGCATCGAGACACTCGAGCTCGGCCCGTACGGCTGAATGGTCCATCCACACCCCCGACCTTCCGGCGGGCGATCCCTACCGAAGCGTCTTCGTATCCGCGACGGCCGTCACCGTGCGACGCCGAAGTCCTCTCTCGCCGCGGATCTCGCCGCTCTCCTCGCTGCCTGAGCGAGGTAAAGAGCGGGGTCAGGTGAGCAGGTCCCGGCGTACGACGTTCTGGTCGCGACCGGGACCGACCCCGATCACGCTCACGTACGAGCCGGACAGCTCCTCCAAACGACGTACGTAGGCCTGCGCGGTGGCCGGCAACTCCTCGAAGGACCGGCATCCTCCGATGTCCTCGAACCAGCCGGGCAGTTCCTCGTACACCGGGGTCGCATGATGGAACGCGGTCTGGGTCATCGGCATCTCGTCATGACGTACCCCGTCGACCTCGTACGCGACGCAGATCGGCACCGTCTCAAGCCCGGACAGGACATCGAGTTTGGTCAGGAAGAAATCGGTGATCCCGTTGACCCGGGCCGCGTACCGGGCGATCACTGCGTCGAACCAGCCGCAGCGTCGATCCCGGCCGGTGGTCACGCCCACTTCGGCGCCGTGTTTGCGCAGGTACTCGCCCCAGTGGTCGTGCAACTCGGTGGGAAACGGTCCAGACCCCACCCGGGTCGTGTACGCCTTGAGGATGCCGATGACCTTCTTGATCCGGGTCGGCCCGATCCCCGAACCTGCCGATGCCCCACCGGCGGTCGGCGAGGAGGACGTCACGAACGGGTAGGTCCCGTGGTCGATGTCGAGCAGCGTGCCCTGTGAGCCCTCCAGCAGCACCCACTCGTCGCGGTCCAGCGCGTCAGCCAGCAGCAGCCGGGTGTCGGCGATCCGCGGCGCCAGCGCGTCGGCGTACCCGATGTACTCCTCGTAGACCTCCTCGAGATCGATCGCCTTGCGGTTGTAGACCTTGACCAGGATCTGGTTCTTCTCGCGCAGGACCGCATCCAGCTTGGCGCGCAAGATGCCCGGGTCGAGCAGGTCCTGGACCCGGATGCCGACCCGGCCGACCTTGTCGCCGTATGCGGGGCCGATGCCCCGACCGGTGGTACCCACCTTGGACTTACCCAGGTAGCGCTCGGTCACCCGGTCCAGCGCCCGGTGGTGCGGCATGATCAGGTGCGCGTCGGCGGAGATCACCAACTTCGAAGTGTCGACCCCGCGCTCCTCCAGGCCGCTGAGTTCTTCCAGCAGCACACCAGGGTCGATCACGACACCGTTGCCGATCACCGGAGTGCAGCCCGGAGTCAGGATTCCGGACGGAATGAGGTGCAGCGCATAGCGTTCGCCGTCCGGGGTGACCACGGTGTGGCCGGCATTGTTTCCACCCTGGTAGCGCACGACATACGGGATGCGACCACCGAGCAGGTCGGTCGCCTTTCCCTTGCCCTCGTCGCCCCATTGGGCACCGATCAGCACGATCGCCGGCATGAGTGAAAGGACTCCCGATGAAGCTGTCGCCGCCCTGGGTCAGCTCCCCGGGCTGGTGGCGATGAATCCTAACTGTCGGGCAACTTTGATCATGTTGGCGTCGTAGGTGATCAGCTCCCGATCATCCCGCTTTGCTGCTGTTCCATGTACAGAGCGGTGCCGAGGTGGATTGCGTCCAAGCTCTTGACGCGATGTGCGATTCCGGCAGCCGGATGAAGCACGACGTCGGCCATGGACACCAGCGAGACGTTGTTCAGGAGACGATGCTCAGGTCGACTCCCGGTTAGTCTCGGCAAATCTCCGCCACGCTGCGACTGGATCGGGTGCGTTGTATCGAAGCGAGCCGGCCGTCTCCCTCCACGATCAGGCCACCGTCCACCATCTCCGCGCACTTGCCGCCCGGCTGCGCGGCCAGACGTATTCCCTGGGGGCAGCAGTACCGGGGACCCGATGGAGATTTCGGCCTGAGGAACGCCGTGAAAGCAAGCGCCAGGCCGGGATGGCCGCGCTCGTCTCAGATGACCCTCAGATGTTCCGCTGTCGCGGCCGGGACGGTGGAGCGGACCACCGACCGATCGAAAGTCACGAACCGGCCGTCGCGGTGGACCGCCAGGGCCAGCAGGTAGGCATCGGTCACCTGTCGCGGTCCATGCACCCGGGTCCGATCCACGACGGCGCTGTCGAGCAGGGTGAGGTCGCACGGCCAGAACTCGTGATGCCTCGTACGGCAGGCCTGCTCGAGCAGATCCGCGGCCACGGCCGGCGAGACGGGTTGCGGGTAGCCGGGTTGGCTGATCACCCGCACAAAACCGTTCTGGGTGATCGGGCAGGAGGCCCAGCCGTCTGCGATGTCGCGCTGCAGCCAGTCCCTGGCCAGGCCGTGATCGACATGGTCCGCGTCGAGCAGTGCGAGCAGGACGTTGACATCGAGCAGCGCGCGCGTCATTCCCCCTCGTCCTTGCGGAGTCGGTCGATCAGCGCGTTGGTGACCGGTTGGCCGCGGGGTGGCAGCGGGCGGAAGCCGTAATGGTCGGCCGCGGCTCGATGGGTGGCGCGGGCGTTCAGAGCGTCCCGCGCGAGTTCGGAGAGCACGGCGCCAACGCTGCGACCCTCCCGCGCCGCTCGGTCCCGCACGATCTGCAGCACATCGTCATCGACGGTCAGTGTGGTGCGCATGCATCAGATGCTAGCGCATCATTCCCGTTGCGCCCTAGGTGCTCACCGACCAGCCCACGCCGCCGGCCGACTCCTGGATCGTGGTCGTCGGGTCCTACGTCCCCAACCCGTCCGCCGCGCAGGACGGTGAACGGACACCAGCATCGAAGCCGAGGAGATCCTCCCGACCCCAGCACCGGCCAGCCCGTACGGGTGGGCGCGTTCAGCGCTACTGTTTCGCGCGGCAGTCAGCGCAGAGGCCGAAGATCTCCAGGGTGTGGCTGACCTCGCTGAAGCCATGTTCGTCGGCCATCTTGTCCGCCCAACGCTCCACGGCCGGACCAGCGACCTCGATCGTATGGCCACAATCGCGGCAGACCAGATGGTGATGGTGTACGTCGCTGCACTTGCGGTAGACCGACTCGCCGTCCGCGGTCTGTATGACGTCGACCTCACCGGCCTCGGCCAGGGTCTGCAGGGTGCGGTAGACCGTCGACAGTCCGATGCCGTCGCCTGCCGTCCGGAGCAGATGATGGATGTCCTGTGCGCTGCGGAAATCGCTGAGCCCACCGAGGAGTTCAGCGACGGCGGTTCGCTGGCGCGTTGATCGCACGACGGTCGGAGTCACCATTCGAGCCATGCTACGTGGCAGTTGCGGCCGAGCCCCGCCGGCGCAGCACCGCGGTGACCAGTGCCCGCACAAGCGCGGAGCCGACGAATACACCGATGGCCAGCAACACGATCGTGCCGCCCGACGGGGTGTCGGCGTAGAAGGACAGCGTCACTCCGGAGACCGAGACCGCGACCCCGATCCCGACCCCGATCGCGACGGTCTGCCGGAAGCTGCTCGCGAGCAGCTGTGCCGAGGCGATCGGCAGGATCATCAGCGCACTGATCAGCAGCAACCCGATGACCCGCATCGACACCACGACGGTCATCGCGGTGACGACCACGAGCAGCAAATTCA
>Ga0136630_1000306_pt1 | contig 18375 bp, 14 predicted proteins | sample AntDrymUQ5682106_2_FD_105496 | JGI IMG/M metagenome (GOLD analysis project Ga0136630, IMG submission 105496) | Polar desert sand microbial communities from Dry Valleys, Antarctica - metaG UQ568 (21.06) | ecosystem: Environmental > Terrestrial > Soil > Desert | place: Antarctica: Dry Valley...
CGATCACCGAGGCGACGAGGGCTAGCACCGGCGAGAGCGAGGCGTCGAGCAGTCCGGCGAGGGCGGCGTTGCCCCGCTCGGCCGCCATCGTGTATTGCGCGAGGTCGTTGGTGCCGACGGAGAAGAAGTCGACTTCGGAAGCGATTCCCGCCGCCTGAAGAGCGAGCGCGGGCACCTCGACCATCACCCCGACCTCGAGCTCAGCCCGGCTACCCAGCTCGGCGCGGGCGTCGTCGAGCAGCCCGCGGGCGGCGCGCAGCTCGTCGCGCGTGGCCACCATCGGGAACATCACCGCCAGCGGGTGCTCGGCGGCGACGCGCAGGATCGCGCGCAACTGCGTGCGGAAGAGGTCCGGCTCGGCGAGCGAGAGGCGGATGCCGCGGCGGCCGAGGAACGGGTTGTCCTCCGGCGGCTGGCGCAGGAACGGCAGCGGCTTGTCGGCGCCGGCGTCGAGCGTGCGGACGATCACACGCCGTCCCTCGAGTGCGCGGGCGATCTCACGCAGCACCTCGACCTGCTCGTCCTCGCCGGGCGGCGCCGCGCGATCCAGGAACAGGAACTCCGTGCGCAGCAGCCCGACGCCCTCGGCACCCTGGCCGACGGCGAGCCGTGCTTCGGCGGCGCTGCCGACGTTCGCGAAGACCTCGACCCGCCGCCCGTCGCGCATCGCCCCCGGCTCGGCGGCACGGGCCAGCAGCGCCGCACGAGCGGCCACTTCGTCGTCCCGTCGCGCCTCGCGCTCGGCGATCGCCTCGGAACCGGGATCGACGTCGAGGACGCCCGCCGCGCCGTCGACCACCAGGGGCGTGCCCTCGGGAATCGCCAGCAGCGCGTCGCCCACGCCGACGACCGCCGGGATGCCCAGCGCTCGGGCGAGGATGGCGGCGTGGCCGGTCGGCCCGCCGCGCGCGGTCGCGATCGCCCACGCCACTTGCGGGTCCAGGCCGGCCGCCTCACCTGGTGTCAGCTCGTCGGCGACCACGATCCCGGGAGCGGTCGGTGCGGCGCCGGCCGGCGCGCCCACGAGCCGCGCGAGCACCCGCCGGGCGACATCCTGGACGTCGACGGCACGCTCGCGCAGGTAGGGATCGTCGAGCGCGCGCAACGCCGCCGCCGCCTCGGCCGCGGCCGCCTGCCACGCGCGCCCCGCCGCCTTGCCGTCGTCGATGCCGCGCAGCGCGGGATCGACGATGGCGGCGTCGTCGAGTATCAGCGCGTGCGCCGTGAAGATCTCGGCCTCCTCGTGGCTCCCGCGCTCGCGGACCAGCGCGCGCGCCGCGTCGAGGTCGACGCGGACGGCGGCGCGCGCGGCGTCGAATCGCGCACGCTCCTCTGCGGGCGCGCCCCCGGGACGTTCCTCGACCGGGGGCTCGCGCGGCGCCAGCCGGCGCGCAGGGCCAATCGCGATCCCGGGGGACGCCGGCGCGCCGTCCAGCCGCGTGCCGGCCGCCGGCGCCGCTCCTTCGGTGCGTGCGCCCACCGTGGAGGGTGCGGCCGCCGGCGGCTCGCCCACTGCGGGTGGGCCGGCCGTGGACGGCGACTCGCCCGCAGCGGAAGCGTCGGTCGCGGACGGCTCGGCGGCGTCGTCGTCCGCCGCATCGCCGAAGTAGTCCTCGGCGAGCGCGCGCAGCGCGTCGAGCGCCTCGCGCGCCTGGGCGCCGCGCGCGTGAACCACGACCTCGTCGCCTTTGCGAACGCCGAGCACGGCCAGCCCCGTCAGGCTGCGCGCGTCGGCCGGGCCGGTCTTGCGCGTGAGGTTGCGAACCTCGACCCGGGCGTCGAAGTCGCTCACCGCCGCCACGAACCGCGCGGCCGGGCGGGCGTGCAGCCCGAGCCGGTTCTCCACCCGCAGCGTGGCTTCGAGCGGGTCGCCGGCCTCGCCGGGCCGCTCGTCGGCGGCCGGCGCGCTGCCGCCGCCGGCAGCCGCTTCCTCTTCTTCGCCCAACTGCGACGTCTTCATCCGCAGCGCGCCTCGCGCCTCTTCGGCGACCTCGTCGAGCGTCGCCCCGCCGCGAGCGCGCGCGGCGGCCGCGACGGCGCCTTCCACGAGCGGCGCCGCCGAGAGCGCCACCGGGCCGCCCTCGGGCTCGATCATCTCCGTCGCCATCTCCGCGGCCATCAGCGCGCTGCCGAGGTCCATCAGGATCAGCACGCCCTCGGGCGAGCGGATCCGCTCGACGGCCGCGCGGACCCGTTCCGCGTCCGTTCCGAGCGCGCCGTCGTCCATCCCGCCGGCCGCCTCGATCGCCACCTCCGGACCGCCCATCTCCCGTGCCAGCTCGACGACGCCCTCGGCCAGCGCGGCGCTGTGGGAGACGATGACCAGTCCGACCACTAGCTAGGCGAGGCCGGACGCCCGGTGGAGCATCTCGACGGGATGGACCGTCTTGACGCCGGTCGCGTGCTCGATCTGCCAGCGACACGTCTCGGAGTCGCACACCGCCCGATCGGAGCCGTTGTCCGCGACCTGCCGGAACAACCCGGCGCCGACGTCCATCGCGATGTCGTACTTCTCGCGCTTGAGCCCGTACGTGCCCGCGACCCCGCAACAGGTCGCATCGCTCTCGATCACCTCGAGCTCGGGGATGAGCGCCATCAGCTCCATGGCGGGCTTGCCGATGCCGTGGCCCTGCTGCTGGCAGGGCGCGTGGTAGGTCACCGTCTCCGCCAACGGCTGGAAGTCGGTGTTGAGCTCGCCCCGCTCGTGCAGCGCGAGCAGGTACTCGCAGATGTCGAACACGCGCTCGGAGACGGCCCGCAGCGCGGGGTCGTCGCCGAGCTCGAGGATCTCGAGCGCCTCGCGCTTGAGCATCAGGGTGCAGCTCGTCGACGTGCCGACGATGTCGACGCCCGCGCGCGCGTGCGGGGCCAGGCGCTCGGCGAGCCGGTGCACGTACGCGCGCGCATCGTCGAACAGTCCGTTGGACTGCAGCGGCAGGCCGCAGCAGTCCTGCTTGGGCACGTCGACGCCGATCCCCGAGTGCTCGAGCAGCGCGACCGTCATCTCGCCGAGGCGCGGCTCGTAGTAGTTGGTCCCGCAGCCGTGGAAGAAGGCCACGCGACGCTCGGAGGCGAGCGCCGTGTGCCGCCGGGCCCAGCGCTGGAACGTGCGGCCCGCGAAGCGAGGCATCGGCGCCCGGTGGTGGATGCCGATCGTCTGCTCGGCCAGTCGCCGCAGCGCTCGGTTGCGCAGCGTCCAGTTGGCGACCGGGGCCACCGGCGTGCCCAGGCGGCCGGCGAGCGTCGGGCGGGCGAGGATCCGGTCGCGCAGCGGGACGCCGTTCGTGGCCTTCAGATGCGCGCGTGCCTGCGTGTTGATCTCGGCGATGTGGACGCCTTGGGGGCAGACCTGCGTGCAGATGCCGCAGCCGGAGCAGTAGTCCAGCGACGCGTCGGCCGACGGCTCGTCCCCGACCCGGAAGCGCTCGGCCTGGGGCCCGACGTACTTCGGTCCCGGGAACAGCGGCGTGACGTTGGAGACCGGGCAGAACGTCTCGCAGATGGTGCACTTGACGCAGTGGTCGAGCGACTCGCGCATCAACAGCGTTCCGAGCACGTCTCCGTCATGCGCCGCCACGGCGATCAGATCCTCGCGGCCGCCGCGTGCGGGTCTGCGGCGGTGGTCGAGGCGGCCAGCACCAGCTCGGCCGCGCGATGGCCCGTGGAGAGGCTGAGCCCGTCGCCGGACTTCTCCTTCCACGGCTCGGCGCCGGCGAGCGTCGCGCCGGCGACCAGGACGTTCTCGAGCACCGGATCCCCGGCCGAATCGAGCGGGCGCAGCTCGCGGTCCACCGCCACACCGGCCCGCGCGATCGGATGGTCGTCGAAGTAGCCGGAACGGAAACGCTCGTCGCCCGCGGCGGGCACTCCCGTCACGGGCAGCCCGAGCGCGGTCTCGCGGGCCGCCCAGCGCGAGTCGAGCTCCAGGCCGCCGGACGCGAAGCCGCCCGTCGCGAGCACCACCCAGTCGGCGCCCCGCCGTTCCTCGCGCAGGCCGACCCGGACGCGCAGCGCGCTCACCCGCGGACCCTCGCGCTCGGCGCCGACGACCACGTTGTTGAGCAGGACGGTCCCGCCCGCGCGGCGCAACGCCTCGCGCAGGATGGCGAAGAGCCGCATGCCGGGCACGGACGGCGGCAGCGTCGGCACCTCGAAGACGCGCCGGCCGAGCCCGTGCTCGAGCCCCGTCCACGCGCCATGCGGGTCGGCGATGCCGAGCACCGCGGGAAACGCCACCCGGTCCTCCGCTCCCAGCCCGCGCGCGGCGACCTGGGCGACGACCTGGCCGCGGAAGGCCGGGACGTCGAACGCGCGAGCGAAGCCGAGCGCATTGACGTCGGCGCGCCCCTCGGGAACGAGATCCAGCTCGACCGAGCGTGCCGAGACACCGATCCCCGACCGGCCGAGGGCATCGGCCATCAACGCGGGATGGAAGTCCTTGAGCGCGCGGAAGCCGACGACGACGACGTCCCCGCCCGCTCCGCCCCGGCGCAGATCGCCGCCGGCCATCGTCGCGGGCACGAAGGCGGAGGGCCGCGGGACGCCGATCGCCGTGGGCAGGAGCAGGTTCTCGTCGAGCGAGCCGAGATACGCGTAGGGCGCGAGCGAGCCGTTCGCCACGCGGTCCTCGAGCCACGCCAGCGCCGTCCGGATCCCGTCGCCGCCCACGTGGTTGTAGGGATGTCCCGGGCGCGCGGCCAGAAACGCGCCGAGCGCGTCGGCCGGTCGCTCGACCCGCTCGGGCGCGTAGCCCAGCACGTCGACCGTGCCGCCGCTCAGGTGCGTGGCGCCGATCCCCTTCGCGAGCACCAGCACCCGCGCGCCGGCCTCCGCGAGCCGCACCGCGGCGGCCAGCCCGGCCAGCCCGGTGCCGACGACGACCACGTCGTGGTGGCTCATACCGCGACCGCTTCGGCGGCGGGCAGGTGCTCCACGTCGAGCAGGCCCTGGAAGATCCAGTCGTCCAGGCACGCCTGGCGCAGCTGGTCGCCGTAGAGGATCGGCCAGATCCCCTTCCAGCGCTCCTGCAGGAAGGTCTGCAGCGAGGCGCCCGCCTCGTCGGCGTCGAGCCGGTCCACCGCGTGCAGGATCCCAGTGGCGCGGTAGATGCAGAAACCGCCCTGGCAGGGCCCCATGCCGAGCCGCAGGCTGCGGCGGATGTCATCGAGGCTCGCGGTGCCGCGCCGGCGCATGGCCTCCTCCAGGCGGCGGCGGCCGATCAGCTCGCACTCGCAGATCAGCGGCTCATCCCGGAGGGTCGCCTCGCGCCGCCGCAGCCGGGATCCGAGCCGGTAGGGCTCTCCGTCCTCGTTGCCCGGCGGGCGCTCCTCGCGCGTGCGGCAGGCCCGCTCCTCGCCCAGTTGGGCGCACATCGAGTCGACCAGGTCCTGCGCCATCAGGCGCAACGTGGTGAGCTTGCCGCCGGACATGGTCAGCAGGCCGTCGACCCCGTCGCGCTCACGGTGGTCGACGACCGCGTGGGTGCGGCTGACGTCGCGGGTGTCCGTCACCGCGCCCGCCTTGGCGTCCTGGAACAGCGGACGCACGCCCGCCCACACGCGCAGCGCGCGGGCGTCGCGGAAGCCCGGCACGAGGCGCTCGCCGTCGTCGAGCATCTGGTCGACCTCCGCCTGCGTGACGGGGATCTCGTCGGGGTCGGCGGAGCGGATGTCGGTCGTGCCGATGACGCTGACCGTCCGGATCGGCACGAGGATGTCGCCGTCGTCGGGCATCGTGCAGCGGTTGATCACCGTGTTCACGAGCCGGTGGTTCATGGCGATCATGATGCCCTTGCCGGGCACGACGCCGACGTCCTCGATCCCGGCCATGTGCAGGATCTGGGCCGCCCAGGCGCCCGAGGCGTTGAGGACGAAGCCGGCCTCGATGTCCGAGTCCTCGCCCGTGAGCTCGTTGCGCACGCGCACACCGGTGACGGCGTCGCCCGTGCGGTGCAGGTCGATGACGCGGTGATAGGTCAGGATGCGGGCCCCGTGCGAAGCGGCGCCGCGCGCGAACGACCAGACCGTCTTCCACGCGTCGATCGACGCGTCCGGAACCGTGAAGGCGCGCCGGATCCCCGGGTTGAGCCGCGGCTCGCGCTCCAGCGCCTCACCGACGTCGATCTCCTCGGCGGGCAGCTTCGCGGCGCGGCAACCCTCCAGGAAGCGATCGCCGTAGGCGGGATCGTCGTCGGGCGTGGCCACGAACAGCCCGCCCGTGTCCTCGATGCAGTCCGGGATGACGTCACGCAGGATCGCGTTCTCGACGACGCACTCCTCGGCCGCCAGGGGATCCTTGACGACGTAGCGACCGCCCGAGTGCAGCAGGCCGTGGAAGCGCCCACTCGTGCCCTCGGCGAGATCGCCGCGCTCGACGAGCACGACGTCGAAGCCGCGCAGCGCGGCGTCCCACGCCACGCCGGCGCCGGTGGCGCCGCCGCCGATCACCAGGACGTCAGCCCGGAGCTGAGGCACGTCGCGCATGCTATTGCCCCGGCGCAGCGGGGCGGCGCCGGCAGCGCCGCCCCGCAGCCGTCGTCCTGCCTCAGGCCTCGTCGGCGTCGAACCAGTCGAACGTCCGGGTCACGGCCCGCTTCCAGTACTTGTAGTACTCGTCGCGCTTCTCGGAGTCCATCGAGGGCTCCCAGCGCTTGTCCTCGACCCAGTTCTCGCGCAGGTCCTCGATCTCGCTCCAGAAGCCGGTGGCGAGACCGGCCGCGTAGGCGGCGCCCAGCGACGTGGTCTCGGGGACCTTCGGGCGGATAACCGGCACGCCGAGCAGGTCGGCCTGGAACTGCATCAGCAGGTCGTTGCCGACCATGCCGCCGTCGACCTTCAGCGACTCCAGCGCGACGCCGGAGTCGTTGTTCATCGCCTCGACGACCTCGCGGCTCTGGAAGGCGGTCGCCTCCAGCGTCGCGCGGGCGATGTGCCCGGCGTTGACGAAGCGCGTGAGACCCGCCACGACGCCGCGGGCGTTGGACTTCCAGTACGGCGCGAACAGGCCCGAGAACGCCGGCACGATGTAGCAGCCGCCGTTGTCATCGACCGAGCGGGCGAGGTCCTCGACCTCCGGGGCGGCCGAGATCATCTTGAGGTTGTCGCGCAGCCACTGCACGAGCGCGCCGGTGATCGCGATCGCGCCTTCCAGGCAGTACACGGCGTCCTGGTCGCCGATCTTGTATCCCACCGTGGTGAGCAGGCCGTGCTTGGACTGCACCGCCTCGGTGCCCGTGTTGAGCAGCAGGAAGTTGCCGGTCCCGTAGGTGTTCTTGGCCTCGCCCGGGGAGAAGCAGGTCTGCCCGAACGTCGCGGCCTGCTGGTCGCCGAGGTCGCCCGCGATCGCCACGCCCTGCAGCGCGCCGCCCGAGCGGACCTCGCCGTAGACCTCGCTGGACGCCTTGATCTCCGGCAGCATCGCGCGCGGGATGCCCATGACGCCCATGATCTCTTCGTCCCAGTCCAGGGTCTTGAGGTCCATGAGCATGGTGCGGCTGGCGTTCGTCACGTCCGTGATGTGCTGCCCGCCGTCCGTGCCGCCCGTGAGGTTCCACAACAGCCAGGTGTCCATGTTGCCGAACAGCAGGTCTCCGGAGTCGGCCCGGTCGGCCGCACCGTCGACGTTGTCCAGCAGCCAGCGGATCTTCGGCCCGGAGAAGTAGGTCGCCAGCGGCAGGCCCACCTTCTCCTGGAAGCGCGCCTGCCCGCCGTCGCGCGAGTACTCGTCCACGAGCTTGTCGGTCCGCGTGTCCTGCCAGACGAGCGCGTTGTGGATCGGCTCGCCCGTCGTGCGATCCCACACCACGGCGGTCTCGCGCTGGTTGGTGATGCCGACGCCCGCGACGTCGTCGGCGCTCGCGCCGGCCGACTGGATCGCCTCGTCGACGACCTCCTGGGTCCGTGCCCAGATCTCGTTCGCGTCGTGCTCGACCCAACCCGGCTTGGGATAGATCTGCTCGTGCTCCTTCTGCGCCACGCTGACCACCTGGCCGCCGTGGTCGAAGACCATGCACCGCGTGCTCGTGGTGCCCTGGTCGATCGCTGCTGCGTACTTCGCCATCAGGCTTTCGCTCCTCGCTCTCGAAGTCTCGAGGGCGGCACCTCAGCGGTGCCGCCCGCCACTGCGATCGTCGCCTGCGATCAACTGGGGTAGAACAGCTCGAAGGCGCCCGCGGCCAGCACGCCGCCGACCAGCGGGGCCACGACCGGGATCCACGCGTAGCTCCAGTCCGACGAGCCCTTGCCGGCGATCGGCAGGATCGCGTGCATGATCCGCGGCCCGAGGTCGCGGGCCGGGTTGATCGCGTAGCCCGTGGGCCCGCCGAGCGAGAGGCCGATGCCGAAGACGAGGAGGCCGACGAGCAGACCGCCCAGCCCGGTCGCCGCCGTCGCCTCGTCGGCGAAGAACGCGAGCACGCCGAACACCAGCACGAACGTCCCGATCACCTCGGTGATGAAGTTCGAGACCGGGTTGCGGATCGCCGGAGCCGTGCTGAAGCACGCGAGCTTCAGGCCCGGGTCCTCGGTCTCGCGCCAGTGGTCCAGGTACGCCAGCCACACCAGCGTGGCGCCGATGAACGCGCCGACGAACTGGCCGGCGAGGTACTCCGGGACGTCGCCCCACCCAATGCTGCCGGCGACCGCGAACCCGAACGTGACCGCCGGGTTGATATGCGCGCCGCTGAACTGGCCCACCGCCAGCACGGCCACCATGACCGCCATGCCCCAGCCGAACGTGATCACGATCCAGCCCGCGTTCTGGCCCTTCGACAGGTTCAGCAGCACGCATGCCACCACGCCATTGCCCAACAGGATCAGGAGCGCGGTCCCGATCACTTCAGCCCCGAAGATGCTCAAGAGCTCTCTCCTCCTCGGTCGAGTTGCCTGGAGCCAACGAGGCGGGACACTAGCCTCGCGCGTCCGGCGATGTCAAACGCAGTCCGGCAATGCCAGGCGGCGTTCGGATAGCTTCTCCCTCGTTGACTGCCCGGATCCAGTCGATCGAGCGCGCCGCCGCCATCCTACGGCTGTTGTCGGGACGCAGCCGGCGGCTCGGCGTGGCCCAGCTGGCCGGCGAGCTCGAGCTGCCCAAGGCGACGGTGCACGGAATCCTGCGCACGCTCGCGGGGGTCGGCTTCGTCGAGCAGGACGCGGAGACGGGCAAGTACGCGGCTGGCCTCGCCGTCGGCTTCTGGCCCGAAGTCGAGGAGCTCCGCGCGCAATGGCACAAGGTGGCCGAGTGGCTGCTCGCCATGGACCCGGCGGCACGGGAGAAGGGCTACCGCAAGTGGCGCAAGGCGGTGGCAAGGACCGTCGACTGGGTCGACGAGGACGACGACTGAGCGTCAGCCCTCGCCCGCGAACGTCTCGGCGGCGGTGCGCAGCAGCAGTTGTGTCGAGGTCGCGCCCGGGTCCTGGTGCCCGACGCTGCGCGGCCCCAGGTAGCTCGCCCGGCCCTTGCGGGCCTCCAGCGGGATGGTCGCCCGCATGCCCTCCTCCGCCGCGTTGGCGGAGGAGCGCAGCGCGTCGCCGAGCCCAGCGCCCTTCGCCTCGGCCGCGCGGAGCGCCGCGACCGCCGGCAACAGCGCGTCGACCATCGTCTTGTCCTCCGGCTCGGCCTTGCCGCGCGCCTGGACGCCCTTCACGCCGGCTTCGAGAGCGTCGGCCCAGCCGGCGAGGTCGAGCGCGTCGCGCCCGGCCGCCGCCGACCCCATCTGCAGGAACAGCGTCCCATAGAGCGGGCCGGCGGCGCCCCCGACCTTCGACACCAGCGCCATGCCCACCGCCTTGAGCAGGGCGCCGATGTCGTCGCCATCGGTCGCCTCGAGCCGCTCGACCGCCGCGCGCATCCCCCGATCCATGTTGGTCCCGTGGTCGCCGTCGCCGATGGCGGTGTCCAGACGGACCAGCTCGGTCCTGTGCTCGGCGATGACGGTCGCGTAGCCGCCGATCCAGGCGCGGATGTGCGAGGCGGTGACGCTCACTCCGGCCTCCTCAGCCCCAGCGCAGGGCCGGCGTGTCGACGGGCGCGTCCCAGAGGCGGGTCAGATCGTCGTCGAGCTTGAGCAGCGTGATCGAGCACCCGGCCATCTCGAGCGACGTGATGTAGTTGCCGATCAGGCGCCGCTCGATGCTGATGCCGCGACCCTGCAGGAAGCGGTCGAGCTCACGGTAGACGATGTAGAGCTCGATCAGCGGCGTGCCGCCCATCCCGTTCACGAACGCCAGCACGCGGTCGCCCGACTCGTACGGGAGGTCCTCGACGATCGCCGAAGCCAGGCGGTCGACGACGGCGGCGGCCGGAGCGAGCGCCTCGCGATGGCGGCCGGGCTCGCCGTGGATCCCGATGCCGATCTCCATCTCGTCGTCGCCCAGCTCGAAGCTCGGCTGGCCGGAGCCTGGGGTGATGCACGGGGACAGGGCCATGCCCATGCTGCGGCCCTGGCCGTTGACCCTGCGGCAGAGCTCGGCGACCTCGGCGAGCGACTGGCCGTCCTCGGCGGCCGCGCCGCAGATCTTCTCGGCGATCACCGTGATGCCGACACCGCGGCGCCCGGCGGTGTAGAGGCTGTCCTGCACCGCCACGTCGTCGTTGGTCACCACCGCCTCGACCTCGATCTCCTCACCCTTGGCGAGGTCCGCGGCCATCTCGAAGTTGAGCACGTCGCCGGTGTAGTTCTTGACGATGTGCAGGACGCCGGCGCCGCCGTCGACGGCCTTCGTCGCCTCGAGCATCTGGTCGGGCGTCGGGGACGTGAAGACCTCGCCGGGACACGCCGCGTCGAGCATCCCGCGGCCGACGAAGCCGCCGTGCATCGGCTCGTGGCCCGAGCCGCCGCCCGAGATGATTCCGACCTTGCCCTGGACGGGCGCGTCGGCTCGGACGATGACCATCGGGTCGTGGATCACGCGCACATGATCGCGGTGTGCCGCCTCGATGCCCTCGAGCGCCTCCCGGACGACGGCGTCCGGGTCGTTGATGAGCTTCTTCATGCTGCCTCCACTGGGTCGCCGGCTGTTCCGCGGCCCGGACCGTACCGGCGTTTGGGGCGGCCGGTCAATCAGGCGGCGGGGGCCGAGCGGTCGCGAGCGTGCTCGGAGGGAACCGGCATGAGGCGCTCGAACCGGCGCGAGGGCTGCCGGGCGAGGGTCGCCTCGTGCGCCAGAAGCGTTTGATGGATGATCAAGACGTCGTGTTCCACCGCCGGCGCCGGCGGCTCGGCGGGCAGGCCCCTGCGGTCCCAGAACTCCCGCACCGCGTCCATGACCTCGCGCCGCTGCGACTCGTCACGAGGCGCGATCGGGTCGCCGAACCGCACCTCCACCTTGTGGCGGCGCGGAACGATGCGGCCGGGCCGGCGCTTGGGCCAGCTCTGGCCGGGGGGCATGGCGTCATGGGTGCCGCTGACGTAGATCGGCACGATGTCCATGCCGTGCCGCGCGGCGATCACCGCCGCGCCCGAGCGCACCTTCCCGATCTCGCCGTCGCGCGACCGCGTCCCCTCGGGGAACATGAGCAGGTTCCAGCGCTGCCCGATGAGGCGGTCGACATGATCGGTGGCCCCGTTCTCGAGACCGCCGCCGTTGCGTCCCAGCGGCACCGTGTTGAAGAGCAGGGCGACGCCGTTGGCCGTCCAGCGCTTCTTGTAGAAGTAGTCGGCGGCGGCCGCCACCGCAGTGCGGTTGCGCCACTTGCGGGGGATCGCGCGCAGCAGCGTGGGTGTGTCGAGGTGGCTCGAGTGGTTGGCGACGAAGATGACCGGCGGAGTCAGCTTCTCGTCGAAGATCTCGCGACCCACCGTGCGGCGCCGGAGGTAGAAGTCGGTCATCGGGCCGAGCACGCCGCTCAGCAGCCCTTCGCGCAGCGCCCGGGCGTATCCGCAGCGAGCCCAGGAGACGTCCATCTTGGCGTACTGGCGCGCGAGCTCGCCGCCGCGTGTCCGCAGCTCGGTGCCCTTCGTGCGCAGCTCGTTGCCGAGCTCCGGAACGCGCTCCTTGAGCTCGGGCATGCGCTCCTTGAAGTCAGGAACGCGGGTCTTCATCTCGGTCGTGCGCGCCTTGCCCTGCTCGATGGCGCGATTGAGTCTTCCGTCCCCCATGCCTCATGTACTCCGCTTCTCGGCAACGGTTTCGCACGCTGTTCCGTATGTTTCATCGGGCATGAAATGGTCGGGTTGGGGACACGAGGGCACGTTCTTCACGGACGCGGACAAGCCGGCTCTGCGGCCGTTCATCATGCGTCACCTCGGCGTCGACGTCGCCCGGGCGACCTCGACGCCGGTCACCTTTGCCGAGCTACCCGTTCCGCCTCCGTTCCTCCCCTCCGGCCTGGCCGGGGCGCTCGCGGCGGCGGTCGGGGTCGAGCACGTCTCGACCGAGCCGATGGATCGTGTCGTCCACGCGCGCGGCAAGAGCCTGCGCGATCTCGTGCGCCAGCGACGGGGCGACCTCGGCCGGCTGCCCGACGTGGTCGTCCGCCCGGGCAGCGAGCCGCAGGTGGAGGCGGTGCTCCGCGCGGCGCTCGGGGCCGACGCCGTCGTGATCCCGTTCGGCGGCGGCTCGAACATCTCCGGCAGCCTGGAGCCACCGGCCGGCGAGGCGCGAACCGTCGTCTCGGTCGACCTCGGCCGGCTGGACCGGGTGCTCTCGATCGACGCGGGCTCACGGGTCGCGCAGGTCCAGGCCGGCGTCTCGGGCCCCGACCTGGAGGCGCAGCTCAACGGCCAGGGATGGACGCTGGGCCATTTCCCCGACTCCTTCGCGCACTCGACGCTCGGGGGCTGGATCGCGACCCGCTCCTCGGGCATGCAGTCCGACAAGTACGGTGACATCGCCGACCTGACGCGCGGCCTGCGCGTCGTCACGCCTGCGGGCATGCTCGTCGTCCGCCCCGTGCCCAGCACCTCGACGGGACCGAGCGTGCGCGAGATGGTGCTGGGCAGCGAGGGTCGGCTCGGGATCATCACCGCGGCCACGGTCCACGTGCACCGCCTGCCGTCCCGGCGCGTGATCGTCGGCTACCTGTTCCCGACCTGGGCCGCTTCGCTCGCCGCGATGCGCGACCTCGCCGCCGGCGAGGCGTCGCCGTCCGTGACGCGGGTGTCCGATCCCGAGGAGACGCAGTTCTCGTTCGCCACCAAGAAGCGCTCGTCGGTCGCCGAACGGCTGAAGTCGAAGGCTCTGATGACGTTTCTCGCGCGGCGACGCGGGTTCGACCTCGAAGCCATGTGCCTGTCCTTCATCGGCTACGAGGGCAGCGAGCGCCGCGTGGCGAGCGAGCGCCGGCGTGTGAAGCGGATCGTGGCACGCCACGGCGGGCTGTCCATCGGCAGCGGTCCCGGCGCGCTGTACGACCAGAAGAAGTTCGACACCCCATACATCCGCGACTTCCTGCTCGACCGCGGCGTCCTAGGCGACGTGGCCGAGACAGCGGCGCCCTGGAGCGCGCTGGGGACCGTCTACGCGAACGCCACCGCTGCCGCGCGTATCGCCTTCGCCCAGCTCGACGTGCGCGGCTACGTCATGTGCCACCTCTCGCACTCCTACCACTCCGGTGCGTGCCTGTACTTCACGTTCGCGTTCACGCCGTCCGGCCGGCGTGAGGCGCTGGAGGAGTACGACGTCGTCAAGTCGGCGATCCAGCAGACTTTCGTGGACTCGGGGGCCACGCTCTCGCATCATCACGCGGTCGGCACGGAGCATGCCCCCTGGCTCGAGGAGGACATCTCCGCGCCCGGGGTCGCGCTGCTGCGCGGCCTGTTCGACGGTGCGGACCCGGGCCGCAACCTCAATCCCGGCAAGATCGTCGGATCGCCGCCGGACGCACTTGCATCCGCGGACGGCGCGCGGGACCATGCAGGCGTGAACTTCGACGGTCCCTCGCGTCGCGTCGTCGCCGAGTCCGTGTCCGCGGCGGCGGCGCCCGTGCCGCCGCCGCCGGCAGCGCCTCCGCCGGCACCCGCACCGGAGCGCAAGGCCGCGCCGCAGGCATGAGCGGGGCCCCGCTCGTGGCGAGTCCGCTGTACGGCCTGCGGACGTGGTCCGTCGTGGGCGCGAGCGGTGAGGAGCGGCTCACCGGTCCGCAGCAGGCAACGCCGTGGCCAGGGGCCGGGGCCTGGCTGGACGCCGCCTGCACGCGCGTCCCCGGCCACGCTGCTCCGGCGCCGGGATGCGGATGCGGGGTCCACGCGTGGCATCCGGGCCGGCGCTCGGCCCGGCGGGTCCTCGCGATGCGGCGCGAGGTGCCCGGCGTCATCGAGGCGCGCGGCGCCGTCGAGGTGCACCGCGAGGGATTCCGCGCCGCGCAGGCGCGTCCGCTAGCGCTCATGCTGGCGCCGGGGGCGAACGCCGGGCGGATCCGCCGGCTGGCGGCCGCCTACGACGCCGAGCCCGTGCCGGTCGACGGGCCCGACGCGCTTCTCGCCTGGTGCCGGGCGCGCGGGCTAGGGCTCGAGCCGGCGGTCGTGGACGAGCTGCTGGGGCCCGAGCGGGTCGCCGAGCAGCAGCGCAAGACGCGCATGGAGCGGGTGCGGATCGCCGCCGCGCTCGCGGCTATCGCGGTGCTGCTCGCGGTCGGGCTCGTCGTCACCGGCGACCCGGGCGACCGGACGCTGTTCGGACGGACGGGGGAAGTCAAGCCGCGGTAGGGCTGGCGGCATGGCCGGCGCGGGTCAAGACGCTTCACGCGTGGCTGGACGGTTGAGCATCCCCGCGACCCGAGCGGCGACCATCGCGGGGTCGTGCACCACCTCGGGCCAGGTGAAGCTCAGGACGGCGTAGCCGCGAAGCTGGAGCTCTGCGTCGCGGGCGTGGTCGCGCCGGATGGCGATGGGGTGGCCGTGGAAGCGGTCGCCGTCGACCTCGACGACAAGGTCCTGGCCCGGCCAGAGGAAGTCGACGGTGTACGGGCCGATGCGCGCGCTGACCAGCGGCGGCGGAAGAGCGAACTTCGACACGACCTTGCCGAAGCGGCGTTCGAGCTCGGAACGGGTCGGGGCGACGCCGGTGCCGGCGATCCGCGCGAGGATGGCGGAGCCCGGACCCTGCTGCTTCGCCAGAGCGGCTGGGGAGATGAGCCTGAGCACCAGCGCCTCGCCGCACGCACGCTCCGCTTCGGCGCGCGGGCGCGTCGCGGCGAGGTCGAGCAGGGTCCGGATTGGCGTCGTGACGTGCAGGCCGTCGCGCGTGTAGGCGTCGAGGCTCCTCGTGTGGTGGAAGACGAGCGCGGGGCGGGTCTCCGGTCTGTTGATTGTGGTCGTGATCTCGACGAACGGCGGCATCGAGGGAGTGAGCTTCCAGAGGCTGGCGGCGGTCCGGTGGCTCAACGCGGAGCCTTCGCCGGCGACCAGGAGCCCGGCGACGAGGAGTCCGCGCTGCGGCAGCGCATCGTGACCGACCGCGTAGACGGCGCGGTACACGACGCGGAGCCGCCCGACCTTCACGCGGTAGTCGATCGCCGTGGAGGGAATCCCGCGCGCGACGAGCTGCCGGCGGCCGACGACACCGCCCTGTCGCGTCGCGAGCGCGGCGATCACCTCGTCCTCGGAGTGAATGTCGGCTTGACCGCAATTATTGGGGTCAAGCCGACAATCGCTCCGGAGCATGGCCGCATTCTCACCCCCGACGCCCGCCGACCGCCCGCGCGACGCAGATCCGGCACACTTCCGCCGCACAACCGCAACGAATGACCCCTCCCCCTCGATGTCCGCCGTTCGACGCCCCGGGCTCGTAAGGGGTCTCAGCTGATCAAGCCCAGGCGCTGCGCCTTCTGCACGGCCTCCGCCCGGTTGCGCACCGACAGCTTCCGGTACAGCGACGAGGTGTGCTCCTTCACGGTGTGGGGAGAGAGGAAGAGGTGATCGGCGATCTCGCGGTTCGTCGCTCCCGAGCCGATCAGGTCGAGCACCTCGAGCTCGCGTCCACTCAGCACGGGCCCGGTCGGCGCCTCGTGCGGACGGAAGACGGTCATGCCCAGGCCGACCATCCGGACGGCGCCGGCGATGTCCGCCGCCGGCCAGTCCTTGGAGATGAACCCCGCGGCCCCGGCCGCGCGCGCGGCGTTCGGGCTGATGCGCCCGGCGCCCGAGATGAGGAGCACGTTCGTGTTGGGCGAGGCGGCCCGCAGGCGCTCGCAGATCTCCGCGCCGGACTCCTGGCCGACGAAGAGGTCGACGAGGGCGACGTGGGGCTGGTAGCGCACGAGGAGCGCCATCGCCTCCTCCCCGTTGCGTGCGCTCAGGCAGCGCTCCACCCACGGCTGCTCGCCGAGCATGAGCCGCAGCCCCCAGTGGACGACCTCGTGGTCGTCGACCACGAGCACGCGCAGCTTGCGCTCGCCCGAGCCCGAGGCGATGCGGCTGGGGCTGACGTCAGGGACGCTCATGCGGCACCGCCAGTCGCACCCGCCAGATACCCGGCTCGCGCTGGCCGAACTCGACCAGCCCACCCAGCTGCAGAGCCTCCAGCGCCGCGAGGCGCAGACCCATGCCGGAGACCGTGCGCGAGCGTGCGCTCACGCCGTCGTTGCAGACCTCCATCACCCATGCGCCGTCCTGTCGCTGCAGGCTCACCTCGACACGAGTCGGCACGGCGTGCTTGCGCGCGTTGCGGACCGTCTCGACCAGCACGGACTGCGCGAGCGGCTCGAACTCGCGCGGCACGGCGACGTCCTCGCTGCCCGGCGCGAGCTCGATGCCCAGGTCGGGGTGGGTTGCCTGCAGGCGCTCCAGCTCCTCCGTGAACGTCGTCCGCGTCGCCGGAGCGCTGCGGCCGAGCGGCCGCTGCAGCGCGCGGCGCAGGTCGCGCAGGCCGGCCTGCAGCTCCACCGAGACGCGCTCGCGCGCGTCGGCGGGCAGCGGCGCATCGCTCGAGACGACCAGCAGCACGCCGAACAGCCGCTGGATGACGCCCTCGTGGACCTCCCGCGCGAGGTCGATGCGCTCCTGGAGCTGGCGGGCGCGAGCCTGCTGGAACGTCGCGTGGCGCGCCGCCTCGGCGAGCGCGGAGGTCTTGCCGAGCGTCCACAGCAGGTCGCGCTCGGCGTCCGACAGCGAGCGGCGCGGCCGACGGTCGGCGAGGATCACGCCGCTCCAGCGCCCTCCGGCCGACAGCGGGCAGCACACGAGCGTCGCCCCGTCGAGCAGGTCGCGAAAGCCCTCGGGGACTTCTCGCGCGACCGCCTCGGCGTCCATCTCGATGACACGGTCCTCGACCAGGGCCTGGCGCGCGATCGGCGCCGACTCGACCGTCACGTGGGAGTTCGCGAAGCGTTCGAGCTCCAGCCCGTAGGCGCCGGCGGCGCGCACGCGCCGGTGCGATTCGTCGTAGCGGAAGATCACCGCCCGATCCATCGCCGTCAGCCGGCACACGGCCTCGCACAGCGACGAGTAGAACGCGTCGGAGGAGCCGTCGTCCTCGACGCGCGCGAGAAGCTCGACGAACGTCTCCAGCACGTCCACCCGTACGACGGGCGCGTGCTCGTCGCTCACCGTCATCTCCGGCCGCCGGCTCCCACGCTCACATCATCCCGTACCCGCGCGACGGCGCTAGGTGACACGTATGCGGAAGGATGCTCCGGTCCGCTCGCCGGGCTGCACGACACCGAGGTCGTCGCCGGTCGAGAGCGCGTCGACCGCCGCCATCATCGGCTCGAGGCAGACGACGTCGAGCTCGGCCGGCGCGAACACCTGGGCGTAGCGGTAGCCGCCGGCCCACTCGAGGGCGACCTCGCGACCGCCGCCGGCCAGCACGAAGCGCGCGTCCTCGGCGACGGCGCTGTGATCGTCGAGCACGCGGTCGCCGAGTGGTCCACGCTCTGCGCCGGCCAGGGCCCGCTCGCCGGTCGGCAGCTTGCGGTCGTCGAGCGCGATCTCCGTTCGCGCCGGCAGCGCGAGCTCCCACTCGGCCCGCGGCGTGCCCGGCAGCGTGAGCCACGGGTGCCAGCCGAACGCGAGCGGGACCTCGCCGTCGCCCGTTGCGGCCACGGTCGTGGTGATGGAAAGCGCGTCACCCTCGAGGCGGAGCTCGAGCTCGAGGCGGTGGGGGAACGGGAACACCGCCAGCCGGTCGTCGCGGCGCCCGTAGTCCAGCGCCGCCGTCAGCCAGGCGGCGCCGCCGTCGGCGCCCGCGTCGAGCACGTCCCAGTCCTCGGCGGCGGCCAGCGCGCCGTGGATCGGCAGATCGTTCTCGTCGGCGCGCACGGTGCCGCGCGAGCGATCGATCGTCACCGCGCGCCCCGCCGCGGCGTAGCGCCAGTCGCGCAGGCGGTTGGCCCACGGATGCAGCAGCGGCACGCCGAAGGACTTGCCGGTGCCGCGCCAGGCATTCAGTCCGCCGCGCTGGACCAGCAGCTCCTCGCCGCGGTGCCGCAGCGAGCAGC
>Ga0136630_1000307_pt1 | contig 18369 bp, 20 predicted proteins | sample AntDrymUQ5682106_2_FD_105496 | JGI IMG/M metagenome (GOLD analysis project Ga0136630, IMG submission 105496) | Polar desert sand microbial communities from Dry Valleys, Antarctica - metaG UQ568 (21.06) | ecosystem: Environmental > Terrestrial > Soil > Desert | place: Antarctica: Dry Valley...
CCCGACGCTCGGCGAGGCCATAGGACTTGCACTCGTCTCGCCGGGGGTAGAAGATTCCTTCGACGTCGTTATACGCGCCCGGCCCGTGGAGGCGCGGGCCGTGCCGCTGCCGTTCTACAAGCGCAAGAAGAAGTAGGGGAGGGGAGCCGAATGTCCGTACCGGGGGATCTCCAGTACACAAAGAGCCACGAGTGGGTCCGCGTCGAGGGCGACGTGGCGACCGTCGGCATCACAGACCACGCCCAGGACGAGCTCGGAGACGTGGTCTTCGTCGAGATGCCCGAGCAGGGCGCGACGCTTGCGGCCGGCGACTCCTTCGGCGCCGTCGAGAGCGTCAAGGCCGTCTCCGACCTGTACGCCCCCGTCGGGGGGGAGGTCGTCGAGGTCAACGGGGCCCTGGAGGATAGCCCGGAGAAGATCAACGAAGACCCCTACGGCGAGGGCTGGATCCTGAAACTCCGCACCTCCGACGAGGCCGACCTCCTCTCAGCCGCAGATTACGAGAAACTGCTCGAAGAAGAATCGTAAGCCGCGGACGCACGGACCTTCCCGCCCACGCGGACGGCCGACCCCCAGAACCGCCCCCGATCCTCCCCGTCCCCGCGAGAACGGACGTAAAATCGGCCACCTGATCCTGCACATTTCGCTCGACGAACCACGCCGAGAAGACCACCAGAGGTTACAGGAAGAGCGCACGCATAAAGGAAATCCCTGGTAAACGGCTATGTGCGAATCGCAGGTATTTGCAGAAAGTTTCTAAATTCACCGTTCCAAGCCCTTTACAAAGTGTGGCGAGCCGGTTAATATCCTGCCAGTCGGTTGGTGCGAAACTAAACCGGCACAATTAAAGAACCCGGGGCGCCACTCCTCCTTTCCCTTTCCCCACCTATCACCCCTAGGCGCTCCGGGTTCTTCTCTTTTTAGCCATCAGCTTTCAGCGGTCAGCAATCAGCCAAAAGCACGTGTCGTCACCCGGATCGCGTTATTCCCGTCTCTTCTGGGCAATAGGAAGCGGCTACCGACATCTTTGCCGGTAGCCGCAAGCTGACGGCTGAAAGCTGATGGCTGACCGCTCTAAGAGGCCTCCTGGCCCTCCGCCTGAGTCAGGTAATAAAGCGTGTGCATGAGTTGGGCGGTTGGGTCTATGCGGTGGACGTCCACGTGGGATGGGACGTGGAGGAGGACGTCGGTGTAGTTGAGGATGACGCGGATGTTGGCGTCGGTCATGAGGTTCGCGACGTGCTGGGCGGCGGAGGCCGGGGTGGCGATGATGCCGATGATCTCCTCGGCTTCGGCCACGCTCTTGGCGAGCTCGTCTATGTGCTTGACGACCACGTTGCCGACGGTGCGCCCGATCTTATCGGTGTCGGAGTCGAAGACGTCGTGGATGACGAAGCCCCTCTTGGGCAGGATGGTGCTCGCCGCGATGGCGCTCCCCAAATTGCCGGCGCCCACGAGCGCGATGTTGTACGTCTGCCTGAGCCCCAGGATGTCCCTCACGGCCTCGACCAGGTCGTGGGACTGGTAGCCTACACCCCGCGTCCCGGAGAAACCGATGGCGTTCAGATCCCTCCGAACCTGCACCGGGTTGATGCCGGTAAAGTCCCCCAATTCCTTGCTGGAGACCGCGTCGCGGCCCTCTTCTATGAGCTGCTGCGTGGTCCTGAGATATTTCGTCAGCCTATTCGTCAGGCCGGGCTGTAGCGTGGTTCGCAACTCTCCCGCTCCTTCTTATTCGTGGTTCAGATGACCGTGGCCGCATTGTAACAAAATAGGACGTTCTTGCAATAAAGGTGCTCTTAACCGACAACTACTCAGTAAGCAAGACTGGTTACAGGAGTCCCCGGCAAATCGTTCCGCGTTTGCCCGGCGGCCGTGGGGCGTGTACTTTTCCCTTGTCGGGGGGCGTCGGGAGGGACAGGGTCCAGGGTGGAGACGGTCTTGTGGGGTGTTCTGGTCGTGGGCCTCTCGGTCGCGCTGGCGGTCGCGGGGTTCGCTGTGGTGCGGCGCTTCGTACCGCTGGGTCTTCGGGAGTTGCACAGCAGCAACACCGCCGTGATGTTCGCGGCGTTGTACGTGATATACGGCCTCATAGTCGGCTTCTCCGCGTACTTCGCCTCCTACCAGTACGACACGGCGCAGAAGACCGTCGAGGCCGAGGCCGGCAGCGTGGAGGAGCTGCACCGGCTGGCGGAGGGTTTTCCGGAGGTGGAACGGCAGGAGGTGCAAAATTTGTCCGAGTCCTACGCCCGAACCGTGGTGGAGGAGGGGTGGCCCATGATGCGCGAGGGCTGGATCAGCGCGCGGGCCGGGACGATCTCTGACGAGCTTCGGCGTGGCGTCCTGGCCTTCGAGCCCCGCACGGAGGGAGAGGGAGCCCTCTACTCGCAGGCCCTCACGCTCGTCGGGGAGTTGGACCAGAACCGGGCTTTGCGGCTGCTGGAGGTCCGCGAGGGCATCCCGTCCATCCTGTGGGTCGTGCTGATCCTCGGTGGGGCCGCTACGGTGTGCTTTACCTACCTGCTGGGTGTCGGGGCGGAGTGGCTCCACGTGTCCATGATCGTCGCGTACACTGCCGTCCTGGCCCTCATTCTCTACACGGTCTGGGCCCTCGACTACCCTTTCGACGGCCTCGTCCAGGTTGGCCCCGACGCCTTCGAGGCCGCCCTCTCCAGGATGGAGTCTTACAGAGGACGGTAAGAGCCGGGCCCCGTGTACCATAAGGCTTCTGTTTCGAAAGAAGGGAGGGGTTCGATGGAGTACCGGCGGTTGGGCGGGAGCGGGGTGAAGGTCAGCGAGATCTCCCTCGGAAGCTGGCTGACTTACGGCGGCAGCGTCGCCGAGCAGCAGGCGACGGCCTGCGTCCACAGGGCCTACGACCTCGGCATAAACTTCTTCGACACCGCCAACGTGTACGTGCGCGGGGCTGCCGAGGAGATCGTCGGCAACGCCCTCAAGGGCTTCGAGCGCGACTCTTACTTTCTCGCCACGAAGGTCTACTTCCCGATGGGGGAGGGGCCGAACGACCGGGGCCTCTCGCGCAAGCACGTCACGGAGCAGTGCCACGCGTCGTTGAGACGGCTCGGGGTCGAGTACGTGGACCTCTACCAGTGCCACCGCTACGACGAGGGGACGCCGCTCGAGGAGACCATGCGGGCATTGGATGACCTCGTTCGGCAGGGCAAGGTGCTGTACGTCGGCGTCTCCGAGTGGACGGCGGAGCAAATAGGCGAGGCGTTGCGTATCGCGAAGGAGATGAACCTGGACCGGATCGTCTCCAACCAGCCGCGCTACAACATGATCCAACGCCAGATAGAAGCCGAGGTCGTCCCGCTCTCTGAACGCGAGGGCGTGGGCCAGGTCGTCTTCTCTCCGCTCGCCCAGGGCGTCCTCACCGGCAAGTACCGCCAGGGCGAGGAGCCGGAACAGGGAACCCGAGCCGCCGACCCAGAGTCCAACCGCTTCATGCGGCAGCTCATGAACCAGGACGTCCTCTCTGCGGTGGAAGGGCTGCGCGCCGTAGCCTCGGACGCGGGCCTCAGCATGCCCCAGCTCGCGCTCGCGTGGGTCTTGCGGCAAGAGAACGTCAGCAGCGCCATCATCGGGGCATCGAGGCCCGAGCAGGTCGAGGACAACGCGGCGGCTTCGGGGGCGGAGCTGCCGCCGGACGCGCTGGATCGGATAGATGAGATCCTCGACGGCGTGATACAGCGCGGCTAGGTATCGTCGGGCCCGGCTTCCCTCGCCGGGCGCGATGTTGTAGCATGAGGGGCGTGGAACGGGACTACACAGGGCTTATCGGTAAGGACCGCCCCTACGGACGGCTCGCTCGACCGTCCCTGCCCCGGCCGATCCTCTAGGGATTGCGCCCGGGGCATCCGCGTCTCTCCGGTCTCTCCGGAACCCACCCGCGGAAGGGTCTCTGTCCACGCATCGAAGACCGAAGGAAACAACGATGTTGGCGTTTAACCGTACAGAAGTTTCGGAGACAAGGTCAGGCCTCCGTGTCCGGCGGATGGAGGTCTCGGACGTCGAGCGCGTCCTGGAGCTCAGAAGCGTCGTGCGCTGGGCGACCGACCCGCGGGCGTTCGACCTCCTGCGCGGCGTCCGCGACGCCCGGTGGTTCGTGGCCGAGGCGCCGGATGGCGGGCTGGCCGGGATGGTCGGGGCGGTGCCGCTGGGGACCGTCGGCATCCTGTGCCACCTGGCCGTCCATCACGAGTACCGCGGGTTCGGCCTCGGCAGGGAGCTCTCGACCTGGGCCGTCGCGTACCTCAAGAGCCGTGGGACTAAGACCATCCGGCTCTACGCAACGGGGCCCGCGGAGGGCATCTACAGGTCCCTGGGTTTCAGGGAGATGGGGCGGCGCACGGTCTACCGGCTCGACGGACCCGCGCGAGAAGCCGGGCCCGAAAGCGCAGGAGCCTGCCGGGTCGACACGTTGCGGTTCGGGGACCTGCCGGAGCTCTACGGCGTGGACCTCTGGGGCCATGGGGCGGACCGTTCGCCCCTCATCTTCTCCGCCCTCGGGCTGCGCTCCGGGCGGGGGTTCGTGGCGAGGGGTGCGGCCGGGAGGATAGAGGGGTACCTGATCCTGGACGCCTCAGATGACCCCCTCCGGATCGGCCCCTTCTCCGCCGGAGACCCCGGGACGGCCCGGCGCCTGCTCCTCTGCGCCCTCGAAGCGGCGGGCGACGGCCCGGTCCGCGCTATCGCCACCGGCCCGGACGGTTGCCCGTCCCACGACCTGTTCGACGAGTTCGGCTTTGTCGGGAGCGAGGATCGCCTGCGGATGGAGCTCGGCGAAGAAGCGGCCGGTCCGGGCGGCCTCGTCCAGTACGGCACGACACCGTTTATGGCCACGTAGGCTTCAGGCGTCAGGTACGTGCGGAGGATCTTTAGAGTGGCATTCACGTCCCAAGGAGGGGAGTGGGCGTATTGCGACGCATAAAGACGGATAAGGTTAGTGAGGCCGGGCCGGAGACCCGACCTGCCACGTGGGTTTGAAGCGTGTAGCGTTTCTGGGATGATAGCGGGCGTGAGCCGCCGCGAACGCTACTTGCCGGACCTGGACGCCTACCACGGGTGGGCGCGGACCGGGCCTTGCTTCGTCTGCGGGATCGTGGCGCGTGATCCTGACTTTCCCGACCACCACGTCGTCTACGAGGATGACGACGCCATCGCCTTCTTCAACAGGTGGCCGACGCAGTACGGTTACACGCTCGTCGCACCGAAGGAACACAGAGAGCAGGCGACGGGGGACTTCACGGTCGAGGAGTACCTGGGCCTCCAGCGGGTCATCTACCGGGTCACGGAGGCGGTGCGCGAAGAGGTCGGGGCGGAACGGATCTACGTCCTCTCGTTGGGATCCAATCAGGGAAATGCCCACGTCCACTGGCACATCGTACCCCTTCCGCCCGGGACGCCCTACGAGAAGCAGCAGTTCGCCGCCGTCATGTTAGAGACTGCGGGCGCTCTAGACGTACCGGAAGAGGAGAAGGACGCCCTCGCCGCGCGCATCGGCTGCAGGATGGAGCGGTCGTAGTGGCGGGTTTGGGCAACGGGGTTCCGGTCCTCAGCGGCGTGTACGTCTACCCCATAAAGTCCTGCGGCGGCATCTCCCTGCAGAGCGCGGACCTCAGGGCTACCGGGCTGCGTGACGACCGGCGCTGGATGCTCGTGGACGAGAGTGGCGGGTTCATGTCGCAGCGCCGGCACCCGAGGATGGCCTTGATCTCGCCCCGCATCACCCCGGACCGCCTCGTCGTCCGCGCCCCCGGCATGCCGGACCTGGAGGTTCCGTTCGAAGGGGAACACGGAGAACGAATCGACGTCGAGGTCTGGGGCGACGCGCAGCGCGGCGTGCCCGCCGGCGGGGAGGCCGACCGCTGGTTCGGACGGTACCTGGGCTTCCCGTGCCGGCTCGTCCGCAAGCCCGACGACGACGTGAGGCCCGTTGACTCCGCGTACGCGAGGGACGGCGACCAGACGAGCTTCGCAGACGGCTTCCCCCTGCTCCTGATCTCCGAGGCCTCCCTCGAAGATTTGAATAGAAGGCTGGAAAGCCCCGTCCCCATGAACCGCTTCAGGCCGAACCTCGTTGTCCGGGGCTGCGGCCCTTACGCCGAGGACGGTTGGGGGGAGATCAGGGCGGGGGGCGCGGTCTTCCGGGTCGCGGAGCCGTGCCCGCGGTGCGCGATCACGACGGTGGACCAGGAGTCGGGGAAGCGCGGCAAGGAGCCGTTGAAGACCCTTGCCGCGTACCGCAAGGCCGAAGGCGAGGTGTGGTTCGGGCGGAACCTGATCCACACCTCCCTCGGCACCGTCCGCGTCGGCGACCCCGTCGAGGTCACACCACGCTAGAGCCGCCGGCGAGGACCCTCGCCAGAAGGTCCGGTTCCACGTTGCCGCCGCTTATGACGGCGACGTTCAGGCGGGTGTCGGGGAGCTCGTGGCGGTGGAAGAGGTGGGCGGCGAACGTCACGGCGCCGCTCGGCTCGGCGACGAGGCGTACCCGGAGGGCCAGGCGGCGCATGGCGTCCAGGATCTCCTCTTCCGTGACGGCGATGATGTCGTCTACGAAGGCCAAAACGTGCTCGAAGGGCGCGTCGCCGAGCTTTCGGACACGGAGGCCGTCGGCGACCGTCCGCCCGACCCTCTCCGCGGGAAACTCGACGAGCCGTCCGGTCCGCAGGCTCTCGCGGGCGTCGGCGGCGAGTTCGGGCTCCACCCCGATCACCTTCACGTTCGGCCTGGTGAGCTTTATGGCCGCCGCCACGCCGCTTATGAGACCGCCGCCGCTCACCGGGACCAGTACCGTCTCCACGTCGGGCAGATCTTCCAGGATCTCAACCCCCACGGTCCCCTGGCCGGCGATGAGGACCTCGTCGTCGTACGGGGGAACGGGGACGTAGCCGTGCTCCGCCGCGAGCTCTTCGGCCTTGCGGGCCCGCTCCCCGCTGTCCGGCCCGACGAGGACTAGCTCAGGGTCAAGCGCCGCCGTGGCTTCGAGCTTCCCCTTCGCGGCTTCACGCGGCATTACTATGGTGGCCTTTACGCCGAGGACGCGGGCTGCGTAGGCGACGGCCCTGGCGTGGTTGCCGCTGGAGTGGGCGACCACGCCCCGGGCGCGCTCTTCGGGGCCCAGGGAGGAGATCTTGTTGTAGGCGCCCCGCAGCTTGAAGGCGCCCGTCTGCTGGAGGCTCTCGGGCTTGAAGAAGAGCGACCGCATCCCGTCGCCGCCGGGGCAGGGGATCAGGGGCGTCTTTACCGTCACCCCTTGCAGCCGCCTTCGCGCCGCCGCCACGTCTTCAGGCCGGATCATGGCCACCCTCCCGTCTCTCCAACCGCGCGAAGATTATATGCCAGAACCCGAAACTCGTTACAGGAGCGAAACAGGTTCTCAAACGCACCGCAAACCCCCCTCCCTATAATTCTCCGGGCTTATGGTCGAATCCCTGAAAACCCGGGCGATGGAACGGGCCTCGACGGGCCGCGGGTGAGGCGCGCTTGCGCCCTCTTGCTGGCCCTCCTGACGGCCGGGCTCGTGGTCGGGTGCTCTGATGCGGGACCCCTGGAGGGGGCCACGGACACGAGCGTGGACGCGAAATCCCGCCCGGAGGCGGTAGCGGTGGCGACGCCGGCGGCGGATGACCAGCCGGAGTCCACCGTCGGGGTGGCCTCCTCGGACGCCGCGGAGGACGGCGCGGGCGGGGCCGGGCCGTTCGGGGCGGAACCGCGGACGGAAGGGGGATCCGGCTTCGAGGCCGACACCCTGCTCGCCGTCCGTCACGGGACACACGGGGACTTCGAGCGCGTCGTGCTGGACCTCGGCGCCGGGGAAGAGCCGGCCGGGGCTGTGCCGCGGTGGACGCTCGACAGCCCGGAGGATGACGGCCTCCTGCGCGTCAACCTGACCTCCGCCAACGCCACCGCCGTCTCGGACGGCGGGTTCGGCGACGGGTTGCTGGAGAGCTTCCACGTCGTGCGCGCGCCCGAGGGCGGCATGTTCGTTGACGTCCTCGCCAGAAAAGCCTTCCGCTACCGGGTGCTGGAGCTTACCGAACCGGCCCGGCTCGTGATGGACTTCCGGCCAGCCGGCGCGCGCCCGAAAGAGCCACCCCCGGCTGAGGGCGGCGAGACCGTGCTCGTAGAGCCCCGAGCGGGGACCAGGATCTCCGACCCCCTCACCGTCAGCGGCTACTCGCGCAACTTCGAGGCCGCCAACACCATTATCCTCACGAACGACAGGGGAAAGGTGCTCGTCCGCGAGACCGTCATCGCCAACGACTGGAGCTCGACCTGGGGCTACTTCGAGGCCACCCTGAACCTGCCGTCGTTGCCAAACAAGGGCACCTTGAGCGTTGGAACCGCGAGCGCCCGCGACGGCTCGTTCGAGGGCGTCGAGATCCCGGTCCGCGGAGGTTAGCCTACCGGCCGGTCACCTGAGGGATTCGACGAGGTGCCGCGGGTCCAGCGGCTCGCCGGTGGCGCGCAGGACGGTGTCGCGCCAGTTCTCGCGGGCGCCGGGGCCGAAGAAGGATTCGAGGAGGTAGCGGCCGGCGACCTCGTTCTCGTAGAAGGGGCCGCGGGTTATGTTCTCTTCCAGGTAGTTCCTGAGCTGGGCGGCGATGAGGTTGCCGAGGACGTAGTTGTGGTAGTAGACGGGGGCTGTCGCCACGTGGATCTTGGCCGCCCAGTCCGGCTCGTCGCGCCCGGGCGGACGCTCCACGAGCTGCAACCCCTCGACGAGGTCCCACCAGACGCTGTTCAGGTCCGACCGGTCTGGGTCGGCGTAGAGCTCTTTCTCGAACCGGAACACCACGAGCGCCCACCGCGTGAAGACGAGCAGCTCTTCGCGCCGCCGCGCGAGGAGCTGCTCGTGCTCGCCCGCGAGGTCCTCCTCCGGCACGCCGGCCACGGCTCGCAGCCAGCCGGGTTCCTCGGCTAAAGAGCCCATCATCAGGGCGATGGCCTCGGTCGTGGCGATATGGGAGACGCCGCGCAGCAGGTACGGCAGCTTCGGGTTTACGTGCCTATCGTAGACGGCGTGGCCGAACTCGTGGAGCATGGTGTTCATCCAGTAGGCGTCCGGCCTGCCGGCCCGCAGGTTCGCCAGCACCCGCACGTCGTAGGGGTAGTCCCGCCCCACGGAGAGGCAGAAGGCGTGCTGGTTCTTGCCGGGCCGCGCGTACAGGTCGCTCTTCGCCACGACACCCCGCACGTCGAGCCCCAGAGCGTCGTAGGTCTCGCGCATGAGGGCTTCGAGGTCAAGGCCCTCGAAGAAGCGGTCCGTGTTCAGGCTCCCGTCCTCCGGGGGTTCCTGGAAGAACGGGTCGGACAGGAGCCACGGCCTCACGGCCTCGCCCCCGAACTCCTTCAGGAGATCCCGGTCCAGGCGTTCTTTTAGCTCCCGAAAGGGGGCGTCGGTTGCGGCCTGGAGGTCGGACATGAGATCCTCGAGATCAGCGACCGGCATCTCCTGGAGGTCCAGGGAGCGGTGGTAGTGGTCAGGGTAGCCTGCCCCCCGGGCGAGCCGGTTCCTGAGTCGGGCGAGCTCCCGGACTGTCCCCTCGACCTCGCGGCCGACGGTCTTGGACGCCTCCCACGCCTCGCGCCTCACCGCCTCGTCGGGGGAGGTGCGCAGGATGTCCCGCACCTCGTTCTCCCCGACCGGCCTGCCGCCAACCGTACCCCGGTGGTTGCCGTAGACCGCGTTGGCCTCGGCCTCCAGCTCCTCGATCCTGTCCATGACCCCAGCGTCGCCCCGCCTGGCCGCGAACGTCCTGTAGAGGACGTCAACCTGCCGCCGCAGGAGCTCGTCGTCCAACGACTCCCGCTCCTCGTACCAGGCCGCGACCTTCTCCTGCTCCTCTCTGTCGGCGAAGAGCCGGTTGTACGCGGTGCCCGCGCTGACGAGCGCCTGTTGAGCCTCTTCGGAGCCCGTAACGGCCAGGTTCCACCACGCCTCGGCCACCGTCTTCTCGACGGGCGCGACGCGCTCCTCGAAAGAGGAGATAAAGGCCCGTATGTCGGTGGGGGAGGTCAGCGCCCGGCGGCGTCGCGGCGGTTGCCGAGCCAGATCACGACGAGCAGGGTGACGACGCCAACGGTCGCGAACCGCAGCAGGCTCTCTGGTTGACCCTGCCCGCCGACGACGAGCGCCGCAACGAAGACCAGGGCGAGCCCGGCCCACCCCGCCGCCCTGAAGGCCAGGTAGCCGGCGACGAGCCCGACGAGCGTGTACAAGATGAACATGAACGGGGCCAGGGCCGTGAGGAACGCGAAGACCCCGGGGTTCTCGCCTCCCGCCCACAGCCCGACCTGTCCCACCGCGATGAACGCCAGGAACGCCCCCACAAAGCTCACGGCCCCGGACTTGAGGGTTATGGGCTCGGGGTCGAGCCGGTGCGGCTCGTACCAGCGCGCCTCGCTTACGTCGTAGCGGCCCCTGGTCCTCGTTCTGGTGTCCCTGCCGGAACCGCCGCCGGAGGATCCCTCTTTCCTGCCGAAGCGGCCTTTGAGGCGCTCGCCCAGGGACGGGCCGCCGGTTTCGCGGGCGCGGCGGCGGGAGGAGAGCTCGTCCTCGGACGGTCCGAAGTCGAACTGGAGGCCGGCTAGCTGTTCGGCGGCATGGGCGAGGTCGAGGGCCTCGTCGTGCTCGCGGCGGCGGTCCGGGTCCGAAAGGACCGCGTTCGCCTCCTGGATGCGGGAGAACTTCTCCGCGCTTCCGCCGGGATGGTCGGGGTGAAGGCTCTTCGCGAGGTTGCGGTAGGCGTTACGGATCTCCGCCTGCGAGGACTCGCGCCCAATGCCGAGTACCTCGTAATAGTTGGTAGTATTCGCCATCGTTTCCCTATTCTAACCCAAGCCAGTGCCCGTAGCCGCTCCCGACAACGCGAGCCGTATCTCTTCCAGGCACCACCCGTCCGCCTCCGTCCCGGCCGCCTCCCGAAGCGCCTCCTCACAGCCCCCGATCTCACCCAGAGCCCAGGCCGCGTGCCCCCGCACGAGCGCCGAAGGGTCGTTACTCAAGCATTCGATGAGCGCCGGGACCGCCTTCTCCAGCCTCAGGTTCCCGGCCGCGACACAGCAGTTTCTGAGAAGTCCGGCCCGCCCCGGCCGTGTGAGCGGCGTTCCGGCGAAGCGATCCTCGAACTCCTCGTCGGTCCGGATCTCGAGCACCTCCTCGATCTCCAGGTACGGACCGGAGCCGCTCTCCGCCGAGAACTCCGGCCAGCGGCTCTTCGTGGCCTTCGTCTTGTTGTACGGGCAGACCTCCTGGCAGACGTCGCAGCCGAAGGCCCAGTCGCCCACCTTCGGGCGCAGTTCGCGCGGGATCTCACCCGAGTTCTCTATCGTGAGGTACGAGATGCAGAGCCTGGCGTCCACCACGCCGGGGGCCTTTATGGCGCCGGTCGGGCAGCGGTCCATGCAGCGGGTGCAGCGTCCGCAAGTCCCCGTGCCCGGCTCGTCTGGCTCCAGTTCCAGGTCCACGATCAGGTCCGCGATAAAGAAGTAAGACCCGATATCCCCGTCTATAAGACACGAGTTCCGCCCGAAGAACCCGAGCCCCGCGCGCTGGGCCGCCGACCGCTCCAAAAGCGGCACCGCGTCCGTGAACCCCCGGGCCTTGATCCTCGTCCCCAGCGCTTCTTCGAGGTCCTCCCTCAGCCAGAACAGCCGCTTCTTTATAATCTCATGGTAGTCCCGCCCCCAGGCGTACCGCGCCACCCGCCCGCCGCCCTCGACGTTCTCGGGGTGCTCTCCGGGATAGTAAGAGACCCCGAGCGAGACGACGCTCCTGGCGCTCTTCTGCAGCTTCTTCGGGTTCGCCAGCAGCTCCACGGGCCTGTGCATAAATCCCATGTCCGCCGCCATCCCCGCCTCCTGCCACTGGCGAAGACGCTCTCCGCCCTCCCGCAGAGGCTCCGCCCGCGTCACCCCGACCAGGTCGAAACCCGCCTCCCGCGCCCGCTCTTCGAGAAGACGCCTGGTCTCGACGGGGTTCGCTGTTCGGTCCACACTCATCGCTCGCCCCATTCTATCGCGGCACGCCTCGCGACCGGGGCCCCCGGGCGATAGACTGGCAACAGCGAGAGGAGAGAGGTGAGCTGCTTGGGTGACTGGGTGAAGGTCGGTTCCGCCCCCAATGAGACGGTGGCGTTGCTCATGGAGGGGTTATTGAGGGGCGCCGGCGTGCCGTCCCTGGTCCGCAGGGCGTCGGGATTCGACGTCCCGGATTTTCTCGCCGCCGGTCCCAGGGACGTGCTCGTTCCCGAGCCGGACGTCGATTACGCCCGGCAACTCCTGGAGGACACCACCGGCCTCGGCTCGTGGGCGCCGTGAGATCCGCCCGCTTCGGCCCGGCCCTCCAAAGGTGTATATTTGATCCGTTGCTAGTCTGACACCATCCGAGGAGGGTTCACCGTGGCGATATCCACCATCAACCCGGCGACGGGCGAAGAGCTCAAGACCTTCGACGCTTTGAGTGAGGAGGAGATAGACGGGAAACTGCAGTTCGCGGCGGAGACCTTCCGCGAGTACCGGAAGACCTCGTTTGCGGAGCGGTCCGGGTGGTTGGTGCGGGCGGCGGAGATCCTGGAAGAGGAGGCCGAAGAGCTCGGGCGCATCATGACGCTGGAGATGGGCAAGACGCTCGCTTCGGCCATAGGCGAGGCGAACAAGTGCGCCCGCGGCTGCCGCTACTACGCGGAGAACGCCGAGGGGATGCTCGCCGACGAGAAGATAGAGCTCGAAGGCGCGCGCACGTTCGTCCGCTACCAGCCCATCGGGCCCGTGCTGGCGATCATGCCGTGGAACTTTCCGTTCTGGCAGGTGTTCCGGTTCGCCGCGCCCGCGCTCATGGCCGGGAACGTGGGGTTGCTCAAGCATGCCTCCAACGTGCCGCAGTGCGCGCTGGCGATAGAGGACATCATCCACCGGGCTGGTTTTCCTGATGGAGCTTTCCAGACGCTCCTGATCTCCTCTTCCCAGGTCCAGGCCGTCATCGACGACCCGCGCGTGCGGGCGGCGACGCTTACCGGCAGCGAGCCTGCGGGCCGTCAGGTCGCTAGCGAGGCCGGAGGCAACATAAAGAAAACCGTGCTCGAGCTCGGCGGCAGCGACCCGTTCATCGTGATGCCGAGCGCGGACCTCGACCAGGCAATAAGCGCCGCCGTCACGTCGCGCACGCTCAACAACGGCCAGTCGTGCATCAACGCGAAACGCATCATCGTCCACGAGGAGATAGCCGACGACTTTACGCGCCGCTACGTCGACGGCATGGCCGCGCTCAGGGTGGGCGATCCGATGGACGAGAACACGGACATGGGCCCTCTCGCAACACCCCAGATCCTCGAAGACGTGACAGGGCAGGTGGAGAAGAGCGTAGAGGCCGGGGCGAAGCTCCTCACCGGCGGCAAGCCTGGGGACGGGCCCGGCAACTTCTACCCGCCGACCATCCTGACCGACATCCCCGAGGATTCGCCGGCTTACCGGGAGGAGATCTTCGGCCCCGTAGCCTCGTTGTTCCGGGTGAGAGACATCGACGAGGCCATAACCCTCGCCAACGACTCGGACTTTGGCCTGAGCTCCTCGGCCTGGACGAATGATCCGGACGAGCAGGAGCGGTTCGTCAACGAGATAGAGGCCGGCATGACCTACATCAATCGCATGACCGAGTCCACGCCCGAGATCCCGTTCGGCGGCGCCAAGAACTCGGGTTACGGCCGCGAGCTCTCCCACTTCGGCATCCACGAGTTCATGAACCCGAAGACGGTCTGGGTGGACGGGAGCGGGGAGGGCGCGAGCACCACGGGGGCCGAGTAGGCGACGCCCGGTGAAACCTCTTGCTGACTTCCTGGCAAACGGGCGGTAGATTCTCGGCAGAATGAAAACGATCTACAACAGCCTACGAGGCAGGCCGGAGCGGCTGTGATACTTCTGCGTTTGCTTGGCATCGGGCTCGCCTACGGGTTCGCCTTCATGTTCGTGAAGTCACTCTTCCCCGAGCCTTTCGTGCTCCTGATCATGCAGGGCGGACAGAGCAGCGAGGGCGACCTGACCACCCTCGCCCTCGTCTACATGGGCGTCGGAATGATCTCCGGCCTCATAGCCGCCCCCATCTTCGGCGGCGCGCTGCTCCTCCGCCGCGGCCCCGGCGAGGACGGGAGCTCCGGCTCGCGCCTGATCCTCAGCCTCGCGCTCGCGCTCCTTATTGGCACCATCTCGGGCGTCCTCACCCTGCTCGTCTACGCCTACGGCATCCTCCCGCCCGGCGGAGTCCTCGACCCCCTGGTGCTCATCCGCAACTCCGTCCACTCGGCCCCCGGCGTCGGCCTCCTCATAGCCTGGACCATCGCCCGCGACCTGCTCCCCGCAGGCCTCGCTGGACTCTTCCTCTCGCCCCTGATAGGCGGCGCCCTCCAGCGCCTCTACGAGGCCGGAGAGCCGCCCCAGCAGAAAACCTACGACCAGTACGATTACTAGGTAGCACGCTGGCTGCGCCAGCTTGCCAGCACGCTCCGGCCTCGCCTCCGCTTTCAGCAAGGCGCTTCGCGCCTTTCAGCTTGTCAGCTAGAAAGCCTCGAACCGTTACCCGGTGCGTCGGTCGCGCCCCACGGAGATACGGCCCGCCCGTCTAATCCCACCCGCTCGCGTGAGTCTGCCGGCACCACGGAACCGACGTCCCGGCAGAGGACCGCGCGACGGACGCGGCCCGGTGCGCCCCGAAAGACTGAGAGGGCTGACGGCTGAGAGCGGGGACGAAGTTGGAGCGTGCCGGGAGGCGCGGGGCGCCGGGCTGAAATCTAAATAATGCTGACGAGCGTGGAGATCTTGCACTCCGCTAGGGCGTAATCGTCGCGCCTGCCGGCGGCGCGGACTATGTACTCCAGGCAGTTGCTGCGGCAGTCCACTTTGCCGCAGGGGATCTCGACGGTCCCCAGGTCCTCGACGATGCGGACGACGGGGTCGAGGTTGTCGCCGGGGGTCGCGTCCGTGCGCCGCACGTACTCGCCCTCCTCGAAGTGATCCCGCCCGTAGCGAAACACGGTCATGCGCAGATTGTACACTGGTCTTTGACCTGGATCACATCGAGGTGGGGGAGACAAGCGTGAAGGTCTTTATCTCGGCGGACATGGAGGGCGTCACGGGGGTAACGCACCCGCAGGACGTGATCCCTGGCAGGAGCCAGTACGAACGCTTCCGCCGCTTCCTGACCGCCGACGTGAACGCCGCGATAGAGGGCGCATCGCAGGGCGGCGCGACGGGGTTCCTCGTGAACGAGGCCCACGACGGCATGCGCAACATCCTCCTCGAAGACCTCGACGAACGCGCGGAGTTGATCGTCGGCTCTAAAAAACCCCTCTCGATGATGCAGGGCTTCGAGGGCGCGGACGTCGCGTTCTTCGTCGGCTACCACGCCCGCGCCGGCGCCGAGGGCGTCCTTAGCCACACCTTCAACAGCCCCTCCGTCGTCACGGACGTGCAACTGAACGGTGAGCCGTGCAGCGAGGCCCGCATGAACGCCACGCTCTCCGGCCTCTCCGGTATACCCGTCGGCCTCGTCGCCGGCGACGATCCGACCTGCGAGGAGGCGGAGTCCCTCTACACCAACGTGAAGACCGCGCAGGTCAAGACCGCCATCGACCGTTACACGGCCCGGTGCCTGCCGCAGAGGGTCGCGCGGGAACGGATCCGCGGGGCGGCGGAGGGAGCGGTCCGCGGCGTCGGAGACCTCGCCCCCTACGCGCCGGGGCCGCCCTACACTTTCTTCGTCGAGTTCGCGACCGCCAGCACTGCCGCGAGCGTCATGTTCTTCCCGCAACTGGAACGGGTGGACGACCGGCGCGTCTCCTGGACCCATGACGATTACGAGACCGCCTTCAAGATGTTCATAGGCGTCATGCGGATGGCGACGAGCGATCCGGACTACGGGTAGGAGCCCTCCATGAACCCCACCTTCACCATCGTCGACGTCTTCGCCGAAGAGAAGTACGCCGGGAACCAGCTCGCCGTCGTTCGGGGGGCTGCGGGCCTGCCGGACGAGACCCTCCAGAAGATAACGCGGGAGATGAACTACTCGGAGACGACCTTCATCCTCTCCGAAGAGGAACGCGCCAGCGGCTACGACGTCCGCATCTTCACACCGGGCATGGAGATCCCCTTCGCCGGCCATCCGACCCTCGGAACAGCCTACGTCATCCAGAACGAGATCCTCGACACGCCCGCCGAACGTATCGTTCTCAACTTCAAAGCCGGGAAGATCCCCGTGACCTTCGGCGACGTCCTCTGGATGCGCCAACTCCCCCCGGCCTTCGGCCCGACGCTCGACCCCGCCCGCCTGGCCCGGGTCCTCGGCCTCGAAAGAGAAGATCTCGACGACCGCCACCCGGTCCAGGAGGTTTCTACGGGTCTACCGGCCGTTGTTGTCCCTTTGAGGAACCTCGACATCCTGCAGCGCTGCCGGGTGAACTGGGATCTCTACCGCGAGACGGGGAGCGCGGGCAAGAACCTGTACGTGTTCTGTCCCGAGCCACACGAGGGTGGGCCCGGCGACATGTCCGCCCGCATGTTCGCCGACGGCCACGGCATCCCCGAAGACCCCGCCACCGGCAGCGCCGCCGGCTGTCTGGCCGGCTACCTCGTCGAGCACCGCTACTTCGGCACGGACTCCGTGGAAGTGCGGGTCGAGCAGGGGTATGAGATCCAACGTCCCTCCCTCCTGTACCTGCAAGCCAAAAGAGACGGCGACGAAATACGCGTCTCCGTCGGAGGCAAGGTGCAAATGGTGGCGCGGGGAGAGCTGGTTTGAGCCCGAAGCTGTAGGATGGCTGGATGGTGAGGACCGTGCGGTATGTGGTAGTCGTGGAGCAGGGCGAGAACGGATTCGGCGCTTACGTGCCGGATCTCCCGGGCTGCGTCGCGGTAGGCGAGACGAAGGAAGAGGCTTTGCGCCTGATCGGGGAAGCTGTCGAGTTGCACCTGGAAAGTCTGCGCGAGGACGGACTGCCGATCCCCGGGCCCTCTTCCAGCAGCGAGTACGTGGAGGTCGGGACCGCTTGAAGGCTCCGTCCGAGATTATGCCTGGATCAGCTTGAAAGGGAGGCTTCCGTGAGCGGAGGAATCTATCTCATCCATGATAATAACCGGCTTGTCGAGATGACAGAACAACCATACGGTACGGAGGATCTACTGCAAAAACTTTTGGCCGACTATCCGAACCTATTGGCCGGAGACCAGATAGATAGCAATGCACCACGTCGCTGGCTGCTGGTTGCGCGCGAGGTATCTTTGGCATCCGAGGAAGGCGGTTCCGGCCGGTGGTCAGTAGACCATCTCTTTCTCGACCAGGATGCGATCCCAACCATTGTGGAGGTCAAACGCAGCAGCAACACTCAGATCCGCCGCGAGGTCGTCGGACAGATGCTCGATTACGCCGCCAATGCGGTTGTACACTGGCCGGTCGAAAGACTTCAGGCGGAGTTCGAGGCGAATCCGGAGTACGAGCAAGACATTTCGGATCTCCTGGAAGATCCCGAAGCCGATACAGAGGAATTCTGGCAGAAGGTCAAAATCAACTTGAAGGCCGGTAAAGTGCGTCTGGTCTTCGTATCCGACGAGATCCCTACCGAACTCCGCCGCATTGTGGAGTTCCTAAATCAGCAGATGGACCCGGCGGAAGTGCTGGCCGTGGAGATCAAACAATACGTCAGCCAGGACTCGAACCTGAAAACGCTTGTTCCACGAATTATTGGGCAGACGGCAAAAGCCCAAGACAGCAAACCCACGGGCTCTCGAAGCGGCGGACAGTGGGATGAGGAGTCTTTCTTCAAAGAACTCGAAGCTAAAGCGCCTGGAGCAGTCAAGCCAGCCAGAGCAATTCTTGAGTGGGCGAAGAACAGCGTTAGCCGGGTTACATGGGGGAAAGGACCGAAGTATGGGACTTTCAGGGCAATGCTGGATCATCAGGGATCAGCGCACATAATATTGGAGGTTTGGACAGACGGTAATTTGTACATTCAACTTGGAGATCCGCAAGCCTCTACTCTTCTTGGCGAAGAATCGAAACGCTCGGAGCTTGTGCTTCGCTTAGACGAAATTCCTGGCGTCTCTCTTGCTGCGCAAGCTAAAAAGAAGTGGGCGTACATCAAATTGACTTCCCTCAACGACGAGGCCGCTCTGAAACAGTTCCTCGAAGTACTCAACTGGTTCGTTCAAGAAGTCAAAGCAACATAGTCTTCGTAAGCGCAAGGACGTTCGATCGTAACGCTACAACGAATCTCCCCGGGGTCTTGCAGTCAGGAGCGAACGTGGGGTGGCGCTGGAGTTCATGCCGCCGTGCTCCTTTGGGCGTCGAACAGAGGA
>Ga0136630_1000309_pt1 | contig 18344 bp, 18 predicted proteins | sample AntDrymUQ5682106_2_FD_105496 | JGI IMG/M metagenome (GOLD analysis project Ga0136630, IMG submission 105496) | Polar desert sand microbial communities from Dry Valleys, Antarctica - metaG UQ568 (21.06) | ecosystem: Environmental > Terrestrial > Soil > Desert | place: Antarctica: Dry Valley...
CGACGGCACGATGATCCTGCTCGACCGTGGGTGGAGCGCAGAACGCGTGCTCGGCGACGCTCTCGTGGAGGGCATGCGGATCGTCGGCATCGACTTCCGCGACGGGATCCTGTTCGTGCCAGAGGTGCTGTTGTCGGCAAATGCGATGAAGGCCGGAATGGAGATCCTCCGGCCGCTGCTCGCCGAGACCGGTGTCGAGCCGATCGGCAAGGTCGTGATCGGCACTGTGAAAGGCGACATCCACGACATCGGCAAGAACCTCGTGGCGATGATGATGGAGGGTGCCGGGTTCGAGGTCGTCGACCTGGGCATCAACACCGATGTCGACAAGTATCTGGCCGCGCTCGACGAGCATCAGCCCGACATCCTCGGCATGTCGGCGCTGCTGACCACGACGATGCCGTACATGAAGGTGGTCATCGACACGATGGCGGAGAAGGGTCTGCGGGACCGGTACATCGTGCTGGTGGGCGGTGCTCCGTTGAACGAGGAGTTCGGCTCGGCCGTCGGCGCCGACGCCTACTGCCGCGACGCCGCCGTCGCCGCCCAGATCGCCAAGGACCTGATCCAGGCGCGCCGAGTCCGCAACGCCGAGCCTCCCGGCCCTTCGGTGGCCTGAGGCCGTGGCACACGACCCGACGCCGGGGCGCGCCGAGACGCGGCCGCTCGTCATCGCCTGCGGGGCCCTGGCGTCGGAGTTGCGCGCCGTGCTCCGCCACCACGGCCTGGACGGTGCTGTGGACGTGCGCTACCTCCCGGCGCACCTGCACAACCGCCCAGAGGGCATCACGCCCGCCGTCGAGGAACTGCTCGTCGAGCACGCAGGTCGTCCGGCATTCGTCGCCTACGCCGACTGCGGCACCGGCGGCCACCTCGACGCCATGCTCGTCCGCCATCCAGGTGTCGACCGTCTGCTCGGCGCCCATTGCTACGAGGTGTTCGCTGGCCCACAGCTGTTCGCCGCGCTGCACGAGGAGGAGCCGGGCACGTTCTTCCTGACCGACTTCCTCGCCCGGCACTTCGAGGCGCTCGTGTGGCAGGGCCTTGGCCTCGACCGTCACCCGGAGCTGCGGTCGATGTACTTCGGCAACTACCGGCGCGTCGTGCTGCTCACCCAGTCCGAGGATTCCACCGTCGTCGAGAGCGGTCGACGCGCTGCCGACCGGCTTTCGCTGGTGTTCGAGCACCGTCACGTGGGCCGGCAGGGTCTGGACGCCGTCGTGGCCGTCGCCGTCCACCGGAGTGCAGCCTGATGTCCCGGCGCGCCGGGAGCCAGATCGTCGTGATCTTGTGGCGCGACATCCCGGCCCAGGTCAACAGCCAGATCGGCCGCGAGCGCCATCAACTGTTGTTGTCGGCGAAGTTCCAGCGGGCCATCGACCGGGCCAAGCGCAAAGCGCAGATCCACACGGCGCAGGAGGACGTCTCCCAGTGGCGGCGACTCAGCCAGCCGCTCGACGGTGATCCGGCTGCCGCCGCCCAGGCCGAAGCCGACCGCCTCGAGGCCGAGTACTCCCGCCAGCGGCTCGGGATGCTGGCCTTCGCCGGTGGGTGGGAACACGACGTCGAGGACGTGGCGGCGAGCTTCGCAGACCTCGCCGCCCTCGAGGAGTTGGACGCTGACGAATCAGCGGGCCGAGAGCAACCGCAGGAACAGGAGCAGCAGTGAGTCCTACCGTCGTGAGCTCTGCGACCCGCGAGGTCGTCATCGGATTCGACCGGCCGTTCGTGATGATCGGCGAGCGGATCAACCCGACGGGACGCAAGCTGCTCGCCGAGGAGATGCGCAACGGCGACTTCAGCCGCGTCGAGGCAGACGCCGTCGCCCAGGTCGGGGCCGGCGCCCACATGCTCGACGTCAACGCCGGTATCCCCCTCGCCGACGAGCCGGCGTTGCTGGCCAAGGCCGTGCAGCTCGTGCAGGCCGTCACCGATGTGCCGCTGTCGATCGACTCGTCGATCATCGAGGCGCTGGAAGCCGGTCTCGCCGTCTATCAGGGAAAGCCGCTGGTCAACTCGGTGACAGGCGAGGACGAGGTGATGGAACGCGTGCTCCCGCTCGTGGCCAGGCATGGCGCGGCGGTCGTCGCCATCTCCAACGACGAGACCGGGATCAGCATGGACATCGACGTGCGGTTCGCAGTCGCCAAGAAGATCGTCGAGCGGGCGGCCGACCATGGCATCCCCGCGCACGACGTCGTCGTCGACCCGCTGGTAATGCCCATCGGCGCGCTCGGCACCGCCGGCCGTGACGCGTTCGCGCTGATCCGCCGGCTCCGCGAGGAGCTGCTGGTCAACACCACGTGCGGCGCGTCCAACGTCAGTTTCGGCCTGCCCAACCGCCAAGTCGTCACGGGCACGTTCCTGGCCATGGCGATCGGAGCAGGCATGACGTGCGCCATCATGAGCCCGTTGCACCCAGAGGTGAAGTCGGCCGTGCTGGCCGCCGATGTTCTCGCCGGCAACGACCGCGACTGTGCGGCATGGATCCGGGCCAACCGCGATCCCGCGGCCGGACCCGGCGAGCGCGGTAGTCGCGCCGGCCGCGATGAACGTCGCCGCCGGCGCCGGCCGGCGGAGTAGGCGCACATGACCGCGCTGCGCCGCATCGTGTTCACCCCAACCGGCCTCGAGGGCAAAGTGGCCGACGGCACAACCGTTCTCGAGGCCGCCCGGATGCTCGGCGCCGACCTCGACACCGTCTGCGGCGGTCGTGGCATTTGCGGGCGCTGCCAGATCACGCCCGGCATCGGCCGGTTCGCCAAGTGGGCCATCGAGGCCACCCCCGGCGCGCTCGGTGACGCGGCGTCGATCGAGGTCGACTATCGGGGCAACCGGCCGTTGGCGTCCGGCAACCGGCTCGGTTGCGCTGCGCGCATCATCGGTGATGTGGTCGTCGACGTACCTGCGTCGAGCCAGGTCCACCGCCAGGTCGTCCGCAAGGACCTCGACCTCGCACCGATCATCGTCGACCCGGCGTTCAGCCTGTATTACGTCGAGGTCGTCCCGGCCCGCCTCGGCGACGCCGTGAGCGCGGCCACGGCGCTGCGGTCGGCGCTCGGCGAGCAGCACGGGATCCGTCGCCCGCAGTTCGCCGGCACCCTGCTGCCGGCGGTCCATAGCCTGCTCGCAGCTGACGGTGGACGGGTCACGGTCGCCGTCCACGACCCGGTGGGCGATGGTGGGTGCATCGTCGCCGGCTGGCCGGGATACGTCGACGCCGCCCACGGCATCGCCATCGACGTCGGCTCGACCACCGTGGCCGGTCACCTGTGCGACCTCGGCACAGGCGAGGTGCTCGCCACCGCCGGGCGCATGAACCCGCAGATCCGATTCGGCGAGGACCTGATGAGCCGCGTCTCGTACGTGATGATGAACCCGGGCGGGGAGCTCGAGCTGACGCACGCCATCCGGCAGGCGATCGACGACCTCGTCGGCGACGTCGTCGCTGCCGCCGGCACCGAGCGCGACAGGGTCCTCGAGGTGGTGCTCGTCGGCAACCCGATCATGCATCACATCGTTCTCGGCATCGACCCGACGCCGCTCGGTGGAGCGCCGTTCGTGCTCGCCACGGACGAGGCAGTGACCGGCGCGGCGATCGACCTCGAGCTCGGGTTGCCGAACGCCCGTTTCTACGTGGGACCCTGCATCGCCGGCCACGTGGGAGCCGACACTGCTGCAGCGATCCTCTCCGAGGGGCCACATCGAGGCGACGCCACGCAGCTGCTCGTCGACGTGGGTACGAACGCCGAGATCGTGCTCGGCGACCGCCACCGGCAGTTCGCCGCGTCGAGCCCGACCGGTCCGGCGTTCGAGGGGGCGCAGATCAGCTGCGGGCAGCGGGCGACCGCAGGGGCGATCGAACGCGTCCGCATCGATCCGCTCACGCTCGAGCCCCGATTCCGTGTGATCGGTTGCGATGCCTGGTCGGACGAGTCCGGCTTCGACGAAGCGTCGGCGGCAACGGGCATCACCGGCGTGTGCGGCTCCGGCATCATCGACGTCGTCGCCGAGATGTTCCTCGCCGGTGTCATCGGCGCCGACGGAACCATCCGAGGCGAGCTCGTTGGCACGTCGCCCCGCGTCGTGCCCGACGGGCGGACGTTCTCCTACGTGCTGCACGAGGGCGCCGGTACGCCGCTGGCGATCACACAGAACGACGTGCGGGCGATCCAGCTCGCCAAGGCTGCGCTGCGCGCCGGAATCGACCTGCTCGTCGAGCACGCCGGCATGCCCGACCTCACCGACATCCGCCTCGCCGGAGCGTTCGGTGCCCACATCGACCCCGTGCACGCCATGGTGCTCGGGCTCGTTCCCGACTGCCCCGTCGATGGTGTGCGTTCGGTCGGCAACGCCGCAGGTGCTGGAGCCGTGCAAGTGCTGTTGTCTCGGCAGCTTCGCGCCGAGATGGAGGCCGCAGTGCGTGACGTGATCAAGATCGAGACAGCGACCGAACCGCGGTTCCAGGAGCTGTTCGTGGCGGCGATGGCGTTCCCCCACGCCAGCGCGCCGAACCCGCATCTGGCCTCGGTGGTCGATCTTCCCGAGCGCCGACCGCCGAAGGCTGCGGGCGGTCGCAGTCGTCGTCGGCGAACAGCGAGACCGGCAAGGGAAAGAACATGACCGAGCGAGACCATCGACGCGGCGGCCGGGCGGGACGGCGCGAGGCGCGCGCCGCAGCGGTCGTCGAGCGAGAAGCCTTCCTGACCCGCGCCCTTGCCCCGGTGGAGCTCGTGTCCGAGGAAGGTCTCGAGTTGCTGGAGCACAACGCCGACACGATCCTCGAGGAGGTTGGCGTCGAGATCCGCGACTACCCGAGCGCCCTCGAGCGGTTCGCCGGCGCAGGTGCGGACGTCGACGGCACTCGCGTCCGGTTCCCTCGTGGCATGTGCCGCAAGCTGCTCGGCGACGCCCCCGCCGTCTACACCCAGCACGCCCGCAATCCGGCCAACTCCGTGCAGGTGGGCGGCGATGCGACCGTGTTCGCACCCAACTACGGCTCGCCGTTCGTCCACGACCTCGACGACGGACGCCGGTACGCAACGCTCGCCGACTTCGAGAACTTCGTGAAGCTCGCCTACCTGCACCCGCACATGCACCACTCCGGCGGCACGGTCTGCGAGCCCGTCGACGTGCCGGTCAGCAAGCGCCACCTCGACATGGTCTACGCCCACTTGCGCTGGAGCGACAAGGCGCTGATGGGGTCGGTCACGGCGGGGGAGCGGGCGGCGGACAGCGTCGAACTGGCCCGCATCGCCTTCGGCGGAGATCTCAACGAACGCACGGTGCTGACGAGCCTGATCAACGCCTCGTCGCCGCTCGTCTGGGACGCCACGATGCTCGCTGCAGCAGAGGTCTACGCGGAGGCCAACCAGGCCACGATCATCACGCCGTTCATCCTGGCCGGGGCGATGGCGCCGTCAACCTCTGCGGGTGTCGTCGCCCAGACGTTGGCAGAGGCGCTCGCCGGAATGACGTTCGTGCAGCTCGTACGGCCTGGTGCCCCTGTCGTGCTCGGCTCGTTCGCCAGCTCGATGTCGATGCAGACCGGCGCGCCGACGTTCGGCACGCCGGAACCCGCGCTCGTGCTCTACACGATGGCGACGCTCGCCCGCAGGCTCGGCGTGCCGTTCCGCTCCGGAGGGTCGCTCACGGCATCGAAACTGCCCGACGCCCAGGCCGCATACGAGAGCGTCTCGACGCTGCTGCCGACCGTGATGGCTGGGACCAACTTCGTGCTCCATGCCGCAGGATGGCTGGAGGGTGGTCTGGCGATCGGCTACGAGAAGTTCGTCCTCGACGCCGACCAGCTCGGGATGATGGCCACGTTCGCCCGCGGCCTCGACCTGAGCGAGAACGGCCAGGCGCTTGACGCGATCCGGGAGAACCCGCCAGGCCAGCACTTCCTCGGCACCGCCCACACACTCGCCAACTTCGAGACCGCGTTCTACCGCTCAGAGACGGCGGACAACTCGAACTTCGAGCAATGGGTCGAGGACGGTTCGCTCGATGCCGCACAACGGGCCAATCGGTCGTGGAAGCAGCGCCTCGCGGCGTACGAGCCGCCACCCATCGACGACGCCGTCGACGCCGAACTGCTCGAGTTCGTCGAGAGCCGGAAGTCCGAGCTTCCCGACACCTTCGCCTGATGGGAGATTCGATGAGTTCACTGTTCCGGCGCCGCTCGACAGGCGCGACCGTCGCCGCACGCCCGCGTTCCGCCCCCGCCCCCGACGCGGCGCTGGTCCGGCTCCTGGCCGCGACGCGCTTCGAGCTGGTGCCGATCAGGAGCGTTGACGCGGCGATGACCGAGCTTCCTGCCGGCATCGCCACATCGGTCACGTGCTCGCCGGTGAAGGGACTCGGCGCCACGCTCGACGTGACGGCGCGCCTGCTCGACACCGGCCACGACGCCGTGCCACACGTCGCCGCCCGTCTCATCGAGGACCGTCAGCACGTGGCCCGGCTGGCGGCGTGGATCCGCTCCCACGGGTTGCGTGAGATCTTCGTGGTCGGCGGAGATCAGCTCGTGCCCTCCGGGCCGTACGCAGACGGCTTGGCGTTGCTGCGCGACCTGTTCGAGCACGACACTTGCCTGGCGAGCGTCGGGGTGGCCGCCTATCCCGACGGCCACCCGGCGATCCCCGATGACGTGCTGCGCACCGCCCTGCACGACAAGCAACGCCTGATCGAAGCTGCCGGCCTCGCCGGCTGGGCGACGACCCAGATGTGCTTCGATCCGGACCGCATCCGCCGCTGGCTGCTCGCCGAGCGCGCCGCCGGCTTCGCCCTGCCGGTCGACCTCGGTGTCCCTGGTGTCGTCGACCGCACGAAGCTGATGTCGATGGGCGTCCGCCTCGGCATCGGCTCCTCGCTGCGGTTCCTGCGCAAGCAGCGGGCCACCATGACGGCGATGCTCGCCCCAGGTGGCTATGACCCGACCGACCTCGCGACGGCGATCGCCGCCGATGCCTCGGCGCTGCGGATCGAAGGCGTGCACTCGTTCACGTTCAACAGCGTTGCAAGGACCGAGGTGTGGCGGCGATCGATCATCGACCGTGCATGACGCTCATGCTGCTGCGATGATCGGGGGGTGACGAACGACAGCCATCCGGTTGGGCTCAGCGATGGGCTACCCGAAACGGTCATTGCCGCCCCCGAACCTGATGCTGCGGCAGCACTGGAGCAGGCGCTCGACCAGCCCGACGCCGATCGCCGCGCCCACGTGGCCGACGTCGTGGCCCGCTGGCCACGCTTCCTCGACGCCTGGGCGGAGATGGGTGACCTCGGGCGGGACGTGATCGAGCGCTACGCCTGCTACCGCGTCGGGTACCACCGGGGCCTCGACACACTGCGGGCCTCGGGGTGGCGCGGCTCGGGCTACGTGCGCTGGGACCAACCCACGAACCGGGGGTTCCTGCGGGCGCTTGCCGGCCTCGGATCGACGGCGGCCGAGATCGGCGAGCACGACGAGGCGCAGCGTTGCGCCACGTTCCTGGCTCAACTCGATCCGTCGGGGCCGTGGGACGCATCGTCGGCGCCGTCCTGACCGGGGGTGCCAGCCGCCGCATGAACCGCACGAAGGCGCTCGTGCCCTACCGCGGTGCCCCACTCGCAGCGCGTGTCCTCTTCGCACTGGGTGACGGCGGCTGCGATCCCGTCGTCCTCGTCGGCGGGGATGCTGAAGAGCTGGCGGTGCTCGGATTCCCCGTGCTGCCAGACCGGTGGCCCGACGAGGGACCACTGGGGGGAGTGCTCAGCGCCCTCGGAGCGCTCGGTGACGCCGAATCGGTCGTCGTGACTGCCTGCGATCTCGGGGAGTTGACGGGCGAGACCGTGCGCAGGATCATCGACGGTCCGCCGGGCGCGGCCGTCGTCGTCGCCTTCGGGACGCGTCGCCACCCCACGTTGGCGCGCTACCACAGCGACGTGGAGCGAGACCTGGAAGCCATCTTCACCGGCGGCGAGCGCTCGCTCATGGGGGCGCTCGGAGCGCTGGAGCGCCGGGGTGTGGACGTGGTGGACGTGACCGTGGAGGAACAACGGCTCAAGAACGTCAACGACGCCGGTGACCTGGCGTGCTAACCCACGAGCGCGGTCGGTAGATTTGCGGCCGTGGTGATCAGGGAGATCCCGGTGGTAGAGCTCGATCGACACCTCGAGTCCGGAGGCCGGCTGATCGATGTGCGTGAGCCCGACGAATACGAACGCGGCCACGTCCCGGGTGCCGAGCTCATCCCGCTCGGCACGCTGCCCGACCGCTTGGACGAGGTGGAGGGCAGCGGCCAGCTGTTCGTCATCTGCCACAGCGGTGGTCGCAGTGCCAGCGCCTGCGCGTTCCTCGCCGAGCACGACATCGAGGCGACCAACGTCGCCGGCGGCACATCGGCTTGGATCGAGGCTGGAGGCGACACCGAACCGCACGGAGACACGTGAGACACGCACAGTCCCACGGAGCTACATGAGCAGCGGCCGCATCGATCCAGAAGCGGCGCGGTGGATCGACGACGATCGACAGCTCGACGCGCTGATCGATGTTCTCGCTGCCGAGCCGCGCTACGCCATGGACACCGAGTTCCACCGCGAGCGCACGTTCTTCCCGCAACTGGCGCTCGTGCAGTTCGCCTGGCGGAGCGAAGCAGCCCTCGTCGACCCGCTGGCCGTCGACATCAGAGCACTGTCGCGCCTGTTCGCAGCACCGGTCTGGGCCGTCATGCATGCAGCCCAGCAGGACATCGACGTGCTGACCCACGCCGTTGGCGCCGTGCCGGCGCTGCTCTACGACACCCAGCTCGCAGCCGGGTTCCTCGGCCACGGCTCGCCATCGCTGTCGGCGCTGCTGCAACGAGAGATCGGCGTCACCCCGGCCAAGGGTGATCGACTCACCGACTGGCTGCGCCGCCCGCTCACGACGAGCCAGCGCGAGTACGCCGTCTCCGACGTGGCGTATCTGCTCGACGTGCAGGACCTCCTGGCCGCCAAGCTGGACGAGCTCGGTCGGACGGCGTGGGTGCAGGAGGCGTGCGAGGAGCTGCGCACGCGGCCGGTGTCGGGGTCGACGCCCGAGCACGCCTGGCTGCGCCTGAAGGACGCCAGGACGCTGCGCCCCAGGGGCAGGGCCGTGGCACAGGCAGTCGCCGCATGGCGCGAGCAGCGGGCCATGGAGCTCGATCTGCCGGTACGTCACGTGCTGCCCGATCTTGCCGTGCTCGGGATCTCACAACGCCAGCCGCACAACGCCGCTGACCTGGCGCAGGCACGCGGGGTGGACGAGCGGTTCGCCCGCTCTCGGCCGGCGGCCGAGCTGCTCATCGCCCTCGCCGAGAGCGAGCATGCCCAGCCGCCGGAGATGCCGAGGGGCACGGCCGAGCTGGACCGTTCCCTGCGTCCAGCTGTCACGCTGATCTCGGCGTGGGTCAGCCAGGTAGCCCGCGACGAGCAACTTGACACGGAATTGTTGGCGACGCGATCGGACATCACGGCGTTGCTGTCGCAAGGGGCCACGAGCCGGCTGCGTACGGGGTGGCGGGCCCAGTTGCTCGGCGACGGCATCGCCGCCCTGCTGTCGGGCCGCAGCGGTCTGACGTTCGACGGCAATGGCCGGTTGCGCCTGATAGCGGTCGCCGCCGGCTGACATTCCCGCTGGTAAGGGCGTCGGCACCGCTAGAGTAGCGGTCAATGTCAGCTCACTAGCTATCTGGGAGCCCTATCGTGAAGAAGGGTCGTCATCGTCGCTTCGAAGAAGCGCGCAAGCTGAAGCAGTCCGGTCCTGGGGCATTCGACCTCGGATTCGGCAGTCGCTCGAAGGAATCCGACGTTGATCAAGAGGACGACGAGTATTCACGTCTGGCAGAGAAGTACGGCGTGAGCTTCGACGAGGAAGACGATCACGACGACTGACGTCGCGCCGGGTGAGGCAACGGAACCCATCCCGGTCGCTCGAGCAGGGTGACCATCGTGTCGTACACGCTCTCGCCAACGAGTTCGACGATCTCGTCGCGCGATTCCACGTACACCGGGCGCGCCGCGCTGTAGGCCTCTTCGGCCTCCGTGCACCACCAGTGGAACTCGTCGCCGCCTTCGCCCCAGTCGCGGCGCTTCCACTCCCGCAATTGGGAGGTGACGTGCCCGTTCTCGTCAGTGGAGTGCTCGAGGCGCAACGGCACCTGCCAGCACACGTTCGGCTTCCAGTCGAGCGGACGCTCATCGGCTTCGAAGGCGGCGATGTGCAGCGCGCATCCCATACCGCCGGCGAACCCAGGCCTGTTGAGAAAGATGCAGGCGTCGTCGGCCAATGCCGTCGTGGTCACCGGGTTGCCGGCGTCGTCGTCGCCGGGCGCCAGGAACCCTTGCTCGGTGGCCTGGTCGTAGAACTGCATCTGGTCGGGGCGCAGGCTGACGAAGGCCTTGACCACTCTCGCTACGTCGTCCTCATCCACGAGATGGGCGCCGTAGCTGCAGCACCCCTGCGCCAACTCGGGCGACGGACCGTCGAGCACGCCCTGGCACCCTTCGCCGTAGATGCAATGATAGTTGGAACGCAGGAACGTGGCGTCGAACAGCCACGTACGCTGCTCGTCGTCGGCATCGAAGCTGACCCATTCATGCACGTCAGCGGCATCGAACGGGCGCGGCACGCGCGTAATCGTACCGGCCGCCGCCGGCACCCACCGGTAGGATGACGAGGTGACCAGCCCCCCTCGCACGGCCGACGAACTGCGATCGGCGTTCGGCGACTTCTTCGCCGCCCGCGACCACACCGTGGTGCCCTCTGCCAGCTTGATCCCACACGATCCCACCGTGCTGTTCAACGTCGCTGGCATGGTGCCGTACAAGGCGTACTTCGTAGGCGACGAGACGCCGCCCTACCGGCGGGCCGTCAGCTCGCAGAAGTGTGTGCGAGCCGGCGGCAAGCACAACGACCTCGACGAGGTCGGCCGCACCACCCGTCACCTGGTGTTCTTCGAGATGATGGGAAACTTCAGCTTCGGCGACTACTTCAAGGAGCAGGCCATCCCGTGGAGTTGGGAGCTCGTCACCGACGGATTCGGGTTCGACCCAGAGCGGCTGTGGATCACCGTGCACGACAGCGACGACGAGGCCGAGCAGATCTGGCACGACGTGGTCGTCGTTCCGATGGAGCGCATCCAGCGCCTCGGCGACAAGGACAACTTCTGGCAGATGGGCGACACCGGTCCGTGCGGTCCGTGCAGCGAGCTGCACCTCGACCGCGGCCCTTCGTACGGGCCCGATGGAGGCCCTGCCTCCGATCCTCGCGGCGACCGGTTCATGGAGTTCTGGAACCTGGTGTTCATGCAATACGACCAAGGGCGCGACGGCAGGCGCACCCCGCTGCCGAACCCCTCGATCGACACAGGCGCCGGTCTGGAACGCATCCTGTGTTTGCTGCAGGGCGTCGAGGCGGTGTGGGAGACCGACCTGATGAGGCCGCTGATCGAGCAGGCGTGCGCGATCACGGGGCGGGCGTATCGCGTGGGCGACTACGAGGACCGCGACAGCTTCGCCATCCGGGTGCTGGCGGAGCACGCCCGGGCGTCGACGATGCTGATCGGCGACGGGGTGTTCCCGAGCAACGAGGGCCGCGGTTACGTGCTGCGGCGCATCATCCGTAGGGCCGTGCGCTTCGCCTACCTCAGCGGCACGACGGAGCTGGTGCTGCCGTCGCTGTGCGAGACGGCGATCGATGTGATGGAGAGTGCCTACCCCGCCGTGGCCAAGCAACGGGAGTACATCGTCGGCGTCATCGCCAACGAGGAGGATCGCTTTCGCCACACGCTGCGCAACGGTTTGACCATCCTCGACAACGAACTGGCGTCGATCACGGACGCCGACCTGACGGGCGCCACGGCCTTCCTGTTGCACGACACGTACGGATTTCCGCTGGAGCTCACCCAGGAGATCGCCGGCGAGCGCGGCACGGGCGTCGACATCGCCGGGTTCCGCCACGAGATGGAGCAGCAACGCACTCGCGCGAAGGGGGCCAGGCGCGAGCACGGCGACGACGAGCGCGTCGGCGCCTACCGCGAGCTGGTGGAGCAGTTCGGTATCACCGAATACCTCGGGTACACCAACGACGAGACGGAGTCGCAGGTGCTGGCCGTGCTCGACGGAGACGAAGCTGGCACGGTCGAGGTGTTCCTCGAACGTACGCCGTTCTACGCCGAGAGCGGCGGCCAGATCGGTGACACCGGCACCATCGCCACCGACACCGGGCGCCTTCAGGTGCTCGACACGACGTTCGCGTTGCCCAACCTGCGCCGCCACATCGGTCGCCTGGTGGACGGAACGATCGCCGCAGGGCAGGTGGCTACGGCGCGCATCGACATCGATCGGCGCCAGGCGACACGCCGCAATCACACCGGCACCCATCTCGTGCACTATGCCTTGCGAGCGGTCCTCGGAGACCATGTCAAGCAGGAGGGCTCGATGGTCGGCCCCGACAGGCTGCGGTTCGACTTCTCGCACTACGAACCCGTCACAGACGAGCAGATCCGCGAGATCGAACGCATCGCCAACGACGAAACGCTGGCCAACACGCCGACGCGCATCTTCGAGACCACGATGGCCGAGGCCGAGCGGCTCGGTGCCATCGCCTTCTTCGGCGACAAGTACGGCGACATCGTGCGAGTGCTGGAGGCCGGGCACTCGGTCGAGCTGTGCGGTGGGACCCACGTCAAGGCGACCGGCGACATCGGCACCATCAAGATCGTGAGCGAGTCGTCGATCGGCTCCAACCTGCGACGCATCGAGGCCGTCACTGGAGCTAACAGCGTCGCCCTGCTGCAGCGCGACGAGCAACTGCTCGCCGATGCTGCCCGGCTCATGGGCAGCGGAGTCGACGACGTGGTCGGCGGCGTGCAGCGCAAGCTCGACGAGATCAAGTCGCTGAACGAGGAGCTGAAGGTGCTGCGCGGCCAGCTGGCGCGATCCCGCGCAGGAGAGTTGGCGGCTGGAGCCGATGACGGTGTCGTCGTCGCCCGCGTCGACGGTCTGGTCCCCGGCGACCTGCGCCAGGTGGCGCTCGCCGTCCGCCAGGAGCCCGGAGTCGAGGTGGTGGTGCTCGTGGGCGAGACGCCCGGCGGTGGTGTCGGCCTGGTGGCGACCGTGGCGCCAGGTTCGGGTCGCGTGGCGGCCGACCTCATCAGGGATGCCGCCAAGGCGGTCGGTGGGGGCGGCGGCGGCAAGGGCGACATCGCCACAGCAGGGGGCAAGGACACCTCGAACATCGACGAAGCGCTGAAGCTGGCCACCGAGGCCACCCGATCCGAGAGGTGACGGTGTGAGCGAGCGCAGCGTGCGGGCGCTCGGCCTCGACCTCGGTGGGCGACGGATCGGCGTCGCCGTGAGCGATCGGTCTGGCACGGTGGCCTCACCGCTCGACGTGATCCTGCGGACCGGGTCCCGGCAGCGTGACCACGACCGCATCGCTCGTCTGGTGGCCGACGAGGACGCAGAGGTGATCGTCGTCGGGCTACCGCTGTCGATGGACGGACGGTTGGGCCCGGCGGCGAAGGCTGCCCTAGCGGAGGTGCGGGTCTTGGGTAGCGTCGTCGGCGTGCCCGTGCTCACCCACGATGAACGGCTCACCACCGTGACGGCCGAGCGGTCGCTGCGCGAGGCCGGCCTCGACGGCAGGGCCCGGCGCAAGGTGGTCGACAAGGTGGCCGCTGCCGTCATGCTGCAGGCCTGGCTGGACTCACCAGCGCGCTGGGAGCCGACGTGAAACGCCACGAGGGCGGCTACGACCTGATCGACCCGGAGATCGCCGACTGGCGTGGCGACGAGTGGGACCAGCCCGGCGAGGCGGGCATCGTCGAGCCGCTGCGCCGTGAGCTGCGCCTGTTCAAGTGGGGTGTCTACGCCGTGCTCAGTTTGGCCCTCGTCGCGATCCTCATCGCCGGCGCCACAGGGTGGTGGTACGTCAACAAGATCAATCCAGAGGGTGAACCCGCCGAAGCCGAGCAGTTCATCGTCAGGAAGCGCGACAGCCTGCAGACGGTCAGCGAGCGCTTGGAGGAGAACGGATGGATCAGCGACGCTGGAGTGTTCCGCTGGTACGTGCGCAACCACGGCGGCTTGGCGCTGACACCCGGCTACTTCGAGATCGCCCCCGGCGACCATATGGGCAATGTGCTCGGACGGTTGCGCACGCCGCCATCGGAGACGTACACGCGGGTGACGTTTCCGGAGGGATTCACGCTCGAGCAGGTGGCCGGGCGGCTTGCCGCCGACGGGCCGCGCATGACCGTGCGCGACTTCGAGAAGGCGGCAGACAACCCCGAGATCATCGCCGCCCTGCGCCCACCGGGTGTCTCATCACTCGAGGGCCTGCTGTTCCCCGACACGTACCAGGTGTCCAACAGCGAGTCAGAGGCTCAGGTGATCGAGCGAATGATCGCCCTCATGGAGCGCGTCGCACTGCAGGAGGACATCGTGCCAAAGTCGGCGGGGCTCGGACGCTCGCCGTACGACATCTTGATCGTCGCCTCCATCATCGAAGAAGAGGCGTTGGTTTCAGAGGACCGGCCGAAGATCGCCCGCGTGATCTACAACCGGCTCGCCATGGGAATGCCGCTGGAGATCGACGCCACGTTGCTGTACCAGCAGGACCGCGGCCGCCCGATCCCTGAGCTGCGGCTGATCGACACGCCGTACAACACGTACCTGCACACAGGCTTGCCGCCGACGCCGATCACGAACCCGGGGCGGGCGTCGATCGAGGCGGCGCTGAACCCGGCGCCCAACCCGGCGCCCGGCGACGCCATCTGCCGGGACTTGCCCGATCCGTCGAACTGCCCGTACCTGTTCTACGTGCTGATCGACATCGACGGCCGCCACGCCTTCGCCGCCACGGGAGAACAGCACGCTGCGAACATCCAGCGCGCCATCGACGCCGGGGTGCTGTGAACGTCGCGGCCCTCATCGGGTCGCCCGTCGCCCACAGCCTCTCACCGGCGATCCACAACGCGGCGTTCGCCGCCGCTGGGCGCGACTGGGTGTACGTGGCGTTCGACGTGGCGCCAGGGCGAGCAGGCGCGGCGCTGGAAGCGATGCGCACACTGGGCCTCGCTGGGTTGTCGGTGACGACGCCGCACAAAGAGCAAGCCGCCTCAGCTGTGGACTCGTTGGCCGAGTCGGCGGAGTCCTTGCGCAGCGTCAACACCGTCGTGCCCGAACCCGACGGACAGCTGGTCGGGCACTCCACCGACGGCGACGGATTCGTCGACTCGTTGATGGCGGCCGGTGTCGATCCCGCAGGGCTGCGGGTCGCCGTGATCGGAGCCGGAGCAGCGGCGCGCAGTGTGATCGACGCCCTTGCGCGCAGTGGCGCCGCCGACGTGGCCGTGGTCAACCGCACGCCGTCACGGGGTACCGCCGCAGCGGCAGTCGCATTGACGGGCCGGGTGGGCACGCTCGACGATGTGGCCGGCGCAGAGCTTGTGGTGAACGCCACGTCGGTCGGCATGGAGACATCGGAGATTCCGGTGCCTGCCGACCTACTGCGCGCACATCAGGTCGTGGCCGACCTGGTTTACCAACCGTTGCGCACGGCGCTGCTGCGGGCAGCGGGGGAGAAGGGATGCATCACCGTCGACGGACTGGGCATGCTCGTGCACCAGGCGGTGCGCCAGCAGCTGTTGTGGACCGGTGAGCGTCCGGACCCTGCGGTGATGCGTGCGGTCGCCGAGGAGGAGCTCGAACGGCGACGCTGATCGAAGCGAGGGTACGCCGCCGATATCCTGCGCCGATGCTGCGTTTCCTGACCGCCGGCGAGTCGCACGGTCGGGCACTGGTCGTGATCGTGGAGGGTCTGCCGGCCGGACTCGAGGTCACGGTCGAACAGATCGGCGACGAGCTGGCTCGGCGACGCCTCGGCTACGGACGCGGGCCGCGCCAGCGGTTCGAGGTCGACGAACTGACGCTGATCGGCGGTGTGCGCCATGGCCGCACACTCGGGTCACCGCTGGCCATCGAGATCGCCAACAGCGAGTGGAAGCGCAGCGACAAGTGGCATGCCGAGATGTCACCGGAGCCCGGTCACACCGAGTCTCCTCTGACCGCGCCCAGGCCCGGTCACGCCGACCTGGCGGGGATGCAGAAGTACGGGTTCTCCGACGCTCGAGACGTGCTGGAGCGAGCCAGCGCGCGCGAGACGGCCGCTCGGGTTGCCGCTGGCGCCGTGGCCAAGCTGCTGCTCGGACACCTCGGCGTCGAGATCCTGTCGCACGTCGTGCGGCTCGGCGCCGCCGCAGTGACGCCTGATGGGGCCAGGCCGATGCCCGATCAGATCGAACGTGTCGACGAATCACCGGTGCGCTGCTTCGACTCGTCGGCCGAAGCAGCGATGCTTGCAGAGGTCAAGGCCGCCGCCGCCGACGGTGACTCGCTCGGCGGGATCGTGGAGGTGCTTGCCTACGGCCTGCCGGTGGGGCTCGGCAGCCATGTGCATTGGGATCGCAAGCTCGACGGCTTGCTGGCCCAGGCCGTGATGAGCATCCAGGCTGTGAAGGGCGTCGAGATCGGGTCGGCGTTCGACGTCGCTGGGCGGCGGGGGAGCGACGCCCACGACCCGATCCGCTGGGACGAGGGAGCCAACCGCTACCGACGCACGTCCGATCTGGCCGGCGGCACCGAGGGTGGTATCTCCACTGGCGAACTGCTCGTCGTGCGGGCAGCGATGAAGCCGCTTGCCACGCTGAACCGGCCGACGTTGGAGACGGTCGACACCGTCACCAAAGAGTCGACGGTGTCGTTCAAGGAACGCACCGACGTGACGGCGGTGCCGGCCATGGGAGTGGTGGCCGAGACGATGGTGGCGGTCGTGTTGGCGCGGGAGGCACAGCGCAAGTTCGGTGGCGACACGGTGAACGAGTTCGTCGCAAACGCCGCTGCCTTCGCGGCGACGCTGCCTGATCCTGCCACCGCCCCGTCCTCGTGAGCCATCTGGTGCTGGTCGGGATGATGGGCGTCGGAAAGACGACCGTCGGGCGGATCGCCTCCAATCGCCTCGGTCATCCGTTGATCGACTCCGACGTGGTGATCGAGGAGCGCACCGGTCGTACGGTGCGGGAGATCTTCGAGACCGACGGCGAACCGGCGTTCCGAGCCCTGGAGACGGAGATGCTGCTGGAGGCGCTCGCCAGTCCCGAGCCGTCGGTGATCGTGGCGGCCGGCGGTGTCGTGCTCGACCCCGCCAACCGCCGTGCCCTCTCGGCCGCCGATGCCCGCGTCGTGTGGCTGGTGGCCGAACCCATGACGCTCGCCGAACGGGTCGAGCGCGGCGGCCACCGGCCGCTGCTAGACGGTGATCCGGCGGCCACCCTGCAGCGGATGTGGGACGAGCGCCAGCCGCTGTACCGCGAGGTGGCCGACGCCGTCGTGTCGGTCGACAACCGGTCGCCGCAAGAGGTGGTCGAGGCCGTGCTGCGATGATGAGAACGGTGACGGTGCCGATAGCCGACCGGCCCTACGACGTGGTCGTCGGCGCCGGCGCGAGGACCGGGCTGTCGGCGCTGGTGCCCGACGGCGTGCGGCGAGCCGCCATCGTGACCCAGCCGGGCATTTCGTTCGACGTCGATCCCGGCGTCCCGACGGAAGTCATCGAGATCGGCGTGGGCGAGCGGTTCAAGACCCTGGCGACGCTGGAACATGTGACGGGCGGCTTTGCCCGCATGGGCCTCACCCGCGGCGACGTCGTGATCGGCGTCGGCGGCGGCATGGTGACCGACGTGGCCGGCTTCGCAGCCGCGACGTGGCACCGTGGTGTGGCCGTCGTGCACGTGGCGACGACATTGCTGGCCATGGTGGATGCTGCCATCGGCGGCAAGACGGGCGTGAACCTGGCCGCCGGCAAGAACCTGGTCGGCAGCTTCTGGCAACCGTCGGGTGTCATCTGCGACCTCGACGCTCTGGCGACGCTCCCCGAGCGCGAGCAGCGCTCCGGCAATGGCGAGATGGCGAAGTACCACTTCCTCACGGGTGACGATCTGGTGGCGATGGATCTCGAGGCGCGGATCGCCCGCTGCGTCGAGATCAAGGCCGGTTTCGTAGCTGTGGACGAGCGCGACGGGGGCCGCAGGGCATTGCTCAACTACGGCCACACCTTCGCGCACGCCGTGGAGATCACCACCGGCCATCGTCTCTCCCACGGCGAGGCGGTCGGCGTCGGGCTGGTGTTCGCCGCCCGACTTGCCGAGCGGCTGGGACGCATCGACGACGCCCGTGTCGAGGAGCACCGTCGCCTCGTTGTCGACGTCTACGGGCTCGACGACGCCGTGCCCGCTGATGCGCAGCCCCAGGACCTGCTGAGACTGATGGCCCGC
>Ga0136630_1000311_pt1 | contig 18275 bp, 20 predicted proteins | sample AntDrymUQ5682106_2_FD_105496 | JGI IMG/M metagenome (GOLD analysis project Ga0136630, IMG submission 105496) | Polar desert sand microbial communities from Dry Valleys, Antarctica - metaG UQ568 (21.06) | ecosystem: Environmental > Terrestrial > Soil > Desert | place: Antarctica: Dry Valley...
ATCCACGGCACCGCCGAAGGCCTCCTCCACGGTCCCAGCCCAATCGGTGACCGTGACCGGGGACCGCCCGGTGGGACGTGCCTCGAGCATGCACCGCTTGTCGCGACCGTCCGAGCGACCGGCGATCTCGTCACTGAGATGGACCTCGACGCGGGTGATCTGGTCGCTGAACCGGCCCAAGACCGACCTCAACTCCTCGTCGAGGCGCCGGGCCAGTGCGCTGTCAAGATCGATGTTCTTGCCGCTGTTCATCTGAATCTTCATGACGATCTCCTTCTAGCTGGCTTGGCCAAAACGGGTGGCCGCACACGCAAGGACACGGCCCCATCGTCAGGGGTCGGTTCAGCAAGGCGGACGATAGATCTGCTCAGCGGAGCTGTCGCTCGGGTGGTCTGAGGATGTGTCCGCCCTCGTTCTCCCAGGCCAGCTCGGGGCGGGACGCCCGAACCGGTGCCGAAGACTCGGCGGTGACCACCGGTGTTCGAGTGGTCTCGTCGGGTTCGAAATCGTTGTTCATGTCAGACCCTTCCTCAGCTCGGCCAGTGCCGCTGGCGGAAACTACTGGGGTCGTCCCGGTCGTCCCGGTAGAGCAGCGCATCGCGCGCGTAGCGGCGGGCGGCATAACCTGCAGTGAGCAGGCCGAACACGACCATCAGCAGCACGACGTCACGTAATCCGTCGGTGGCGAACACCGCCGCCACGCCGATGAGCGCAGCTGCCACGAGTCTCACTGACACCGGGTCTCCGCACCACCCAGCACCAACGCGATGATCAACCAGATGACCCAGACGCCCACCCGTCAGCCCTCCCAACCTCATGTCGCGGCTATCGCCAGATCAGTGGATCTGTCGGCTGGAGCGGCGCTTGATCGCCACGTACGCCGCCGTGCCGACGAACAGCACAACACCCACGATGGTCAGCCAGAACAGTCCCTCGATCACCGCGCCCAGCACCGCCAGAGCGAGCCACAGCAGAAGCAGAACAACAATAAGAGCAAGCATCGGTACTTCCCTCTCTACGTAGTGGCAGATCATCAGCTGTCTGACGGCCGCGCTGTGCGGCGCGGCGTCCGTTCGGTAGTCATTTTCGGGGCTTTGATCAGTGGCCCTCGGCGGCGGCGTTTCCGAAGACGGATCGGCGTATCCGTGCCGGTCCGCGCGGCGCGGACCATCCACGGCACGACCATCACTGCGGTGAGGAGCCCCACCCCGGCCGTGCCCAGTTCGAGAGCGAGCGGATACGCGACGACCAGCACGAGCAGCACGAGGACGAGCAGGCCGGTGTGAACCACCGACAGCGGGAACCAGCTCGGGAACCATCGCCGCGACGACGGCAAACCGGTCCGAGCGAAGGTCGCGGCGAGCGTGGGCTCCTGCTTGCCCATCTGGTCCTCGATGTCGGCCAGGATCCTTTGTTCCCGTGGTGAGAGTGACATCTGACCTCCAGTCATCGTGATCTCTAGGTTTGCTCGGACGGCCGGTCAGAGTCGGCGCGGATGCATGTCCGCGAACGGCGGGCGATCCGGCGTTCGAAATTCCTGGTAGGTGTGGGAAGGGTGATGCGGGTCGATAAAGTCGTTCAGCCGGCACAGGGCCGCTGGGTCGTCATCGAGGTCCACGCCGTCGGGCGGCAGCGCGTTGTGGCGCGACGAGGGGCTATCCAGTACGGAGATCGCCCAGTCCAGGACGTCCGCCACCCGGGGGACTAGGTGCATCGGGACCGCGCGCGGCCCGGCGTAGTACCGCACCGGTAGGTGTGTCGAGGGACAACACATCGACCAGCCGTGCTCCGGGCTCCACTGCAACGCCCAACCGTCGAGGTCGGCGCGGCCGAGGCCGCGCCGGAACGTCAAGCGGATGTCGATTGGGTCCACGATCGCGACCCCGGCCGCCGTCCACACCACGTCCGAAAGCGAACCGCTGACCAGCTGCAGCCCTCGCCGCGCGGCTTCGGAGATCACCGCGGCGCGGTACCCGTTCACGGCGGCGGCGGCGTTCATGCCGAGCGCGACAACCAGTGCGCCGTTGTTCATCTCGGTCCCTCCTCGGGTGACTCGACCTGGACAGGAGCCCAGTGCCGCGACACCGTTCTCGTGGTCACCGGCGGCCCCGCATGCGTGACCGGGCATGATGGATGTATCGCTCTCTCCCGATGCGCCGATATCGACCAATCGATGCTGCGACCCAGCGTGTCCGCCGGCACGCTCGATGGCCATCGGGCCTAGCACCCATCTCGGTGTCCTGACGACATGTAGGAGGAAAGGCGCAGCGCCGCGGACAGCGGATCAGATGTGGGGTCCAGCCACCATGGACACACGGCCACGGCGCGGTAACGCTGTCCACATGCCTGGGAGGGTCGATCATCACCCGCAACGAGTCCGACGCGATCGCCGGATGAGCAGGACGGCCTCGGCGACGCTGTTCTGGCGGCTGTTCCTGCTCAACGCCCTGGTGTTCGTCGCCGGAGCGGGTGTGCTCATCTTCTCACCCGCCACCGTGTCTGCGCCGGTGGCGGTCACCGAGATGAGCGTCCTGAGCGTAGGACTCGCCCTGATGCTCGTGATCAACGCGATACTGCTGCGGATCAGCCTGCGGCCCCTGGACGGGCTCACCGCCTTGATGCAACGCGTGGACCTGCTACAACCCGGGGAACGCTATGCGGTCCGCGGCAGCGGCGACGTTGCGTACCTCATCCGCACGTTCAACGACATGCTCGACCGGCTCGAGACCGAGCGCGCGGCGAGCAACGCCCACGCGCTCGCCGCACAGGAAGGAGAGCGACACCGCATCGCCCAGGAACTGCACGACGAGATCGGGCAGGGTCTCACCGCCGTGCTCCTCGGGCTGAAACGCACCGTGGACCGCGCACCCGACGAACTGCGCGACGAACTCCGGGCCGTGCAGGAGACCATCCGAGCCACTCTCGACGAAGTCAGGCAGGTGGCCCGACGCCTTCGCCCAGGGGTGTTGGATGATCTCGGGCTGATCAGCGCGATGAACGCCCTGGCCACCGACTTCACCGAGGCCAGCGAGGTACCGGTCACACGGCGCCTGGACCAACAGTTGCCGATCATGAGCAAGGTAGCCGAGCTGGTGCTATACCGAGTCACCCAGGAGAGCTTGACCAACATTGCGCGTCATGCCGCTGCATCCGAGGTCGAGCTGTCGCTGGCCCGCGAGCGCAACAAGGTGTTGCTACGCATCACCGACGACGGTCGCGGACTCAACGGGGCGATCGATGGCGTCGGGATCCGAGGGATGCGCGAACGCGCGCTGCTGATCGGCGCCGACCTCACGCTCGGCCCACGACCCACCGGTGGCACCGAGCTGCGCCTCGTCGTCCCCACCGAATCAGAGCGGGGGTAGCGCGTTGGAATCGGAGAAGACACGAATCCTGTTGGCCGACGATCACGGCCTGGTGCGGGGCGGCTTGCGTCTGATCCTCGACGGCGAGCCCGACCTCGTCGTCGTTGCCGAAGCCAGTGACGGCGCCGAGGCTGTAGAGCTGTCCTCGCGTGGCGATATCGACCTCGCCATCCTCGACATCGCCATGCCCCGGATGACCGGTTTGCAGGCGGCCCGGGAGATGTCCCGCCGTGCACCGGCTGTGCGCATCCTGATGCTGTCCATGTATGACAACGAGCAGTATTTCTTCGAAGCGCTCAAGGCCGGCGCATCAGGCTACGTGCTCAAGTCGGTCGCCGATCGCGACCTCGTCGAAGCCTGCCGGGCCGCGATGCGCGGCGAGCCCTTCCTCTACGCCGGTGCGGTCACCGCCCTCATCAGGGACTATCTGCGGCGCGACCGACAGGGAGCCCAGATCCCCGACAGCATCCTCACCCCCCGCGAGGAGGAGATCATCAAGCTCATCGCCGAAGGGCACTCCTCCAAGCAGATCGCCCACACATTGGTCATCAGCGCCAAGACCGTCGACCGGCACCGGGCAAACATCCTCCAGAAGCTCGGAATGCACGACCGCCTCGACCTGACCAGATTCGCCATCCGCGCGGGGCTGGTCGAGCCTTGACTCGGACCCGCCGATCGCCAGCTGGCCCGGTGACCGACGTCGCGGTCGAGCTCGCCCGGCGCTCACCGGCTGCCTGCCCTCCCGGATGTGCACATCGAGGGCTGCTCCGCTGCCACGGCGCGTAGACAGCCGATCGGCGTCCAAGCGCACCCGTCGCCGTACTGTCCGCCCGCTGCGGCGTGGACTTCGCGTGGACTAAGCCAAGGCGAACAGGGCGTCGAACGGCTCGCAGAGGTCCGTAACGGTCATCGTCGATTTACGCATTTCCGCAGGTCATAAGCTAAGTTCGCAGGTGGAGGCGTCAGGGTGCCTGGTGGCCCTCGCGGTCTTCAAAACCGACGTGGCCCGGTATCCGGGTCAGGCGGGTTCGATTCCCGTCCGCCTCCGCCAGCTAGATGACGTGCTCTGCACGCACGCGCTAGCGTTTCCTCCCAGGAAACGGAGTCTCCTCAGGGTGAGCTATCCTCGGAATGCGCGCATGATCTACGTATTTGTACCGAAAGAAAGGCCTCGCTGATGGCTCGACGCAGACGCCCGGCCCTACCCCGGCTCACCCAGCCGCTGGTGCGGGAGAACGGCGAACTCCGACCTGCAACCTGGGATGCGGCCCTCGACCGGGTGGCGTCCGGGTTCGCCGCCGCACGCGACACGTACGGGCCGACCTCGTTCGGAATGTTCAGCTGCTCCAAGGCGTCCAACGAGACCAACTTCATCGCCCAGAAGTTCGTCCGTTCGGTCATCGGCAGCAACAACATCGACTCCTGCAACCGAACTTGACACGCTCCTAGCGTCGTCGGTCTGGCGGCAGTGTTCGGGGCCGGTGGTGGCACCAGCTCCTATAGCGACATCGAGGACACCGACTTCATCGTCCTGTGGGGATCCAACGCGCGCGAGGCACACCCGATCTTCTTCCACCATGTGCTGACGGGCATCCGCAACGGCGCGAAGATGTACGTCGTCGACCCGCGACGTACGACAAGCGCGCAGTGGGCCGACCAATGGCTTGGGCTGGAAGTGGGCAGCGACATCGCGCTGGCCAACACCCTGGCCCGGGAGATCATCTCTGCCGGACTCGTCGACGCCGAGTTCATTGGACGCGCCACCACCGGATTCGACGAGTTCCGCGAGAGTGTCCAAGAGTGGACTCTGGAACGTGGTGAGCAGGTCACCGGCATCCCCGCCGCACTGATCAAGGACCTTGCCCACTCCTACGCCACCGCTGATCGGGCGCAGATCTGTTGGACCCTCGGGATCACCGAGCACATCACCGGCGTCGACAACGTCCTGGCGCTGATCAACCTGGCGCTGTTGACCGGCAACGTCGGCAAGCCCGGTGCAGGCTTGAACCCGCTGCGCGGACAGAACAATGTCCAGGGCGGCGGCGACATGGGCGCCATCCCGAACAAATACCCCGGTTTCCGCGACGTCGAGTCCGACGAGGACCGGCTGCGTTTCGAAAAGGCCTGGGGGGTCGAGCTTCCCGCGAAGAAGGGAATGCACCTGTCGGAAATGTTCGAAGCGATGGGCGCAGGCGACCTGCGAGCGTTGTACGTCATGGGGGAGAACCCCGCCGAATCCGAGGCCGATGTCACGCATGCCCGCAAGGTCCTCAGCGACCTCGACATCCTGGTCGTCCAGGACATCGTGTTGACCGCTACAGCGCAGTTGGCCGACGTTGTGCTGCCCTCGGCTGCTGACTGGTGCGAGGCCGAGGGCACCGTGACGAACTCCGAGCGCCGCGTACAGCGCTGCCGCAAGGCTCTGGACCCGCCTGGCGAGGCGCGGCCGGATCTGCAGATAATCGCCGAACTGGCTCGGCGGATGGGCCACGACTGGCCCGAGCTCACCGCGGAGGACGCCTGGGACGAGTTGCGCAGCCTGTCCAAGATGCACGAAGGGATGAGCTACGCGCGACTCGAGGAGCATGGCGGCCTGCAGTGGCCGTGCCCGGACGAGGACCATCCCGGCACGCTGATCCTGCACGAGCGGCTCTGGACCGACCCGCTCGAAGGCCCACCCGTGCCCTTGACCCCGGTGGAGTGGAAGGCGCCCATCGACGCGCTGAGCGAGGACTTCCCGCTGCGCATGACGACCGTACGGCGTCTCGATTCCTACAACACCGGCGTCCAGACCGATGTGCTGTCCGCTGCGCCCCTGCGACAGACGGAGAGCCTGCGGATCTCGCCGGAGGACGGGGTTAGGCTCGGCCTGCCCGACGGGGCGCAGGTGCGGGTGAGTTCTCGACGGGGCAGTATCGAGGTGCCGCTGAGCTACGAGGCGGCCCTGCGACCGGGACTGACCTGGATGACCCCGCACGCGAGTGAGGAGGCCGACGTCAACGTGCTCACAGCTGAGGACTATGACCCGAAGTCGGGGACGGCGGAGTTCAAGGCGGTCGCAATCCGGGTCGAGGCGATAGTCGGGGCCGCGTCCGACCCGGCAGGTATCGGCGCGACGAAGGCCGATGTCGGAGCGCTGGACGCAGTCGGAAGCGGTTACCCGTCCTCGGCAGCGGGCGCCTGACTTGGACCTACGCCTGTCCAACGCGACGCCGACTGACGCGGAGCGAGCTGCCGTCGATGGCCTTCTCGGGCTACCCGACAGCAGGTGGATCGGTGGCGACCGGGACGATGCTGTCGATGCGCGGACGGCGCGAACCGGTGCTGCGGCCCGCGCCCGACGCACCGAACTGCTACCTGTCCTGCATGCCGTGCAGAAGGCCATCGGATGGGTCAGCTGGGGAGCGCTGAACTACGTCTCCCTGCGGCTGACCGTCCCACCGGCCGAGGCGTACGGCGTGGCCAGTTTCTACGCCATGCTGTCCACCGAGCCGCAGGCGGGACGGGTTCTGCATGTCTGTGACGACGTGGCCTGCCGGATCGCCGGCTCTGAGCAGATCAAGGAAGCGCTCCGAACGCAGCTGGGTGATCATCCGAGTCCGGACGGTGCCTGCGCTTTCGTGGGCAGCCCATGCCTTGGTCTGTGCGAGCGTGCACCCGCTGTCATGGTGCAGCGCACCGGTCGTCAGTCCGACGTCGTGGTCGCTCCTGCGTCTACCGATCACGTGCCGGGTCTGTTGGCAATGGAGCTGTCCGCGCCGGAGTACGCCGAACCGGTCGAGTCGATCCCGCAGGCAGCAGGACCCGATCTGGCCAAGCTCCGGCTGTTGCGTCGGATCGGCGTCACCGACCCCACGTCGTTGGACGCCTATCGCGAGGCGGGTGGTTACACGGCTCTGGTCCGGGCGATGGACCTCGGAGCGGACGCGGTCCGCGACGAGGTGACGGCTAGCAAGCTGATGGGTCGTGGCGGCGCAGCGTTCCCGACCGGACGGAAATGGTCGGCGGTCGCCGAACAGCCGGCCCAGCCGCACTACCTGGTGTGCAACGCCGACGAGTCCGAACCCGGCACCTTCAAGGACCGGGTCCTGATGGAAGGCGACCCGTTCGCTCTTGTCGAGGCCATGACGGTCGCGGCGTACGCGACCGGCTGTTCGTACGGCTATCTCTACATCCGTGGTGAATATCCGCTGGCCACAACGCGATTGGACTCTGCGATCCATCAGGTGCGCGAGGCCGGCCTGCTCGGTGAGGACATTCTTGGCCGGGGTTTCACCTTCGATCTCGAGTTGCGGCGCGGTGCCGGTGCCTACATCTGCGGCGAGGAGACCGCGCTGATCAACTCGATCGAAGGTTTCCGTGGGGAGCCGCGCAACAAGCCGCCCTTCCCGGTGGCAGTCGGGCTGTTCGGCAAGCCGACCGTCATCAACAACGTGGAGACCCTGCTCAACGTCCTGGACATCGTCGTCGGTGGCGGTGCAGCCTATGCCGCCATCGGCACCCCGGACTCGACCGGTATGAAGCTGTTCTGCCTGTGCGGGTACGTCGCCAAACCCGGGGTGTACGAGGTGCCCTTCGGCGCCACGCTGCGCGAACTGCTGGACCTGGCCGGCGGAATCGCCGGCAGCGGAAGGCTGCAAGCGATCATGCTCGGTGGTGCGGCTGGAACCTTCGTCACCGAGGACGCACTGGACACCCCGTTGACCTTTGAGGGCACCCGGGCGATCTCGGCTTCCTTGGGATCCGGGGTGATCTTCGTGCTCGACGACACCGTCGATCTGCTCGACATCCTGACCCGGATCGCTGCCTTCTTCCGGGACGAGTCCTGCGGTCAGTGCGTACCGTGCCGGGTGGGGACCGTACGTCAGGAGGAGGCGCTGGTACGGCTCGGCCGGCCGTCGACCAACGGCGGACGTGACGTCGACCAGGCGCTGTTGGCAGACTTGGCCGCAGTGATGGGCAACGCCTCCATCTGCGGGCTCGGGCACACCGCCGCGACAGCCCTGACTTCAGCGTTGAAAGCGGGGCTGCTGGACAGCGCCTTCGCTGGTGCGGACGCTGTAGGAGTAGGCGCGGGGGAGCCGACCCGGATTACAGGAGTGGAAGAGAACCGATGACCGCGGGCACAAGAGCATCAGAAGAGACGGTCGACGGCCCGGCGAATCAGGACGAGGGTGCGCTGGAATCCGGTCACCGGGGCAGGCCGAGCAGCGGGGTCGACGCCACTGCTGTTCGGGGCACGTCGCGCCGCCGGCTGCCGGTCATCGCCTCGATCTCGCGACTCGTGGATTTCGAGATCGATGGCCAAACAGTCCGCGCACCAGACGGTTCCACCATCCTCGACGCGTGCTCCGGCTTGGGTGTGGACACCCCGACGCTCTGTTACTCGGAGAACCTCGCGCCGGTGAACGCCTGCCGGGCCTGCGTTGTCGAGGTCGAGGGATCCCGAGTCCTGGTTCCGGCCTGCTCCCGCCGGGTCGAGGAAGGCATGGTCGTGCGCACGGACAGCGATCGGGTCCGACACAGCCGCCGGATGGTGCTCGAGCTGCTTGGGTCCTCAGTGGACATGTCGTTGGCCGGGCCGGACGTACAACGTTGGAACAAGGACTACGAGGTCGATGCACAGCGGTACGGTCCGCCGGCGCCGCCCTCGGCTGCAGGTGAGCGGGATCGACGCCGCCCGGGGCACCATGACGTACCGGACGGCCTGACCGCCGCCAACGTCGCCCAGCCGGTCAAGATCGACGACGAGCTCTACATTCGCGACTATGCGCGCTGCATCCTGTGTTACAAGTGCACCCAGGCATGCGGGGAGGACGCGCAGAACACCTTTGCGATCTCGGTGGCGGGCAGGGGCTTTGACGCCACGATCGCCACCGAGTACGACACCCCGCTCACCGACTCGGCCTGCGTCTACTGCGGCAACTGCATCGGCGTCTGCCCGACCGGTGCGCTGATGCCGAAGACGGAGTACGACATGCGCCAGGCCGGCACCTGGGACGAGTCCAAGCAGACCACCACCCGGACCGTCTGCGGGTTCTGCGGGGTCGGCTGCAACCTCGACCTGCACGTGCAGGACAACAAGATCGTGCGAGTCGACTCACCCAAGGACCATGACGTCACTCACGGGAATCTCTGCATCAAGGGCCGATTCGGCTACTCACACGTGCACCCGGCCTATCCCGGCGACTGAGCTGTCAATGGGCTGATGGAAGAGGTAGCGGTCGGCGAGCGGGGCATCCGGCTGGGGCAACTGCTCAAGCTGGCCGGTCTGGTGGAGTCCGGGGGATCGGTCAAGATCCTGCTCGCCGAGGCCTCGGTCGAGGTCAACGGCCGCTCCGAGACCCGGCGTGGAGCCCAGCTCAAGCGGGGCGACAACATCCGCTGCGGCGAGCACCGGATCCGCCTCACCTGAAACCAGCACTCCGCCTCTGGGACAGTCATGCCAGATGATGCCATCCCGACCGATACAACGATTCCGAGGTGTACAGAATGGCGTCAACCAGCGAGGAAATCGGACGAGCGTTCTCGAGCCATCGATTCGCCGAGGCCTATCCGCACCTCGCGGCGGACCTACGGTGGGAGCTGATCGGCGGATCGCCCCTGAAAGGGCGGGATGCGGTGATTGCGGCCTGCGAGGAATCGGCCGCCTATTTGTCTACGGCGACGACGGAGTTTCGCAAGTTCAAGTCCGTGGTCGGGCCCGACGCGGTCGTCATCGATTCCCTCGCCGAGTACACCGGTCCCGACGGCGAGAAGTCGGTGGTCGCATCATGCGACATCTACGACTTCATGAACGGCGAAGTGGCAACCATCACCTCCTACACCGTTGAAGTGGCCGAGGACCGGCCCACTGACGTCGCCTCTGTGCATGATCGGATGCGCTAGGCGCGAGCCCGTACGCACCAGGCTGATGCGCTGACCTCGAACGGCGCTTCGGGCAGTTGCCGCACGCATCGGGTCCGGAGCGCGTCGCGCCGTGGCTCGTCGAGCTGGGTGACGTAGGCGCCGGCGGGACCGACACCGAGGGTGTACGGCTCCCACCAGTCGTCGAACGTGGCGAATCGGACTCGTACGGTCAGCCTGCTGGGCTCGATCTGCTCCAAGCCGGCCGCTGCGCAGAGTTCCGCGAGATGGCCCTCTCGAGCGCCGGCAAGGTCGGACTCATCGTGCGCGCCGGGATCGATGTCGCGTACAGCCTGCCAGAACGTGGCCAGCGGTCCAGTGTCTCCGGCGTGGTCCCAGACGCACGCGGCGACGAGGCCGCCAGGGCGGGTGACCCGGGCCATCTCCTGTAGCCCGGACACGGGATCGGTCATGAAGTGCACGACCAGCTGGGCCAGAGTCAGGTCGAAACTGTCGTCCGAGAAAGGAAGTTGTTCAGCAACACCCACCCGCACGTCGACGTCCGGGATTCGGGCCCGGATCGCTGCGACGAAAGGGGCGGACGGATCGATCGCGGCGACCCCGTCGGCGCCGAGGCGTTCCACGAGTTGCGCGGTCAGAGCGCCCGGTCCGCAACCGACATCGAGAGCTCGTTGGCCGGGCCGCACGTCGGCCAGGTCCACGAACTGGCCAGCCAGCGGCTCGGCGTACTTACCCATGAACCGGCCGTAGGCATCCGCAGGGACGTTGAAACTCACCGTTCGACTTTATTCCGCCGAGCCAGCTTGCCGCGACTACTCGGGTTGCGCGGAATTTGTCGAAGCGGTTCGATCGCAACGTCGCCCAATGTGGAGGTCGCCATGTTTTCCACCGTCCGTCGCGGACTCGTTGCACTTGCTCTGCTGGCCGGGTTCCTCGTGGCAGGCACCGGAACGACCGCCGCCGCGCCGTCGCAAAGCGAGGGAGCGGGCAGACTAGCGGGCCTTGTCATGGAGCGAGTCACCATCCCGCAGCTGCAGGCGGCGATGGACAGCGGACGGCTGAGTTCCACGATGCTGACCAACTTCTATCTCGACCGGATCGACCGGATCGACCCGCTGGTCAACGCCGTGCTCGCGGTGAACGGCAACGCTCGCAGCCAGGCCGCTGACAGCGATCGGGTACGGCGCTCATCCGGGCCGCGCAGCCTGCTCGAGGGCATCCCGGTGCTACTGAAGGACAACATCGACACGGTGGATCAGGGCGCTACCGCGGGTTCTGAGGCATTGTTGCTGGCCCGGCCCGACGATGCCGAATTGGTCCAGCGGCTGCGCGACGCCGGCGCGGTGATTCTCGGCAAGGCCAACCTGTCCGAGTGGGCAAACTTCCGGGACTTCAACTCCACCAGCGGCTGGAGCGCGGTCGGTGGACAGACCAACAACCCGTACGTGCTCGACCGCAATCCGTGCGGGTCGAGCAGCGGTTCCGGCGCCGGCGTCGCCGCGAGCCTCGCCGTCGTCGCGATCGGTACCGAGACCGACGGGTCGATCGTCTGCCCGGCCGGTCAGAACGGTGTCGTAGGGCACAAGCCGACCCTCGGCCTGGTCAGCGGTGACGGCGTCGTCCCGATTTCCTCCGAACAGGACACCGCAGGGCCGATGGCCCGCAACGTCACCGACGCGGCCATCGTGCTCGACATCATCGACGGTGCCAACCAGGACTACACCGACGCACTCGATCCCGGCGCCCTCCAGGGTGCCCGGATCGGGGTCTGGACGTCGGCCACCGGGGGCACCAGCCCGGAGGTCGACGCGCTCTTCCAGGAGACGATCACCCGCCTACAGCAACTGGGCGCAACCACGGTGGTGGTCGAGCCGCCGCTGCTCAACAGAGTGAATGCGAACGAGTTCCCGGCACTGCTGACCGAATTCGCGCACGACATCGACGCCTACCTCGCAGCGACTCCGGGGCCGCACCCCAACACTCTGGCACAGCTGATCGCGTTCAACCGGGTGCGAGCCGAGACCGAGCTGCGGTACTTCGGCCAGGAGATCTTCGAACTCGCGTTGGCCACCGGCGGCGATCTCAGCGATCCGGCCTACCAACGCGCTCGGCAGACCGCCACCAATTCCGCGCAGTTCAGCATCAACAGCACCCTGGCCAGGTACAACCTCGACGCGATCGTCGCACCGACGAACAGCCCGGCCTGGCTGACCACGCTGGGCGAGGGCGACGCATTCGAGTTCGGGTCGTCCGGCCCGGCTGCGGTGGCCGGCTACCCGAACGTGTCCGTGCCGATGGGCTATGTCGGTGTGCTGCCGATCGGTATGTCTGTCTTCGCGGGCGCGGGGGACGACGCAACGGTGCTAGGTCTTGCCTACGCCTGGGAGCAAGCGACGCAGGTACGCCGGCCTCCGACCTACCTTCCGACGATCGGCTGATCCTTCCGGCGTCGCCTCCACAGTCCTGACTCGTCCGGCACTGGCTACCGGCCCACGAAGGACTTCTCCGTCAACGTCTGGTTGCCACTGGATACGATGGCTAGCACCTCGACCTTGTATTCAGTGCCTGGTTGAAGGAACTCCGGTGGGACGGTCAGTTGCCGGGTCGAGGCCGGCAGATCGACGCTGAGCGTCCTGGTCGTCGTGCCTTCGTCGACCACCAAGACCTGGTAGCCGACGATGTTCACGGCGCGCGGGGTCAGCACGGGCAGCCAGCGAACGACGAGGGGCTGGCTCAACTCCACCGTTCCACCCCGAGGCGCGACGATGATCGGTCCACTGGGAAAGTCGTGGGTGAGCGGAACCACGCTACGCAGCAGCGTCCCGTCGAGCAACTGGCCCAAGAAGAGGTAGTTCCCCTCGGGGAACAGCTGCCTGAACTCGGCAAGCGGAAATTGGTCGAACGGTGGCTCACTGCTCTCGGAGAACAGTTCGGTCAGCCCATAGTCCTTGAGCGGGCCGGTGGCCGAGAGGTCCACCATCACCTGGCCGCTCGGATGGATGATCGTGATGTGCTTCCACGCGTCGTCATCGAGGAAGATCTGCAGCCCAGCGTCTCCGTCGGTGGCATTGATCTCCACCTTGAGGTCGGCGGCCTTGAAGGGCCGGGTGACGCCGGTCCCCTCGGCGGCCGCGCTGGGGAGGAACGCCAGGACCCCGAGCAGCGGGACCAGGGCGAGAACGGTGAATCGGTGCCTCATCATGGGCTCCTTGCGTACGGCACCGCCGGACGGCGATGGTCGAATACGGGATACCAGGCGCCGCCTGAACCCAATCTGAACGCAGCGGCCGGAACGCTCGGCCGCCTACCGGAGCTCGGCCCAGAGGGAAACGTAGGCGGCCGCCGCTGTGCTGCGCGGCGCGAATACCGGCACCGGAGCGCGGCGCTCAGCCATCTGCTCGATCACCGAGGCTGCGGGGATCGTTGTCTGCAACACATCACCGCGCCTCGCGGTGAATGCTGCGACGACGTCACGGTGCAGCTTCTTGCGACGGTCGACCATCGAGAAGAAGGCGGCCAGCGCCGGGGGACGATCTTCGATGCGGGTGACGAAGTCGGTCAACTGGTCGAATGTCCGCAGTGACAGGGTGGCCGGAATCAGCGGGATCAGCAGGGTGTCCGTGGCGTACATCACGCTTTCGGACACCAGGGAGATGCCGGGGGGACAGTCCAGGATGACGGTGTCGTAGTCCTCGGACAGCGGGCGGAGTAGCTTTCGCAGGACAGCGACCGGCTTGCTGCGCGCGTCGAGCAGGAGATCGAGGTTGCGGTAGGAGAAGTCGGCGGGCAACAGGTCGAGGTCGTCGAAGTCGGTGCCCTTGATCGCATCCCCCAGGGAGAACTTTCGACGGACCAGTCCCTTACCGCCGCCCTTCACGCGCGGCTTGATCCGGAAGATGAAGCTTGCAGCGCCCTGCGGGTCGAGGTCCCAGAGCAGCGTCCTGGCACCGTCCCGAGAAGACAGATAGGCCAGGTTCACCGCAGTGGAGGTCTTTCCGACGCCGCCCTTGATGTTGTACGTCGCAAGGACTCTCATGCCTGACTTCCGCTTGCCAGTTCTCGGAACCGAGTTCTGCTGTCCGCGCTGTCGAAGGCCGCGAAACTTGCTGCGAACTCGGTCCGCGCATGGCGTTGGTGCGCGCTGAGCTGGGCGGCCAACTCGCCCATCGCCAGCACGGTCGCGGCCGGCGCAGACCGGGTGGAGATCATGGTCGCGGCGAATTCTCGTACAGCCTGGCTCTGCACCTCGGCGTCCTGGAATTCGCCCAGCACCTCCTGCAGACCCTTCAGGTCCCTCAGGGCAGCGCGGTGTGTGGCTGGATCGTGCAGCGGTCGGAATATCTCGAGGAGGTAGCGCAACTCCTTGCACCGCTTCCGGAGATCGTGCAGTGCCTCGGGGGCGGAGTCAGGTCCGATGGATCTGCCGCGCCTGGTGACCCGGCGATGTGCCTGCGTCAAGCGTTGAGCAGCAAGCTTCCCAGCGCCGACGACGTGGCCGGGATCCGACGGCTCGGCCAGCACGTCCAGTGCTCGCCAGTGCCCGAGCGCGTGGCGGAATCGGGCCGATCGCAGGGCCCGCACCAAGCGGCGGAACTCGGTACGCCGCTTGGCCAGCAGATAGCGGCGGAAGGGGTCGAGGTCAGCCGGCTTCGCCGATTGCAGACCGGCGGCCATGTCGGGCAGGCCCAGGATGTACACGTCGAGGTCGCGGGTCGGGGAGGTCAGGTCACCGAGCCACTTGAGATCCCGACCCAGTTGCTCGGCCGGTCCGGACTCGAGGACGTCACCGGCCAGTTTCAGCGTGGATCGCGACCGCCGTACGGCGACCCGGAAGTCGTGCAGAAACTCGGGATCGATGTCACCGAGAACCCCTTCGAGGGTTCGCTGCACTGTGGACAGGAACCCGTTCAGGACGGCGATCACCGCTTTGTTGGCCGGCATCGAGCCGGTCAGTCGGACAGGCTCGGGGTCGTCGTCGCAGAAGGCCCGACCGGCAGCAGACAACGCTTGTTCATACAGCGAGACCTCGACCGGGGATATGCCCTTCACGGTGCCCAGCCGCGCGATCACCCGATCGGCCTGGTCCTGATAGCCGCGTACGGCCGAGACCGACAGTTGGTCGGGCAGCCGACGTCCCTGAACACCCGGCGCCAACTCGATGGCGATGCGCACCACCGTCTTCAGATCCGCATTCAGGACTTGCAGATCGCGATGTTGGCTCTCGATCGCGGTAACCGGCAGCAGGGCACGGATACCGACGATGTTCTCGATCTGGGATCGAACGTGGCCGGCTGCGAGCGCGTCGATTCTCGCCGGCCAGGTGATCATATTCAGGGGCTGCATGTGCTCGCGACCATCAGCATGCTGAAGGACCAAACGCAGACCGTTGTCAGCGGAATCATTCTGTTCCAAGACCACGCCCGCCTTGTGCAGCAACCAGTCGTCGGTGTCGAGCCAGACACGCCGGACTCTTTGAGCGACGGACTGTTGCACTGAGAACCGCGGTGCCAGCGCGTCCGGTACAGACGAGAATCCGGTCGGATCCGAGTCGTCGGCCGCGAAGCATGCGGTGACGTCGGACACGTGGGCGAGGCTATATCGGGTCCCACGATGTCGCGACCCGGCGCGAGCGCCAGGATGTCAAACCAAACCGGTGCCCTACCCTCGTGGGCCAATGACTGAGCAACCCACCGCGGACCCGAACAGCTTCGCCGAGATGGACCTGCGCCCCGAGCTACTGCGCGCGCTGTCCGGTCTCGGATACGAAGAGCCCACGCCCATTCAGCGCGAAGCCATTCCGGCCATCCTGGCCGGACGCGATCTGCTCGGTCAGGCAGCGACCGGAACTGGGAAGACCGCTGCTTTCGCCCTGCCGGTGCTGCAGCGGATGACGCGCAACCGCCGCGAACACGACCCGATGGCCCTCATTCTGGTGCCCACCCGCGAACTCGCCGTACAGGTGTCCGAGGCGATCCACCGGTACGGCCGCGAACTCGGCGCTCGGGTACTACCGATCTACGGCGGTCAGCCGATCGTGCGGCAACTGCGCAGTCTCGAGCGCGGAGTCGACGTCGTCGTCGCCACCCCCGGGCGCGCGCTGGACCACATCGCCCGCAAGACCCTGCGTCTGGATCAACTCGAGACCGTCGTCCTCGACGAAGCCGACGAGATGCTCGACATGGGCTTCGCCGAGGACATCGAGTCGATCCTGACCGAGACGCCCAAGGCTCGGCAGACCGTGCTGTTCTCGGCCACGCTTCCGCCTCGGATAGACAAGATCGCCCGCAAGCACCTGCGCGATCCCAGCCGGATCCAGATGGGCCGCGAATCGACCGGCGAGGGGGAGACGCCACTCGTACGGCAGAGCGCCTACATCGTTGCCCGCGCGCACAAGCCAGCGGCGTTGGGCCGGGTCCTCGACATCGAAGCGCCCACTGCTGCGCTGGTGTTCTGTCGTACCCGGGCCGAGGTCGACCAACTGGCCGAACAACTCAATGGCCGCGGCTACCGGGCCGAGGCGATGCACGGCGGCATGGATCAGGCCCAGCGCGATCGGGTGATGGGACGGCTTCGCTCCAGTACGGCCGACCTGATCGTCGCGACCGATGTCGCGGCACGCGGCCTGGACATCGACCAGCTCACCCACGTGATCAACTACGACGTCCCCTCGGATCCGGAGTCCTATATCCACCGGATCGGGCGAGTCGGGCGCGCCGGTCGTGAGGGCGTCGCGGTCACCCTGGCCGAGCCGCGTGAGCACCGGATGCTCAAGGTGATCGAGCGGATGACCAGACAGCCGATCGTCATCGAGAAGGTCCCGACCGTCGCCGACCTCCGTGCCCGGCAGTTGGAACTCACCCGCTCCGCGCTGCACGAGAGCCTGCTGGAGGACGATCTGGACTCCTACCGGGTGGTCGTCGAGACCCTCACCGACGAGTTCGACGTCGTGCAGGTCGCCCTGGCGGCGGTCAAGCTGGCGCACGAGGCCAGCGGAGCGGCCGCCGACGAAGAACACATCCCGGAGATCGCGGCCCGTCCGGCCAAGGATTCGCGCGGGTCGAAGCCTGCGGTCGGGTCGGGCCGTGGCGGCGGCTCCGACGGCGGCACTCGACCGGATTCCGCGGTCCGCGGCGGGCGCCGGGGAGGTGCCTCCGACCCCGGAATGGCACGGCTGTTCGTGGGTGCCGGGCGGATCGCGAAGATCCGGCCGAAGGACCTGGTCGGTGCGATCGCCAACGAGTCCCGGCTCAGCGGGCGGGACATCGGCGCGATCGAGATCGCCGACCGGTTCTCGCTCGTAGAGGTGCCCGAGGACTCGGCCGACGAGGTCATCGCCGCGCTTCGGGCCAGCAGCATCAAGGGCAAGAGCGTGCAGGTACGCCGGGATCGCGGCGGCCGCTAGCCGGGTGGGCGGGGGAGACCCTCGCGGGCACGGTCGAGGTCGGCTGGGGTGTCGACGTCGGTCCAGGGCACCGGAGCGCTTTGCGGGGCCGGTACCTCGACCCGAGCCACTCGCACCGACGCGACGAGTGCGCGCATCGCCCGGCCCGGAAGCGGCGCCAGATCGGCCAATGCCGTACGCAGTCGACTGACTCGCCAGGCGCCTAGCAGGAACTGGTCGCGGCCGTTCTCGTCGACCAGCACTGCGGCGTCGGCGTTCTCCACGAGTTGCGCCACCAGAGACTCGATCAGCTCGGAAGTCAGGAAGGGCAGGTCCGCGGCGACGACGACGACGGTGGCGGCCGAGATGAGGTCCAGGCCCGCCGCCAGCCCGGCAACCGGGCCGGAACCGACCGGGTGCTCCTGGACGCGCAACACTCCGTCAGGGACGGACTGCGGTGGTCCGACGACGACCCGCGTATCGGCACCGCGCACGGCCAGCAGGACGCGCTCGAGCATCGTCGCGTCGCCGACGGGTATCTGCGGCTTGGCCTGGCCCGACATCCGGCTGCCGCGTCCTCCGGCGAGCACGATCGCGTCGTAACCGGCCATCCGGCCAGGCTAACCGCGCCCCGCGCGGCCTCTTCCCCTGGCGGTTATGAC
>Ga0136630_1000313_pt1 | contig 18173 bp, 21 predicted proteins | sample AntDrymUQ5682106_2_FD_105496 | JGI IMG/M metagenome (GOLD analysis project Ga0136630, IMG submission 105496) | Polar desert sand microbial communities from Dry Valleys, Antarctica - metaG UQ568 (21.06) | ecosystem: Environmental > Terrestrial > Soil > Desert | place: Antarctica: Dry Valley...
GAAGTTGCAGGGCATCGTCTCGATCCAGGTCGAGGCGACGCCGATGATCGGCCTGCTCAGCGCCTCGGCATCGAAGCCGATGCCGTGCAGGTAGGCGCGCGCCGGCGCGCGCGCCGGTCCGTCGGTGAGCGCGCGGCTGCGGTGCTTGGGGTCCAGTCGGACGTCGGTGCTCACGGAGCGGGTACGCTACCCGCGCCGGGCTGGCTATTTCGCATCCGTGTCTGCTCCCACTGGCTCAGGCGCCAGAGGTCGCGCTTGACCTGCTTGGGGTCGATCTGACGGCCCGGCAGGTGCATGTTGGAGCTGGCGACGATCCGCCGCTCGTCGCCGGTCAGCGCCATCCACTTGGCAAGCACGTCGTCGGAGTCGGGCAGACGAGGCGAGCCGTAGGGCCGCGTTTCATCGTGAAACGTCACGCAGTACTCGCTGAGCAGGCGCCGGGTCTGCGGGAGGTAGGCGATGATCGGCCTGTGCGGGTAGACGAGGTAGGCGTACGGGGCGCCGCCGAAGTCCTCGCGCTCGGGCCCGTCGGCGAGCGCGCCCCAGACCCGGATGAAGCCCAGGTCGCGGTACATCTCCCACTCCTCCTCGTTGACGCATGAGCGCAGCAGCGCGCGCGCCTTCTGCTCGGCGCGGCGCTCGCGTCCGGGGTCGTAGCCGTCGACCTCGACCAGCGCGCGGCGGGCGCGCCGGCGCTCGATGCGCTCGGCCGCCACCGGCCAGGCGACCTCCCACAGCAGCACGAGGATGACGATCGCGCTGGCGCTGAGGGCGAGCAGCATCTGGCTACCGTCCGCCGGCCGCGCGCGGGAAGAAGATCACGCGGTCGGCGTCCTGCGGCACATCCTCAAAGCGCGAGACCATCTGCGCCTCGCGCCTTCCGCCGGCGGTGGCGAGCGGCACCGCGGCCCACATTCCGGCGTCGAGCTGGGCGCGGAAGGCCGCGACGAGCGCGTCCTGCTCCGCGGGCACGTCGACGTCGCCCTCCGCGACGAGCACCTCCCCGTGCCCTGGCTTCATCCGCAGAAACCTCATTGCCGGGCGATTATGACAAAGCGATGGCTTGACGAGGACGCTCAGGCCGAGTGGGCGCGCGAGAGTCCGAAGACGTCGACGGGTCCGGCTCCGGCCCCCAGGTCGCGCAGACCGGCGGCGATTGCCGCGCCCGCGACGACGCGTGCCGTGCGAGCCGCGGTCAGCGGATCGTCGCCGAGCGCCAGCCGGGCGGCGAGCGTCGAGGAGTGCGTGCAGCCCGAGCCGTGTGCGGCGCCGTCGGGATGGCGCTCGCCGGGCAGCTCGGTCAGGGCGGCGCCGTCGTAGAAGAGGTCGGTGGCCGCGTCGCGATGACCGCCCGTGATGACGACCGCGCCCGCCCCGAGCGCGTGCAGCGCGCGCGCGAGCGGTTCGCCGTCGAGCGTGCCGTCGCCGCCGGCGAGCGCGCGGGCCTCCGCGAGATTGGGCGTGATGACCGTTGCACGCGGAAGGATCAGCTCGCGCAGCGCGTCGATCGCGGCGGGCTCGAGCAGGCGCGCGCCGGACTCGGCGACCATCACGGGGTCGTGCACCACGGGCGTGCCGCGCGGCAGCTCCTCGAGCGCCGCGGCCACGGTCTGGATCGTCGTGGTGTCGGCGAGCATCCCGATCTTGACGGCGTCGACGCCGAGGTCCTCGGCGACTGCGCGCACCTGCCCGGCGATGATCTCCGGATCGATCGCCTGCACGGCGCTGACGGCGATCGTGTTCTGCACCGTGATCGCGGTGATCGCCGTCGTGCCGTGCACCCCGGCGCGGGCGAACGCCTTCAGGTCGGCCTGGATGCCGGCGCCCCCGCCGGAGTCCGAGCCGGCGATCGACAGAACGACGGGGACGCTGCGCGGAGACACCAGGCGAGCATAGGGAGCCGCAGCTGTCGTCTTCGTCTCAGTCCGATCGTGGCGTGATCGGACGCCTGATCGGGCACAGAGGCTCGGCAGGAGAACCCGCGCCGCGTGGCGCGAGATCAAGCTGCCACCAGCCGACGTCCCTCCACTGCCCGGCCTTCCAGCCGATCCCGCGAAAGACGCCGACGCGCTCGAACCCAAGCGACTCGTGCAACGCGACGCTTGCCTGGTTGGGCAGCGTGATGGCCGCGCAAGCCTGCGCATCACGCGCGGGATCGGCGTAGCGAACGATCTGCCGACGCTACAACAGCCGCGTGTAGCGTCCGCCCGGGCCGCGGCGCAGGAAGCCCAGCAGCTCGAGCTCGGCCAGGCCGGCCAGCGCGCTGCTGGCCTCGGCGGGCGTGGAGGCCAGCGCCGCGACCGTGTCGCGTCCGTTCTCGACCGCGCACAGGAGCGTGCGCAAGGGCGACTCCAGCTCGCTCGCCCGGCGGCCCGTGAGCGCGGTGGCGACGCCGATGCCGAGCGCCTCGTCGAGCGCGTCCTGCGCGTCGCGGATGACGAGCGCGCCGTCGCGCAGCAGGGCGTTCGTGCCCGCACAGCGCGGCGCGCTGACCGGGCCCGGCACGGCGCCGACGCTGCGCCCGAGCTGCCCGGCGAGCTCGGCGGTGATCAGCGAGCCCGAGCGCTCGGTGGCCTCGACGACGATCGTCAGCGACGCCAGGCCGGCGATCGTGCGGTTGCGGGCGGGGAATGCCCAGCGCCAGGGCCGCATGCCGGGCGGCATCTCGGAGATCGCGGCCTGGCTGGCCACGAGCGAGCGGTACAGGTTGCGCTTGCTCGGCGGGTAGGGCACGTCGGCGCCGCCGGCCAGCACCGTGAGCGTCGGCCCGCCGACCTCGAGCGCGCCGACGTGGGCAGCCGAGTCGATGCCCAGCGCCATCCCGCTGACGACCGTCACGCCGGCGGCAGCGAGACCGCGCCCGAGCCCGCGCGCCACCTCGAGGCCATCGGCCCCTGCGCGGCGCGCGCCGACGATCGCCACCGCCGCCGCGCCGGGGTGCGCGAGCGCCGTCAGACGCCCCGGGTCGCCGGCAACGTGCAGCACGGCGGGGGCGTCGGCGGCCTCCAGCAGCCGCGCCGGGTAGCCGTCCGCGTGGCGGCAGACGGCGTACAGGCTCGCGCGCTCGAGTTCCTGCCGTGCGACGCAGGGCTCGAACGCCGCCTGCGCGCGCTGCAGCTCGGCGCGCCGCTGTCCGCCGATCGCGGCGAGCAGATCCTCGTCGGCGAGCGCGAGCAGCTCGCGCAGGTGGCGCTGCTCGCGCCGCGCCCGCTCGACGTGGGGCGCCAGCGCGCCAATCAGCGCCGTCCGGCGCAGGCAAGCGTCGCACGCGCTCAAGCCGCCTGCTCCGCCTGCCGCACCGCGTCGTCCTGGCGCAATCCCAGCGCTTCGCGGACGTGCGCGGCGCTCACGCGGCGGCTGCCGGCCAGGTCGGCGATCGTGCGTGCGACGCGCAGGACGCGATCGTGCCCGCGCGCGCTCAGCTGGCCGTCGGCGTAGGAGTGCGCCAGCGTCGCGTGGGCGGCCGCGTCGGCGCACACATGCTCGCGCAGCAGTCGTGACGAGAGGCGGGCGTTGGTCAGCACCCGGCTGCCGGCGAGCCGGGCGGCCTGGCGCTCGCGCGCCTCGCCCACCGCGGCGCGAACCTCCGCCGAGCTCGTCGCGGCATCGCACTGCAGCGCCCCGGCTTGGGGACGCTGCATGTCGACGAGCAGGTCGAGCCGATCGAGCAGCGGGCCGCTGAGCTTGCGCCGGTGGCGCGCGATCTCGCTCGGCGCGCAGCGGCAGCGATCGCTGCCCGCGAACCCGCACGGGCACGGGTTGGTCGAGGCGACGAGCTGGAAGACCGTCGGGAAGACGACCCTGCGCTGCCCGCGGATGATCGCCACGTGACCATCCTCGAGCGGCTGGCGCAGGGCCTCCAGCGCGGCCCGGCTGAACTCCGACAGCTCGTCGAGGAACAGGACGCCGCGATGAGCGAGGCTGGCCTCGCCGGGGGCGGGGAGCGAACCGCCGCCGACGAGGCCTGGTGGGGAGATCGTGTGGTGCGGCGCGCGCAACGGCCGCTGCTCGATCAGGCCACCGCCTGCCCGCATGCCGGCGATGCTGTGGATGCGGGTCACCTCGATCGCCTCGTCACGGCTGAGGGCCGGCAGCACGGATGGCAGGCGCCGGGCGAGCATCGTCTTGCCGATCCCGGGTGGCCCGGAGAGGAGCAGGTTGTGCCCGCCGGCGGCGGCGATGGTGACAGCCCGGATCGCCCCGGGGTGGCCGCGGACGTCGGCGAGATCGAGCTCCTCGGCCGCGCCCAGCTCCGCGGCGGCGGGGAGCAAGGCTGGCTCGGGCAGCGCGGGCGGCGGCGCGCCGCTGAGGATCGCGGCGACCTCGCGCAGGCTGCCGGCCCCGGCGATCAGCAGGTCGGCGACGAGTGCCGCCTCGCGCGCGCACTCGCGCGGGACCAGCAGGCCGGCGAGGCCGGCGCGGCGCGCGCCCTCGGCGACCGCAAGCGCGCCGCGACAGTGGCGCAGCTCGCCGCTGAGCGACAGCTCGCCGAACACGGCCCAGCGCTCGAGCTGCTCGACCGGCAGCTGCTCGGAAGCGGCGAGCACGCCGCAGGCGGTCGCGAGGTCGAAGCCCGGACCGACCTTCGGCAGGTGCGCGGGCGCGAGGTTGACCGTGACCCGCCGCTGCGGAAAGGCGAAGCCCGAGTTCAGCAACGCGGCGTGAACGCGCTCGCGTGACTCGCGCACGGCCGCATCGCCACGCCCGACGATCGTGAACGCGGGCAGGCCGCGGCGCAGGTCGACCTCGACTGCGATCCGGCGCGAGGCGAGCCCGTCGATCGTGAACGTCGTGACGCGTGCGAGCACCGCGGCGACGCTATGCACACCCGCGTGCCCGAACAGCACCGCCGCGTCACAACTCAGCGCAGCAATCGCGCACGTTTGGCCGCGTGAAGCAGCTCGGACAGATCCCGCGCACAATCGTCACGAACGCGTGCTGTGCCGTGACGCGCCCCTGCCTAGCGTCGCCGGCCATGGCAACGGACCTGCGCCAGCACCTCGGCCGCGTCGGAGAGCGCTTCGCGATCGAGCATCTCCAGCGGCTGGGCTATCGCGTGGTCGCCCAGAACCACCGCACCCGCTTCGGCGAGCTCGACCTGATCGCCTGCGACGACCGGTCGCTGGTGTTCGTCGAGGTCAAGGCGCGGCGCGTATCGGCGCGCGCCGGCTCGGCGCTGGAGGCGATCACGCCCCACAAGCAGCGCCAGGTGCGCAGCATGGCCGCCGCCTGGCTGGCCGAGACGAACGACCGCCCGCGCTCGCGCGAGCTGCGCTTTGACGTCATCGCCGTCACCGTCGACCGCCACGGACGGCTCATCCGCCTTGACCACCTCGAGGCCGCGTTCTGAGCGTGATCGGCTGCGCTACAGCGCCAGCTGCTGGTACGCCGTCGACTGGAAGCTCAGCCGGTGCAGCGGCGAGATGCCCAGACGCTGGATCGCCTCGCGGTGCTCGGGGGTCGAGTAGCCGACGTGCGCCGCGAACTCCCAGCCGGGGTGCAGCTCGTCGGCGCGCTGCATGTAGCGGTCGCGCGTGACCTTGGCGATGATCGAAGCGGCGGCGATCGCGGCCGACGTGGCGTCGCCGTTGACGACCGCGCGCTGCTCGTGGCCGACATCCCCGACCGCGAAGCCGTCGGAGAGGCAGATGCAGCCGGGGCGCGCGACGCCGAGCAGCGCGTCACGCAACGCGGCGAGGTTCGTCTTGTGCAGGCCGCGGGCGTCGATGCTGCGCGCACAGCGCGAGACGACGCTGACCTTGACCGCCGTGCGCAGCACGATCGGAAACAGCTCCTCGCGGACCTCGATGCTGTGCTGCTTGGAGTCGTTGAGAAGCGTCAGCGCGCGCAGCTCGCGCGTCGTCAGCGCCTCGAGGTCGAACAGCACCGCGGCCGCGACGAGCGGCCCGGCGAGGCTGCCACGGCCGGCCTCGTCGGCGCCGGCGACCCAGCGAACGCCGAGCGCGCGGTCGAAGGCAAACAGGCGCCGTCCGGTCGAGCGCCGGCGCGCCTTGCGGCGCAGGCGGGCATCCTCGCTCTCAGAGACCGCGGATGGCTTTGAACGGGCAGTAGACGGCGAAGGCCCTGCCTTTGATCCAGTCGCTGGGGACCGGGCCCCGGAAACGGCTGTCTTGGGAAGCTCCACGGTTGTCGCCATCATGAAGTAATGATCGGGCGGAATCGTGATCGACCGAACCCGGCGTGAGGAACCGGGCCGACATTCCGGCGCTACAACAGCCCGATGCGCTTCGGCGGCCAGTAGGTCGCGAACGCGTTGCCGATGATCCAGTCGCGTGGAACGGGACCCCAGAAGCGGCTGTCCTGCGAGGAGCCGCGGTTGTCGCCCATCATGAAGTAGTGGTCCTTGGGGATCGTGATCGGCTTGGGCAGGTTGCAGCCCCCGCCGCCCTCGCAGGATGCGATGAACGACTCGCGCTGGCGCCTGCCGTTGCGGACCACGTGCCCGTCCTCGACGGTGAGCGTGTCACCCGGGCCCGCGACGATGCGCTTGATGAAGTTGACGTCGGCCTTGTCCTTCGTCGGCAGCGCGCAGGCGCGACCCTCCTGATCGGGGTCGTAGTTGCGGTTCGTCGTGCCGCAGACGTCGTTGTCGGAGCCCTTGGGCGGATGAAAGACCGTGACGTCGCCGAGCTGCGGGTCGCCGAAGTTGTTGCCCAGCCGGTTGACGAGCACGCGCTGTCCGATCGCGAGCGTCGGCACCATCGACTCCGACGGGATCCGGTAGGGCTTTACGAGGAACGCCTGAATGCCGAGCGCCAGCCCGAGCGCGACGGCGACGATCAGCGCGAGCTCGACGATCGAGTTGCTGCGCCACGAGGCCTTTCCCGTGCCGGAGGGCTTCTTCTCGCGCGTGGAGGCGCGCTCGGGGGTCACGCCTGCTCGCCGGCGGCGGCCTCTTCGGCCTTGCCTCCGGCAGCGGTCCCGTCATCCTCCCCGGGGCCGTCCTGGGAGCCGGCCTCAGCGGTCTCCCCCGTCTCGGCAGCCACGACCGCCTCGGCAACCGACTCGTCGGCCGCCGTGCCCTCCGCGTCAAGGGCCTCGGGCTGCGCGGCAGCCTCGGCCTCGAGCTGCTCGGAGGGATCGTGCAGGAGCCCGGCCTCGACGCGCTCCTCGGGACCGGTGTAGCGGCGCTCGCGCACGCGCGCCCGCTTGCCGACGCGGTCGCGCAGGTAGTACAGCTTGGCGCGCCGCACGTCGCCGCGAGCGGCGATGTCGATCTTCTCGATTTTCGGCGAATGCACGGGAAACGTGCGCTCGACCCCGACGCCGAAGGACTGCTTGCGCACCGTGAAGGTCTCGCGCGCCCCGTGTCCCTGGCGCTTGATGACGACACCTTCGAAGACCTGGGTACGGCGGCGCGTGCCCTCGATGACCTGGAAGTGGACGCGCACGCGGTCCCCCGCCTGGAAGCGTGGAACGCGGCGCAGCTGAGCGCGCTCGAGGCTTTCGATCACTGAGGACATGGCGAAGAAATGGCGCGGACGAAATAGCTGCCCGCGCCGAAGGCAGGATGGTAGCGGAGCGCTCTAAGCGGGCGACTCGCCGCGCTCGCGCGAGCGCTGGCGGCGCCAGCTGCGGATCTCCTCGTGGTGGCCGGACAGCAGCACGTCGGGCACCTTCCAGCCGCGATGCTCGGCCGGCCGCGTGTAGTGTGGGTACTCGGGCCGGCCCTCGAGCGCGACGGAGAAGGACTCCTCGAGCGCCGACCCGGCGTGCCCCAGGGCGCCGGGCAGCTTGCGCATGACCGTATCGGCCACGACCATCGCCGCCAGCTCGCCGCCGGCCAGCACGTAGCGCCCGATCGAGACCGCGTCGGTCGCGAAGTGCTGGATGATGCGCTCGTCGAAGCCCTCGTAACGGCCGCACAGCAGCGTGATCTCGGGCTCGCCGACGAGCTCGTCGACGAGCCGGTCGTCGAGCAGCCGGCCGCCCGGCGTGAGCGCGATCACGCGCCGCCGGTTGCGCAGCTCGACGGGATCCTCGCCGTAGAACCCGCGCAACGCGGCGTCCATGACGTCGACGCGCAGGACCATCCCCGCGCCACCGCCATAGGGCGTGTCGTCGACCTGCCCGCCGCTCAGCGGCGTGTGCTCGCGCAGGTCCAGCGTGCGCAGGTCGTGGCCCGCGGCAAGCGCCCCGACCACGTGGCGCTGGGATGCAAACCAGTCAAACCAGGCCGGGAACAGCGTGACGACGTCGATCTGCATCGCCGCTCGTCACACCTCCTCGGACTCCACGCCGAGGAACGTCCGGTCGACGACGATCCTGCGCTGCGCGATGTCGACGCTGAGCACCGCGTCGCCGACCATCGGCACGAGCAGCGCACCGACCTCGAGCACCTCGCACGACGGCAGCGCGCGCATCGCCTGCACCGTCCCGAGCTCGCGCCCGTCGACGGTCACGACGAGGCAGCCCTCGAGATCCTCGGGCCAGTACTCGCCCTGATCCAGCGGCGGCGCGTCGGCGCGCGCGACGAGCAGATCTTGGCCGCGCAACGCCTCGGCGGCGGTCCGGTCGTCGATGCCCGCCAGACGCAGGATCGGGCGCTCGTCGGTGCCCGCCCGGCGCACGATCTCGCGCGCCGGGCCGTCGACTCGAACCTCGCCACCGAGCGACAGCAGCGTGGGACGCGGGCGGGTCACGTGAAATGACCCGTCGAGGCCGTGCGGCCGTCCCACGCGGCCGGCGGTGAGGGCGTCCATCTAGTCGACGATGTCGACGAACACGCGGCACTGCTCCTTGACTGCGGCCGCCTTGAGCACGGTACGCAGGGCGTTGGCGGTGCGCCCGCCGCGCCCGATCACCTTGCCGTAGTCGTCCTCGCCGACGGAGAGCTCGAGCACGACGCTGCCGTCGTCCTCGTCGAAGCGCTCGATCGTGACCTTGTCGGGGTCGTCGACGAGGGCCCGGGCGAGGTACTCGAGAAGTTCCTCCACAGGGCTTGACTGCCTGGCTGAACTCAGGAGACGCCAGAGATGCGCAGCAGCTTGCTGACCTGCTGCGAGGGCTGCGCGCCGCGGTCGAGCCAGTGGCGCGCGCGCTCTTCGTCGATGCGGATCGTCGACGGCTCGGTCTGCGGGTTGTACCGCCCGATCGTCTCGATCACGCGGCCGTCACGCGGCGAGCGCTGATCGGCGACGACGACGCGCCAGATCGGATCCTTCTTGCCACCCACGCGGGTGAGTCTCAAACGTACGGCCATGGACGCAGGAGCCTAGTACATGTGCGCCTAGCGCCCCTGGCGCATGAGCGCCTGGAGGTCGGGCATCTTGCCCTTGCCCATCTGCTTCATGAGCTTCTGCATCTGGCCGAACTGCTTGACGAGCTGGTTGACGTGCTGGACCGTCGTGCCCGAGCCGCGCGCGATCCGCAGGCGCCGCGATCCCTTGATGAGATCGGGCCTGCGGCGCTCCAGCGGGGTCATCGACAGGATGATCGCCTCGATCCGGTCAAGCTCACCCTCGTCGACCTTGACGTTCTTCAGCGCAGCGCCCTGGAAGCCGGGAATCATCCCCAGCAGCGACTGCAGCGGGCCCATCTTGCGCATCATCTTCAGCTGCGAGAGGAAGTCCTCGAAGCTGAACTCGTTGCGCAGCAGCTTGCGCTCGAGCTCCTTGGCCTCGTCCTCGTCGATCTGCGCCTCGGCCTTCTCGATGAACGACAGCACGTCGCCCATGCCGAGGATGCGCTGCGCCATGCGGTCGGGGTGAAAGCGCTCGAACTGGTCGAGCTTCTCGCCCGTCGATGCGAACAGGATCGGCTTGCCGGTCACCTGCTTGACCGACAGCGCGGCGCCGCCGCGCGCGTCGCCGTCGAGCTTGGACATCAGCACGCCGTCGAAGGAGACGGCCTCGGCGAACTGCTCGGCGACGTTGACGGCGTCCTGACCGGTCATCGCATCGACGACCAGCAGCACCGTCGTCGGCTTGGTCGCCTTGCGGATCGCGACGAGCTCGTCCATCAGCTTCTGGTCGATGTGCAGGCGACCGGCCGTGTCGACGATCAGCACGTCCTTGCCGTCCTGCTTGGCCCGGTCCAGCGCCCACTTGGCGATGTCGACGGGATCGCGGTCGGTCCCCTGCTCGTAGACGGTCGCGCCAACCTGCCCGCCGACGGTGACGAGCTGGTCGACGGCGGCGGGCCGGTAGACGTCGCAGGCGGCGAGCGCGACCGAGGAGCCGTGCTCGGTGTTCAGAAAGCGCGCCAGCTTGGCCGCGGCGGTCGTCTTGCCCGAGCCCTGCAGCCCGGCCATCAGGATCACCGTCGGCGGGCGCGAGGAGAAGGCGACGCCGGCGCTCGAGCCGCCCATCAGCGCGGTCAGCTCCTCGTTGACGATCTTGACGACCTGCTGGCCGGGGTTGAGCTGGCCGAGCACCTCCTCGCCCAGGCTGCGCTCCTTGACGGCGTTCGTGAACGATTTGACGACCTTGAAGTTGACGTCGGCCTCAAGCAGCGCCAGGCGGATCTCGCGCATCGCCGCGTTGATGTCGGCCTCGGTCAGCGTGCCGCGCGCGCGGACGTCGGAGAGCGTCGCCTGAAGCTTCTCGGAGAGGGCGTCGAACACGACGCTTGAGTCTAGGCGCGGCGCACGAGCGTGACGCCGTCGCGCACCGTGAGCATCACGTTGACGACGCGTTCGTCGGCGGCGACGTGGTCGTTGAAGACGCGCAGGGCACGCGTCGACTGCTCGTCGTCGTCGCTGGGATCCTCGGCGACACGTCCGCTCCACAGCACGTTGTCGACCACGATCAGCCCGCGCTCGGAGAGCTTCGGCAGGAGCGCCTCGTAATAGTCGAGGTAGCCGCCCTTGTCGGCGTCGATGAAGACGAGGTCGAACGGGCCGTCGAGGGCGCTGACCGTCTGCAGCGCGGGGCCGCGCCGGACCTCGATGCGATCGGCGAAACCGGCCGCGGCGATGTGGCGCTCGGCGACGTCCGCTCGCTCGTCGTCGAGCTCGCAGGTGATGATGTGGCCGTCTGTGGGCAGCGTCTGGGCCATCGACAGCGCGCTGTAGCCCGAGTAGGTGCCGATCTCGAGCACGCTGCGCGGGCACGCCAGGAAGACGAGGAACTCGAGCATGCGGCCCTCGACCTCGCCGGTGAGCATCTGCGGGCATTCGAGCGTCTCACGCGTCTCCTCGGCCAGCGCCTGCAGGTGCGCCGCGGCCGGTGAGGTGTGCGCGGCCACGTAGGCCTCGATCCGCTCGGGGACCAGCTGCGGGCTCACGGGGCCGGCGGTGGCGGCGGCGCCGGTGGGCGCACCGCGTTGCCGATCGCCCCGCCGATGTTGCCCAGCGCCTGGCTGAACTCGCTGGGAATGATGAAGATCTTGTTCGCCTCGCCGCGCGCGAGCTGGGGCAGCATCTGCAGGTACTGATAGGAGAGCAGGCCCTGGTCGGGGTCGCCCTCGTGGATCGCCTTGAAGACCGTGTCGATCGCCTTGGCCTCACCCTCCGAGCGCAGGACCGCCGCCTCCTTGGCACCCTGGGCGCGCAGCACCGCGGCCTGCTGCTCGCCCTCGGCGTTGAGGATCTCCGACGCCTTGGAGCCCTCGGCCGTGAGGATCGCGGCACGGCGGTCGCGCTCGGCGCGCATCTGCTTCTCCATCGCCTCCTGGATCGAGGCCGGCGGGTCGATCGCCTTGACCTCGACGCGGTTGACGCGGATCCCCCATCTGCCGGTCGCGTCGTCGAGCACGGTGCGCAGCGCGGCGTTGATCGCGTCGCGACTGGTCAGCGCCTCCTCGAGCGTGAGGCCGCCGATGACGTTGCGCAGCGTCGTGACCGTGAGCTGCTCGATCGCCTGCAGCGGGTTGGCAACCTCGTAGGAGACCGACTTGGCGTCGGTGATCGTGAAGTACAGGACGCTGTCGATCTGGATGCCGACGTTGTCGCCGGTGATGACGCCCGCCGGCTTGAACGTGACGACCTGCTCACGCAGATCGATCAGCTTGCCGACGCGGTCGATGAACGGCACGACGAGCGCCAGACCCGGCGACAGCGTGCGCTGGTAGCGGCCGAGTCGCTCGACGACGCCGGCGCGGGCCTGGGGGATGATCCGGACGGTCCGCGACGCGAGCACCAGCGCGAACACGACGATCACGACCAGGACGATTAGCCCTTCCATCGCTGTCTCCTTGTGGGTCGAAGCATTTGCGCGAGACGCACTATCCGGTCTCGCTGACGAGCGCGGTCGCGCCCCGGATCTCGATGACGTGCACCCTGCTGCCGGCCTCGATGACCTCGTCGCCGTCGTAGGCGCGGGCCGTCCACAGCTCGCCCTCGAGCTTGACGGCGCCGCTGCCCTCGTCGTTGACGATCCGCTCGGTGACGATCGCCGTCTGCCCGACGAGCGCAGCGGTGCCCGTTCGCAGCTGCGCCGGCGTACGCATGTGGCGCCGCGCGATCGGCCGCACGAAACCGAACAGCAACATCGAGCTGAGCAGGAAGACGATCAGCGAGACGATCAGGCCGGCGCCCGCGAGGTCCGCGACGGCGCCGAGCAGCGCGCCGGCGGCGAACGGGGCCAGGAAGAAGCCCAGCGTCATGATCTCGCCGACAGCGAGGACCACGGCCAGCAGGATCCAGATCGCCCAGGCGTCCATTGCTGAAATATAGGGTTTCGCCACCCGGTCATCGCGAGCGATGACCTCCTGGCGACGTTACGTAAGCAACGCGTGCGCGAAGTCGTCGGCGTCGAACGGGCGCAGGTCCTCGAGCGCCTCGCCGATGCCGATCAGCTTGACGGGGATCTGAAGCTCGCCCGCGATCGCCAGCGCGATGCCGCCTTTGGCGGTGCCGTCGAGCTTGGTCAGCACGATCCCGTCGACGGGCACGACCTCCGAGAACAGCTTGGCCTGGCGCAGGCCGTTCTGGCCGGTCGTCGCATCGACCGTGAGCAGCGTCTCGTGCGGCGCGCCTTCGATCTGCTTGGCGATCACGCGGCGCACCTTGGCGAGCTCGGCCATCAGGTTGTCCTGGGTGTGGAGGCGTCCGGCCGTGTCGACGATGACGACATCGGCACCCGACTGGCGGCCCCGCTTGACGGCCTCGAAAGCGACCGCGCCGGGATCTGACCCATCCGGGCCGCGCACGATCTCGCAGCCGGCTCGCTGCGCCCACCCGCTGAGCTGCTCGACGGCGGCGGCGCGGTAGGTGTCCGCGGCACCTAGAACGACCGTCAGCCCGAGCTCGCGCTGCAGATGCCAGGCCAGCTTGCCGATCGTCGTCGTCTTGCCGGTCCCGTTGACGCCGACGGCCATGATCACCGTCGGCGAGGGGCGCACGTCGATGCGGTCGTCGCCCGTGCGAGCGATCGCGGCGAGCTTCTCCGCCAGGCGCAGGCTGAGCGCCTCGCCGCCGTCGATGTCGCCGCCGCTGGCCTCCTGCTCGAGCTCGCCGACGACGCGCGCGGTCGTCGCCGCGCCGACGTCGGCCATGATCAGCGCCTCCTCGAGGCGCTCCCACGTCTGCTCGTCGACGTCGCCCTCCAGCAGCGTCGCCTGGATCTCGGCGCCCAGCGCCTCGCGCGTCTTGGAGAGGTTTGAGCGCAGGCGCTTGAACATGCCGCGCCTGCGCTTGGGCTCCTCTGCGTCGTTGTCAGGCGGGGTCGCCGAGGCCGCCCGCTCCGAGTCGGTGATGAACAGATCCGCCCAGTCGCGCGCCATGACGGAGCGCGACGATAGCGACCCTGGTTACGCCGCCGCAGCCGCCTCCTGCTCGAGCTCGGGGGTGTACTCCGAGCGCGTGGCCGCCCCGTTGCACTTCGCCCGGTGCAGGTACGCAGCCTGCGCGGCGGCGACGTTGCCCTCCTCCCCGCGCCATGCATCCAGCGGCGGAGCCTGCAGCGCGCGACCGTAGGAGAAGCTCAGCTTCCACGGGTGCGGCCCGCGGGCGCTTATCGCCTGCAGGTGCTCGGTCGCGAGCTCATCGCTCTGGCCGCCCGACAGGAAGACGATCCCGGCCACAGCTGCGGGCACGACGTCGTACATGCACTCAAGCGTGCGCTCGGCGACCTCGTCGACGCTCGCGTCCTGGCCCGAGTCGTAGCCAGGCATCACCATGTTGGGCTTGAGCAGCATCTCGTCGAACTTGATGCGCTGCGCGCAGAGCTCGTCAAAGACCTTGTGCAGCGTCATCCGCGTCACCACGAAGGCGCGGTCGATCGTGTGCTTGCCGTCCATCAGCACCTCGGGCTCGACGATCGGGACGATGCTCTGCTCCTGGCACAGTGCGGCGTAACGGGCGAGCGCGTGGGCGTTGACGTTGATGCAGTACCGCGTCGGGAGACCGTCGCCGATCTTGATCACCGCGCGCCACTTGGCAAAGCGCGCGCCGAGCCCGTAGTACTCCTCCAGGCGCTCGCGCAGGCCGTCGAGCCCCTCCGTGACGGTCTCCTCGGGGGAGTCGGCCAGCGGCTTGGCGCCGGTGTCGACCTTGATTCCCGGGATGACGCCCAGCTCCTGCATCAACTTCGGAAACGGGGTGCCGTCGGCGGTTGACTGGCGGATCGTCTCGTCGTACAGGATCACGCCGCTGATGAACTGCTCGGCGCTCTCGGTCTTGAACAACAGCTCGCGGAAGCCGCGCCTGTTCTCCTCGGTGTTCTCGACGCCGATGCCGGCGAGGCGCTTGCCCATCGTGGCGTTGCTCTCGTCGGCGGCGAGGATCCCCTTGCCGTCGGCCATGATCGCTAGCGCGTTTTCCTCGAGCTCTGTCCGATGCTCGCCCATGAAGCTTGTCCTCCTAGTGGTCTCTTATGTGCTGACTACCCAGTCGTGCACGAGGATTAGCAGATGTTGACGTTCCGCCCCGGCCGCTCGGACGAGCCACCGGGCCGCGATCTGCTCGATCAGATGCTCAGCCACCTCGCCGAGATCTATCCGGGGTGGGCGCAGAACCCGGGCTCGGCGACGCACCCCGAGCAGATGGTGGCTCCGCACGGCGTCTTTCTGATCGGCTACGACGAGGAAGAGCGAGCGGTCGCATGCGGCGGGCTACGGCCCCTGCCAGACGACGGCGTGGCAGAGATCAAGCGCCTCTACGTCGCCGACGACGCGCGCTCGCGCGGCTGCGGGCGCGCGCTGCTCGCGGCGCTCGAGGACGCGGCGCGCGCGCTCGGCTATGAGCACGTGCGGCTGGACAGCGGCCCCGAGCAGGCGCACGGGCAGGCGCTGTTTGCCGCGGCGGGCTACGAGCCGATCGCGAAGTACAACGACAACCACATCGCGACCTACTGGGCGGAGAAGCGGCTCTAGCCTCGAGCGACCGGCGCGTCAGCGCTTGCGCCACGCGAAATAGATCTGTTGGCGTTGGGGTCGGAGCAGAAGCCGAGCGAGTCCTCGGGCTCGTAGTCCCAGCGGGCGACCTTCTCGCGCAGGGCATCGCCAAGGTCGGAGCCCTTCTCGCGCACGACCAGCAGCTCGCGCGGCCAGCCATCCTTCTGCACCTCGACGGCGTTGGCGTCAAATGCGGTTGTGCTGGGCTCGGTGATCCCAGGCACGATCTCGGCGCTCTGGACCTCGGCCGCCCTGTCCTTCTTGAGCCTGTCGGACAGACCCATCGGACACCGTCCTTTCGTCGCTGGGAAAAGCTAGATCTCAGGCGGCGCCGGCCGCCTGCTCGCCGACGCCGGCCGGCGCCTCGGGCTCTGCCTGCTCGCGCGGCAGCCGCCGTGAGATCACCTTCGAGACGCCATCGTCTCCCATCGAGACGCCATACAGCGTGTCGGCGGCCTCCATCGTTCGCTTCTGGTGCGTGACGACGATGAACTGCGCGCGGTCGGCGTAGCGGCGCAGCAGATCCAGGAAGCGCGTGATGTTGGGATCGTCGAGCGCTGCCTCGACCTCGTCGAGGATGTAGAAGGGGCACGGCCGCGCGAGGAAGACCGCGAACAGGAACGCGATCGCGGTCATCGACTTCTCGCCGCCTGACAGCAGCGTCAGGCGCTTCATCGACTTGCCCGCCGGCGTGATCTCGATCTCGACCCCGAGCAGGTCCTCCTCGTGGGCGGCGTCCGCCTCGGCCTCTGCGGCCGTGCCGGCGTCATCGTCGCCGTCGCCGCCCGCCGCGGGCTCGCCCGCGAAGCCGATGATGCCGCTGCTCTGCGTCACGAGCCGCAGTCGGCCGCGACCGCCCGGGAAGAGCTGGCCCGCGAGCTCCTCGAAGTTGCGCGCGGCGGCCGCGAAGGTCTGCTCGAACGTCGCGTGGATCTGGCGGTCGGTCTCGCTGATCAGCGAGCGCAGCTCGCGCATCGCGGTCTCCAGGTCGGTGCGCTGATGCTCGCGCTCGGTGACATGCGCAAGCGCCGCCTCGTACTCGTCCTTGGCCAGCGGGTTGACCGGACCGAGCTGCTCGCGGCGGCGCTGCAGGCGCTCGATCCGCGTGCGCAGCGCCTCGGCCTGCTCGTCGTCCAGCGCCTCGGCGGCGGGCTCGGCCGCCAACCCCAGTCGCACTGCCAGCGAACCCAGCTCGAGGTCGGTCTCGGCGGCCTGGTCGCGCGCCTGCTGCGCTCGCACCTCGGCCGCGGTGACGACGTCGCCGCACTCTCCCAGCCGGCGCTGGATCACGGCCTCCTCGGTGGCGCAGGCGCGCAGCAGCGCGGCGAGGCCCTCGCCGGCGGCACGGTCGGCGTCCAGCTCGGCCTCGAGCGCGGCGACGCGCTCGGCGATCGCGGCCGCTGCGGTCGCCAGCGTCGACGCCAGTCGCTCGGCGAGCGGCACGAGGTCGCGGTTGGCCTGCAGGCTGCGGCGCAGCGCATCGATCCGCCGCGCGCGCTCAGCGTGCTGACGCGCGGCCTGCTCGGCGACGCGTCGTTCGGCGGCCAGTTCGCCCTCGAGCTGAGCACGGCGCACGGCCGCGGCTCCCTCCAGCGGCGCCGCGCGCCGCTGCTCGATCAGCCAGCCGACCCGGTGCGCCTCCTCCTCGGCCGCGGCGAGTGCGCGCGATGCGCCACGCAGAGCACCGTCGGCTTGCTCGCGCGCGGCGTCGGCCGTGGCGACGGTGTGCTCGGCGCGCTCGCGCCGCGCGAGCGCCGCCTGCTCGAGGCGGACCGACTGCTCGCTTGCGTCGACGAGCGCGTCGCGGCGGTTGCGCTCTGCGAGCACGCGCTCCTCCCCGCCGTCGGGAGCCTGGCGCAGCTCGCGCCGGCGCCCATGCCAGACGCGCCCCGCGGGCGTGACCGCGATGCCCTCGAAGGCCGGCGCTAGCTGCTCGAGCCCATCGACGAGCCAGGCATCGACGAGCAGCCGCGAGACGACGGCGAGCGCGAGTTGCTCGCCGGCGATCAGATCGCTCAGCGGGCGAGCCCCGGGCGCCGGCGGGCTTGGCGCCTGCGCCGCGGCGGCCCCGGGGCCGCCCGAGACGAGCGTCCGGCCGCCCTCCGAGCCGGCCGCATCGAGGATCGCGGCGCCCTCTGCAAGCTCCTCGACGAGCGCCGCGCGCAACAACCCGCCGAGCACGGCAGCGAGCGCACGCTCGTAGCCGGGCTGCACCTCGATGCCGTCGGCGAGCGACCGCGATTGGCCGGTGGACCCGGCTCGCGTGCGCAGGAACTGGTTGCAGGCGGCCAGCTGCGCGCCGACCTCGGCGCTCGTGCGGCGCGCCTGCTCGACGGCCAGGTCGGCCTCGCGGCGCTCGTGGCGGGCGACCTCCGCCGCGCCATCGGCCGTGGCGACGGCGCCGCGCAGCGCTTCGACCTCGCGTCGCTCGTGGTCGACCTTCGTCGCCGTGCTCACCCGTGTCTGCTCGAGCGCCGCCAGCTCGCGCTCGAGCTCAGCCTCGTGATCGGCGCGTGAGCGCTCGAGCTCGGCCTCGAGGGCGGCGATCCGCTCGGCGCCCGGCGCCGCCGGCGCCACGGCGGCCCCGGACTCGTCGGCCTGCAGCGCTTTGAGCTCGTGCGCCCGGCGCACGGCGCGCTCGTGCAGATCTTCGGCGGCGTCGTCCGCGCGCTCCAGGTGCAGCGCCACGCGATCGGCAGCCGAGCGTGCCGCGTACACGCGGGCGGCGAAGGCCTCGCGCTGCTCGGTGCGCTGGGCGAGTCCCTGCTCGGCCGCCTGGCGGCGGCCCCCGACCTCCCCCAGCCGGCGCTGAACGTCCTCGCGCGCGGCGCGTGCCGCGGTCGCGGCGGACTCGGCCTCGAGCAGCGCGGCGCGGC
>Ga0136630_1000314_pt1 | contig 18161 bp, 17 predicted proteins | sample AntDrymUQ5682106_2_FD_105496 | JGI IMG/M metagenome (GOLD analysis project Ga0136630, IMG submission 105496) | Polar desert sand microbial communities from Dry Valleys, Antarctica - metaG UQ568 (21.06) | ecosystem: Environmental > Terrestrial > Soil > Desert | place: Antarctica: Dry Valley...
CGTGGCCGGCGTTCTGCGCGATCCAGCGCAGCGGCTCGACCAGGGCCTTGCGAACGATGTTCGCGCCCGTCGCGTAGTCGTCGGAGAGGTCCAGCTTGTCCAGCGCCGTCGCGGCCTGGAGCAGGGCGACCCCGCCACCGGCGACGATGCCCTCCTCGACGGCCGCGCGGGTCGCCGAGAGGCTGTCCTCGATGCGGTGCTTCTTCTCCTTGAGCTCGACCTCGGTGGCCGCGCCGACCTTCACCACGGCGACGCCGCCGGAGAGCTTCGCGAGACGCTCCTGGAGCTTCTCACGGTCCCAGTCGGAGTCGGTCTTCTCGATCTCGGCCTTGATCTGGCTGATCCGGCCCTTGATGTCGTCCTCGGCGCCTGCGCCCTCGACGATCGTGGTGTTGTCCTTGGTGATCGTGATCTTGCGGGCCTTGCCGAGCAGGTCGACGGTCACGCTGTCCAGCTTGAGGCCCACCTCCTCGGAGATGACCTGCGCGCCGGTCAGGATCGCGATGTCCTGGAGCATGGCCTTGCGGCGGTCGCCGAAGCCCGGGGCCTTGACGGCGGCGGACTGGAAGGTGCCGCGGATCTTGTTCACGACCAGGGTGGCGAGGGCCTCGCCCTCGACGTCCTCGGCGATGATCACCAGCGGGCGACCCGCCTGCATGACCTTCTCGAGGACCGGCAGCAGGTCGTGGACCGCGGAAACCTTCTGGTTCGCGATCAGGACGTACGGCTCGTCGAAGACGACCTCCATCCGCTCGGTGTCGGTCACCATGTAGGGCGACACGTAGCCCTTGTCGAACTGCATGCCCTCGACGAAGTCGAGCTCCAGGCCGAAGGTCTGCGACTCCTCGACGGTGATGACCCCGTCCTTGCCGACCTTGTCCATCGCCTCGGCGATGATCTCGCCGATCTCCGGGTCGTTGTTCGCCGAGATCGAAGCGACGTTCGCGATCTCTTCCTGGGTCTCGATGTCGCGGGACATCTGACCGATCTGCTCGACGACGCGCTCGACGGCCTGCTCGATGCCGCGCTTGAGCAGCATCGGGTTTGCGCCGGCGGCGACGTTGCGCATGCCCTCGTGGACCATCGCCTGGGCCAGGACGGTCGCGGTGGTGGTGCCGTCACCCGCGACGTCGTTGGTCTTGGTGGCGACCTCCTTGGCGAGCTGGGCGCCCATGTTCTCGTACGGGTCCTCCAGCTCGATCTCGCGGGCGATCGTCACGCCGTCGTTCGTGATCGTGGGGGAGCCCCACTTCTTCTCAAGGACGACGTTGCGACCCTTGGGGCCGAGCGTGACCTTGACCGCGTCAGCGAGCTTGTTGACGCCGTTCTCCAGCTTGCGCCGGGCGTCCTCGTGGAACTTCAGTTGCTTGGCCATTTGTTGCCTCCTACTTCTGGACGATCGCGAGAATGTCGCGAGCCGACAGGATCAGGTACTCCTCACCGCTCACCTTGATCTCCGTGCCGCCGTACTTCGAGTAGACGACGGTGTCGCCCTCGGAGACGTCCAGGGCGATGCGCTGGCCCTGGTCGGAGATGCGGCCGGGGCCCACGGCGATGACCGTGCCCTCCTGCGGCTTCTCCTTGGCCGTGTCGGGAATGACCAGTCCGCTGGCGGTGGTCTGCTCCGCCTCGTTGGCCTTCACGACAACCCGGTCCTCGAGGGGCTTGAGCGCAACCTGGGTGGTGGTCGCCATGCTTCCTCCTTCATGTCGATGGGTGCCGACGCGCGGCGACCCGCGACGTCGATCTGAGGGTGACTTTCCGCGTGGCACGCGGCTGGCACTCTGGTATCGCGAGTGCCAAAGAGGACGCTAGCAGTCCCCGGCCGGGAGTGCAAGGGGACCGCGCTGTTCCTGCGCGCTCTACGCTCAGGTCCGCCGAGACGGCTGCAGAATATCGGGGGTTCACTTTGCGTGACGTTGTGTTATCCTGCGTAGGAAGGCGATCGCAGGTGACGGCGGGTTCAGAGGAAACGTCCAGCAGAGGGAGGCGGCGTGTCGGAGTACCAGAGACGGCTTGGCAGCCGGTTGCGCGCCATTCGCCAACAGCAGGGGCTCACGCTTCAGCAGGTCGAGGAACTCTCCACTGGCCGGTGGAAGGCCGTGGTGGTCGGCTCGTACGAACGCGGGGACCGAGCGGTCTCCGTGGCCAAACTGGCCGAGTTGAGCGAGTTCTACAACGTGCCGGTGTCCGAGCTGCTGCCCAAGGAGGACCTCGCCGCGGTCGCGTCGGCGAACGGCCCCTCGCGCGTCATGCTCGATCTGCGCCGGCTGTCGCGGTCCGACCTCGACCCGGAGCTGCGGCCGGTCTCCCGCTTCGCCCACACGATCCAGCTCCAGCGGGGGGACTTCAACGGCAACGTGCTGACGATCAGAGGTGAGGATCTGCGCGCGCTGTCCGTGATCTACGGGACGGATCCCGAGGACCTCGTGATCCGGTTGGAGGACGAGGGCGTCCTGGCGCACGCGTAGCGGCTCGGGACCGCCGAGCCGCCCCCCTGCGGTCAGGGCCGCCCCCTGCGGTCAGGGCGGCTCCCGCTGCGGTCAGGGCCGCCCCCACCTTTTCGGGGGCGGAAGGGCCTTTTAGCCCCACGCCGAGGTGGGGGCGGCCCTTCCTGATTCCGCGGGGGGCCTTTCTGGTGGGCTCTCGCTGGGGCGGCCCTTCCTCGTGCGCCCCTCGGTGGGAGCGGCCCTCCTCGTGCCGCTTCGCTGGAGGGAGGCCCTACCGACTGCCTGCCCTCGTGGGGGCGGTGATTCCTGGTGTCCTGGTTCGTCACCGGCAGCGCGCTGGGTGGGGGCTGAAGGGCAAGAGCACCCCCCGCGCTGGGGGTCAGCGGAGGGCGAGGAGCCAGGCGCCCTGGTCGGTGTAGCCCGCTCTGGTGTAGGCGGCGATGGCGGGAGCGTTGTCGCTGCGGACGTGGAGGGTGACGACCGGGAAGCCGTCGGCCAGCAGGTCCGCGGTGAGCGTGGTCACCGCGCCGGACGCCAGCCCCCGCCCGCGCCATTCGGACGCGACGAAGACCCCTGCGATCTGGGCGCCGCGGCGCCGGCTCCGCAGAGACAGGTCGACCTTGCCGACGGGGGCGCCGTCCCGCTCGACGACCCAGGTCGCTCCCCGGTCCACGCTGTCCTGCATGCGCGTGCGGACCGCCGCCCGGCCGGTACGGGAGATCGACGGGCCCATCCGGTCCTCGACGTGCAGCCGGCACGCGAAATCGGTGAGCTGGTCCAGGTCGTCCCGCCGCGCGCGGCGGAGGCAATCGAGCCGGCCGGTCTGCGCGGCCGCCGGTCCGGCCACCATGAACCGCTGCTCGCGCGCGGACGGCTTCCGGCGGAACAGCGCCCGGCCGGCGCCGGCGAGGATCGCCCGGCAGATCGGCGCGTCCCCGATGAGGATGCGCCAGCCCGCATCCTCGGCGGCCTGCGCCAGTGCCGACCCGGCGGCCGGGTCGCCGGCCGGCACGACCGTGCCGGTCGGCCCGGCGTAGACCACCGCCACCGGGTCGTCGCCCGGCCACAGGACGAATCGGTCGTGCTCCCCACGGTCGAGCGCATCGAGCAGGTAGTGGTTGCCCACGGCCCATGAACCGCGTGAGAGGCGGCCGAAGTCGCTCTCCAGCAGCGCGGTGACGTGCTCGACCCCGTGGGCCTGCAGCCGGCGCGTCCCTGTTGCCGAGGTCGCGGTCACGACGGCGGCTCGCCGGACGCCCGGACGACCAGCCCGGCGAGCGGGAGATTCGGGTCGGCTACCGCGTCGTACGCCGTCCGCTCACCGCCGGCGAGCCGGTTCCATCCCGCCGCCGCGATCATGGCCCCATTATCCGTGCAGAGCGCCGGCGACGGCATCAGCAGGCGCGCGCCGGCCTCTGCGCACGACGCCGCCATGCGCTCGCGGAGGCGGGAGTTGGCCGCGACCCCGCCCACCATCGTCACCTGCTCGACACCGTGACGGGCGACGGCGGCCATCGTCTTGCGGACCGCGACGTCGACGACGGCCTCCTGAAACGAGGCCGCCACGTCGGCCAGGTGGATCTCCTCACCGGCGGCCTCGCGGCGACGGAGCTCGCGTACGACGGCGGTCTTCAACCCGGACAGCGAGAAGTCGTAGGTTCCGTCGAGCAACGCCCGCGGGAAGCGGATCGCGTCCGCGGAACCCTCCCGCGCCAGGCGGTCGATCTCGGGTCCTCCCGGATAGGGCAGCCCCAGGAAGCGCGCGACCTTGTCGAACGCCTCGCCCGCCGCGTCGTCGATGGTGGCCCCGATCGTCGACATGCGCCCAGTCTCGTCCACCAGCACGAGGCTGGTGTGGCCACCGCTCACGATCAGGGCGAGCAGCGGGGGACGGAGCAGGCCGAACTCCAGCTGCACGGCGCAGACGTGTCCCTCGAGGTGGTTCACGCCGATCAGCGGGAGCGAGTGGGCGAGCGCCAGCGACTTGGCCGCCGCCACGCCCACGAGCAGCGCCCCCACCAACCCCGGGCCGGTCGTCACCGCCACCGCGTCGACGTCGGCGTAGGTGCAGCCGCCCTCCACGAGCGCGCGGTCGAGGGCCGGTAGCAGCAGCTCGAGATGGGCGCGGGCCGCGATCTCGGGGACCACGCCGCCGTAGGGGCGATGGTGCTCGACCTGGGACCCGATCACGTTGGAGCGGACACGCACGCCGTCCTCCACGAGGGCGACGGCCGTCTCGTCGCAGGACGTCTCGATGCCGAGCACCAGCATCCGTCATCCCTCCGGGGCGGCGTCGAGGCCGACGCGCCCCTGAACCCAGGGGACATGCAGGTCGGGCGCGCCGCTCGAGCCCCCCGGGGCCTCCAGGCGCGCCCGCTGGGCGCGCAGACGTGCCGCGAAGTCCTCGGACTGCAATCCGTGAGCCCACATGATCAGCGCGTCCTCACCCGTCTCCGCGTAGTAGCCCGGCCGGATGCCGACGGGCACGAACCCGAAGCCACCGTACAGTCGCTGGGCGCCGCGGTTGTTCACGCGGACCTCGAGCGTCGCCGCCTCGGCGCCGAGCGCCCGGGCCTCGGCGAGCACCGCGACGAGGAGCCGGCTGGCCACCTTCCTGCGGTGGTGCCGGGGGTGCACGGCCACGGTGGTGACGTGCGCCTCGCCCACCTGCATGAGCACCCCCGCGTACCCCACGACGAGCCGGCGCGGCCACGGCGGCGGCCGCGCGCCGTGTGCAGCCAGCGCCACCACGTAGCGCCGGTCCCGGCGCTGACCGAGCTCGGTCACGAACAGTGCCGGGCTCCAGGGCCGCGGATAGACGACGTGCTCGATCGCGAGCACGCCGCGGAGGTGGCGCCGACGCATCGGGACGACGACGGCGTCGGTCAGGGCCGGCCGCGACAGGGACGCGACCACGGTCAGGTCCGGGTGGGGGCCGCACGCGGCCCGGCACCCGACGTGCCGCCGTACAGGGCCCCGCGGTTTCGCCAGCCGATCTTCGCATCGGCCTTGCGGATGTAGACGGGGAGGAGGTCCTCCGGCCGCTGGGTGTCCTCGCGGATGAAGCGTGGCAGTGCCAGTTCCACGAGCGACTGTGCGAGCGGGAAGGCGCTCGCGGCCGAACCCACCTCCGCACCGGTCGACTCGAGCAGCGCGCGGTGCGCGACGGCGCCGTCGCCGATGCACAGCACGCCGTCGGGCACCGCCTCGATCTCGCCCGCCAGCTTCCCGGCGGGACCGACGCGGAACTCGGTGACGCGCTGGACGCCGCCCGGCGCGGCCCGGTAGAACGACCAGAACAGCTCCCCGCGCCGCGCGTCGAGGACGCTGCACACCAGACGCCGGACGTGGCGCACCGGGTACGCGAGCAGGTCGAGCGACGCCAGACCGACGACCGGCAGCCGGCGCGCGTGCGCGAGCGTCTGGGCGGTCGCGATCCCGACCCGCATGCCGGTGAACAGTCCGGGACCGAGGCTCACGGCCACGCCGCTCACGGCCGCGATGTCGGTGTGCGCGTGCTGCAGGCAGAAGGCGATCGCAGGGGTGAGGAACTCGCCGTGCGCGCGGCCGCGGCCGAGGGTGGCGCTCGCGACCAGGCCGTGCTCGGTCGCCAGGCAGACGCTGGACTGCGGCGTCGACGTCTCGATGCCGAGGACGAGCATCACGCGTCCTGCCACGGCAGGAGGTCGGCGGCGAGGACGGCGAGGCGCCGGGCCCAGTCGGCCCCGTGCGGCCGGACGACGATCCCCCTGGGTTCCGCGAGGTCGTCCTCGCCCGGCCCGGGCTGGGCGGAGGGGTCGGGCAGCCGGAACTCGACCTCCAGGTGGTCGGCCGGCAGCAGGGTGCTCATGGCGTCACCCCACTCGATGAAGGTGACCCAGCGCCCCCCGACGACGTCCTCGTAGCCGAGGTCGACGACCTCCTGAAGCGTCTCCAGGCGGTAGACGTCGAGATGGAGCACCGGGACGGCCCCGTCGTACTCGCGACGCAGGAGGAACGAGGGACTGGTGACCCGGTCGGTGACGCCGAGCGCGGACGCGGCGCCCTGCACGAAGCAGGTCTTACCGGCGCCGAGCTCGCCGGTAAGCGCGACGAGGTCGCCGGGCCGCAGCGCATCGGCCACGGCAGCGGCGATCTTGCGGGTCTCGTCCGGGCCCGAGGACACCAGCCGCAACGGGCGGGTCACCCCCACAGCCTCGCGATCCTCAACGGCGGTTCACCCCGATCCGGCGGAACGGACGGGAGTCTAAGCCCGGGCCTCGGGCGACAGGGCTGATGGCCGCGGCGGAGAAGGCTCAGGTGCTGTTCAGGATGAAGATGATGCCGGCGATGATGACCACGACGGCGGCGATGGTGATGATTGCACTGCGGTCCATAGTCTGACTCCTGGTCGTTGACTGAGATTGCGCACGCGGCGGCGCGGCGATCCGACTGTTCCCCAACGCCCGCACGATCTACCCCGCTACGCTGCGCCCTCGACCGGCGACGAGGAGTGCCGCGGAATGGACAAGGTCCGCCTGGAGTCCCGCGGGTCCGGTGTCGCCCTGGCGACACTGACCGACCCGGACAAGCGCAACGCGATGGGTGCCCGGATGGGTGACGAGTTGATCGCGGTGTGCGAGCGGCTGCGCGGCGACCCCGCGACGCGCGCCCTGGTGATCACCGGGGAGGGCTCCGCCTTCTGCGCCGGCGCCGACCTCCCCGCGCTCTTCGGCGACGCGGATCGGCCGATCGCGCGGACCCACGCGGAGCTCCAGGACTACTACCGGGCGTTCTTCAGCGTGCTGGAGTTGCCGTTTCCGACCGTCGCCGCCGTCAACGGCCCCGCGGTCGGGGCTGGACTGAATCTGGCGATGGCGTGCGACGTCCGCGTCGCGGGGCCTGGCGCCAAGTTCGGCGCGACGTTCGCGCGGATCGGCCTGCATCCGGGGGGCGGCTGCACGTGGTTCCTGGTGCGGGCCATGGGGGCGAGCCGCGCGCTGCGGACGATGCTGCTCGGCGATGTGCTCGACGCCGCGAGGGCGGTCGACTGGGGCCTGGCGGAGGGCCCCGAGGCCGACTGCGTCGCCGCGTCGCTCGACCTCGCCGGCCGCTTCGCCGAGGTCGACCCCGATCTCGCCCGCGCGATCAAGCGCAGCGTCGGTGTCGCGGTCGAGACCGACGACCTGCGCGCGGTCCTGGAGTACGAATCCTGGGCGCAGGCCGCGTCCGCGAGCTCTCCGCAGCTGCGGGAGTGGGTGGCGCGCTTCCGCAGCTGACCCCCGGTCAGCAAGCCCATGGCGACGCGCCGGCGGCGGCCCGGACGGCCGCGCGGATCGCCGCCGCCACGGCCCGCGCGCCGAGGTGGGCGACCAGGTCGACGGTGGCCTCGATCTGCTGGGTGCAGAGCACGAACAGCGCGTCGCCGTCGTAGGTCGTGTGGGCGGGGTCGACGGCCCTCGCGATGCCGGTGCAGGACAGGTCCGCGGCCCGGACGGCCTCGTGCTTGGCGAGGCGCGCGTCGGTCACCAGGCAGCCGATCACCGTGTGCTCCGCTTCCGGGGGGACGGCCGCGCCGGGCGGCGGACCGGAGTAGGGGAAGCGCGGGCGGTCGGCCGGGGCGCGCGAGCCCACCAGGATGCCGCCCTGCTCGTCGAGCACGTCGCCCAGCGCGTTCACGGCCAGCAGCGCTCCGACGGTGACGCCGCCGCCGCGCGCGACCGCCCATCCCTGCCCGCCCGGCTGCGAGTGCTCCAAGCCGGCGGTCTTGCCGACCGTGCAGCCGGCCCCCACCCCGAACCGTCCCATCGGCGGGTCCGCGTTGGTGGCGGCCTCGCAGGCCGCCCAGCCGGCGTCGCGGTCCGGGCGCGCGGCGCCGCCCTCGCGGAGGTCGAACACGATCGCGGCCCCGACGATGGGGATGCGCGCGACCGTCTTGTCGTAGCCGATGCCGTGTGCCTCGCACCACGCGCTCGCACCGTCGGCGGTCGCGAGCCCGAAGGCGCTCCCCCCGGACAGCACCACGGCGTGGCATTCCCGGACGTTGCCGGTCGCCGACAGGGCGGCCCCCTCCCGGGTTCCCGGTGCCCCGCCGCGCACCGCGATCGCGCCCAGCGACCCCGGCGGCGGGAGCACGACGGTGCAGCCGGTGTGGCCGGCCGGCGCCGTCCAGCACCCGACGCGCACGTCGTCAAGGCCGAGCGCCATCGCCTACCCGGTCCCGGCGGGCGCGCGGCCGGGACTCCCCCAGGCCGCGTGGCGGGGCGACCTCACGGGCCGAGGTAGCGGCGGGGAACCCGCTTGCCGATGCCGCAGACGACCTCGTAGTTGATCGTCCCGAGCCAGGCGGCCCAGTCGTCGGCGGTCACCGCCGCGTCGCCCTGCGCCCCGATCAGGACCACCTCGTCACCCGCCGCGACGGGCAGTTCGCCGGCGTCGACGAGAAATTGGTCCATGCACACGGTCCCCGCGATCGGCACCCGCCGGCCGCACAGGAGCACCTGGCCGCGGTCGGACAGGGCGCGGGTGACGCCGTCGGCGTAGCCGGCCGGCACGCTGCCGATGGTCGTTTCCCGCGGCGCGGTCCAGCGCAGGCCGTAGCTGACCGCTTCGCCCGCGGCGACGCGCTTCACGAACGACAGCTGCGAACGCCATGTCAGCGCCGGCCGGAGGCGGGTCGCGCCGGCCAGGCCGGGCGCCGGCTCCAGCCCGTAGACCGCGAGGCCAGGGCGGACCATGTCGTGGTGCTCGTCGTGGAGGTGCAGCGTGCCCGCCGAGTTGCACAGGTGCGCGAACTCCGGCCGCAGGCCGAGGGAGGCCGCCAGCGCCAGACCGCGGCGGAACTCGCGGGCCTGGTGGGCGATGAACGGGTGGTCGGGCTCGTCGGCGACGGCGAAGTGGCTCCACAGGCCCTCCAGGTGCAGGCCCTCGGCGGCCCCGACGCGGCGGAGCGCATCCTCCCACTGCGCCGGCGGGACCCCCACCCGCCGCATCCCGGTGTCGAGCTTGAGGTGCACCCCGACCCGCGCGCCGCCGCGGTCGCGGGCCTCCCGGTCGAGCGCCGCGGTGAACTCCGGGCTGTAGACGGTCGGGGTGAGCCGGGCGTCGAGCAGGGCGCCGACCGCTCCCGGGGGGGGCTCGGTGAGGACGAGCACGGGGGCGTCGACCCCGGCGGCGCGCAGAGTCTGGCCCTCCTCGACGAGCGCGACGGCGAGCCAGTCGGCCCCGCCGGCGAGGGCCGCGCGCGCGGCGGGGACCATGCCGTGCCCGTAACCGTCGGCCTTGACGACCGCCATGAGCCGGGGTGCGGCGGCCTGGGCCTTCAAAGCGGCGACGTTCGCGGCGATGGCGCCGAGGTCCACCTCGACCCAGGTGGGCCGCCAGGCCCCGGGGTCTGTCGACTGAGTGACGGAGCGCGCGACCGAGTCGACAGACCCCGGGGTGGACGTCGGCATCGTCATCCCGCGACTCCGATCGTGCGGAGGGCGGCGGGGACCGCGGCGGCGACGTCGAGCGCCGTCACCGACCGGACGGCGCCGCGCCGCCCGGCCTCCTCGCCGGCCAGCCCGTGCAGGTACACCGCCGCCGCCACCCGCTCGGCGGAGGCATCCTGCGCCACCAGCGCCGTCACCAGCCCCGTGAGAACGTCCCCGGTGCCGCCCGTCGCGAGCGCGGCGCTGCCGGTGGGGTTCACCCACGTCCGCCCGTCGGGGGCCGCGACCAGCGAGCTCGGGCCCTTCGCGACGACGACGGCGCCCCACTTCGCGGCCACCTCCGGCACGAGGGTCGCGCGCTGCCCCCAGACGCCGTGCCCGGAGCTGCCGACGAGCCGGCCGAACTCCTGCGCGTGCGGGGTGAGCACGAGCAGCGGACAGCGGTGGTCGGCGAGCGCGTCGCCCTCGCCGCGGAAGGCGTTCAGCCCGTCGGCGTCGAGCACGAGCGGCACGTCGACCTCGCGCACCAGCCGGCGGACGAGCCCGACGGTGCCCTCGGCCCGCCCCAGGCCGGGCCCGATCGCCAGGGCGTCGGCGCCCTCGATCAGTCCCGCGACGAGGTCGAAGGCAGCCTCGGCGTCGGGGTCGACGCGCGCCGTGAGCGCCTCGGGCACGGCGGCGGTCGCGAGGCCGGGGTCGCCGGTGGCGAGCGTGACCAGGCCCGCCCCGCCGGCGAGGGCGCCGCGGGCGCACAGGATGGCCGCGCCGGCCATGCCGGGCGAGCCGGCGAGCACGACGACGACCCCGCGGGTCCGCTTGTGCGCGTCGGCGGTGGGCGGCGGCAGGAGGCGCCCGACGTCTGCGGCCTCGAGCACCGACGCCACCGGCTCGGTCCCGTCGGCGATGCCGAGGTCGCCGAGGACGACCCGACCGACGTGCCCCCGCGCCGGCCACAGCCACAGCCCGCGCTTGTGCGCGCCGAGGGTCACCGTGAGGTCGGCCCTGACCGCCTCGCCCGGCACCCTGCCCGTGTCGGCGTCGACACCGCTCGGCAGGTCGCAGGCCACGACCGGGGCCTGGCTGTCGCGCAGCGCACGGACCGCCTCGGCGTAGGGCGGGCGCGGCGCGCCGCTCGCCCCGGTGCCGAGCAGGCAGTCGACCGCGACGTCCGCCCCGTCGAGGGCCGCGTCGACGGATCCGGTGAGACGGCCGCCGGTGGCGCGGTAGCGGGCCAGCTCGCGCGCGCCGTCGTCGCGGAGCCGGTCCTCGCCGGCGACCAGGCACACGACCGGCGCCGCGCCGCGGGCGAGCAGCCTGCGTCCGGCCGCGAGACCGTCGCCGCCGTTGTTGCCCTTGCCGCAGAGGATGGCGACGCGCAGGCCGTACGACCTCCCCGCCAGCGCGGCCACGCCGCGGGCGAGGTGGCCGGCCGCCCGCTCCATCAGCGCGGCCGAGGTCGTGCCGCGCTCGAAGGCCCTGGCGTCCATGTCGCGCACCTGGGCGGGCGTGAACACCGGGATCACGGCGAGCGGGCCGGGTCGGGCGACTCGGCGACGGCGCTGGCCATGGCGATGGTGGTGCTCGTCGACAGCGACAGGTGCAGGGTGGTCGCGCCCAGCCCCCTGGCCCGCTCCGCCGCCCCTCCGTGCAGCGTCACCGACGGCTTGCCCAGCTCGTCGTTGCCGACCTCGATGTCGCGGAACGAAAAGCCGCGGATGCCGGTGCCGAGCGCCTTCGCGACCGCCTCCTTGCCGGCGAACCGGGCGGCGAGACCGCCGAACTTCACGTCGCCGCAGCGCGACATGCAGGCCGCCCGCTCGCGCTCGGTGAACAGTCGCGGCAGGAGGCTCGGCGTGCGCGCGACCGCGGCGCGCAGCCGGTCGATCTCGATGGCGTCGGTGCCGATGCCCACGACCGCCACTACTCGACGGTGACCGTCTTCGCGAGGTTGCGGGGCATGTCGACGTCGCGGCCGAGCTCGGCGGCGATGTGGTAACCCAGGAGCTGCAGGGGCACGACCGTCAGGACCGGGTAGAGCAGCTCGTGGACCTCGGGCACGTACACGACGTGGTCGGCGTGCTCCTTGATCTCGGTGTCGCCCTCGGTGGCGATCGCGAGGACCACGGCGCCGCGGGCCTTGACCTCCTGGATGTTGGACAGGATCTTGCCGCGGACGTGGCCGCGGGTCGCCAGCGCGACCACCGGGCCGCCGTCGGTGATCAGCGCGATCGGGCCGTGCTTCATCTCCCCCGCGGCGAAGCCCTCGGCGTGGACGTAGCTGATCTCCTTGAGCTTGAGGGCCCCCTCCAGCGCGATCGGCAGGCCCACGTGGCGGCCGATGAACATGACGTACCCGGCGCGGCAGAACCGCCGGGCGAGCCCGGCGATCTCCTGTTCGGAGTCGAGGACCTGGGCCAGGAGGTCCGGCAGCGCCTCCATGCGGGCCAGATGGTCGCGGCACTCGTCGGGGAACAGCGCCCGGCGGGCCTGGGCCAGGTAGAGCGCCAGCACGTCGAGCGCGATGATCTGCGTCACGAACGTCTTGGTCGCCGCGACGCCGATCTCGGGACCGGCCCGGGTGTAGAGGACGGCGTCGGCGTCGCGCGCCAGCGAGGACCCGACGACGTTGCTGATCGCGACGACCTTGGCGCCCTGCGCCCGGGCGTGGGTCGCGGCCGCGAGCGTGTCGGCCGTCTCCCCCGACTGGCTGATGGCGACGACCAGCGTGTGGGGCGTCAGGATCGGGTCGCGGTAGCGGAACTCGCTCGCGATCTCCACCTCGACCCCGATGCCGGCCCAGTGCTCGATCGCGTACTTCGCGACCATGCCGGCGTGGAAGGAGGTGCCGCACGCGACGATGTAGACCTTGTCCACGAAGCGGAAGTCGTCCGCGTCGGCGCGCAGCTCGTCGAGGGTCACACGGCCGTCGGCGTCGACCCGGCCGAGCAGCGTCTCGCGGACCGCGAGCGGCTGCTCGTGGATCTCCTTGAGCATGAAGTGCGCGTAGCCCTGCTTCTCCGCGGCGGCGATGTCCCAGTCGACCGTGAAGCGGTGCACCTGTGCCGGCCGGCCGCCGAGGTCGGTGACCGCGATACCGTCGCGGGTGAGGACGGCGACCTGGTCGTCGAGCAGCGCCTCGATGTCGCGGGTGTGCGCGATGAGACCGGCGACGTCGGAGGACAGCAGCGCCCCGCCGGAGACCCGCCCGAGCACGAGCGGCGCCTCGCGGCGGCACGCGACGATCGTCCCCGGCTCGCGCCGGTCGACGACCGCGATCGCGAACGCGCCGTCGAGCCTTCGCACCGCGGCCCGGACGGCCTCGGCGAGGTCGGTCGCGCCGTCGCGGCGGCACTGCGCGACCAGGTGCGCGACGACCTCGGTGTCGGTGTCGGAGGCGAAGACCGCCCCGTCCGCGGCGAGCTTGGCGCGCAGCTCGGCGAAGTTCTCGATGATCCCGTTGTGGATGACCGCCACGTCGCCCGCGGGGTCGACGTGGGGATGGGCGTTGCGGTCGTTGGGCTCCCCGTGGGTCGCCCAGCGGGTGTGGCCGACGCCGGCCGTGCCCTCGACCGTGTCGCCGTCCAGTGCCTGGAGGAGCCGGCCGAGCTTCCCGGCCCGTTTCACCACCGACAGGGCGCCGGCGCCGACCAGCGCCACGCCCGCGGAGTCGTACCCGCGGTACTCGAGCGTGCGCAGCCCCTCGAGCAGGATCGGCAGGACAGGTGCGGGACCGGTGTAGCCGATGATGCCGCACATGGCTCTCGTCCTAGCGTTTGGGCTCGGCGTGCCGACCCGCGTCATCGTAGCCCCAGGGTGCGGCTGCGCCCCGTCCGGGAGGACGGTGGGTCAGCTTGCCGTCTCGGTGGGCAGGCCCTCGGTCCCCGACAGCGGCTCGAGGCTCGGGTCCAGCGGCGAGTCGGGGGCCGAGTCGGGCCCCGGTCCCTGCTCGGTGCTGCCCTCCACCGGCTCCGAGGGGGCCTGTGTCCCGGCGTTGGGCTCGCCGCCGCCGAGCTCGGTGTCCAGCGGCGGGAACAGGATGTTCTCCTCGGTGGGGTCGAGGACGCCCTGCTGGTCCGTGCCGGTGTGCGCGGGGATGGTCTTCTCCGGGGCGATGCCGGCGCTGCCGTGGTGGGCGCGGGCGAAGACCTCGGCGACCTCGGGGTCGAACTCGCGGCACAGCTGCCGGAACCCCCAGGCGGTGTAGGCGAAGTTCGCCTCGTCCGGGAGTGCGTCGCCGGTCCACGGCGCCACGATCATGCGGTCGAAGTCGCCGTCGATCTGCTCCTGCGCCCAGGTCTTGAGCTCGGAGACCTGCTCGGGCGCCGCCCCCTCGCCGTGGTAGACGTTGATGTAGCCGTGCTCGAGGTTGTGCACGAGCAGCCGCTCGTCGATGAGGGTGTCGTACACGCCGGTCTTGGCGACCTGGCCGAGGTGCCGGCCCGACGACGCGGGCCGATCGGGGTAGATCGCCACCGGCGGCTCCGCGGCCAGCTCCTCAGGAGTGCCGGAGAGGTGCCCTCCGCCGAGGTCGGGCTGCTGCTCGTCGGGCGTGCACCCGAGCGCCTCGAGGTTGTCGGCGACCGCCTGCACCTGCGCCTGCTGGGCCGCGCGGGCGGAGAGCTGCCGTTGCACGACGACCCCGATCCCCGCCAGGACGACCGCGCCCAGGAACGCGAACACGAACAGGCGGTTGCGCCTGGCCCGCGCGGCGGCGGCGCGCTCGGCGGCGAGCTTCGCCTCGCGGCGCTGCTTCTGGCGGTCACGCTTCGTGACGTTCTCGCGCTGCGACTCCGACACCGGGGCGGCTCCTTGCGTAGGGCGGGGCGGGCGGGCCTCATCCCGAAGTCTAACGACGGCCCGATTTCGGACGTCGAGCGTCGAGCTCGACGGCGTCGGATCCCCAGGGTTCGAAGGCTAGGCGCCGATAGTGGCGCCTACCCTTCAATGGATGTGGTCCCGCGAGCCGGCCCTCGGGCTACCTCTCGCTGATCGCCCCCAACCCCGCGCCCGGCCAGGGTCCAGCCAGGGTTCGAAGGCTAGGCGCCGATAGTTGCGCCTAACCTTCGAACGGTGGGCGATCCCCGCCCGGGTTGCCCTGGACGGCAGGCGGCCGGGGCGTCACCGGGCGGGCGCCATGCGGGTGACCACCACGACGGCGGCGTCTTCGCCGGGCTCGGGGTCGCGGCGGACCGCGTCGTAGCCGAGGTCGAGCAGGACCGCGAGCAGCGCTCCGGCCCCGACACCGGCTGCGATCAGCGCCGGCGGGCTGCCGTCGACGGGGCGCAACCCGATGCCGTCGCCGGCGGTGACCACCCGCGCGAGCGGCCCTGCCGCCGCGGTGGCGGCGGCGACCGCCGTGCAACGGTCGTCACCGGACACGCCTCCCGCGCGCCGGTCGGTCGGGATCCGACCCGCCAGGGCGCCTCCGAGCCAGCCGCGCCCGTGGGGGAACAGATCCTCCTCCGGCGGGCGCACGAGGAGCCGCGCGCCGCCGCCGGCGCCGGCGTCGGCGGCGGCATCCTCGGCGCCGGCGTCCTCGGCGTCGGCGCCGGCGGCGGAGTCGGAATCTGACTCGGAGTCAGCGCCGACGACGGGCTCGGCGTCGAGGCCGCGCACCACGACGACCGGGATGCCGTCGGCCTTGCGCCGCACGAGCTCGGCGGCGGCGGCCACCGCGTCGGCGACCGCCGACTCGGTGACCTCCAGCGTCATGCCCTCGCGGTCCACCCCGCCGCGCTCGTCGCGGATCGGCCCCATGCCCGCCACGCCGATGGCCACGTCGGTCTGCCCCACGCGCCACGGCCGTCCGAAGGTGTCGGCCACCACCACGGCGACCGTGACACCGGCCAGCCGCCGCAGCCCCGCCCGGATCCCGCGGGCGCTGGCGTCGGGATCCTCCGGCAGCAGCGCGAGCCTGCCGCCCGGCACGTTCGAGGCGTCGATGCCCGCGTTGGCGCAAACCAGCCCGTGCCTGGTCTCAACGACCAGCACGCGGGCCGTGTCCACGACCACCCGCACGGCCTCGCGCCGGGCGAGCTGCCGGCGGGCCGTCCCCGGCGACTCCCCCGCCGGCGGGTCGACGAGCGCGCCCTCGGCCTTGCTGACGATCTTCTGCGCGACCACGACGACGTCGCCGTCGCGGAGGTCGGCCGCCGCGGCGATCAGGGCGGGCAGGTCGTCCCCCGGCCGCACCTCGGGCAGGCCGCCGACTCCGAAGATCTCGATCACGTCGCCGGCGCGGTGGCCAGGCCGAGCGCCGCGCCCGCGACAGAGGCCGCGACGTCGGGAGTGGTCATGACCGTGTCGGTCACGGCGACGGCGAGGCCGAGCTGGCGGAGCGGGGCCGCCGCGTCCTCGTCGGCCCGATCGACGACCCAGCCGTCGAGGAAGTCGGCGTAGCTCCGGGCGACCGCCAGGGCGGAGACGTCCGTCCCGGTGGCCGGGAGCAGCCGGTCGGCCATGCCCCGCACCACGGCGCCGGCGACGATCGGCGACACGCCGACGACGCACGCGCGCCGCAGCGCCGGGCGGATGCCGGGGACCGCGAGGATCGTCCCGATGGAGACCACGGGGTTCGAGGGGCACAGCACGACGACGTCGGCCGCGGCGATCGCTTCGAGGACCCCCGGCGCCGGCCGCGCCCCGGCGGCGCCCTCCAGCCACACGTCGGCGACAGGCGGCACGGCCCGTTCGCCCACCCACCATTCCTGGAAGTGCAGCGTCCGGCCGTCGGTCGTCCGGATGCGGGTCGCCACGGGGTCGTCGGTCATGGGCACCAGCCTGAACTCCAGGCCCCAGGCCGCGGCGATGACGTCGGTGGCCTCGGACAGGGTCCCACCGCCGGCGAGGATCTCCGTGCGGACGAGGTGGGTCGCGAGGTCACGGTCCCCGAGCGTGAACCACGCCGGCCGTCCGTAACGGTCCCGCAGCTCCGTCGCGACGGCGGTGGTCTCGCCGTCCCGACCCCATCCCTGCGCGGGGTGCACGCCGCCACCGAGGGTGTAGGTGATCGTGTCGAGGTCGGGGCTGACGTGCAGGCCGTGGAGCCGGATGTCGTCGCCGGTGTTGGCGACGACCGTGAGCTCGGCGGGGTCCACGACACGGACGAGTCCGCGGAGAAACCGGGCGGCCCCGACGCCTCCGGCCAGGGCGACGATCGACATGCGGCAAGACTACGGGCATGCCGAGGACTATCGTGCGCGACATGGGCGCGCACGGCGGCAAGGGCGATCCCCCGGCGCTCGTCGAATTCTGCCGGCGGATGCACCCGCAGCTGGTCGGCACGCTCACGCTGTACTGCGGCAGCCGGATGGTCGCCGAGGAACTCGCTCAGGAGGCCTTGATCCGCGTATGGGACCGGTGGGAAACCGTGAGCGCGCTCAACTCGCCGGCGGGGTGGGCGCACCACGTCGCGCTGAACCTCGCCAGGTCGTGGTCCCGCAGGCGGGCGGCGGAGCGACGCGCGAACGCGCGGGCCGGCATGCCGGACGCCGTCGCCCGCGAGACCCTCGACGCCGAGGACGTCCTCGTGCTGCGCCAGGCGGTGGCGTCCCTGCCGCCCCGTCAGCGCGCCGTGGTGGCCTGGCGCTTCTACGCCGACCTGTCCGTGGAGGAGACCGCCGGCGTGCTCGGCTGCGCGCCGGGCACGGTCAAGTCGCTCACGCACAAGGCAGTGGCCGCCTTGCGCCGTGACGTGCGTTTCTCAGACGTGGAGGTGACGCCCCGTGGCGCCTGAGCTCAGGGAGCTGATGCGCGCGGCGGCCGGGCCGCCCGCCGTGGCGGACGTGGAGGCCATTCGTGCGGGAGCGCGCCGCCGGCGGACCCGGCGGCGGACGGCCGGCGCGGTCGCGGTGGCCGTGATCGCCGTGCCGCTCGCGCTTGCCGTCCTGGGGCCGCTGACGTCCACCACGGTCGGGCTGACCGACCGGCCGCCGCCGGCGGCGCCGGCGGTCGTGCCGGCACTGGAGCGGGTGGACACCGCCGACGCGGGCGCCCCGACGCTGCTGCCGGCGGGCTTCACCCGCTGCAAGGGCCCTGCCATCGCCGGCGCGCTGACGGTGACCGAGTTCTGCGACGGTGACGTCGTGCTGCGGCTGCGCCACGGCCCGCACCCAGCGCTCGAGGAGCGCGGCGAGGAGATCCCCGTCGGGACGCGCCCCGGTACCACCCTGGTCGCCGACGACGGTTGGCGCGAGGTGACCGTGTCGGACTCGGACTCCCCCGGCGACACGCACTACCGGCTGGAGGCACCGGCCGCCTACAGCCCGGAGGTGCTCGCCGAGATCCTCGAGTCGATCCC
>Ga0136630_1000315_pt1 | contig 18153 bp, 17 predicted proteins | sample AntDrymUQ5682106_2_FD_105496 | JGI IMG/M metagenome (GOLD analysis project Ga0136630, IMG submission 105496) | Polar desert sand microbial communities from Dry Valleys, Antarctica - metaG UQ568 (21.06) | ecosystem: Environmental > Terrestrial > Soil > Desert | place: Antarctica: Dry Valley...
CCTGGTCACCGTGAAGGTCGCCGACCGGTTCCTCGACAAGCTCGCCGGCGTCGACGACCCCGAGACGAAGCGAAAGATCATCGGGACCGAGTTCGTCCGCACGTTCGAGGACGCGGCGGCCGACGCTGCCGGCGACGACGGCCACGCGACTTTCCTGGTCCAGGGGACGCTCTACCCTGACGTCATCGAGTCCGGCCACGGCACGGCGGCGGTCATCAAGAGCCACCACAACGTCGGCGGGCTCCCGCAGGACATGACGTTCGCGCTCGTCGAGCCGCTGCGCTGGCTGTTCAAAGACGAGGTCCGCCGCGTGGGCGAGGAGCTCGGCCTGCCGGAGGACATCGTCTGGCGCCAGCCCTTCCCCGGCCCTGGGCTGGCGGTGCGCATCATCGGCGAGGTCACCCGCGAGCGGCTGGACCTGCTGCGCGCCGCCGACCGCATCGTGGGTGAGGAGCTGCGCCGGGCCGGACTGGAGCGCGAGATCTGGCAGGCGTTCGCCGTCCTGCCGGCGATCCGCAGCGTGGGCGTGCAGGGCGACGAACGCACCTACGGGCACCCCGTCATCCTGCGCGCCGTCACGAGCGAGGACGCCATGACCGCCGACTTCGCGCGCATCGACTGGGACGTCCTCGAAGGCATCGCGGGACGCGTGATCAACGAGGTGCCGGGGATCAACCGCATGGCGTACGACATCACGTCGAAGCCGCCGGGCACCATCGAGTGGGAGTGACCACGAGTACGGGACAGCCTGGGTCGGGATGAGGATGCTCGCGCGCCGCGCCGGCGCACTGCTCGCCGCTGCTGCCGCCGCCGGTCTGTTCGTCGCGGTGTAGGCGTCCCCCGGGGGCGCCGGGGAGGACCGCAGCTACCGCATCGGCGACGTCGCGATCCAGGCGGAGTTGGGCGACGACGGCGCGCTGCACGTCCACGAGGAGCGCACGTTCGTCTACGACGGCACCTTCCGGGGCGCGTTCTACACGCTGCCGCTCCGCGACGGGCAGGCGGTCACCGGTTTCACACTGCGGGACTCGACCGGCGTCAGCTACGAGGGCGTGACCGGCGATGACGAGCGGCCGGGCACCTACGTCCTTGAGCAGTCCGGCGACGAGTTCTCGGTGACGTGGTTCTACGGGGAGTCTGCGACCGACGAGTCGCGGACGTACGAGCTGGACTACACGGTGACCGGCGCGGGCACCAGGCACGCCGACGCGTCGCAGCTGTACTGGCAGTGGATCGGGACCGGCTGGGACGTCGCGACCGACCGGGTGGTCGCCGACCTCACGCTGCCGTCCACCGCGGCCGCGCTCACGGCCGGCGAGGATCTGCTCGTCTGGGGCCACGGGCCCCTGACCGGCACCGTCGAGGTCGTCGACGCGGGCGTGGTCAGGACCGAGGTCACCGGCCTCGCCCCGAACACGTTCGTCGAGCTGCGGGTGCTGATGCCGACCGCGGTGCTCGGCGCAGCCGCCTCCGACGGGCAGGAGGTCCGCGCGGAGATCCTGGAGGAGGAGGGCTGCCTGGCGGTCGCGGCGGACGCCGATAGGGCCGAGGCGCGCGGCGAGGAACCGGCAGAGGACTGCGACCCGCGGGCCGGGCTGGCCCGGGTTGGCAACGGCGTCCTGGCGGCCGGTCTCGTCGGCGCTGGCGCGGCGTGGACGCTGCTGTTCCGCCGCTACGGCAGGGAGCACGTCCTGCCGCGGGGCCTGGCGGACTACGAGCGGGAGCTGCCGTCCGACGACCCGCCGGCTCTGGTCGCCTTCCTGCTCGGCTGGGGCAGCCTCGGCGACGACGCCCTGGTCGCGACGATCATGGAACTCGCGCGGCGCGGGAGGATCGGCCTCAGCCGCGAGCAGGTGACGCGCGACGGCTTCTTCCGGGACCGCACGACCGACGTCCTGGTGATGCGCCGGCTGGCGACCGCCGAGGAGGACTGGGAGCGGTCCGTCCAGACGCTGCTGTTCGCGAAGGCCGGCGACGGCCGGCAGGTGACCGACGCCGAGCTCAAGGAGTGGGTGAAGGACCACCGCGCCGAGGCGTACCGCTGGTGGCAGTCGTGGGTCAGCGAGCTCGAAGCGGCCGGGCGCTCCCGGTCCTGGATCGAGCCGAAGGGGTGGATGGTGGCGTCCGTCGCGCTCGGCGTGGCCCTGATCGCCGCCGCGGTCGCCGCCGCGGTCGCGTTGCGCGCCGCGCTGCCCCTGGCCCTGCTCGCCGGCGCCGCGGGCCTGGCCATGCTCGCCGCGACCCCGTTGCTGCGACGGCGGACGCCGGCGGGCCGGGTGCTGCACCACCGCTGGAGCCGGTTCGGCAAGTTCCTCACCGACTTCAGCATGATGCCGGACCGCACGCCGGAGATGCTGCCGCTCTGGGGGCGCTACCTGGTCTACGCGGTGCCGCTGGGCGTCGCGGACACGGTCATGGGCAACCTCGACGCGAACCTGTCCGAGGCGGAGCTGCAGCGCGCCGGCGGCGGCTGGTACTCCTACGGGGTCCACGGGGGCCGGCACAGCTTCGCGTCGGGGATGTCGTCGCTCTCGGCGGCCATTCCGGCCAGCGTGATCGCGTCGTCGCCGTCGTCGAGCAGCGGCGGGGGCGGGGGTTTCTCGGGCGGCGGGGGCGGCGGCGGCGGCGGCGGTTCCGGCGGCGGCGCCTTCTGACCCGCGGTCGGTTCCGACCCCTCTCGGGTCCCACCGGATTCCCACAGCCACGCTCAGCTACGGCGGGTCGGCTGCACGGAGCTCCTCGAACGTGATGGTTGGTTCGATGATGTCGAACGACGTGCGCAGGTCGTCGGCGTGGGCGGTGGCGGGTTCGCTGGCCAGCGGTGGCGGCGGGTCGGGCACGCCGGCCTCGGCGAACACCGCGATACCCCGGCCCGGGCCCGGATCGAGGCGCAGCCAGTAACGCAGACCGGCTCGACCTTCGGCGTGGACCGCGTCGGCCCACGCCCAGGGCACGTCGTACGGCACGCTCACGCCGAGCTCTTTGGAAAGCCGCGAGGATCGGTGAGTGGTGTCGGCGACGACGTTCCACGTGGCCGGGAGCCGTCCGTGCCACACGAGGCTCCGGCGGTGGGTGGCTGGAGGGCATTCAGGCGGCGACGCGCGCGGACCAGCGGTGGGCGGCGGCTCGCAACCGCTGGTCGAGGCCGTGACGGTCCAACCAGGCCTGAGGAGCAAGACCGTCCAGGCCACGATGCCCGCCGGTCATCCAAGCGATGCGGGTGAGTTCGGACGGTCCACGGTCGGGGAGCAGCCGCCACAGGGCGATGACGTCGTCGCGGGGGATCAGGCGCCCAGGAGCGGTGCGGAACTGCCACGCCGGCCATGCCCATCTGCCGTCGGCCGTCTTGAAGCCGACGAGTCGTCCGTTGCGCTGCCGGTCGCGGACCGCCTCGTCGGTGATCGCGTCGCTGGTCGTCCCGGGCAGCAACCGGGTCAGCTGGCCCGTGGTGTAGACGGGACCGACCCGCGCGGCGAACCGGTTCGGGCGGGGCAGGAGCGTGCGGACGACGGCGGCGATCCCGTCGATCCCCCCCACCTCGTCGAGATCGCTTCCCGCCTTCGCGAGGGTGTCGGCGTACTGCTCGACGATCTCCGTCAACGCGGCGACGAGCCGCTCCGTCCTTCACCATGCGCCCCAAAGATGCTTTCCTCGACACTTGCCCCCGAGCATACGAAGCCCAAGCCGGCAAAGCGTCCGACAGCCTCCCGAGCCGCGTCACGCCTACCGGCCGGGCCGCCACTGGTTCGCCCGCTCCCCGGCGGCGGCCAGCCGCGCGGTCTCCTCGACGCGCTTCGCGCGGGTCTCCGGCCGCTTCGCCTGGACGATCCACTCGAGGATCCCCCGGCGAGCCGACCGCGGGAAGCCGTCCCAGTGGTCCCGCGCGCCGGCGTGCCGGTCGAACGCCTCGGCGAGGTCGTCCGGGACCGTCAGGTTCTCCACCTCGTCGAGCAGGTGCCACGAGCCGTCGCTCCTCGCCGCCTCGACCACCTCGCGGCCAGCGGGTGCCAGGCGGCCTTCGCGGTCGAGCCGCTCGATCCGCTGCTGATTGGGACGGGACCAGCCGCTGCCCGCCCGCCGTGGGGCGAACCAGAGCATCGAGCGGTCCTCGTCGAGCTTGCGGGCCTTGCTGTCCACCCATCCGAAGCGGAGCGCCTCGGTGACGGCTTCGTCGTACGCCATCGCCGGCTGGCCGGTGTGCTTCTTCCAGTAGATGAGCCACACCCCGGTCCCCCGCCGATGGTTGCGCTGCAGCCACTCGGCCCAGGCCGCCGGGTCTTTAGGATGCGTCCGATCGTGGTCAAGCGGCTCACGGCTCATCGGCGCATGCTTCCACGTGCGGTCCCGGCGGGACACTGCCCAGCATGAATGAAGGCGGGTGGCCGGCATGGGCGACCGAAGCCGTGGAGATCGCTGAACCGGACCCCCGGTGGGACCGGCGGGCGCGCGAGCTCCGCGGGGCGGTCCAGCAGACGCTTCAGCCGTGGTTGACCGCCGCCGTCGAGCACGTCGGGAGCACCGCCGTCGCCGGCCTGCCGGCGAAGCCGATCATCGACCTGATGGCGCCCGTCGCAGCACTCGAGGACCTCGAGCTCGTCGCGGCCATGGTGGCGACCCCGGGATGGCACCACGTCCCGCCCGTGCTCGACCTGCGGCCTTGGCGCCGGTTCTTCGTCCTCGTGGAGGACGGCCGCCGCGCCGCGCACCTCCACCTCCTGCGCGCCGGGGACCCGAGGCTGGCGGACATGGCGGTCTTCCGCGACCGGCTCCGCTGCAGCCCCCGCGCCGCTGCGGAGTACGCCGCGATGAAGCGCAGGCTGGCGGACGAACACCGCGCCGACAGGGAGGCCTACACCGAGGCCAAGACAGGATTCGTCGTCCGCGTCGTGCACGGTGAGGGGCCGCTCGGGCTGTGAGCGACCCCGGCCTGTGTCGACTGGGTCGGCTAAAGCCGACCCCAGTCGACACGGGCCGAGGGGCCTGACGGCCAACGACCTCGCGGACGCCGCGACCGCGGAAGACGGTGCGCTACGGTACCGGCATGTGCCGGAGCATCCAGATCCTGCGGGGGGCCGACCCGCCCGCCACCGACGCCGAGATCCGCGAGGCCGCGCTCCAGTACGTCCGCAAGATCAGCGGCTACCGGAGCCCGTCGAAGACCAATGCGGCGGTGTTCGAGGCCGCCGTCGACGAGGTGGCCGCGGCCACCCGGCGGCTGCTCGACGGGCTCGTCGCGGCTCCCGGATCGAAGCGTCCCGTGCCGGTTCAGCGCCTCCGGGCGACCTCGTAGGCCGGTGCGCCGGCCCTAGTCCTGCTCACCCCGCCACGTCTGCACACCCGCCCGCAGGAGGGCGGTCTTGTAGCCGACGATCAGCGCGCCGTTGGCGAGGTAGAGCCACAGGCCGAGCAGGATGACCGCAGCGAAGGCGCTCGAGCCGTACCGCTCCTCGAAGTCGGCCCCCAGACGCAGGTAGACGACATAGCCGATCGAGACCACGGTGATCGCGCCCGCGGCCCAGCCAGCGCCGCGGAACGCCGCGCCGACGCCGACGTCGGCGGGGGAGAACAGCGTACAGGAGGGCCAGGATCGCCGTGAGGGCCGCGACGGCGATCAGCCCGGCCAACGCAAGCCCGAGCACACGGACGACCACCTGCTCGCCCAGCAACTGCGGTAGGAACAGGACGACGAGCAGCGCGCCGAGGATGAGCAGCGGCAGCAGGGCGATGAGGACCACGACGAGCACGCGCCCCCGCAAGCCGTCCATGCGGCGCCGCCCGGTCGGCGTGAGGCGGTCGAAGGCCCGCGCCAGGCCCGCCCCGTACGCCGTCGCCGGCCACAGGGCCGCGAGGACCGACGTCCATCCCAGCGTGGCCGCGACCTCGACGAGCTGGAGCAGCATGCCGTCGGCCCCCATCTCGGCCGGCGCCAGCGCCGCCAACTGCTCCCCGAGCTGGCTGATGCGCTCGTCGCCGGCCATGAGCCCCGCGGCCCAGAAGCCGATCAACGCGGTGGGCGGCAGGGAAACGAGGGCGAAGAAGGCGAGGCTGGCGGCCGTCGACAGCGATTCGTCGCTTCTGGCCCACGACACCAGGTGCGCCGTGGGGCCAGGCAGGTAGCGCTCCAGCAGGTCGATCAGACGCCACTGGCGGGCGTCCCGGGGAATGTCCATCCTCCCGTTCTCTCCTCGCCGTCGCCGCGGGACACACCGGCGGGCTACGCGCGGCACTTGCGGCGAACGGGTACGGGTCGTCGAGGGTTGAGCCGGTCGGCGGGTGGCGACATCTTGGGTCCATGCCGCGTCTTCGTCGTGCCGACTGCTCCGGGCCGGGATACACGCGCCGGAAGCAGGGGCGGGGGTTCGCCTACCTCGACAGCCGCAGCGGCGAGCGCGTCCGCGACCCCGAGACGCTGGACCGGATCCGATCGCTGGTCATCCCGCCGGCCTGGACGGACGTGTGGATCTGCCCGCAGTCCAACGGCCACCTGCAGGCCGTCGGGGTCGACGACCGCGGCCGCCGGCAGTACCTGTACCACGAGCAGTGGCGCACCCGTCGCGACGCCGAGAAGTTCGACCGCATGCTCGCCTTCGCGCGGACGTTGCCGGACCTTCGCGCCGTGTGCGCCGCAGCGCTGGACGGCGACGGGCTGGAGCGGGACCGGGTGCTCGCCTGCGCCACACGGCTGATCGACCTCGGCTTCTTCCGCATCGGCGGTGAGGCCTACGCGGAGGAGAACGGCTCCTACGGCATCACCACGATGCTGAAGCGGCACGTGACGATCGAGGGGGGGGTGATCACCTTCGACTACGTCGCCAAGAGCGGGAAAGAGCGGCTCCACTCCATCGTCGACACCGACGCCCGCGCGGTCGTCGCCGCCCTCAAGCGCCGCCGAGGAGGCGGCGAGGAGCTGCTCGCCCACAAGGTCGGCCGCCGGTGGGTCGACGTCACCGCGCGCGACGTCAACGACTTCATCAAGGCGGTCAGTGGCGAGCACTTCTCGGCCAAGGACTTCCGCACCTGGAACGCCACCGTCCTGGCCTCCGTGGCCCTCGCCGTCTCGGGCACCGTCGCCCGCTCCGAGTCCGGTCGCAAGCGGGCGATCAGTCGCGCGGTGTCGGAGGTCGCGCACTACCTCGGCAACACGCCGGCCGTGTCGCGCAAGTCCTACATCGACCCGCGGGTGTTCGACCGGTACCGCTCCGGGTGGACGATCTCCGGTGCGCTGGACGCGCTGGGGGAGGGCAAGGGCTTCGGCGAGCCGTCCACGCAGGGCCCGATCGAACAGGCCGTGCTCGACCTGCTCCGCATGAACCGCGAGTCGGACGCCCTCGAACGCGTGCCGGCGGCCTGACGCCGCCCCTCGGAAGCCGGGGCCGCCGTCGGGCGGGTGCCCACCGCCGCCGTCAACCCGCCCCGCAGGCGGCGCCGTCGAGCTCGTCCAGACGCGCTCGCGTCGACTCCGCGACGACGCTGGGGTCGCCGACCACCAGCAGGTTGACCTCGGCGGGGCCGCAGCTGCCGACGAGTGCCGCCGTGGCCGGCGGCACCCCGGCGTCGATGACGAGCACGATCGGCGCGGCGCTGTCCGCCGACAGGCCGGCGGCGGCCAGCCCGAACGCCCAGCCGCTGTCATGGCCCCCGTTGACGACGACGAACGAACGCGGCCCGGTCGTCGGTGTCTGCCACAGGTCGGTGGCGATCGCGGCGGCCGTCGCGGTCCGTTCGGGCCCGCTGACCCGCACCGACCCCGGCAGCGACGCCTCGACGGTCGTCGACAGGGCCACGGTGCCGCCGAGTAGCAGGGTCCGGTCGGGGTCGGCCTGGCGGAGCCATTCGGCGACGGCCGGGTGCAGAGCACCGGACGGCGTGAGCACGATCGGCATGCCCGCCCTGGCGCCGAAGCCGCCGCCGGTCACCGAGTCCGCCCAGCCGGAGCTCGGGTTGCCCGGTGCGCCGTAGGCCCGGGCGACGGCGACCTCCCGCCCCGCCGGGTGGCGGGCGCGGACGGCGTCGGCCACCCGCAGGGCCGTCTCGACCCGGGAGGGACCGGCCAGGCGTATGACCGTGTAGCCGGCGGACCGCAGCTGATCCTCGACCGCCGGCGCGATGGCGGCCGGACCGCCCAGCAGGTACACGGTGCCCGCGGCCGGCAGCACCCGCGCGATCTCGGCCGCCGTGCCCGGCGCCAGGGAGTCCGTGGGCGTGAGCAGCAGGGGTCCGTCGCCAGTGAGCGGCGCGCCGGCGAGCGAGTCGGGGAAGGTGTCGTCGCGCGAGAGGACCACGTGGGCGGCGTGCCGGCCGGCGGAGGCGGCGTCGTCGAAGCGCACCCGCGAGATCGCGACGGCGGCCGCGGCGGGGTCGGCGCGGTCGATCCGCCCCGAGACCTGCGGGTCGGCGGGGAAGCCCCGGCCCGCACCGGTCAGCGGCGCGTCGGGAACGGGGGTGGCCGGCGGGTCGGGAGAGGGCACCGGCGTCTCCGAGGGAGCGGGCGAGGACGGCGTCTCGGAGGGAGCCGGCGACACCGACGGCGGGGCCGGGGGCGCCAGCCCGAACGCCGCGCGCACGGTGAGCGCCGCTCGGACCGCCAGCGTGCACGGCGCCGTGCCGGAGCAGCCGGGGGCGTCCCAGCCGTCGAACGTCGAGCCGGCTGCGGCCGAGGCAGTGAAGGTCACGGTCGTGCCCTCGGTGTAGGCGGCGTCGCACGCCGCTCCGCACGCGATTCCTCCGGGGGTGCTCGCGACCGTGCCGGTGCCGGGGCCGGTCCGCTCGACGGTGACGCGGTGGCTGGCGATCGCGAAGCGCGCCGTCACGGTGGTCGGCGAGGTCATGTCCAGCCGGCACGGCCCCGTGCCGGTGCAGGCGCCGTCCCAGCCGGTGAAGACCGATCCCGCCCCCGCCGTGGCCGTCAACGTGACGGTCCTGCCGTACCGCATGCTCGCGGAGCACGTCGTCCCGCAGTCGACGCCGTCCGGTGCGCTCGTGACCGTCCCGGCGCCCGGCCCGCTGAGCGCGACGTCCAGCCGGCGGTACCGGGGCCCGAACGTCGCTGTGACGGTGCGCGCGCGGTCCATCGTGACGGTGCAGGCGCCGGTCGAGCCGCACGCCGGCGCGCCTGTCCAGCCCTGGAACGTCGAGTTGGCCGCCGCGGCGGCCGACAGCGTCACGACCGCCCCGGGCCGGTACGCGGCCGTGCACGACGTCCCGCACGCGATCCGCCCGTCACCGCTGGTGACGGTGCCGGCGCCGGTCCCGGCGGTGCGCACCGCCAGTGGCTCGTCCGCGCCGGCCGACAGGTTGAGGTGGACGTGCCCGACCAGCCCGGGTGTCTGCGTGTGCGTGCCGACCTGGAGATAGTAGGTCCGGCCCGCGACCGCCTGGAACGACACCGCGGACTTGAGGTTGCCGGCCGCGTCGTCGTCGCACGCCACCAGCAGGAGGTCGTCGAGCGCCGCGCCGCGGTAGACGGCGAGCACCGTGTCGGCGGTGAAACTGCCTCGGGTGTCGGCGGTGACGTCCCGGGTGGTCGGCGGACGGTAGCGGTACCAGACCGTCCGGTTCATCGCAGCGGTGCCGCAGGTCCGCGGCTCGCCGGCCTCGACCGACGCCAGGATGGTGCTCTGGCTGTTCCGGTAGGACAGCGCCCCGACGGGCAGGGCGCCGGCGAAGTGGTCGTTGGCGGCGGGGATGCCGGCGGCCACGAGGATGCGGATGCGCCGGGCGAGGGGGGCCGGGGCGGCGGGGTCGCGGTCGGTGACCGGTGCGCCGGAGGTCCGGAGCCGGCCGAGGAGTTCGTCGACCGGTGCGGTCGGTTCGCGCTGGCGGAGCAGCGCCCATGCGCCGGCGACGTGCGGCGCCGCCATGGACGTCCCCTGGAAGGCCTGCATCCCGCCGCCCGGCACAGAAGACAGAACGGCCTCACCCGGCGCGGCGAGGTCGACGGACGGGCTGGTGTTCGAGAACGCCGACAGTCGGTCGCCGGCGCTGGTCGACGTGACCGTCACCGCGCCGGAGATGCAGGCGGGGAAGCTGACGGCGTCCGACCACCCGGCGTTGCCCGCCGCCACGACGGTCGGGATCCCGACGGACGCGAGGTTCGCCACGGCGGCGGTGTAGGCCGGGTTGCGGCCGTCGCAGGAGCCGGTGTGCCGGCCGGCGCCCAGGCTCAGGTTGACGGCGGCGATGCGGTGGGCGTCCCGCTTGGCGTACGCGTACTCCAGGCCGGCGATCTGGTCGCTGGTGTAGCTCAGGGCGCACACCGCGTCGCCCCCGCAGCTGGTCTGGGAGCTCACCCGTGAGAAGACCTGGACGGCCACCACGCCTGCTCCCCGGGCCACGCCCGAACCGTTCGCGGCGCTGCCGGCGGCGATGCCCGCGACGTGCGTGCCGTGGCCGCACGCGGTGGGCGCGTAGCCGCAGGGCGCGGCCGCGCCGGGACCGGTGGCCTCGGGGCCGCCGCCGGGGCAGCTGTCCTGTGAGAAGCAGGCCTCGGCGACGACGCGACCGCCGAGGAACGGGTGCGACGATGCGACCCCGGTGTCGAGGACGGCCACCGACCAGCCGGCTCCGGCGACGCCGAGGTCGTGCAGCTGCGGGGCCTGGACGATCCGGCTGGTCTCCACGGGGACCGCCGCCGCCGGCAGCGGCTCGTCCTCGGTGACGCTGGCGACGACGTCGGAAGCGCCCAGTGCGGCGATCCCGCCGGGGGGCAGCTCGGCGGCGACGAAGGGGATGGTCTGGAACGTGCGGACGGCCCGCCCGCCGGCGGCCGACAGCGAGCTGGCGAGCGCCCGTCCGCTCTCGCGGAGTCGGTGGCGCTGGTCGGTGGCCGCCGCGGACGTCAGCGCGCCCTCGGGGACGAAGCGGGTGCGGAGCCCGACGATGACGCGGACATGGCCGTCGCGCCGGGCGATGGCGCCGAGACGGTCGAGGACGGCCTCGGCCGGCCGCTGTGCGGTGGCGTCGAGCACGCCGGCCGGACCTGCCGCGCGGACAGGGGTGGGACGGACCGCGGACAGCCCGACCAGCACGGACGCCAGCAGCGACACGACCAGCAGTGCGGCGGCACGACGGCGACCCGGTACGGCCCCGGGGGGCATGAGCGCTCCTCGAACGGTGTGGCCTTCTCATCGGCGGTTCCGGCCCGGACTTGAGGACCGCGGGTGACGATGGGTCTACGCCGGCGCGGGGGCGATCGTCCCCTTCACCTCGCCGAAGCCGATCCGCGGCCGGCCGTCGCCGCCGCACCAGCCGCGCAGCGTCACCTCGTCGCCGTCCTCGAGGAAGGTCCGCTCGGTCCCGTCCGGCAGGCGCAGCGGCCGCTCACCGTTCCACGTCAGCTCGATGAGGCTGCCCAGGGTGTCCGGGTCGCGGCCCGAGACCGTCCCAGAGGCGTACAGGTCGCCGGTACGCAGCCGCGCGCCGTTGGAGGTCACGTGCGCCAGCTGCTGGGCCATGGCCCAGTACATGTGCGAGAAGCTCGTCCGCGAGACGACCGCGGGCGGCATTCCGCGGTCGGCCATCTCCGCGGACCGCAGCCCGACCTCCAGCGACAGATCCACGTTGCGGTCCCCCTCCACCGCCAGGTGGTCCAGGGCGGGCGGGTCCTGCGGTGGACCGGGGCAGCGGTACGGCGCCAGCGCCGCGAGCGGCACCACCCACGGCGACACCGACGTAGCGAAGGACTTCCCCAGGAACGGCCCCAGCGGCTGGTACTCCCACGCCTGGATGTCGCGGGCGCTCCAGTCGTTCACCAGCAGCAAGCCGAAGATGTGCTCCTCCGCACTTCCGGCAGGCACCGCCGTTCCCAGCGCGGTCGCGCCTCCGGTCACGAACCCCACCTCGAGCTCGATGTCCAGTCGCCGGGTCGGCCCGAACACCGGCGCGTCGCTGCCGGGCGGGCGGCTTTGGCCGCGCGGCCGCACCACCGGCGTGCCGCTCGCCACCACGGTGCCCGCACGCCCGTGGTAGCCGACCGGCAGGTGCCGCCAGTTCGGCAGGAGGGGGTCGCCGTCGGGCCGGAACATCCGCCCGAGGTTCGTCGCGTGCTCCTGTGAGGAGTAGAAGTCGACGTAGTCCGCCACCTCGAAGGGCAGGTGCAGCCTGACCTCCTCGCGGGGCAGCAGCGCCCGGTCCGTCAGGCCGCGGTCGCGGATCTCCGCGTCGCCCTCGGCCAGCAGGCCGGTGAGCCTGGCCCGCAACGCCGACCACACGCCGCCGTCGAGATCCATCAGCGGGTTGAGCGCCGGGGCAGCGCACGCGGCGGCCGCGTCGGGCAGGACCCCGTGGAGGACGCCCGCCTCGGCGAGCACGGACAGGTCGAGCACCGCGTCGCCGATGGCCACGCCCACGCGCGCCGGCTGCCCGCCGACGCTGAACACCCCGTACGGCAGGTTCTCGAGCGGGAAGTCGCTGCCGTCGGGGACCGGCACCCACGACGCCGTCACCGGCTGGCCGTGAGCACGCCGAGGGCGACGAGGTCGACGACCGGCTCGCTGAAGCTGCAGGAGCCGTAGGACAGGAAGAGCGCCTCCCGGACGGCGGCCACCTCTGCGCCGTCGGCGATGTGCTCCCGCCAGCCGCAGCCGGTCTCGTCGAGACGGAAGGCGGCGGGGTCGGTCTCCTCGAGGATCTCGGTCAGTCGTTCCTCGGTGGCCCCGCGCGCGCAAGCCGCCACGGCGGCCGCGCCGAGGTTGAGGAAGCCGTGCATCGTGGCGCCGGTCACGGGGTCGGGCCGGCGCACCGGGTGGTGCAGCCCCGCGGTCGCCTTGAACGAGACCTCGGCGTCGCGGCAGGCGGCGACGAAGCGGGCGAGCTGCCCGGGCGCCGGGAAGTCCCCCGGCGACGGGCCGCCGCAGCGGATCTTCGCGCTCGCGCCGACGTCGCCGATCATGGCGACGACCGCCGGCACCTGCTCGTCCCACTGGCCGCCGAACGGGACCTCCAGGCAGGGCAGCACCGCGCCGAGGCCCGCCGCGCCGAGGGCGTCGGCGATCCCGGCCACCGCGGCGCCGGGGTCGCCGGCGGGCAGGGGCACCTCGACGAGGTCCACCGCCGCGTGCTCGGCGAACGACGCCACCACGTCGAGGTCGGCGCGGACCGCCTCGACCCACGCCCCGCCGCGGGCCGGCCCGTCGAGGACCGCGCCGATCGTCCAGCCGCCCGCGTCGCCGTCGAGGGCGGCGGCCAGGTCGGGGAGCCTCGAGGCGGGGCACAGGAAGCGGCCCTGCATCCACGAGTGCGGCCCGGCGGCGGCCAGCCGGTGCTCGGCGACCGCCTCGCCCAGCGGGAGGCTCGCCGGGGGGAACAGGGCGGCGTCGTCGATCAGGTGGGCCAGGAAGGCGTGCCGCGCGTCACTCATGTCCCGTGACTCTAACGCTCCGCCGGTGAGCGCCGGCCGGGTCGCCGATGTGCTGCAATCCGCCGCATGCAGCGGGTCTCGACCACCGTCATCGCGCTCGTGGGCGGCGCCGCCCGCGACTGCGCGAGCGAGCTCGCACGGGCGGCGAACCTGCGCGCTGTGCTGCCCGACGCCGCGGCCGAGCCGCTCGACCGGGCGGTGCAGGCCTGGCGCGAGGCGAAGAGCGCGCACATCCCGTACCTGGTCCACGACGCGGACCCGCTCACGGTCGTCGCCGCGAGCTGGGTGGACTGGTTCACGCAGCGCGCGCCGGTCGGCACGGTCGAGGTCGCGGTGCAGCAGACCATCGCCCGCTGGCGGGCGCAGTCGATCGAGGTGCCCGACTACTACCTGGTCCTCGACCCGGAGTCGTTGGACGAGACGTGGCGCCACTGGTACCTCGGGTTCCTCCACCGCGCGGCCCCGCACCGGGTCGTCCCCGTCCAGGCGGCCCCGGCGGCGGTGGCGGCGCGCATCGCGCACCTGCCCGCCGGCCGCTGGTGGCCCGACCTCGACCGGCTCCTCGACGGCGTCGAGCGCGTCGTCCCCGACCGCGCCTGACAGGCCCGCGCCCAGCGTTGTCTCCGCAGAACGCACGAACGCAGGCGAGTGCCCAGCTGCCGGCGACCGGCGGCGTCGCCACGGTCGAACGGTCGTTCTCATCCATCCAAGGCTGCGGCGCGTCGCGGTGGAAGGCTCACATGGTGCCAGGGAGCATGGTCGCGGGCTGACGCCCGTGTTCGGGGGCTTGCGGTCGTGGCGTGTTCGGCATTCCCGAGGGGACGGCATCGTCCGTTCGACGGATCAGCAGGCGATCACCATGAGCGTCCTGTTCCCGGCGTCGGCGAGAAGACGGATGTCGCCGGGGTCGCTAGTCAGGACCCGGTCGCCGGGCGCGGCGACGATCACGACGGTGGCGTCGATCGGATCGTCCGTCCCGGACCGGGCGAGCAGCGCGCCCGCCTCTCGCCCCAATTGCTCGTCCACCGCCACGACCTCGGTGCCCTTGAGCAGCCGGGCGAGGTTGGCCTGGCGCGCGCCGTCCCGCCACACCTGGGCGAGAACGATGGCGGTGGTGCGCAGGTCGAGTCCTCGTCGACGTGCGGCTTCGAGCCTGGCGGCGACGGCGCGATCCCGGCGGTCCCAAGCGAGCAGGGCGCCGGCGTCCAGCACCAGCCGGGTCACGCCGCTGTCGACCGCTCGGCGCCGAGTCCCAGCTCGTGCTCGGCACGGGCCAACTCCTCAGCGGTCAAGGCCCCGTGGTCGGCCTGGTACTCCTCGAGCGCCGCGCGCAGCGCCTCGCTGCGCAGTTTCGCCTGGGCTGCCGCTCCCAGCCAGGCGGACAGGCTCTGCCCGGACTGGTCCGCCGCCACGCGGATCGCGTCGCCCAGATCCGCGGGGAATGAGACGCTCACCTTGTCGACCTTCATCGCGGGCGAGCATACCGCGGTAGGACCTACTCCGGGTAGTCGCTCGGCCGCTGGTCCGGAAAGGCGCCGCAGCCGCTCCGAGAAACCAAGAAGGGGGCATGAGGGGGATCGTGGGAAGTTCGCCACCGAGGCCTCCATGCCCTCCTCGCTCGGCAACGCGCTGGACGTGACGGTGGTTCCGCCCGAGGCGCGCCCGCCGCGCTGACCCCGGGCGCCTGCGGCTGTCGGCGCGGACGAGAAGGTGCGACCCAGGCATTAGACATCGGGGCGCTGCGGGGGCACCGTAGGGCTCCTCGCGACACGTCGACCGGAGGAGAGATCCAGATGCCGCACTACCGCCGCGTGGGGGAGGTGCCGCACAAGCGGCACACGCAGTTCCGCCGGCCCGACGGGGGTCTGTACGCCGAGGAGCTGATGGGGGTCGAGGGCTTCAGCTCCGACTCGTCGCTGCTCTACCACCGCCAGATCCCGACGGCGATCACAGCGGCCGAGACGGTCGAGGCCGAGCCGGACCGACTCGTTCCCAACCACCCGCTGAAACCCCGCCATCTGCGGACGCACGAGCTCAAGGCCGGCGGGGACCTGGTCGCCGGCCGCCAGCTGCTGCTCGGCAACGGCGACGTGCGGCTGTCCTACGTCGCCGCCGACACCGACAGCGGGCTGTACCGCAACGCGGTCGGCGACGAGTGCGTGTACGTCGAGTCCGGCTCCGGGCGCCTGGAGTCCGTCTACGGCAGCCTCGAGGTCGGCCAGGGCGACTACGTCACCGTCCCGACGTCGACGACCCACCGCTGGGTGGTCACGGGCGAGGCGCCGCTGCGCGCCATGGTCATCGAAGCCTCGGGGCACATCGGCCCCCCGGACCGCTACCTGTCGCGCCGCGGGCAGTTCCTCGAGCACTCGCCGTACTGCGAACGCGACCTCCGCGGACCGCAGGAGGCGCTGCAGATGGAGGGCGAGCAGGTCGACGTCCTCGTCAAGCATCGGACCGGCCTCACGCGCTACACCTACGCCAGCCACCCCTTCGACGTCGTCGGGTGGGACGGCTGCCTGTACCCGTACGCCTTCAACATCGGGGACTTCGAGCCGATCACCGGCCGGGTGCACCAGCCTCCGCACGTCCACCAGACGTTCCAGGGCCCCAACTTCGTCGTCTGCAGCTTCGTGCCGCGGAAGTTCGACTACCACCCCCAGTCGATCCCCGCGCCCTACAACCACGCCAACGTCGACAGCGACGAGATGCTGTTCTACGTCGGCGGCGACTTCATGAGCCGCAAGGGCGCCGGCATCGAGCTCGGGTCGATCTCGCTACACCCCTCCGGCTTCACGCACGGCCCGCAGCCCGGCAGCGTCGAGGCGTCGATCGGCAAGGAGTCCACCGACGAGATCGCCGTGATGGTCGACACCTTCCGGCCGCTGCACCTCGGTCCCGCCGCCCAGGCGGGCGAGGACGAGGGCTACGCCTGGACCTGGGCGCGGGGCCGGCGGGAGCCGCACCCGGAGGCGCCGCCGGAGTCGATCGCCTGACCGCCTGATCGCCGACCGGCCGCCGGCGGCGCCGCGGCCGGGGCCGGTTTCAGCGGCCGCCGTGGAAGTCGACGTCCTCGGCCACGACGCGGACGATGACGCGCTGCTCGCCGGGCTGGAGGGAGGGATAGGCCTTCCCGAGGTACTTGTTCGACAGCTTGTCGATGTGCTCGCGGGCGCCCTCGTCGACGAACTCCGCGCGGCCGCGCACCTGCAGGTAGGCGTACGGGTTGTCGGGCGAGAGCACGCTGAGCGCGACCCGCGGGTCCCGGACGAGGTTCTCGTGCTTCACCCGCCCCTTCGCCGTGTTGAAGACGGCGACGTCGCCGTCGCGGTCGATCCAGACGGGGGTGGTCTGCGGCGTCCCGTCGGCCATGAGCGTGACGACGTGGGCGAAGTTCGGCTCGTCGAGGAGCCTTTGCGCGGCTGCGGGGATGGTCTCGGGCACGGGGTCTCCGAAGGTCGGGTGGACGGCGGGCACAGCAGTGCCAGACTGCCGCGCCGGTACGCGCCGCGCCGGACGTGTCGGCCACCGTCGGTACGATCGGGCCGATGGCCGACACCACCGCGACCGCTGCCGCCGACCTGCTGGCCGGACTCAACGCCGAGCAGCGGGCCGCCGTCCTCCACGACGGCGGCCCGCTGCTGATCGTCGCCGGCGCAGGGTCGGGCAAGACCCGCGTGCTGACCCACCGGATCGCCCACCTGATCCAGCACCGCGGCGTCTCTCCCTACGAGATCCTCGCGATCACGTTCACGAACAGGGCCGCCGACGAGATGAAGCAGCGCGTCGGAGCGCTCGTCGGGGAGCGGCTCGTCGGGCTGTCGCGGGACGCCGACGGAGTCGTGCGCGCCCGCCGCTGGGGCGGGATGTGGGTGGCGACGTTTCACTCCGCGTGCGCCAGGCTGCTGCGCACCGAGGCGCCGCGGCTCGGCTACGACGCCCACTTCACGATCTACGACGCCGCCGACTCCACGCGGCTGGTCGGGCTGTGCATCAAGGACCTCGGCATCGATCCGAAGAAGATCACGCCCCGCGGAGCGGCCCACGTCATCTCCAACGCCAAGAACGATCTGATCGACTTCGACACGTTCTCGCTGCGCGCCGAGGACTGGTACTCCAAGCAGGTCGCCGAGGTCTACAGGGCCTACGAGGGCCGGCTCCACCGCGCGAGCGCGTTCGACTTCGACGACCTGCTGATGAAGACCGTCGAGCTGCTGCAGCTGTTCGACGACGCGCTCGACACCTACCGGCGCCGGTTCACCCACGTCCTGGTCGACGAGTGGCAGGACACGAACCGCGCCCAGTACGAGCTCGTGAGGCTGCTGGCCTGGGAGCACCGCAGCCTGACCGTCGTCGGCGACGGCGACCAGTCGATCTACAGATTCCGCGGCGCCGACATCCGCAACATCCTCGACTTCGAGAAGGACTTCCCGGACGCCGAGCGCGTCACGCTGGACCGCAACTACCGGTCGACGCAGACGATCCTCGACGCCGCGAACGCCGTCATCGCCAACAACGTCCACCGCGTCCCCAAGGACCTATGGACCGACGCAGGCGGTGGGGTTCCGGTCGTCCGCTACGTCGCCGAGAACGAACAGGACGAGGCCGCCTTCGTCGCCGAGGAGGTCGACCGCCTCGGTGACCGGTTCGGGCTCCGCCCGGGCGACTGCGCCGTCTTCTACCGGACCAACGCCCAGTCGCGCGTGCTGGAGGAGGTCCTCATCCGGCTGGGCACGCCCTACCAGATCATCGGCGGCACCCGCTTCTACGAGCGCAGGGAGGTCAAGGACGTCCTC
>Ga0136630_1000316_pt1 | contig 18129 bp, 20 predicted proteins | sample AntDrymUQ5682106_2_FD_105496 | JGI IMG/M metagenome (GOLD analysis project Ga0136630, IMG submission 105496) | Polar desert sand microbial communities from Dry Valleys, Antarctica - metaG UQ568 (21.06) | ecosystem: Environmental > Terrestrial > Soil > Desert | place: Antarctica: Dry Valley...
GACGCCGAGCAGGCGATCACGCTCGCCAACGACTCGCCCTTCGGGCTGGGCGCGGCGATCTACACCGGCGACGCCGAGCGCGGCCAGCAGCTCGCGCGGCGCCTGCAGGCCGGTGCGGTGTGCATCAACGACGCGGCGTTGAACTACTTCGCGGTCGAGATGCCGATGGGCGGCTGGAAGGCGTCGGGCCTGGGGACGCGCCACGGGGCCGGAGGGATCCGCAAGTTCACCAAGCAGCAGTCGCTGCTCGTCAACCGGATCAACCTCAAGAAGGACCCCTTCATGTTCCCCTACAGGGCGATCGTCTCCAAGGCGCTGTTCCGCGGCGTACGGCTGCTGTACGGGCGCGGCAAGCGCCGCGGCTGAGCGCCCACCCGCAGCGCCTGGCACGGTCGGGCAGCGAGATCTAGATGGCGGCGCTCGCGTTTGCGCTCGGCTCGTCCCTGCTGTGGGGGATCGCCGACTACCTCGGCGGCCTCAAGAGCCGCAGCTTCGCGGTGCCCGTCGTGCTGGCGCTCATGTACCTGGCATCGCTGCTTGCGATGGCCGTCTTCGTGCTCGCGCGTGGCGAGGGACCGCCGGGCAGCGAGTCGGTCGTCGCGGCGCTGTGCGCCGGCCTGGTCGGGATCGCCGCGCTGGCGGCCTTCTATCAGGCGCTGGCGATCGGGACGATGAGCATCGTCGCGCCGATCGCGTCGACCGGCGTCGCGCTGCCGGTGGTCGTCGGCATCGCCGGTGGTGAGCACCCGGGGCTGATGCGCTCGATCGGGATCGCCGCCGCCATCGGGGGCGTCGTGCTCGCTTCGCGCGAGCAGGACGGCGGAGTCCTCGATCGCCGCCAGCAGCGCCAGAGCATCCTGCTCGCGCTCGTGGCGGGGCTGGGCTTCGGCTCGTACTTCGTCGGCGCCGAGCTCGCCTCGCGCGGCGACGTCGCCTGGTCGCTGCTGCTGTCGCGCGTCTCCGCGGTGCCCGTCATCTGCGCGATCGCGCTGCTCGTGCTGCGCCGGGGCGGCCGGCTGCCGCGCGGGCGCACGCTGCTCGCGATCGCCGGGATCGGGCTGCTCGACCTCGGCGCCAACGCCGCCTACAACCACGCCACGACGCTCGGCGATCTGTCCGTCGTCTCGGTCGCCAGCTCGCTGTACCCGGTCACGACGGTGATCCTCGCCGCGCTGTTGCTTGGTGAGCGCGTTCGTGGGGTGCAGCGGGGTGGCATCGCGCTAGCGCTTGCGGGGGTCCTGCTGATTGCGGCGGGGAGGTAAGGCGCTGGCGAGTTCTGCAAGCCGGCCCTCCTCGCGGGCGGCGGCGAACAGCAGGTCCGGACGCTCCAGCGCGTGACCCTCTGGGCCGCGGGCGAGCGCTAAGCATCCGACGGGTATCGCCAGCACAGCCGATCTCTTCACCGCGGGCCCGCTGCGTACCACCTATGGCTGTCCGTAGCCTTCTCGGAAGCCATGCTCGCAAGCGCCATCGGCCTGTCGTTCGAGCCGCTTCAGATCCTCCCGTCGCTTGCATTCGGCGCGCTGTACTACGTCCGCGCGCGGACGCTGGCGCGCCACGGCAGGCCGGTGCCGAGCTGGCGGCAGTGGTGCTTCTACAGCGGGCTGGCGCTGATCGTCGCGACGCTCGTCTCGCCGCTGGGAGCGCTGTCGGACGAGCTGTTCTTCGCTCACATGGCCGAGCACCTGCTGCTCGCCGACATCGGCGCGCTGCTGCTCGTGCTGGGCCTCACCGGGCCGCTGCTCGCGCCGCTGCTGCGCAACCCCGCGCTGGGTTGGCTGCGCCATCTCGCCCACCCCGTGCCGGCGCTCGCGCTGTGGTCGGCCGATCTGCTGTTCTGGCATCTCATCGGACCGCACGAGCTGGCGGTGCGCAACGAGGTCGTGCACGCGCTCCAGCACATGCTGTTCGTCGGCCTTGCGATCAACATGTGGATGGCGCTGCTCGGCCCGCTGCCCAAGCCGGCGTGGTTCGGCAACCTCGCCAAGCTCGTGTACATCGTCGGCGTGCGCTTCGTGAGCACGGTGCTGGCGAACGTCTTCGTGTGGACGGAGGGCGCCTTCTTCGACGTCTACCGCGCCGGCGAGCGCGCGCACGCCATCTCGCCGCACTCCGATCAGGTCGTCGCGGGCTCGATCATGATGGTCGAGGGCTCGATCCTCACGATCTGCCTCTTCGGCTGGCTGTTCCTGCGCAGCGCGCGCGAGGGGGAGGAGCGCCAGGAGCTGCTGGAGCTCGCCGCCGCGGGCGGGGTGGCGCTCGACGAGCGCCGAGCGGCTCGCGCGGTCGCTGCTGGACGCGGCGGCGAGCTGCGCCGGCGCATCGAAAGCGGCGGCGGGTAACCTCATGGGCATGTCAATGCTTAAGAAGCTCACCGACCTTGCCAAGTCCGAGAAGGGCAAGGAGTTCGCCGAGAAGGCGACCGCCAAGGCCAAGCAGATGGCCAACGATCCGCAGACGCGCGAGAAGATCGACGCCGCCAAGAAGAGGTTCAACGACAAGGTCGGCGGCGACAAGCCGGCCGGGGAAGCCGACAAGACGGCCACAGACGGCTCCGCGTCAGGCCCCGCACCGACCAGCACGACCGGGGCCCCGGTTTCACCTGAGGCGCGAGGCGCCGCTGAGCCGCCGGACAGCCGGCCCGCCGAGCCGCCGGACAGCAAACCCGCCGAGCCGCCGGACGGCAAAGCGGCTGCCGAGCCCCCGGACACCGGCGACGGCCGCAAGGCCGCCTAGGCAGCTGGGCTCAGCAGCGCCCCCGGCGAGTCCCCGGGGCGCTCGCCGAGTTCGAAGGCGACGGCGCCACGCCCGCCATGTAGGCCTGCTGCGCAACCTTGCCCCGCTAGGTTGGTTAAAATGCCCGTGCTCCGACTCCTGCTGGCAACCTGTGCTGCGTGCCTGCTGCTGGCCGTCCCGGCGAGCGCGTCGCCGACGCAGACGTTGACGTTCGAGGCGCCGCGCGATCTCGAGGAGCCCGCCAAGCGACCCGCCGCGTTCGCAGAGCTTGCGTCGTTCGGCGTGCGCCAGCTGCGCGTGATCGTGCTGTGGTCCAGGGTCGCCCCGGGCGCCGGCTCCGCGCAGCGGCCGAGCTTCGATGCGACGAACCCCGCCGCCTACGACTGGAGCCGCTACGACCCGATCCTGGCCGAGGCCAAGGCGCGCGGCTGGTCGGTGCTGATCACGATCTCCGGCCCCGTGCCAAAGTGGGCGACGGCCGCCAAGCTCGACAACGTCACGCGTCCCGATGCCGCCGCCTACGGCGACTTCGTCACCGCCATCGGGCGCAAGTACGGCGACCAGGTCAACACGTGGTCGATCTGGAACGAGCCCAACCAATGGCAGTTCCTGCGCCCGCAGTACGCCCGTGGCGGCAAGCCGGCGTCGCCGGCGATCTACCGCAAGCTCTATCTCGCCGCGGTCAGGGGACTCGGGGTCGCCGGCCAGGGCAGCGACAGGGTTCTGATCGCGGAGACCTCGCCACGGGGGACGTCGCGCGTCGTCGCCCCGATCGTCTTCCTGCGGGGGATGCTGTGCCTGAACTCCAAGTACCGCAAGCGCCCGGGCTGCGCGACGCTGCGCCCCGCCGGCTACGCCCACCACGCCTACACGACACGGCAGGGCCCCTACTTCGTGCCTCCCAGCCGCAACGACGTGACGCTCGGCGTGCTGTCGCGCCTGACGCGCGCGCTCGACAGGGCCGCGCGCGCGAAGGCGCTGCCGCGCAGGCTGCCGCTGTTCTTGACCGAGTTCGGGATCCAGTCGCTGCCCGACACCCAGAGCGGCGTCTCACTGACCAACCAGGTCAAGTTCCGCTCGATCGCCGAGCGCATCGCCTACCGCAACCGGCGCGTCGCCGCCTTCTCGCAGTACCTGCTGACCGACAGCGAGCCGACGGGCCCGAAGCAGTACGGCGGCTTCGAGTCCGGCCTGCGCTTCGCCGACGGCAAGGCGAAGCCGTCGCTGGCCTCGTTCCCGCTGCCGATCGCCGTCCAGCGCAGGGGCAGCAAGGTCTCGATCTGGGGGCTCGTGCGCCCGGCCGGCGGCCCCACGAGCGTGACGGTCACCTACGCCGGACGTCGCCGGTCGTCGTACAGGCCGCTGCGCACGGTGCAGACCGACGCGCGCGGCTACTTCCAATTCACCGCGTCCTACCGCAAGGGCCGGCGCTGGAGCGTCGAGTGGCAGGGACGCAAGAGCTATCCGGTGACGTCCTACGAGAGCCGCTGAGCCGCAGGCTCGAGCATGAGACCATATTTGGTTTAGACTGATCGGGGCAATGACCGCCGCCGAACTCGTCTGCAACACCCGCCGCCGACACGGAATCGATCAGCGCTCGTTGGCGCGTCGGTGTCGTACGAGCCAGACGCACATCTCGCGCATCGAACGCGGCGACGTGTCACCCAGTATCCAAACGCTCGATCGCATCATGCAGGCGATGGGGGAGCGTCTCGAGGTCGGTTCCGTACCGGGCCCGCGCGGAAACCAGCCGATCAGACAGCTCCGGGCGGATATGAGATTGACCCCCGGCGAACGCATCGTTCAAGCGGCTGAGCTCTCACACGCTCTGACCACGATCGCCGGCGCCGGCCCCAGGGCTTGAGCGGGATGGCCGGCGACCGGCGTGAGGCACCGCTGAAAGCGCTGGAACTGCTGGCTTCGCTGATTGGCCACGGAGTGGAGTTCGTCGTCATCGGCGGCTATTCGCTCGCGGCGCACGGCTACATCCGAGGCACCAAGGACGTCGACCTCGTGCCCGAGCCCGGTCGATCGAATCTCAAGCGGCTGTTGACGGCACTTGAAGATCTGGACGCCGAGCACCTCGCACTGGGTGACTTCGCGCCCGATGAGCTGCCGGAGCTCAGCTTGGAGAACCTCGAGCAGGGTGGCAACTGGCTTCTGCACACCCGCCTTGGGCGCCTCGACGTCATGCAGCACGTAGAGGGGATGAACAGCTACCGGCATCTCCGCGACGGCGCGATCGCTCCTGATCTTCCTGGCTTCAAACAGCCGCCTCACTTCGCTGGCTATGACGACCTCATCGCCTTGAAGCAGGCAGCCGGCAGGGAGCAGGACCTGCTCGACATCGCCGAGCTCGAGCGGGCCCGCGGAGCGTCCTAGGACCCACCGCCTGCGGGCCGGCGGGCGATCAGCATGAACGTGTGGCCGAGCGCGCGCAGCACGGGTGCGGAGCCGAAGCGGTCGAGCGCGCCGACGGCGCGCTGCGCGCGCACCGGTAGCCGCCGCCACGAGTAGCTGACGGCGTGCAGCTGGGGCTCGAGGCCGACCGCGCGCGCCGCGGCGACGAGCCGCCGCGGCGACAGCGGGATGTCGTCGGGCGTGCCGTGGACCTGGACGCCCACACCGGCGCGGTTGGCCAGCGCCAGCGCCGCGCCGACCGGATGAAGCAGGTTGGGCTCGATCGCCACGAGCGCGCCGCCCGGGCGCAGCAGGCGGTGTGCCTCGGCGATGCACGGCGCAAGCGCCCCGCTGTAGGCGACGTGGTGCAGCACGAGCCGGTGCAGGACGACGTCGAACGATGCGTCGGGCAGCTCGTGCAGCTGGCCGGCGGCCCCCTGGAGCGCCTCATCGGCCTCGCCCTGCGCCACGGCGTGGCGCGGGCGCTGCGGATCGATGTCGGCGGCGACCAGGCGCCACTGCGGCGCGGGCAGCAGATGGCGGCCGGGATGCCAGCCGCAGCCGACCGACAGGGCGTCGCCGCCGTCCAGGCCGAGGTGGCGCACGAGCAGCTCGCGCTCGCGTCGCTTGCCGCGCTCGTACTGCTCGGCGAGCGTGGCCGGATCGCTGAGCCGGTCGAGCAGGTTGTTGGCCGTGTAGGTCTCGCTCATGGCGCACGACGGAGGCGCTCCGCGCCTGATTAGGCTAGTTCACGCCGATGGGCTCCGACGACGTCTACGCGACCGCCAAGCCGGGCTTGCGGGCACGGGCGGCGTCGCTCGCCGCCGGCCGCGCGCGCCGCCGCCGCCACGAGCGGCTGTTCGCGCTCACCGGCGTGACGGCGCACAGCCGGATCGTCGACATCGGCTGCGGGCGCGTCGGTCTGCGCGGCCTGGAGCCCGACCGCGACATCACCGGCGTCGACGTCGGCGAACGTCCGGACTATCCCGGGCCCTTCGTGCGCGCCGACGCGACGCAGGGGCTTCCGTTTGCCGACGGCGAGTTCGATCTCGCCTACTGCAGCAGCGTCATCGAGCACGTCCCGCGCGAGCTGCGGGCGGCGTTCGCGCGGGAGCTGCGGCGCGTCGCGCGGGGCTGGTACGTGCAGACCCCCGCCTACTCCTTTCCGGTCGAGCCACATGCGCTGCTGCCCGCCGCGCACTGGCTGCCGGTCGCGCTGCGCCGGCCCTACTGGCGCCTCGGCGTGGCCGGCGACTGGGAGGAGATCGCGCTGCTGCGCCGCGCGGAGATGGCGGCGCTGTTCGGAGACCCCGTCGCCGAGCGCGTCGGCCCGCTGGTCAAGAGCTGGGTCAGCGTGCGGCCGGTGTGACTTCACAGAGGCTGTCTCGCGCGCCGCGCGACGGGGCTGGCAACCCCATCTGCGCCCAGTGAACGAGTAGCGCCTGGTATCGAGATTGATAGCGAGCGCTGCTCGCCGCGCGCGAAGCATAGCTGCGGTCGGCGAAACCATAAACTTCCCGCATGGCCCGGCAGCTCTGGTTCCTGCGCCACGGCGAGGCCGAGCCGCACGACGCGCGCCCGGACGCCGAACGGCGCCTGACCGAGCGCGGCGAGGACCAGTCCCGCGCCGCGGGCCGGGCGCTTGCCGTGCTCGGACTGGATTTCCAGCTCCTCGTCAGCAGCCCGCGCGTACGCGCGCTGGACACCGCCCGGCTGGCCTGCGAGACGCTGGGCTGCGAGGTGGTCGTCGATGACCGCCTCGGTGACGGCTTCGAAGCCGACGATGCGCTCGAGCTCGCCTTCGCCGCCGGCCGGGAGAAGCGCGTGCTGTTCGTCGGCCACAACCCCCATCTGCCACAGATCATTCACGACCTGACCGGTGGCCGGCTTGAGCTGAAGAAGGGCGGCGTCGCCGGCGTGCGCCTGCAGGGGCGCCGCGGCGAGCTGATCGTGCTGCTGCGCCCGCGCGAGCTGGACCGGATCGGCTAGCGACAGACGACAGGGCGGCGCTTCGCGCCCGTTAGCCTTGGCAGCGTGCCCGAGCTGCCCGAGGTCGAGATCACCGCGCGGCGTCTGGACGACGCGCTGCGCGGCGCGCAGATCGAATCCGCGTTGGCCCCCGGGATCAACGCACTGAAGACCTTCGATCCGCCGCTCGACGCGCTCGAAGGCCGCGCGATCACGGGCATCAGACGGCGCGGCAAGAACCTCGTGATCGACGTCAGCGGCGATCTCGCGCTGCTCGTGCACCTCATGAGCGCGGGGCGGCTGCAGCTGTTTGGAAAGCGCGCCGGTCCGCGCGACCGCAGCTCGCGCCTGCTCGTGCGCATGGCGGACGGCCGCGAGCTGCGCCTGCGCGAGTTCGGTACGAAGCAGGCCGCGTGGATCAAGCTCCTGCGCGCCGACGAGCTCGAGGCCGACGAGGCGCTGGCCAAGCTCGGGCCCGAGGCCTGGCCGCTGCCGCCCGTCGAGCTGCGCGAGATCCTCGACGCGCCGCGCCCGCTGCACACGCTGCTGCGCGACCAGCGCGTCATCGCCGGCATCGGGCGCTCGTGGGTCGACGAGATCCTCTGGACCGCGCGGCTGTCGCCGTTCAAGCGTGGGGACGACCTCGACGAGGACGAGATCGCGGCGCTGCGCGCAGCGATCACGGCGGTGCTCGACCGCGCCATCGAGCACTACGAGCGCGTCGTAGCGCTGCCGATTCCCGACAAGCTGCCGCTGCCACTCGAGGTCCATCGCCACCAGGGCGAGCCTTGCCCGCGCTGCGGCGCGACGATCGAGGCCGTCCACTACGAGGACTACGTCATGTGTTACTGCCCCGCCGAGCAGACCGGCGGCAAGGTGCTCAAGGACCGGCGCCTGTCGCGGCTGCTGAAGTGATCAGGCCTACTCCCCGACGCTGCGCAGCGGGTTGAGGATCGACACGAAGACCGTGCTGTTGAGGATCCCGCCCGACAACTCGTCGAGGTTGTTCAGGCGCGCGCGCAGGTTGGCCTTGACCGGCCAGGTCTCGTCGCCGATCAGGCGGTCGAGCACCGTCGCCGGATAGCGGTGCTTGCTCGATCGCTCGCGCTCGACCAGCGCGCGCAGGTCGCGCAGCAGCTGCGCCTCGTCGGCCATGCCCGCCGACCCGAGCGCGCTGACGACGCCGAGCGCGTTGTTGAGAAACAGGTAATGGATCAGGCGCTCCTCGGCGGTCTGCTCGTCGAGCCCGGAGTCGCTGCCCTCGCCCAGGCCGGGAACGATCGCGGCGAGGTCGTCGTGGGCAACGGCGCGGTGGAAGATCCGGCCGTCGCGGTAGACGGCGCGAGCCGGTAGCCCGTCGTCGAGCTCGAGCAGGACGCTCTGCTGGTGGGGCTCCACACACAGTCCGAGGTCGAGGTACAGGCGCAGGATCCGGACGACCACGAGCTCGGCGTAGCGCTCGAACCACGCGCGTGCGGCCTGCTGCTCGCTGCGCCCCTCGCGCTCGGCGCGCGCGCCGACGATCTGCGCAAGCCGGCTGCGGCCTCCGTAGGGGTGACGCTGGCAGAGCACCGCGATCGCGCTGACATCGTCGGCGCCGCCGTCCTCGGTCCAGCGGTTCTCGCGCAGCAGCACCGAGAAGCCGTTGATCGGCTCGCCGCCATGACGCACGAGCAGGTAGGCCGGCTCGCTGAGGATCACGAGCTCGGGTGCGATCTCGGTCATCCGCTCGCCGACCTCGGAGTCCAGCAGTCGCGCGCCCTCGACAGCGCGCCGCAGCTCGGGCTCGCGCATTACGCGCAGCGCGTTGGTCACCTGCACGTGCAGCGAGAACTTCAGCTGCCACGGCCATGCCGGCGAGTAGACGGTGCGCACCGACGAGGTCGCCGACACGGGGCTGCCGAGCGGACCGAGGTCCGTGATCTGCCCGTCCGCCAGCAGCGCCGCGGCGACGTCGTCGTGCGTGCGCAGGTAGTCGAGCTCCCACGGGTGGGCCGGCAGCAGCACGCGCTCGCCGAGGGGCTCGAGCGCCGCGTCGAGCGCCGCGACATCGACGGCCGGATCGTCGCGCAGCAGCTGCTCGGTGAGCTGCGGTGCGCGCGTGTCGAGCGCGCTGTCGTGCTCGACGAGCGACGGATCGACGGCAAGCCAGTGCAGCTGGAAGCGCGCAGCGCTCTCGGGACCGTAGGCGTCGATCTGCTCAGCGCTCATCTCCAGCCGGCTCTTCGGCGTCGGATGTACGTCGTGTCCCAGAAGCAGCGCCTGCTCGCTGGCGATGAAGCTCATCGGCTCGGCATCCCACAGCGCGTCGATCTCCTCGTCGCGGGCGGCGAGAAACGAGCCGACGCTCGCAACGCTGTGGCGAATCTCTGCCAGCAGCGCCGTCGGATCGGGGCCGCGTGTGCCGCCGGCACTGAGCGCGTCGCCCTCGCCGGTGTCGCCGATCTGATCGACGAGCATCCCCGCCAGCGTGTCGAAGCCGACCGCCACCGGATTGCCGCCCGCGACCGCGAGCTCGGCGGGCAGCCGGAAGCGATGACGGTGCGTCGGCGACAGGTGCTGGACGCCGACGAGCAGCACCGCGCGCAGGTCGGGGAACGGGATCACCGCGACGAAGTCTTCGCCCTCGGCGGCGAGGTCGGGCACGTCGGCGGCGGGCACCGGCCGCCACTGGCCACCCTCGAGCATGAAGAGGTTCAACAGCGTCTGCGTCGCCACGCCGGTCGCGACGTCATGCGTCTGCGCAGGAGTCTCGTCGGAAGGCGCACCGGGCTCGGTCATGGCCCAGATGATGCTATGCCACCATCAGCTTTATGATGCGCTGAGCATGCGCGCCCTCCAGAAGCTTGACGCCGCGATCCATCGTTGGCTCGTCGCGCATAGCATCCAGCTCCTGCGCATCATCGTGGGGCTGGTGTTTGTGCTCTTCGGCCTGCTGAAGTTCTTCCCCGACGTCAGCCCCGTCGAGGGGCTCACGATCAAGACCACCGACGCCCTGAGCTTCGACCTCGTCCCCGGCCACATCGCGATCGTGATCATCGCGAGCCTCGAGTGCATCGTCGGCCTACTGCTGATCGCCGGGCGCGGGCTGAGGATCGCGGTCTACCTGCTCGCCGGTCAGCTGATCGGCGTCCTCGCGCCGCTCGTGCTGTTCACCGGCCGGCTGTTCGACGGGCCGCACAACGCGCCGACGCTCGAGGGCCAGTACGTCGTCAAGGACCTTATCCTCGTCGCGGCGGGGTTCGTCGTCGCGTCGACGCTGCCGGGTCTCGTGCCGGGCGCCGAATCGTCTGACACGGCACAGCAGCGCGGACAGGCGCGGACCGACTGGACGGTCCGGTAGCCCATGCCGGGGGTAGCGAACACGTCCCACTCAGCGACGCGCTGACAAAAGAGGCGGCGCGTCCGGGAAACCGGTGCTATACATGGTTCCAAGCGATGTGCGCTTCAGTGAGCTGGAGCGGGCGTTGGACATACCACCTGGCGAACGCAGGTCGGGCCGGGCTCCGGACTGACGGCGGGCGTAGGAGGGAGCGATCATGGTTACGCGGCCGGCTGGACCGACCGAAGGTCAGATGCCCGCCTCTGAGCGGCACGCACGGTCTGAGACCGCGAGACCCCCCGAGCGCCCCGGCGGCGATCAGGCATCTTCGCTGGCACGCTCGGCGCTCACGTTCGCCGCGCGCTGTCACGCCGGTCAGTGGCGCGAGAGCGATGGCGCCCCGTTCATCGCGCATCCGTCGGAGGTCGCGCGGCTGCTGCGCGATAGCGGCTGCTCGAGCGTCGTCGTCGTCGCAGGTCTGCTGCACGACGTCGTGGCGAACACCGATGTGAGCCTGTCCGAGGTGACTGCGCGGTTCGGCGCGGACGTCGCCGAGCTCGTGCAGGCGGTCACCGATGACTGCGTCGGGAGCTACCGCCAGCGCGAGCAGGTGCTGCGCGAGCAGGTGCGCAGCGCCGGCGGCGACGCGGCGCTGCTGTTCGCCGCCGACAAGATCGCCGAGGTACGCGAGCTGGCCGATCAGGCCAGGTCCGAGCGGGCGCGGTTTGACTCCGCGGGGCGCGCGCTGCGCGCGCGCGAGCGCCTGGAGCGCTACCAGCAGATGCGTTTCGAGCACTACCAAGCGAGCCTGACGATGCTCCAGCGCGTCGCTCCCCGGCACGCGCTCGTCAAGCAGTTGGCGCGCGAGCTGGACACCTGCCCGCTCGTCGGCCAGCGCGCGATCGGGGGCTGATGCTTCCACTAGCGGCCGCCGAAGAGCTCGTGCCGCGATTGCGCGGCGTCTCGCATGCGGTCGCGTTCTTCTTCGCGCTGGCAGCGGCAGCCGTGATCGTGGTGCTCGCTCCGCGGGGGGAGGCGACGACCGCGGTCACGGTCTACGGCGCCGCGCTCGTCGCCCTGTTCGGCGCCAGCGCGCTCTACCACCGCTGGCCGGGTCCGCGGCGGTTCAAGCCGCTGCTGCGCAAGCTCGACCACAGCGCGATCTTCGTGTTCATCGCCGCCAGCTACACGCCCGTGGCCGCGATCCTCGTTCATGGCACGGTCGGTTGGCTCGTCTTGGTGGGTGTCTGGGCGGGGGCGGCGCTCGGAGTGGCGTTCTCGTTGGGATGGATAGACGCGCCGCGTCCGGCCGTCGCGGGCAGCTACGTCGTCCTGGGATGGTTCGTCGTGATCGCCGTACCCCAGCTGGTGCGCAAACTCGACCCCACCCCGCTGGCGCTGTTCGCGGCCGGCGCGATCCTGTACACGGTCGGAGCGCTCGTCTACGCGCGCCGGCGGCCAGACCCGTGGCCGCGCACCTTCGGCTTCCATGAGGTCTTCCATGCGCTCGTGATCGCGGCCGTCGCCATGCACTACGTGGCGATGATCGGGTGGGTCCTGCCCGCAGCGCGCGCGTGAGCGCCCCGGCCGTGCGCCGCGACTAGTCGCGCCGGCTCGGGCACATCCGGCGCAGCGCGCACTGCGCGCAGGCCGGGCGCTGGGCGTGGCACGTGCGGCGGCCATGGCGCAGCAGGTTGACGTGGAACTCGAGCTCGGCGCCGGCGGGGGTGAGCGCGACCATCGCGTCGTGCAGCTCCTCGGACGGCGCCTTCGCGCGCAGCAGATGCAGGCGCGTGGCGACGCGCCCGACGTGCGTGTCGACGGGCACGTCGCGCAGGCCGTAGGAGAACAGCAGCACGCAGGCAGCCGTCTTGCGACCAACGCCGGGCAGCGCACAGAGGTAGTCGCGCGACCGCTGGATCGGCGCGTCGCGCATCCACGACAGGTCGAGCGGGTCGCCGATCGCCTCGAGGATCGTCTGGATGCGCGCCGACTTGACCTTCGAGATGCCGCCCGGGCGGATCGCCTGCTCGACCTCCTCCAGCGGCGCGTGGCGGACGGCCTCCCAGCTTGCGAAGCGCGCGCGCAGCCGCCCGAAGGCGACATCGCGGTTGCGGTCGTTGGTGGACTGCGAGAGCACCGTCAGGACGAGCTCGGCGAGCGGATCGTCGTGCGGCGCCATGACAGGCACGCCGTAGACCTCTGCCAGGCGCTCGCGCAGGCGCTGCACCCGCGCGCGGGCGGGGGGTTTCCAGACGGTCCTCGTCGCGCTCACTCCAGCGCGCCCCAGCGCTCGCAGGCGCGCGCGGCCTCCTCGGCCGCCGCGGGCAGCGCCGCCGCGAGCGCCGGGGGATAGAAGTCGGTCATCCCCATATGAGCGAGCAGGACGCCGAGGAAGACGTCCCCGGCGCCCGTCGTGCTGACCACGCTCGCGGGTCGGGCGCCGACGTCGTGGCGCATGCCCTTCGCGCGCAGGATCGCCCCGGCGGCGCCGTCGGTCACGATCACGTGCTGCGCGCCGGCGGCCAGCAGCGAGGCGGCGGCGGCCTCGGGCTCGCTCTCGCCGGTCAGCAGGCGCGCCTCGAGGCGGTTGCACTTCACGAGGAACGCGCCCGGCACGCATTGGCCGGCGGCGGCCGCCGCGCGGCCCGGGCTGGCGTCCCAGCGGCCCAGGCGCAGGTTCGGATCGAAGATCACCGGGCGGCCCAGCTCCAGCGCGCGCTCGCGGGCGGCGAGCGTGAGCTCGGCCTCGGGCGCGCCGGTCAGGGTGTTCGACGTCAGCAGCAGCGCATCGCACGCGTCCACGCCGTCGAGCAGGCGCCCGTCGAGCGCGCTGATCGCCGCGGAGATACCGTCGCCGTAGAGCTGGTACTGCGGCTCGCCGCGCTCGTCGACCGTTACGAACGTGAGCGCCGTGCGGAGGCCCTCGGCGAGCGCGAACCAGCGCAGATCGAGACGCTCCGCGGCCAGCCGGTCGTGCAGCCACGCGCCCCACGGATCATCGCCGGCGCCGCCCGCCAGCGACACCGCGGCGCCCGCGCGGGCGGCGACCACGGCGGCGTTTGCGACGCCGCCGCCGCTGTGCGCGACGAACGCGTCGGCCTCCGCCAGCGAGCGCACCGGACGGCGGCAGATGAGATCGACGATGGCCTCGCCGAAGCAGAGGGTGCGCACCGCGCGGAGGCTATCTTGGGCGCGGTGCCGACCGTGACGCAGGAGACGCTGCAGCTCGACGGTCAGCCCGTGTACCTGCGCCGTAGCGGCGACGACGAGGTACCGATCCTCTACCTGCACGGGATTCCGACGAGCTCGTTTGACTGGCTGGCGCCGCTGGCGCTCAGCGGCGGGATCGCCGTCGACCTGCCCGGCTTCGGGCGCAGCGGCAAGCGCGGCGACCTCGACTACTCGCTGCAGGGCCACGCCGCGTTCATCGGACGGCTGCTGGACGCCCTCGAGATCGAGCGCGTTCGCCTGTGCATGCACGACTGGGGCGCGGCGGCCGGCCTGCTGTGGGCGATGTCGGCGCCCGAGCGCGCGCAGCGCCTCGTGGTCGTCAACGGCATCCCGCTGCTGCCGGGCTTTGGCTGGCAACGCCCGGCCAGCCTGGCGCGCCTGCCGGTCGTCGGCGAGATGCTCGTCGGCCTGGCGACCCGCAGCGTGCTGAGCTTCGCCTCGCGCCGGGCATCGGCCGGCCGCGGGCCGATGCCCAAGCCGTTCGTCGCCAGCGCGGCCGAAGGGTTTGACCAGGGCACGCAGCGCGCGGTGCTGAAGCTGCTGCGCAGCGCGACGCCGGAGACTCTGGCCGCTGCGGGCAAGGGCCTATCGAGCGTCACCGCGCCGGCGCTCGTGCTGTGGGGCGCGCAGGACCCGTACATCCCGGCGCGCTTCGGCGCGGGCTATGCCGCAACGCTCGGCGATGCGACGCTCGAGACGGTGCCCGACGCCGGCCACTGGCCGTGGATCGACCGCCCGCAGCTCAGCGAGCGGATCGTCGCGTACCTGAGCGGCTAGCCGGTGACGAGCTTCGCACCACGCGGCCGGCCGCTGAGGCTCACGCGCGCGCTGCCCGCGTGGGCGCTTGCGACGCTCGGGACGCTGGTCTACCTGCTGCTCGATCCGCCCAGCGCCGACCTCGCCGCGCAGGAGTACCGCGTGCAGCTGTTCGAGGACGCCGGCTTCACGCTGTGGGACAACGGCTGGTACGGCGGCCACCACACGCCTGCCTACAGCGTCCTCTTTCCGCCCCTCGGCGCGGCGCTGGGAGTGCAGATCGCCGGCGCCCTCGCCGCCGTCGTCGCCACGGCCCTGTTCGCGCGCCTGGTCGCGACGCGCTGGGGGCGGCGCGCGTATCCGGCCGCGCTGTGGTTTGCGATCGCGATCCTGGCGAGCGTCGTCAGCGGGCGCGCGCCGTTCACGCTCGGCGTCGCGCTTGCGCTGGCGGCGCTGCTCGCACTGCAGTCAGGGCGCCCGCTGCTCGCCGTCGCGCTCGCCTCCACGACGCCGCTCGCCAGCCCCGTCGCGGGGCTGTTCCTGGCGCTGGCCGTCATCGCCTGGGGTCTGGCCGGCGCATCGGCGCGCGAGCGCGGCCCGCGCGCGGCAGCCCTCGTGCTCGCCGCGCTCGGCCCCGCGGCGGCGCTGGCGGCCTTGTTCCCCGAGGGCGGCAGCGAGCCGTTCGTGGCCTCCGCCTTCTGGCCCGCGCTCGCCGGCCTGGCGCTCGTCGCGGCGCTGCTGCCCGCGCGTGAGCGCGCGCTGCGCATCGGCGCCGGGCTGTACGCGCTGATGCTGATCGCCGCCTTCGCGCTGGCCAACCCGCTGGGCGGCAACGCCACGCGCTTCGGCGCGCTGCTGGCGGGGCCGCTCGTGGTCGGCGCGCTGGCCGGCCGTCGCCACCCGGCCGTAGTCGCCCTGATCGCGCTGCCGCTGGCGTACTGGTCGCTGTACCCGGCCGTCCGCGACGTCGTGCGTGCCAGCGGCGACCCCTCGCTTCGCTCCAGCTACCACGAGCCGCTGCTGCGCTTCCTCGAAAGCCGGAGCGGCACGTTCCGGGTCGAGATCCCGTTCACGGAGAACCACTGGGAGGCGGCCCACGTCGCGCGCTCGGTGGCGCTCGCGCGCGGCTGGGAACGCCAGCTCGACCGTCGCTACAACGCCCTTTTCTACGATCACGCGCTCGACGGCGCTCGCTACCGCTCCTGGCTGGACGAGCTCGCAGTCCGCTACGTCGCGCTGCCCGACGTGCCGCTGGACTACGCCGCGCGCGACGAGGCACGGCTGATCGAACGTGGCCTGCCCTACCTGCGCCAGGTGTGGCACAACGAGCACTGGCGCGTGTTCGAGGTGCGTGACGCCGCGCCGCTGCTCGAGGGAGTCGCGGGCGCGATCACGCTGGCGCGCGACGGCTTTCAGATCACGGCCGCGCGCGCGGGCAGCGCGCTCGTGCGCGTGCGCCACACGCGCTGGTGGGTGGTGACGGCTGGGGACGCATGCGTGCACCGCGCGCGCGGTGGGATGACGCGCGTGCAGGTGCGCAGCGCGGGCACGGTCTCCGTCCAGGCACGACTCGGCGGACCGGCCTGCCAGCGCCATCGTCGAGCGCGGCGGCCACTGCGACCGCCCGAGGCGCCGCCCGGAGCCCAGCCTGTGAACTCCCGTAACGCCCCAGGTAGGATGGCCCTCCGCTCATGTCCGTCGCTCGTCCCACCGCGCTTCAGGAGCGGTTCCTGCCCCACGGTCCGCTGGACCTCGTGCGCCAGGTGCTGCTGTTCATGGTCGCCCTCCAGCTCTACTCGCTCACGCGCGGGATCGTCAACGAGCCCAGTGACGCGGTCGGCGCGTTCAACAACGCGCGTGACCTCATCGGCCTCGAGCAGACGCTCAACATCTTCGTCGAGCCCTCCGTGCAGGCGTTCACGACCGGCCAGGAGTGGTTGCTCGACGGTGCCTCGTGGATGTACATCAACACGCAGACGACGGTCACCGTCGCAGCGCTCACGTGGATCTACCTGTTCCGCAACCCGAGCTTCTACTTCGTGCGCAACATGTTCCTGTTCGCGTTCTGTCTCGCGCTCGTCGGCTACGCGCTGTATCCGACCGCACCGCCGCGCTTCCTGCCCGAGTGGGGCTTCTTCGACTCCGTGTCGGACTTCACCGGCATCCCGCAGGACAGCGTCACGGTCGATGCGCTCGCCAACCAGTACGCGGCGGTGCCGTCGATGCACGTGGCGTTCGCGCTGATGATCGCAATCCCCCTCGGCAAGCTCGTGCGCCGGCGCGCGCTGAAGATCTTCTGGTTCATGTACCCGCTGATCGTGCTGTTCGTGATCGTGTCGACCGCCAACCACTTCATCCTCGACGCCGTGCTCGGCGCGATGACGGCCGCGATCGGTATGCTGGCGGCCAGGGGGATGGCGCGGATGCGACCGGGCGTGTGGTCCTTCCGGCCGCCCCCGGCGGGCGGCGCATCACGACCGCTCGAGGGCACGCCCGCGATCGACACCACGCCCGCGACGTCTTGATGGCAACTGGCACTCAGCAGTCGCCGCCGCCCACCGAACCGGGCCCCGGCGGCCCCGCCCCCCGACCGCGCAGCAACGCCCCGGGCGCGGCCTGGCTGGAGGCCGTGCGCGTGTGGCTGATTCGCTCGCCGCTGACGCCGAACATGATCTCGCTGGCGGGCTTCACGCTCAACGTACTCGCCGCGGTGCTGATCTGGCAGACGGAGTTCTTCTGGGGCGGCGTCGTGTTCATCGTCGGCTCGATCATGGACACGCTCGACGGGGGCTACTCGCGCATGTCCGGCAAGGGGACGCCGTTCGGCGCGTTCCTGGACTCGACGCTTGACAGGATCGTCGAGGGGATCGTGCTGACGGCCGTCGCCGCGACGTTCGCCGACCGTCAGGACGAGCTCGCGGTGGCTGCCGTAGTGGTCGCCGTGCTGGCGTCGCTGACCGTTTCCTACACGCGCGCCCGCGCCGAGGCGCTGGGTGTCGAATGCAAGGTCGGGATCGCCGATCGGCTCGTCCGCGTGGTGATTCTGTCGGCCGGCCTGGTGCTCGCCGACCTCGGCGCGCTGGAGCCCGCGGTCTACGTCCTGGCCGGGCTGAGTAGCATCACCGTGGCACAGCGCATCTTCCACGTTCGGCGTGAGCTGACACGTCCCCCCGCCGGTGTAACGCCATAGCGCGCGCGGGGTGTGTTAGCCCCGGACGACTTGACGAAGGGAAACGAACTTCAGATGAGCCCCACGACCAGCAGTGGCAACGGCGCCGCCGTCTCCAACGGCGCCGCGCGGTATCAGCAGGGCAAGGTCCGCGTCGCGATCGTCGGCGTCGGCAACTGCGCCTCGGCCTTCGTGCAGGGGGTCGAGCACTACCGCAACGCCGACGCCGATCAGGCCGTGCCAGGACTCATGCACGTCGATCTCGGCGGCTACCACGTCTCGGACATCGAATTCACGGCCGCCTTCGACATCGACTCGACGAAGGTCGGCAAGGATCTCGGCCAGGCGATCTGGGCCGGCCAGAACAACACGATCAAGTTCGCCAAGGTCCCCAAGAAGCTCGGCGTGCAGGTCTACCGCGGCATGACTCACGACGGCCTGGGCAAGTACCTCAAGGAGAAGATCACCAAGGCGCCCGGCGAGACGGCCGACATCGTGCAGATCCTCAAGGACACGCACACCGACGTCGTCGTCTCCTACCTGC
>Ga0136630_1000317_pt1 | contig 18045 bp, 18 predicted proteins | sample AntDrymUQ5682106_2_FD_105496 | JGI IMG/M metagenome (GOLD analysis project Ga0136630, IMG submission 105496) | Polar desert sand microbial communities from Dry Valleys, Antarctica - metaG UQ568 (21.06) | ecosystem: Environmental > Terrestrial > Soil > Desert | place: Antarctica: Dry Valley...
GCTCACACACAGCCGGGGTCGAGATGAGGTCGAACGGCCGCGACCGGAACCGGTAGGCGGCTGACGTCAACGCACCCACCGGGCAGATCTGGATCGTGTTGCCCGAGAAGTAGGACTCGAACGGCTCACGCTCGTAGATGCCGACCTGCTGCAGCGCACCACGCTCGACCATCTCGATGAAGGGATCGCCCGCGATCTGCTCGCTGAAGCGGGTGCACCGGGCGCACAGCACGCAACGCTCGCGGTCCAGCAGCACCTGGGCGGAGATCTTGATCGGCTTGGTGAAGGTCCGCTTGGTCTCGGTGAACCGTGTCTCGCCACGGCCGTTCGACATCGCCTGGTTCTGCAGCGGGCACTCGCCGCCCTTGTCGCAGACCGGGCAGTCGAGCGGGTGGTTGATCAGCAGAAACTCCATGATGCCCTGCTGGGCCTTGTCGGCGACCGGGCTCGAGTGCTGCGTGCGCACCACCATGCCGGGCGCCGCGGTGATCGTGCACGATGCCTGCGGCTTCGGGAGTGGCCGGCCGTTGCCCGCGTCGGGGACCTCGACGAGACACTGACGGCAGGCGCCGACAGGGTCGAGCAGCGGGTGGTCGCAGAAGCGCGGGATCTGGATGCCGATCCGCTCCGCCGCCCGGATCAGGAGGGTGCCTTCGGGAACCGTGACCTCGACGTCGTCGATGGTCAGCGTGACGGTCTTCGCACCTGAGTCGAGATCCTGCCCGGTGGCCTGGTCCAACGTCATGCGCTCGCTCCTGCCATGGCGAACAATGTCGAGGCCTCACGGTCGAACGGGCAGTCGCCTACCCGTAGGTGCTCGAGATACTCGTCCCGGAAGAACTGGATCGACGACGTGATCGGCGCGGCCGCTCCGTCAGCCAGAGCGCAGAACGACCTGCCGACGATGTTGTCGCAGAGGTCGACCAGCGTCTCGATGTCGGCTTCGGTGCCCTGGCCCTGCTCGAGGCGGGTCAGCGTCTGCACGAGCCACCAGGTGCCCTCGCGGCACGGCGTGCACTTGCCACACGACTCGTGCTTGTAGAACTCGGTCCAGCGGAGCACCGCACGGACGACGCAGGTTGTCTCGTCGAAGATCTGTAGTGCCTTCGTGCCGAGCATGGACCCGGCAGCGCCGACGCCTTCGTAGTCGAGAGGGACATCGAGGTGCTCGGCGGTCAGCAACGGGGTCGAGGAGCCGCCGGGAGTCCAGAACTTCAGCTCGTGACCGTGGCGCACACCTCCGGCCACGTCGAGCAGCTGGCGTAGCGTGATTCCGAGCGGGGCTTCGTACTGACCCGGTCGGTTGACGTGACCGGACAGCGAGTAGAGCGTCATGCCCTTGCTCTTGTCGGTCCCCATGCTCGAGAACCAGTCCGCGCCGTTGGCCAGGATGCACGGCACAGAGGCGATCGTCTCGACGTTGTTGATGACGGTCGGGCAGGCGTACAGGCCGGCCACGGCGGGGAACGGTGGCCGGAGTCTCGGCTGTCCGCGCCGGCCCTCGAGCGAGTCGAGTAGTGCCGTCTCCTCGCCACAGATGTAGGCACCGGCTCCGGCGTGCACGATGACATCGAGGTCGAAGCCCGACCCGTGGATGTCCTTGCCGAGGTGCCCGGCGAGGTAGGCCTCCTGCACCGCGCGCTGGAGGCGGCGGACGACGTGGAGAACCTCTCCACGGACATAGATGAACGCCAGGTTGGCCCTGATGGCGTACGCCGAGATGATGACGCCCTCGACCAACGTGTGGGGACTCGCCATCATCAGCGGGATGTCCTTGCAGGTGCCTGGCTCGGACTCGTCGGCGTTGACGACGAGGTAGTGCGGCTTGTCGTCCCCCTGGGGGATGAAGCCCCACTTCATGCCGGCCGGGAACCCGGCACCCCCTCGACCTCGCAGTCCGGACGACTTGACGAGCTCGATGACATCGTCCTGCGTCTGCCCGAGTGCCTTGTCCAGAGCGCCGTATCCGTCGAGCTGCTCGTACGCCGCAAGCGTCCAGGATCGGTCGGTGTCCCAGTTGTCGGAGAGGACCGGGGTGAGGGGGTCGGTCATGTGCCGGCCTCTTTGCTGCTGCCGTTCGACGTCTCGGTGCCGGCGGCCGCGTCCCGGCTCCGCTTCTTGTCCTGGTGGCGGGTGCCGGCGGGCGAGGCGTCGACAGCGACGTCGGACTCCTCGCGGACACCCTTCGATGCCTGGTCAGCCGCCACGGCATCACCGTCGGCCGCCCCTCGGTCGGGCTGGGGTGCTCGCCAGCCGCGCTCCCGGGCGAGCTGCAGCCCTGCGAGGGAGGCCGGTCCCGCCGACGGTCCCTCGTCGGCACGGTCGTCGGGGAACCCCGCGAGCACGCGCTCCGCCTCCCGCCAGGTGCAGACCCGCGCTCCTCTGGTCGCTCGCACCTCGTTGCCCGCGACGAGATCGTCGACGACCGCGGCGGCAGACTCGGGGGTCTGGTTGTCGAAGAACTCCCAGTTGACCATCATGACCGGGGCGTAGTCGCACGCGGCGTTGCACTCGATGTGCTCGAGCGTGACCTTGCCGTCGTCGGTCGTCTCGTCGTTGCCGACACCGAGATGGCCCTTCAGCCGCTCGAAGATGAGGTCGCCGCCCATGACGGCGCACAACGTGTTGGTGCAGACACCGACGTGGTAGTCACCCACCGGACGGCGCTTGTACATGGTGTAGAACGTCGCGACCCCCGAGACCTCGGCGGCGCTGAGGTCGAGCATGGCGGCACAGGTCTCGATGCCCTCGGCCGTGACGCGGCCTTGCACGCTCTGGAGGAGATGCAACATCGGGAGCAGCGCGGAGCGGCGGTCGGGGTAGCGGGCGGCGACCTCGTGCAGCTCAGCCAGGGTGGCGGCGGGGAGCTCTCGCCCGGCGTCGACCTGCTGTCTGGACGCGGCGGTCGTCTCCATGTCCGTCACCTGTCCACTCCGCCCATCACCGGGTCGAGACTCGCCACGGCCACGACGACGTCGGCGACCTGACCGCCTTCGCTCATCACCGGAGCGGCCTGCAGGTTGGTGAACGAGGGGTCGCGGAAGTGGGCGCGGTAGGGCCTCGTGCCGCCGTCGGACACCAGGTGGCAGCCGAGCTCGCCTCGCGGCGACTCCACGGCCGTGTAGGACTGGCCGGTCGGGACTCGGAAGCCCTCGGTGACCAGCTTGAAGTGGTGGATGAGCGCCTCCATCGACTCGCCCATGATGTGACGGATGTAGTCGAGGGAGTTGCCCAGGCCGTCGGATCCGACGGCCAGCTGGCTTGGCCAGCCGATCTTCTTGTCTGCGACCATGACGGGGGCGCCCTCGAGGGTCTGCAGACGCGTGGCGCACTGCTCGACGATCCGCAGCGACTCCCACATCTCGGCGACGCGGATGCGGAAACGTCCATAGGCGTCGGCGGTGTCCCACGTGACGACGTCGAACTCGTAGTCCTCGTAGCCGCTGTACGGCTGCTTCTTGCGTAGGTCCCAGTCGTAGCCCGTCGATCGCAGCACCGGTCCGGTGACTCCGAGCGCCAGACAGCCCGCCAGGTCGAGATAGCCGACGTCGACGAGCCGGGCCTTGAAGATCGGGTTCGCGTTGCACAGGGCGGCGTACTCCGGCAACCGTCTCTTCATCAGACCGAGGAACTCGTCGACCTTCTCCAGGGCCCCAGGAGGAAGGTCCTGCGAGACGCCGCCGGGACGGATGAACGCGTGGTTCATCCGCAGGCCCGTGATCAGCTCGAACAGGTCGAGGCAGAGCTCGCGCTCACGGAACCCGATGGTCATGACGGTGAGCGCGCCGATCTCCATGCCGCCGGTCGCGATCGCGACGAGATGCGACGAGATGCGGTTGAGCTCCATCAGAAGGACCCGCAGGACCTGCGCCTTCTCAGGAATGTCGCGCTCGATGTCGAGGAGACGCTCGACCCCGAAGCTGAAGGCGGCCTCGTTGTAGAACGGGGACAGGTAGTCCATCCGGGTGCAGAACGTCACGCCCTGCGTCCAGTTGCGGTACTCCATGTTCTTCTCGATGCCGGTGTGCAGGTAGCCGATGCCGCACCGGCACTCTGTCACCGTCTCGCCGTCGAGCTCGAGCACGAGCCGGAGAACTCCATGGGTGGACGGGTGCTGGGGACCCATGTTGACGACGACGCGTTCCTCGGCCTCGAGGTCGACGCCGGACACCACAGAGTCCCAGTCCTGCCCGGTGACGGTGAACACCTTGCCCGCGGTCGTGTCCTGCTCGGTGGCGTACGGGTCTGCCCGGCTGCCCGTGCCTGCTGTCTGAGCCATCAGTTGTACGCCCTCCGCTGGTCCGGCGGCGGAATCGTCGCGCCCTTGTACTCGACGGGGATTCCGCCCAGTGGATAGTCCTTGCGCTGCGGGTGACCGGGCCAGTCGTCAGGCATCTCGATGCGGGTGAGCGCGGGGTGGCCGTCGAAGACGATGCCGAAGAAGTCGTACGTCTCGCGCTCGTGCCAGTCGTTCGTCGGATAGACGCGGACCACGGACGGGATGTGCGGATCCGCGTCAGGGCATGTCACCTCGACGCGAACCCGGCGGTTGTGGGTCATCGACAGGAGGTGGTAGACCGCATGCAGCTCCGCGCCGGACTGGTGCGGGAAGTGCACGCCGCTGACACCGAGGCACAGCTCGAAGCGGAGCTGCTGGTCGTCCCGCATGGTCTGCATCACCGGGAGCACCTGCTCGCGCCTGACGTGGAACGTGAGCTCACCCCGATGGATCACGACCTTCTCGAGCGCCTCGGACGCCCCGGCCGCGTCGAGTGCCGCCTCGAGCCGGTCGGCTGCGGCGTCGAACCAACCGCCGTACGGCCGCTGCGTCGCTCCAGGGACCGCGACCTGTCGGACCAGACCGCCGTAGCCGGACGTGTCACCGCTGCTGCTGACTCCGAACATGCCGGTGCGGACGTCCACCACGTCGAGGTCCTGGTGGGGGGGAAGCGCGCCGGGGTCGTCGCTCACGATGAGTGAGCTGTCGTGCTGGGACTTGTCGGCGACGGACCTCTGGCTCGCCGACTTGTCGTCCATCGAGCGCTCCGACACCGGCTTCTCCGGCACACCCTGGGGCTGACCCGCCGGCGGCACGTGGTCTGGCTTGTCGTCGCTCACCGCAGCAGGCCCGTCATGTCGGACGTCGGGGATGCGGTCAGCGCATCCTTCTCGCTGGACTCGATCTCGGCGAGGCGGTGCGCTCCGAGCTTGGAGTGCTGGATGTCGTCGTGCAGCTTCAAGATCGCGTCGATCAACATCTCCGGCCGGGGCGGGCACCCGGGAAGGTACATGTCGACGGGGATGACGTGGTCGACGCCCTGCAGGATCGCGTAGTTGTTGAACATCCCGCCGCTGCTCGCGCAGACGCCCATCGCGAGCGCGTACTTGGGGTTGGGCATCTGGTCGTAGATCTGCCGCAGCACGGGGGCCATCTTCTGGCTGACGCGGCCGGCGACGATCATCAGGTCGGCCTGTCGTGGAGACGCCCGGAACACCTCCATCCCGAAGCGAGCCATGTCGTAGCGCGGTCCACCCGACGACATCATCTCGATGGCGCAGCACGCCAGGCCGAACGTCGCGGGCCACAACGAGGCCTTGCGGAAGTAGCCCGCGAGCCCCTCGACCGTGCTGAGGAGGACGCCGGACGGAACTTTGTCTTCTATTCCCACGCCAGCCCTCGCTTCGCTTCGGGCTGACGCGGGGCCCGACGGCAGCTGTGTTCGATGGTTCGCTCACTGCGTTCGCTCACGGTCAGTCCCACTCCAAGCCGCCGCGGCGCCAAACATAGGCGTACGCGACGAAGACGGTGCCGATGAAGATAACCATCTCGATGAGCCCGAACAGCTTCATGGAGTCGAAGTAGACGGCCCACGGGAACAAGAAGATGATCTCGATGTCGAAGACGATGAACAACATCGCCGTGATGTAGTACTTGACGGGGAACTTGCCACCGCCGAACGGCTGCGGCGTCGGCTGGATGCCGCACTCGTACGAGTCGAGCTTGGCCCGATTGTAGCGCTTCGGTCCGAGCTGCGAGCTGGCGACCACGGAGCCCACCGCGAACAAGGCGGCGAGGACGCCGAGCCCCAGGATGGGGATGTAGGGATTCACCGCGCCGTGCTCCCCTCTTCCTTCGTGCGTTCGAGTCCGATCGGTCCAAGCATCCTAGATCGAGCCCCTTCAGGCCGCGGGGGCGACCTTGGACAAACCGTTGATGAGGCGGTCCATGGCGTCGCCGCCCCGCGGCTCGGTCAGGTTGGCGAGCAGCTTCAACGTGAGGCGCATCAGGGTCTCGTGGTGCAACCCGTGCCTGGTCGCCAGCTTCATGACCTGCGGGTTGCCGATCGCCTTCACGAAGACACGGCCGAGGGTGTAGTAGCCCCCGTACCGCTGGTCCAGTGCGGTGACGTAACCCTGCAGGGCGCGTTCGTGACCCGACTGCGTCGTACGGCTGAGCGCCTGGGTGACCACCTCGGCGGCCATCTCTCCCGACTCCATGGCGTAGGCGATGCCCTCACCGTTGAACGGGTTGACCATGCCGCCGGCGTCACCGACGAGCAGCATCCCGTCGGCGTAGTGCGGCTTGCGGTTGAAACCCATCGGCAGTGCGGCGCCGCGCACCGGCTGGGTGCGGTTGTGCTCCCGGATCCCCCACTCCTCCGGTGTCTGGTCGAGCCATCGCCTGAGCAGGTCCTTGTAGTCGACGTGCTGGAAGGCCGACGACGTGTTGAGGACGCCCAGACCGACGTTGACGGTGCCGTCACCGACCCCGAAGATCCAGCCGTACCCCGGCAGCAGGGAGCTGTTGCCGGGCTCTCCGTCCCACAGCTCCAGCCACGACTCGAGCCAGTCGTCGTCATGGCGGGGGCTTGTGTAGTAGGTGCGGACGGCCACACCCATCGGACGGTCGTCGCGCTTGCCACGCCCCATGGCGAGGCTGAGGCGCGTCGAGTTGCCGTCGGCCGCGAGGACGATCGGCGCGCGGTATGTGACCTCACCACCCACCTTGCGGCCTTGATCGTCCACCGGCCTCGCGGTGACACCGACGATGCGCCCGGTCGCCTCGTCGACGACCGGACCGGTGACGGCCGTGCGCTCGCACAGCTGGGCCCCGGCCTTCTGCGCGTGCCGGGCGAGGATGTCGTCGAAGTCGAGACGGGTACGTACGAGACCGTAGTCGGGGTAGCTCGCGAGGTCCGGCCACGGCATCTCGAGGCGGTGGCCACCGCCGACGATGCGCAGGCCCCGGTTCTTGATCCAGCCCGGCTCCGCGAGATCGATGCCCATCCGGGTCAGCTGGCGCACCGCACGCGGGGTGAGTCCGTCGCCGCAGACCTTCTCCCGCGGGAAAGCCGTCTTCTCGAGCAGGAGGACGTCGACACCGGCCTGGGCGAGATAGGCCGCGGCGGTCGAACCCGCCGGGCCGGCTCCAACCACGATGACGTCAGCCTGCCGCTCGGTCGCGGTGCCCTGGGTCATGGCGATCGATCCTTACTGGCCTGCTGCGAAGCAGCCGGTCGAGGCCGGTGCTGGGCGATGCTGGGCGGTGCTCGATCGTCGTACGGCGAATACGTGAAAATGTTCACGAGCGAGCGACGTCGTCAGTCTAGGCGGTGCCTGCTGCCGCCGCACATCCGACTTGTCAGTGCGGCTCGAGCGCGAAGGCGTTCACTCCAGCCTGACATGTGTCTGTCATGCGGCGGGCATCGTCACGAACCCGCATCGCGGCCCGGCCGCCCGGGTCAGCCTGATGTCCAGGGTCGCCAGCGCCACCCCCAGCGACTCGGCCAGCGCGACGTACCAGGCGTCGTATGCCGTGACGTTTGCCCGGAGCTCCCACACCCTTGACGCGAAGGGCAGGTAGGAGAAGAGCTCGAGCCGCACGGACAGCAGGTCGTCATGGGCCATGGAGGCGACATCCACGGAGATGTCTCCGGCCAGTGCCGCTCGTCTCAAGACGTCGGCGGTCTCGACGGGGAGGAGGTGCGGTGCGGCGAGCGGGCCCGAGCCGAGCATCTGCTCTGCCCATCGACCGGCGTGAGAGGAGTCCACGAGCGCAGCGACGACGACCGAGGCGTCGACGACCAACGTCACGGGCGTCCGGTGTCTCTGTGCTCGAGGATCTGGTCCACGGTCATCGAGCTGCGCGTGGCGGCCTTTCGGGCGCGGACACGAGCCAGCAGGACCTCGGGGTCGGGGCTGTCCGCAAGCTTGACAAGCTGTGCCCGTAGATACTCCTGGAGAGAGCGGCCGGTGAGGGCCGCACGAGCAGTCAGTTCCGCGCTGGTCTCGTCGGGGACGTCACGGACGGTGATCGATTTCGGCATGCCATCATAATGCTGCTGGCTCTGCTGAAATGCAAGTGCAGCCGCGGATAGCGCGTCCTCCGGGTCGCCGGAATACTGACTCGTAAGGGCCGGGGCCGAATACTCCACCGACTGACGTCGCCCTCGATACTCAGTTGCACCTCGGCCAGGTGTTAGGCCAGGCGGACGATCCCCCTTGCGCGGCGCGGCCGTTCCAGCCCGTGAAAGCCGTGCGCTTGGCTATCACGATCTGCTCGGTCCTGGTGGCGCGGTGCGGATAGTCGTTGCCGGAGTACTGAGGGCCTCCGTAGTACCGCCAGGTCGAAAGCGAGAACTGCAAGCCTCCGTAGTGGCCGTTGCCGGTGTTGACATGCCAACGGTGTGTCGACTCGTAGTGCGCGAGACAGTCCCAGCGAGTTGCGCCGTAGTGAGCCTTCGCCGGCAAGGCCATCGCTGCTAACAAGGCAACCATGAGGACGGTGACGAACAGGGACAGCCGGACGGAGAGTTGCACAGGCATGGTGAAGTCCTTTCCACGCCTGTGAGGTGAGCTGTCGGGTTAGAGCTGAAAGGTGCTCTGTCACCGGGTGAGCCGATGTGGGTCGGCTGCGGGTGACTTCACCCCGAGCGGTGCCGCGCTGTCGCAAGACGGCTCGGCGCCGCAGGGAACCTGGGTCCCCCACTCCTGCCCGAGTGGCTGTAGTCGAGGGGACCAGGCGGCGGGCAGGACTCGGCATACCGTCTGGGGATGAAGTTGTGGACGCCGGGCCACTGGGGGCCCCAGCGGGAATCACTGTAGGTGCAATCGCCTCGAACGTCTATGTTTCGCATCGGTGCCGGGCAGCCCCGACCTACTCGAGCCCGACGAGCCATGCGGCTCTTGGGCGACCACCATGCACTTCCCGCCGAGCTCGGGCCGACAGCGACAGCCGCTGACTCAGCGAGGTCTGGGTCGAGTCCGGGATCTCGGTCAGTGCGGTTCGAGCGCGCAGATGTCCACTTCAGCCTGACAAGGCACATGCACGGCGAGACAGGCGTTACCGCTTGGGAACCCCGTAGACGTGGGTGATAGCTAGCCTCGCGACGAGTCGTCTGTCGGCGACCATCGCCGCACGGTACTCCTCCCAGTCGGGATGGTCCTCACCGCGGACGTTGCGGTACAGCTCGACCAGCTCCTCGACTGCCGCATCGTGGGGCTCGGTCGCCACGTCTGACAACGTCACATCACCGTCGGCGACCGTGTAGGCCCATCCGTCATTGCTGCTCACGTAGAGGGACGCGCGGGCGTCACGTCGCATATTGCGGACCTTGGCTCGGTCGTCGGTCACCGAGATGCGGATCCGGGCCGCCTCTGCGTCGTACTCGTAGTTGATGTTCGACAGCTGTGGGCGGCCGTCTCGTTTGATCGTGGCAAGGGCGCCGAGGTTGCCGGCGGAGAGGAGGTCGAGCAGCGCAGGGTCGAAGGACATGGCCCCATCCTCTCGCATGCGTGCGAAAGGAGCCGAGTCCGAGGTTGCTCGGGGCCAAGACTTCCCGCCCGAACGATCCGACCTCGAGGTAACCAGGGCTGCCTCAGCGTCGGATCTCTGGCCGGGACGCTGCCCGAAAATGCAGGTTCACCGGTAGGCGCGGTGGAGAGCGACGATGCCTCCCGACAGGTTGCGGAACTCCACTCCCCGCCAGCCCGCCACACCGATAACCGTTGCGAGCACCTGCTGGGCCGGCCAGGCCTCGATCGACTCGGCCAGGTAGACATAGGAGTCGGGGTTGGACGAGATGCGTCTCGCGACAGCGGGCAACGCCTTGATCAGGTACTCGGCATACAGAGTGCGGAACGGCGCGTAGGTCGGCCGGCTGAACTCGCACACGACGAGCCTTCCTCCCGGCCTCGTCACCCGATGCATCTCCTGCAGGCCCAGGCGATAGTCGACGACGTTGCGCAGCCCGAACGAGATCGTGACGACGTCGAAGGTCGCGTCGGCGAAGGGCAGTCTCGTCGCGTCGCCGGCGACGAACGGCAGCCGGGGCCGTGCCTGCTTGCCAACCCTCAGCATCCCGACCGAGAAGTCGCACGGCACCGCCAGCGCACCCTCGAAGACGAACGGCACGGTGCTCGTCCCGGTGCCCGCCGCCAGGTCGAGGACCCGGTCACCCGGTCGCGCGTCGACGGCAGTGACGACAGCCCGGCGCCACCGGCGGTCCTGGCCGAGCGACAAGACGTCGTTCGTCACGTCATAGCGCTCCGCCACGTCGTCGAACATCGCCGCCACGTCGCGCGGCAGCTTGTCCAGCCGAGCTCGCGTCATGGCGTCAAGCCTCGCATGCGCTCTCCTCACGGCAGGCTCCGCTGCCCCACTACCCTGGTGGTCGTGACGACCCTGGCCTCGCGGTCTGCGGAGGAGATTCCGCTCGTCGCCCGCACCGTCGTCATCGACGATCCCGGGCCGCTCCTGTCGCTGCTTCCTGCAGCTGCCCCGCTGGCCTGGGTGCACCGCGACGACGGCCTGGTTGCATGGGGTGAGGTGGCGCGGTGCACGCGGTCCGGACCCACCCGCTTCACCGATGCCGAGCGCTGGTGGCGCGACGTCGCCGAGCGCGGGTTCGTCAGGGACGAGGCCGACGTGCCCGGGAGCGGGCTCCTGTGCTTCGGCTCGTTCGGCTACGCCGACGAACCCGGCAACTCCGTGCTCGTCGTCCCCGAAATGGTGGTGGGTCGGCGCGGCGACCTCTCCTGGGTCACGACGATCTCGCTCGGTTCCCTGCCGGCGACCCAGCCGCTGGTCGCCGCCGACGAACCCATGGCCCCGCAAGGCGTGGCGTTCAGCGACGGCGCGATGAGCGGCGCCGAGTGGGAGCTCATCGTCGCCGAGGCCGTGCGCCGCATTCGCGGCGGCGCGCTCGAGAAGGTCGTGCTGGCTCGTGACCTCGTGGCCGAGCTCGACGCGCCACTCGACGTCCGGGCGCCGCTGGCACGGTTGGCCGCGCGCTACCCGTCGTGCTGGACGTTCCATGTCGACGGGTTGTTCGGGGCGACCCCGGAGATCTATGTACGCCGCGAGCGCGGTCTCGTGACGAGCCGCGTCCTCGCCGGGACCATCCGGCGTACCGGCGACGACGCCCACGACCTCGCGCTCGCCGCCACCCTCGCGCGATCCTCGAAGGACCTCGAGGAGCATGAGTTCGCGGTGCGCTCGGTGGCCGATGCGCTGGCGCCGTACTGCCTCAGCATGAATGTGCCGGAGAGCCCGTTCGTGCTCCACCTGCCGAATGTCATGCACCTGGCCACGGACGTGACGGGAGTGCTCGACGCCAGCACCCGAAGCCTCGGTCTCACGGCAGCCCTGCACCCGAGCGCCGCCGTGGGCGGGACCCCCTCTGACGTCGCTGTCCCGATGATCGCCGAGCTCGAGCAGATGGACCGTGGCCGATACGCGGGACCGGTCGGCTGGATGGACTCGGCGGGCGACGGTGAGTGGGGCATCGCGCTGCGCTCGGCGGAGTACGCAGGCGCCCGCATCCGGCTCTTCGCCGGCTGCGGCATCGTCGCTGACTCAGACCCCGCTGCGGAGCTCGCCGAGGCAGCCGCCAAGTTCGTGCCGGTCCGCGACGCCCTGTCCTCCTGACTCCGCCAACCGCTCCCCCTCATCAGGGGGAAGGTTCGATCGGCCCCACGTCCTACGTCCCACCTTCCGGGTTTGCGATGTTCACGGTCCAGATGGCTGGTTTACATCGCAGATCTGCCGTGCAGACTGTGTGCCTGCGGTGTCCACCTTGTCGGCGACCAGTGCCCACCCGCGTGCGCGACATGTCAGGCTGGCTCTGCCACCCAGCGCATCGGATCGCCCCAGCCGAGGTCGGTGACCCCAGCGGCGTCGAGAGCCTGCACAGCCAACGTGCGGCGGTACGCCGCGAACGTCAGCACGTGGGCGATCATGCCGCCGTACGTGAAAACGCGCGGAGGCTCGCAGATCGCATCGACGAACGTCTCGTCGAGACGCCCCGCCCCGCACACCTCGCGCACGTGGGCGAGGTACGTCGGCCCGGCCTCGGCCAGACGTGACCGCATCGAGTCGGTGCGCTCGTTGCTCTCGACGCCGAAGTCGTAGGCCCGGGTGGCGAGCGCGGCGTTCCACATGTCCAGCTGCCCGATCAGGCGTGACAACAGGGAGCGCAAGGACGCCACATCGTCGCCATCGTCGACCGAGACCTCGATGGGCTTGTCCAGCTGCTCTTCGGTGAGTGTGTGTGCTCGGTCGACGAGCTCGCCCACGAGCCACACATGGTGTTCGACCATCTTGACGAGAAGATCCATGGAAGCTACCTCTGTTCGTGCGGGCAGCCGCAGGCCGCCGGGTGGATGGAAGTGCACGCCGTTGGGCGTGTCGAGCTGGATCCGACTGCTCGGCTTGCGCCGCCAGGCTGAGGGCCCGGCGCCGTACGCCCGCTGGAACGCCCGCGTGAACGCCTCGTTGGACGAGTAGCCCGCCTCGACGGCGATGGCGAGGACTCCCACATCACTGGTGACGAGACGATAGGCCGATCGCTCGAGGAGCACCCGCCGGCGGAACTTCGCGGGGGTCTCGCCGGCGGCGGCACTCACCACGCGGTCGAAGTGGAAGCGTGACAGGTAGGCCCTGGCAGCCAGAGCATCCCCTCGCGCCTCGTGGTCGTCGAGGTTCGAGGCCAACGTGTCAACGAACGTGGCGAACGTGTCGGTCGCTGTGCTCATGGCTCAACCCTGCTGGCCCGCACGGTCCGCGCTCTTGATGTTTCTTGCGCTCTCACCACGTCTCGGCCACGGCCAACACGTGCTCCGCGAGGGCGCGGCGTCCGCTGCGGGGGATCGGCACCTCGACCACCCGGATGCCCCGCACGTCCCGCACCAACGCCTGCCTCAGCGCCGCGGCGTGCTCGACCCGCTCGTACGCCGTTCCGGTCGCCTCGCACAGCGCCTGCAGGTCAACGCCGTGAGGCGTCGCGAAGACCCGCTCGAAAGCCGCCGCGTAGGGTTCTGCGCCCTGCTCGAGGGTGGCGAAGATCGAGCCGCCGTCGTCGTTGGCGACCACCACCGTGAGGTCGGGGCAAGGCTCGTCAGGCCCGAGCACCAGCCCACCCATGTCGTGCAGGAACGTCACGTCGCCGACGTACGCGAGCGCCCGCGAGGAACGGCGGGCGAGCGCGGCGCCGACGGCCGTCGAGACGGTGCCGTCGATGCCGGCGAGACCACGGTTGCCCACAATCAGCCGCCGCTGCCCCGCCTCGTGCACCGGACCCATCAGGTCGAGGTCGCGGATCGGCTGCGAGGAGCCCACGACCAGCAAGCAATTCGGCTGAACAGCCGCGCCCACCTCCGCTGCGACCTGCAACGGCAGCGCATCGCCGCCTGGTGCGACGAGGACGGCCAGCAGCTGCACCATCTTCTGGTCCGCTGCTCGCCAGGCTCCCACCCAGTCAAGGTCGTCGGACGAGTCGACCCGGGGCATCGCCTCGAGATGCCGCGCCACCCGACCGGGATCCGTGCAGACACCGCCACGCGACCTGACCGAGAGCACCTCGATGTCGGCGCGGGAGATGAGCTCGGTGACCTGCCGCGACAGCGTCGGATGGCCGGCGACGACGACCCGCTCGATCTTGCGGCCGAGGCTCGTCGCGAGGAGAAGCCGGTAGGACTGCAGGGCATGGCTTCCGGTCCGCGCCCCCGATGTCGGCTCGGCGAGCAGCGGCCAGTTCGCGGCCTGCGCGAGCAGCCGGGCGGGCGGACCGGCATCGTCTCCGGCGACCACCACTGTGCGCGGTCCGGGCTCCAAGGTGACGGCGTCGGCATCCCAGCTGTGCCGTCGCATCGGGTCGGCGCCCGGCTCCTTCCCCACCAGGACGCTGAGCCCGGAGGTCGGCGCGCCCCCGAGCAACGGCTCGGCGAACTGCAGGTTGAGGTGGCTCGGCCCTCGGCGGCGTACGGACTCGGCGACCGCGTCTGCCGCCCCGACCGCATCACCGGGGGACAGGTCGTACGCCGTCGCGGCCGCACCGAACATGCCCGCCTGGTGCTCGGACGTCTGGTTGGCGCCGGAGCCGCGCAGCTCAGCGGGCCGGTCCGCCGACAGCACGATGAGGCGTTCGCCGCTGTGTGCTGCTTCGAGGACGGCGGGGTGCAGGTTGGCGACGGCGGTGCCCGACGTGGTCGCGACGGCAGCCGGGTGGTGCGAGCCCTTCGCGAGACCGAGGGCAAGAAATCCGGCGCTACGCTCGTCCACGCGCACGTGCAGCCGCACCAGGCCCAGCGCGTCAGCCCGGTGCAGGGCCACTGCCAGCGCCGCCGAGCGCGACCCAGGCGCCAGCACGATGTCACGCACGCCACCATCACGAAGCGCGGAGATCACGGCGGCCGCGAGAGCTGAGGATGAGCTCATCGGGGCCGACTCTGCAGCACCTGCTGGCAGGCGGCGAACCTCTCCCGCCAGCGTCGGGTGGTGTCATCATCCGCCCGGACCGCGCCGACGAGGTCGGCGTCCAGCGCTACTGCACGCACCACCCGGATGGCTCCGGCGACGGGGACCAGCGAGTCGGCGACCACGTCGGCTCTCAGCATCGAGGCGGTGGCGAGTCCGCACGCATACGGCAGCTCGGGCAGCGCCGCCGCGAGCCTCACCCCGGCAGCGATGCCGACCGAGGTCTCCAGTGCGCTCGACACGACCACCGGCATGTCGATCTGCTCGGCCAGCCGCAGACACGCCCGCACGCCACCGAGCGGCTGCACCTTGAGCACGGCGATGTCGGCCGCGCCGCACCGCTTGACCCGCACCGGGTCCTGGGCCCGGCGGATCGACTCGTCCGCGGCGATCGGCACGTCGACCCGGCGTCGCACCTCGGCGAGCTGCTCCACGCTGGCGGTCGGCTGCTCGGCATACTCGAGGTCGTACGACGCGAGCTCTCGCAGTGCAAGGACTGCCTCGTCGACGGACCAGGCGCCGTTGGCGTCGACGCGAATCCGACCGGCGGCGCCCAGCGCCGCTCGGACAGCCGCGACCCGGGCCACGTCGTCCTCGAGCGTCTGGCCGGGCTCGGCGACCTTGACCTTGGCGGTGCGGCAGCCGTGCGGCGCCGTGACGATCGCGGTGGCGCGCTCGGCGTCGACCGCCGGCACGGTGCAGTTGACCGGCACGAGATCCCTGACGGGCGGAGGAGAGATCTCATCGGCTGCCTCGAACGCCGCCGCCAGCCAGCTCGCCGACTCCTCGACGCCGTAGTCCCAGAACGGGCTGAACTCCCCGATCCCGGCCGGGCCGTGGACAAGCACACCCTCGCGGTGCTCGATGCGGCGGAAGCGGATGCTCATCGGCACCGAGAAGACCTCGACCTGCCGCGCCCCCCATCTCACCGGCCGCTCACGTCCCCTCCCTGGTGCGATCCCTCTCTTGGGGTTCGTCCGCCCTGACGCGGGTACTGCCGGCGGGAGCCGGTCGGACGAGTCTCGCAGCCCCGACTTCCGTCCGCCCAGATGCGGGGCGGTCGACCCTGGATGAGTGGGACGAATCGAGAAGGGTGGGCAGGCGTGAGCGATCCACTTTGCCGGACGGGAGCATCGGGAGGGCGTCGACGACGACGAGCTCGCGTGGTGCCCAGCTGCGCGGGAGGACGGCCGCGACGAAGTCGCGCACGGCACCCAGGCTCGGAGTCGCCGCGGCCGGGGTCAAAGCGCTGACGACGGCGACGACCGATGCCCCCCACTCCGGGTCGGGTCGCGACGTCAGGGCGACGTGGGCGAGCTCGGGCATCAGCTCCAACCGCTCCTCCACCGCAGGCAGCGCGATGTTGACCCCCCCGCTCACGACCACCTCGTCGCCACGCCCGATCACCTCGAGCCGGCCGTCGTCGTCGAACCGGCCGAGATCCGGGGTGTGCAGCCAGCCGTCTCGCAGCACGCTGGCGGTCAGCTCGGGCCGGGCGACGTAGCCGTCGAAGAGCATCGGCCCCGTGAGCCGGATCTGGCCAGCCGTTCCCAGCGCCACTGCGACGTGGTCGAGTGCCACGCCGTCGTACACGCAGCCTCCGCAGGTCTCGCTCATTCCGTACGTCGTGACGACCCTGATGCCCGACAGCCGGGCATTGTCGAGCAGCGCTGGGCGTGCCGCCGCGCCGCCGAGCAGCACGGCGTCGTACTCGCCAAGCGCGGCGACGTCGGCCGCTGACGCGAGCCAGCGATGCAGCTGTGTCGGCACTGCCGCGAGATAGCGGCGGTCACCGGACAGCGCAGCCGTTGCTGTGGCGAGGTCGCGATGCTCCGCGAGTATGACGGGCGAGGCGTCGGCGAGGATCGACCGGCAGACGACCTGGACTCCGGCGACGTGGCGTGCCGGCAACGCGAGGACCCAGTTGCCCCGGCCACCGAGCCGCGACAGGCCGGCAGCGGCGGACGCCCGCAGCGCCGGAGCCGACAGCGCCACGAGCTTGGGCGCCCCGGTCGAGCCGGAGGTCGCGACGGTCAGCGGCTCAGCGGATGCGGCCTCCAACCACGCTCGCAGCAGCCGCTCCACCTCGCGGGGGGTTCCCGACACCGGATGCAACGAGGCGCCGCTCATCTCCGGCCGACCAGTCCTCACAGGCGTCAGGCTACTTCTCCCCGCGCCCCCGTCGCCCGCCCGCACTCCACGGACGACCGAACCGCCGCGAGTGAGAGACTTGCCGCCGTCATGGCCACCCCGAAGCAATGGATCGAGGGCGCCCGGCCTCGTACGCTCCCTGCGGCTTTCGCGCCCGTGCTCGCCGGGACGGGTGCCGCCGTGTACGCAGACGCGCCTGTCTGGTGGAAGGCCGCTCTTGCTCTCGTCGTCGCGCTCGCGCTCCAGGTGGCAGTGAACTACGCCAACGACTACTCCGACGGCGTCCGCGGCGCAGACGACGGCCGGGTCGGGCCAGCGCGACTCGTTGGGTCAGGCGTCGCGTCACCACGGCAGGTCAAGATGGCGGCGTTCGCGGCGTTCGGGGTGGCGGGCGCTGCCGGGCTTGTGCTGGCGGTGACCACCAGCTGGTGGTTGGTGCCGATGGGTGCGGTCTGCATCGTCGCCGCCTGGTACTACACCGGCGGCTCGAAGCCCTACGGCTACAGCGGTCTCGGTGAGGCCAGCGTCTTCGTCTTCTTCGGCCTCGTCGCGGTGCTCGGCACCTGCTACGTCCAGGTGGAGCGCGTGCCCGCCGGCAGCGTCCTGGTGGCGAGCGGCGTCGGCTGCCTGGCCGTTGCTCTCCTCGTCGCCAACAACCTGCGGGACATCCCGACGGACGTGACGGCGGGGAAACGCACGCTGGCGGTGCAACTCGGGGACAGGATGTCCCGCGATCTCTACACGTGGCTGCACTCGGCTGCCTACGCGTTCGTGTTCGTCGCCGCCTGGGCGCAGACGTGGTGGCTGCTGCTCGCCGCGGTCTCGCTCCCGCTGTCGGTGCGCGCTCGGGCCGTCGTACGGCGCGGAGCGACCGGATCTGCGCTCATCCCGGTGCTGCGCGACACCGGCCTGACGGAGCTGATTCTTGCCGTCGGCATCTGCGCCGGCTATGTCATCAGCTCCCTGCCGGGGGGCCTTGCCGGTCTTTGAGTGCAGCCTATGGGCGCAGGCACCAGTGGTGTCGGCAGGATCCGGAGCGGCGTCCGCAAGATCCGAGTCTGAGAGGGCTCCGGCCGCGTCCCAGGGCTCCGGCCGCGTCCCAGGGCTCCGGCCGCGTCCCAGGGCTCCGGCCGCGTCCC
>Ga0136630_1000319_pt1 | contig 18012 bp, 22 predicted proteins | sample AntDrymUQ5682106_2_FD_105496 | JGI IMG/M metagenome (GOLD analysis project Ga0136630, IMG submission 105496) | Polar desert sand microbial communities from Dry Valleys, Antarctica - metaG UQ568 (21.06) | ecosystem: Environmental > Terrestrial > Soil > Desert | place: Antarctica: Dry Valley...
ACGTTCGCGCATTGTCGACGGACGGGCTCGTCGGGCTTTCGCCGGTACGACAGTGCCGCGTCGCGCTCAGCTTGTCCCAGGGGCTCGCGGAGCACGCCGCGATGTTCTTCGAGAACGGCGCGAGGCCGACCGGCATCCTGAAGGCACCGGCGGGCCACGACGACGCGCTGAAGCGAATCAGTGAGGCGTGGAGCATGCGGCACGCCGGCACCCGCAACGCTCATCGCATCGCCGTCATCAGCGGCGAAGTGGAGTTCACCGCGATCACCGGCCCGCTTGATGATCTGCAGTTCGTGGAGCAGCGGCACCTATCGACGGCTGAGATCGCGAGAGTGTTCCGCGTCCCGCCGTGGATGGTCGGCGCGAGCTCGGGCGATTCGATGACGTACAGCAACACGGAGTCGCAGGCGCTTTCGTTCGTTACTCACAGCTTGAGGCCATGGCTCGTGCTTATCGAGCAGGCGATTAGCGAGGACAGCGACCTTGCGCCCGGCGCGCTCTACGTGGAGTTCTTGCTCGATGCGTTGTTACGGTCAGACAGCGCGACGCGCAGCGAGGTTTACACCCGCGCGCTGGATCCCGTGAGCGGATGGCTGAGCCGCTCCGAGGTTCGCCGCCTCGAGAACCTTGACCCTGAGCCTGAGCCTGAGCCGGTGACGGCTCCCACACCGAACGGAGCGATGATCGCATGAGCGAAGTCACTGAGACACGAGCGCCCGAGACCCGCACCATCGACGTCGACGTGCAGAACATCGACACGCGCGGGCGGACGCTCGTCGGCTACGCCGCGGTGTACGGCGCGGAGAGCCGCGACCTTGGCGGATTCACCGAGACGATCCGGCCCGCCGCTTTCGCCGGTGTGATGGACGCCGACGTCAGAGCGCTGCTCAACCACGACCCCTCCCAGGTCCTCGGGCGCACCCGCTCGGGCACCTTGCGTCTCACTGACGAGACGCGCGGCCTGCGCTTCGAGGTTGACCTTCCCACCAGCCCGCTTGGTGACAACGTTCGTGAGGCCGTCAAGCGCGGCGACATCGACGGGGCGAGCTTCCGTTTCGTCGTCGGCGAGGAGGAATGGGAAGGCGACAAGCGCACAATCGTCTCCGTCAAAGAGTTACAAGATGTGACTGTCGCCACGTATGGCGCGTATCCGGATGCCAGCGTTGAGCTGCGCACCCGACCCGAATCACCTACCACGTTCGAGGAGGACACCATGGAAGTCGAAGACCGCACAGAAGGCGGCGGCGGTCTCGCCGTCGAAGATCGCGCCCAGACCGCTGAGACCGCGACCGTCGAGGAACGCATCGCCGACGGCCTGCGAGGCGTGCGAAAGGGAGAGTCCCGCGCGCTCACGACGGCCGCGAGCGTGTCTCCCGGCGAGCTGTCGAGTGTCCTGTTCGACCGGCTGCGCGCTGGCTCCGTGGTGCTCTCGACCGGCATCCGCACGCTGACCACGACCGCCGACAGTGTGACGTACCCGACGCTGACCGCGGACGTGTCGCCGGCGTGGACGGCGGAGGCCGCGGCGATCACGCCGGGCGACCCGACGTTCGCGACACTTACCGCGACGCCGCGCAAGCTCGCGCATTTGACGCAGTTCAGCAATGAGGTGCTCGACGATTCCGACCCCAGCATCGCGTCCGTGCTGAACGATCACCTGCTCACCGTTCTCGCACTGAAGCTCGACGCCGGCCTGCTGGAGGGCACGGGCACCGCGCCGGAGATCCGGGGGTTGAAGAACATCGCCGGCACCCAGACCGTCACGAGCGCCACGAACGGCGCGACCCCGACGCTGGACATGATCGCTGACGCCATCGCGCTGCTGGAGGCCGTCAACGTCCCGCGGTCGCGCATGCGCATCGTCATGCACCCCAGGAACACCGCGACGCTCGCGAAGCTGAAGGCGTCCACTGGCGGCACGTACCTTTGGAGCGCGGATCCGGCCACGTCATCGCCCGCCGGGATCTTCGGCGTGCCCGTCTACACGTCGCCGCAGCTGGGGACCGCGGAGACGCAGGGCACGTCGGGCGCCGTCGCAAACTCCGCTTACGTGTATGACATCGACAGCCTCGTGTACGTGCAGCGGACGCCGATCGAGGTCGAGCTCGACCGCTCGCGCCTGTTCAACTCCGATCAGTCGGAGATGAGAGCGAAGCTGCGCGGCGACCTGATCAGCCCCACGCCGACCGGCATCGTTCGCGTCGTCGGACTACTGGCATAAGGAGGACAAGCACATGGCTCAGAAGACCCGAGACCCCAACCAGATCGTTCACCTTCAGGTGAAGGCGGGACACGTCGCCCTGTACCAGGGCAAGGCGTTCGGCGATCGCGGCACCCTGCAGGCGCCGTGGCGCGACGCCGAACTGCTGCTCCGGGCCGGCGACGTCGACCTCGTCGAGCCCGACAAGGTGCGCGACGTCGGCGACCTGCCCACGGCGGCCTGACCTGCCGATGTAGCAGTACACTTACCAGTGTCGGGACTCATCCACCCGACGCGCCAACCCGCAGTCGTTCGCCTGACTGCTTGTGTGACGGGCCACCTTCGGGTGGCCCGTTTTCGTTCACTGGCCGGCAACGTCGTGTTACGATGTGACCGCCGATCGGATGGTCGGCAGCAGCACAAGCGAAAGGCGAAGATGGTTACTACCGTTGACGACCAGGCGCTCCGGCGCCTGTTGGCACCCGTTCTCGACGAGGACGACATGTACGACCTGGTGAAGCTCGGCCGGATACAAGAAGACGTGCTGAGCCACCGAGCGATTCCCGCAGCCGAGGCGGCTGCCTATCGCTACCTCTGCGAGAACGGTGGCGGACGGATCCTCCAAGCCGCCGGCCGCGCCCTCCGGGCGCACATGGAAGAGCAGATCCGCCAGAACGGCGGAACGATCGTCACCACGACGTCCCGCAACGGACGCACGGCCACCACGCACCGCACCTACCCGGCACCGAGGACCGCTCGCACGGCGCCGCGAGCCCGCTCATGCTCTCGCACCGCCCGCCCGCGCGAACGACGCTCAAGTGCATCCAGCTCGACCAGCTCGGCAGATCCGGGGTCTGACAGCGACCCACCACCGCCAGCGCCGCTAAACGCGCCGCTGGCGCCCCGAGGCGCAGCGCATCGCGTTGCCATGTCTTGGCTGCGCGCCGGCTCGATGCTCGTCGAGCGCGAGGAGTCGGGGCGATGACCTCGCACGCGCTCACGCATGACCCGCTGCGCGCCGTCCGCGACGCACTCGAGGACGCCGGCTGCGATCCGCGCGGCCCCGGCCACAAGTTCACCGCGCGTTGCCCTGCTCACGAGGACCGCACGCCGAGTCTGTCGGTCGGGGAGGGCGTCGACGGCCGCGCGCTCGTCTACTGCTTCGGCGGTTGCGATGCCGACGAGATCGTGAGGACGATCGGGTTGCAGTGGGCGGATCTGTTCCCGCCTGGGCACCGCAACGCCCGACCGGTCCGCGTCCTGGCACGACAGCGTGCCGCGATCGACCTCGTGCTGCAGGCGCTCCGGGAGCTCGAGATCGACTACCGCGCCACGGCGAACGTGGACCTGTGGGTAGCCGATGGGTGCCCGGGCTGCGAGCGCAGGAACGCTCGCTGGCCGTTGTGGATCCAGAACGACAGCGGGCGCGTACGGCTGTCGTGCTTCAACGGCTGCACGCAGATCGCCGTGCTCGGCGCGCTCACCGGCGCGGAGGGATCATCATGAGCGCCCGTGAAGCCTTGCGCGACGCTGTCAACGGAAAGCCGCCCGACCCGACCGCCGACGACCTGAGCGACGCCCTCGGACTGACCGAGCACGGCCTGAAAGTCACTGGCGCGAACGTGTTCGGACGCGGACCGAACGCCAGCGTCGACCTTGCGCTCAGCGACGGCTCGACGCTGAGATTCGAGCGTTTCTCGGACATCGTCAAGCCTGCGCTGCTGGCCACGTACCTCGTAACGCTCACCGGCGTCGTGTCCTCGTTCAAGGGACCGCAGGCAGCCTGGATAGCGGCGGGGATCTACAAGCTCGCCAAGCACCACGACGAGGCCGACGAGGACGACGCCACCCGCGAGTTCGGCACCGAGTACCTGCGCGTCGCACCCACCGAAGACGTGGACATGGGCTGCCAGGCCGACCGCTGGCGCGCGTTCTCGACGCAGGCGCGACTCAGCCCGGCGCGTGACGCCGGAGAGGACCGCAGCGCCGAGGCGCTCGCCGCAGCATCGGTAGTGCTCGTGGACCCGGCGACCGGCAAGCGCTACGTGCGAACAGGCTGGTTTCAGTCCTACGTAAAGCGCGAGGTCGGCGGCTTGTACTCACCTGCCGCGCTCGCTCAGCAGATGCTTCGCGTCGGCTGGACGCGGCCGAACTCCGAGGGACGGATCAAGGCGACGAGCCCCACCGATGGCCGCTCCCTCGGCTGGTCGTTCTACGTCGTCGAGGCCGACTGGGACGCTCAGGTTCCGGCAGGTTCCTCTTCCAACGCGCGTACGCACACGTACGCGCGCGATAGGAGTGAACCTGCCGGAACCCGGAACCTGGCCGAGGTCGACGCGGCGCCGCTCGACGACGCGATCCCCGCGCCGGGCTGCACGTGCGAGCAACCGCTACCCGCGCCCGATGACGACGAACTGCGCTGCGCGCGATGCGGGCACGCCTGCGCGGGCTGGGGCGGTGCGTCGTGACCGGCCAGTTGCTGACCGCCGAGCAACTCAGCGAGCGCTGGCAGGTACCCGTCAGTCAGGTCTACCGATTGACCCGTGACGGCCGGATCCCCGCCGTGCGCCTCGGCCGCTACTACCGCTACCAACCTGCCGCCATCGAGGCGTTCGAGAACGGCGAAACCACAACCAAGGAGGCCGCATGACCGATGAGCCGACAGACGACGAGATCGACGCCCTGATCGCCCGCACCGAGGATCTGGCGCTCGCGTCGCTCGTCGACCACCCGCAGCGCGAGCGCGTGGTCGAGATCCTCGCGGCCGGCGGCGCCCTGTTCGCCCGCCGCGACGACGACACGCACATCTCGCTTTTCGTGGGCTGGTTCGCCGACCCGGCGATGCGACCGCCCGACGCCGACCCGGCCGAGGTCGTGAAGCTGCTGCGAGCGCCTCGGCGCGTGCTCCTCGGCGGCGCGACCGGCAGAGGTGAGTCGTGATCCCCGGGACCGCCGCTCACTACTGGCCGACCGACCTCGACGACGACGAGCGCGCGACGTGGCTGATCGAGACCGTGGACAAGGATCACCGCCATGTTGCGCCAATCCTCATGCCGTACGCCGACACCGACGAGGCGCTCGACGCCATCGAGGACGAGTTCGGGCGCGCCTTCGAGATCGCGCGAGCGGGCGGCCGGCGCTTCGGCGTGAAGCTCCTCGTCGGCCAGCACGTCAACAGCGCCGAGGAGCGCATCCTCGCGATCGTCCATGAGCATGTATTCGTTGGCGGCGTCTGCGTGAACGGGTGCACGGACCGCGAGCCGGTGGACGACGGCGACGCTGAGGGATAACGTGGCACCGTCAACCAAAGCGCCCGGGCGCCGCGTGAACGGCCCCGGGCATGGCCCACGGAGGATGAATCCGATGAGCAGCACGAAGGCTACGGGCTACATCCGCACGATCCAGCGCCGCGAAGGCCCCGTGTTCTTCGCGAAGCTGAAGCTCGCCGACGGCACCCAGCCACAGCGCCGCCTCGGCGGCGTCTGGCCGAAGCGCACCCGGCCGCCAGAGGGCTACCTCACGCGCGGGATGGCCGAAGCTCGCCTTGGCGCGATCCTCGCCGGCAGCGATCCGCTCGTGAACATCGCGCCGATCGGCGTTACGTTCGGGCAGGCCGCAAGCGACTGGCTGGACTACGTCGAGCATGACCGCAAGCGCCGCAAGTCCACGGTCGGCGGCTACCGCAACATCGTCGACGGGTCACTCCTTCCCGCGTTCGGGAAGGACACGCCGATCGAAGCCATCACGACAGCCGACATCGACCGCTACCGCGCCGGCCTCGTCGCCGACGGCAAGCTCGCGGCCGCGACGATCAATCGCAGGCTCGTCGCGCTGCACGCGATCTTCAAGCGCGCGGTGCGCCAGCACGGGCTACCGAGCAACCCAGTCGAGGCCGCCGAGAGACAGCCTCAGCGCCGCTCGGGCGACTTCCGGGTGCTAGACCCCGGAGAGGTCGCTTTGCTCGCCAGCACGGCTGAGAACGCGCAGGACGCCGCGCTTATCACCGTCGCCGCGTTCACGGGGCTACGCCTCGGCGAGCTGCTCGCGCTCAGATGGACAGACGTGGACTTCGCCAAGCGGATCGTCCACGTCCGCCGCTCGCACGTGCTCGGCGTCGAGGACACCCCGAAGTCCCACAAGATCCGCTCAGTGCCCTTGATCGACCAGGCCGCCGTCGCGCTCGACGGCCTCAGCCGACGCGAGCACTTCACCGATCCCGACGACCGCGTGTTCATCAACCATGTAGGCGACGTGCTCGGCCAAGACCTGTTGCGCCGCCGCTTCAAGACGGCGCTCGTCGCAGCCGGGCTGCAACCGATGAGACTGCATGACCTGCGCCACACGTTCGGCACGATCGCGGTGCAAGCGTTCGCGCTGTCCGACGTGAAGGCGTACATGGGCCACGCGAACATCGACACGACGATGATCTACGTCCATCATGTGCCGCAGCACGACGCCGCTGACAAGCTCTCAGCTCTCGTCACCGACGCCAAAACCGTGCACCCAACCGTGCACCGAACTGGGTGCATGGACCCGTAACTGAGCGCAACTGAGAGCACCGAACACCAGTAAAGACGGGCCACACACCCATACCCCTATCACTCATAATCCGTCAGACGAAGGTTCGAGTCCTTCCCGGCCCATGCAGCCCACTCTCGGGACAGCGGCCGACGTGCCCCGTCGCCGCTGGACTTTCCCGCCTGGGCCGCGGGACTCCGGCCGACTCACGCCGACCCGTGTTCTCGGGCCGCGGTTGCCTGCGGCCCTCGCTGTCGAAGTCAAATCGGAGGCAGCCGGCGGCGTTGTAGGAGGCAGGTCGCGGAGGCAGCCCGACCCGCCGAGAGACGGGCGTGACGGATGGCCGGGTATGGAAGCGCGGCTGGGCCCTGCCCGACGCCGCGCAACGGCTTTCGGTGTCGGTCGCGTCGCTGTCCGTCATGCGGCGTGCTGTGGGCCGGTGACACTCGACACCGGCTGCTGGCGAACGTGACGAGCTATGGCGGGGCGGTCGCGCTGGTCACGGTGACCGCCCCGGGTAACGATCTGCTGGGCGACCGCCCGAGCATGCGGCGCTGGAACGTGGCGGCGCCGGCCAGGTGGCGCGAGATGCACCGGGCGGCGGCGCAGCGGGCTAGGCGCAAGCACGGTGTGCTGCGAATGCTCTGCTGGTCGTGGGAGTACCAGCGCCGCGGAGCGCTGCACAAGCACGTGCTGTTGGGCGTCGAGACGGCGGCTGAGCGCGTGGCGGCGCACACGTATCTGCGGGCGCTCGACGAGCACCGCCATGAGCACGGCTTCGGCTTCGTCGACAACGACGGCAACGCGAAGTGGCGTCGGCGAGGGCTAGCGACGATCCCGGCGGAGCGGGCAGCTCGCTACGCGGCGAAGTACATCAGCAAGCTCGACGCCGCAGGCAAGCCGACGCTCAACGAGACGATCATGCACCCGGACGTGCCGCCGCTCGTGGTCTACGTCTCGCGATCGCTCACGATGTCGACGGGCGTGACGATGCGCTTCTGCCGGCATGTGCGGCACTGCTGGGTCCTTGGCATCGATCCGCGTACTGGAGAGCTGCTGAGAGGGCCCGGAGTGGTCCCCGGCCCCCGGCCGCCCCGCTGGGGCCGTCCCAGGGTGTGCGAGGCCCCTGAGCGCCTGGCTGCCGTCGAGCCGGCGCGATCTGAGGCGTCCTTAGGCTCTGTTACGAAGCACCTGAACTGATTCATCCCGGCTGTGCGGCGCTACCACGCTACCGCCGGTCGACCAGCCGACCGACCGCGACCAGCCCCGCGAGCGCGAGCGCAGCCGGCGCGACGAGCGCCGTCGCGCCGCGCCGCGTGCTGCCGCGCCGAACGCCTGCCGACCGCTGTGATCGTGTCAGCGTCTAGGTCACCGTCAACCGCGCCTTGACAGCCATAGGGTCGTCGAGCGTGCGCAGCGGCGCAACTCGCTCCCTCAGTGATGCAGTTGAGCGCCCGACTTGACCTCGTAGGGCACCCTGGAATCAATCGCCAACACATTGGCTTCTTGACCTCGTACCTCAAACCACCGACGGCTCATAGACTCGGCCAGATGGAGAACCACTCGATCGCAGGCATCCGACTTGAACGAATCAGCTTCAGTGGCTCGCGCGATTCCGTCGATGTCTCCGCCAGCGACGTTGTGGTGCTCGTCGGCGCAAACAACGTCGGCAAGAGTCGAGCGCTGCGGGAGATACAGCGGTTGCTCGTCATGGACCAACCAACCGTGGTGGTCGCTGACGTAGTGTTCAGGCGGATTGGCACCGCGGACGACCTGGAGGCATGGCTGCGCGCATGCTTTGGCACACGTCCTGGTACCGCTTCTCCGGACACGATGTTCATGGCCGGTCGCCAGAGCTCAGGTCAGCAGTCCATGGTCTCTGCAGCTATCGAGCGCAATAGATGGCTCGACAACAACACGCTCTCCGACCTGGCGTACTTCCTCACCTTGCTAGCTGACGCGGAGACTCGACTCCAGTTGGCCAACAGCACTGAGAGCGTCGACGCTCTGAGCGATCAGGCCATCGAACCATTACAACGCCTTGTGATCGACCATGAAGCGGAACGTCGCCTGTCTGCTTCCGTGGAACGTGCCTTTGGAGTGCCAGTCGTGGTCAGTCGGGCCGGTGGCACGCAAGTCCACCTCATGCTTGGGGGCACCGAGGCGGAGGCTCGACTCGATAGCCCCGAGTACCTCCAGCAGCTTCGCGCACTTCCCCTGGTCGCGGAACAGGGCGATGGAATGCGCTCGTTCATTGGACTCATACTGACGCTTACGGCCACGCCGTACCCGCTCGTGCTGATCGACGAGCCCGAGGCCTTCTTGCATCCTCCGCAGGCTCGAGAGATTGGACGGCAGCTCGGCGAAGCAGGTAGCGGACAGCGGATCGTTGCAACCCACAGCGCCGACGTGCTTCTTGGGATTCTTGATCGAGCCCCCACTGCAACGGTGATTCGACTACGACGGCGGGACGACGAAAACGTCCCGGCAGTGCTTGGGCATGTTGACGTACGTGATCTGTGGAAAGACCCGACGCTGCGTTACTCCAACCTGCTTGAGGGTCTTTTCCACCCGGGTGTGATCATCTGCGAGGCTGACGGCGATGCCCGCCTGTACAGCGCGGCACTCGATGCCGAGCATGAGCTGAGCGGCGGACCGGCGTCAGACTTGCTGTTCACGCATTGTGGTGGAAAGGGACGACTCCCTCGCGCGATTAGGGCACTACGGGCGCTGGATGTACCCGTTGTGGCTATCGCTGACGTGGATGCACTGCGCGAGCACCAACTGCTCAGCGAGATCGTCGAGGCTCTCGGTGGCTCCTGGAGCGACTTGAGGACGGACTGGGCGACCGTGGCGGCAGCGATGGAGGCGCAGCCCGCACACGCGCCGATCATTCACGACGTCCGCGAAGCGATAGCGCTGGTCCTCGGCGAGGACGATGCAGCTCGGCTGAGCGAGCGCCAGACGCGGAAGATCCGAGAGCTGACAAAGAGCACCGATGAATGGCGAACGCTCAAGACTGCTGGGCTTGCGGGGCTACCACGGGGCCATGCGGCTGAGGCAGGCGCGCGCCTCGTGAAACAACTCGAGTCTCTGGGGCTGCTGATTGTCCCGGTCGGTGAGCTTGAGAGCTGGGGTCCGACGCTGGGTGGGCACGGCGCGGGATTCGTAGCCGCGGCGCTCGACGCCAAGCTGCACGAAACCAGCGATGCTCTCCGCAGCTTCGCGGTGCAGGCCGCTCGACTCGTCTCCCAGCTCGACGCGCAGTGATGCGAGCCATGTGAGCGAGTAGGCAGACGCATCGGTTCCGTCCGGTCGCGGCCGTGCATTCACGGCATCGGAGATATGCACGCAATCTGAGCGCGGATGGAGACGACGATGGACGGCACCACGAGATCCTTGAGGACGGCCACCTACCTCCTGCGGTTCACGCCGGAGGAGAAGGCTGCACTGGAGCAGAAGGTGCGCGTGGCGGCGGCACTGGGGAACTCGCCGCTGACGCTCGCGGAGGCTCTCCGAATGGGTGCCCACACGGAGCTGGATCGGCTGATCGCAAAGCTCAAGTCCGATGCTGCGGAAGGTGAGGATCATGGGACCGCCGCCGTCTGAGCCGGGCCGGCTTCTCCCGTTTCCGGGTCGCGGCAGAGAGCCGTGGGTGACGAAGGGTCAGCTCGCCGAGCACTTCCAGGTCTGCGAGAAGACCGTCGACCGGTGGGCGCAGGCCGGGATGCCGTCGTTGAGCGGTCGCGGGCGAACGGTCCGTTTCCGCGTCGGTGACTGCGAAGCGTGGCTCGGGGTGACGCCGTGACCGTTCGGAGGCGTGGCACTCGCTGGGCCGTGGAGGTCTACGACCCGACGAAGCCCAGCCGCAAGCGGTATGTGGGCTCTTACGACACGCAGCACGAAGCCCGCGGCGCTGCCAGGCTGGCGGAGTCGGAGCTCGCCGCGCGGAAGGGCAAGGGTGGAGACACCACGGTGGCGCAGTTCGCCGCTCGGTGGCTCGATCTTCACCCGCGCCAGAAGCAGTCAACGAACGTCGGCTACGCGCAGCAGGTCAGGCCGTTCGTGGATCGACACGGGACGCTCCGGCTTCGGGACGTCACCGTGGACGTGGCGTTGGAGTGGGCGCTCGAGCGGCGGTGGACGCTCGGTGGCGTCCGCGCGATGTTCAGCGACGCCCGCCGGCGCGGGCTTGTCGACACCAATCCGTTCACGAACCTGCGTCTGCGGGGCTCCCGGGGCCGGAAGGACATCCACGTGCTCACACGCGCAGAGGTCGACGACTTGGCCGCGTGCGCCCACGAGGTCTGGTCGGGCGAGGTAGCCCACACGCTGCATGGGCTCGTGTCGATGGCGGCGTTCGTCGGCATGCGGCCTGGCGAGCTGTACGGCCTGCGGTGGTCGGACGTCGACCTGCGCAACGACGAGATCCACGTGCGGCGGCAGTACTCCAAGGCCAGTCGCACCTTCGAGCTGCCGAAGAATGGCAAGCACCGAGACATCGCGCTCACGGGGCCGGCCAAGGCCGCGCTTCAAGAGATGCCAAGGCCGCTCGACGCCGACGAGCTGGTCTTCCGCGCGAGCCGCGGGGGACCGATCACCGGCCGCGTGCAGCACTACTACTGGCACCCGATCCGCTGTCGGTTCGGCAAGCCGTCGATGGACCTCTACGAGCTGCGCCACTTCTGCGCGTCGTGGCTGTTCAACGACCTCGCGCTGCTCGCGCAGGACGTCGCTCACCAGCTCGGCCACACGGACGGAGGGGCACTCGTCCAACGGCTCTACGGCCACCCATCCGAGCGGCTCGCCCGCGACCGGATCAAGCGCGCGACCGGAGGCAGCCTCGCCCCGGTGACGGCACTACCGGAGGCAGGACGGAGACAGGACCCGTGAGAATGCTCGGTGCTTCAACGTCGGGCGGGCACTTCGTAACCCATCCGGCCCATCCAACGTCAACCGAGCAGGAGGTCTGAGCGTGGCCGATCCACCCGAGCGGGGCGATCTGGCGGACGAGATCACGAGGGAGATGCAGCGGCTGTTTCCGGCCGAGCGGATGCAACGCATCGTGCAGCGACTCGGCATCGAGGGCAGTGAGCAGGACATCGAGTTCATCGCCGACCTGATCAGCGCCGTGTTCACGCGCGGGATCGAGTTCGGCGCGGTGGAGGTCACCGCGCAGGAGATCGAGGCCGGCAGGGAGCTGCATTCGGAGATCAACGTCGTCCACGTGGAACTGCCATGAGGGACGGCGGACCGGTAGCGTTGGTGGCCGACGTCCACGAGGGAGAACCGGATGGGTGAGATGCTCAACAAGGCGCTCCGAGGCGACCCCGCAGAGAAGACCGAGGTACAGATCGAAGACGTCGCCGAGGCCGCGTTGATGATGCAGGAGCAGCTTGCACGCGACGTGATCTCGCTCGCCGAGGACTCGCGCGTGCGCAAGTCCGACAAGCGCGTTCAGCGCGCCAAAGAGATCTTCGAGAAACTACGCTAGATGGGCTACTTCTTTCGCAGGTACATGGGAGCCGACTACAAAGAGCTGCCCAAGGAGGAGCTGATCACGATCGCCGAGGAGGCGCTCCAGCTGCAGGTCTCGCTGGCGCGCGACGTGATGGAGATCGCCGAGCTGCTGCCCGTGCCGGCGGAGCACAAGGTCTACGACCAGCGCATCGTCCGTTCCCGCGAGACGCTGAGGATCGCCGGGGTATAGCTCCGCGGCGGCCAGCCGCCTGCCTCGCTGCGCTCGCAGCGCTAGCGGCGATCGCGCTCGGCGGCTGCGGGGAGGATGGTGGAGACGCGCGTACCCCGACGGTGGCGGATGAGCGCCGGCGCGGCGCGCCGCGCGCTGCGCTCTGCTCGCCGCTGCGCGCGCGGGTGACCGGCCGCATCGCGACGCCCGCGGTCACCGAGCTGTCGGGGCTCGCGCTGTCGCGCACGCAGCCCGGCGTCCTGTGGACTCACAACGACTCCGGAGACTCCGCGCGCCTGTTCGCGCTCGCCGCCGACGGCCGGCTGCGCGCCGAGCTCGCCGTCTCGAACGCCACGAACATCGACTGGGAGGAGATCGCGATCGGCGACGCGACCGGCGACGGCGACGCGCTCTACATCGGCGACATCGGCGACAACCTCGGCCGGCGCCCGGAGATCGTCGTCTACGCCGTGCCCGAGCCCAGCCTTGGCGATCGGCGCGGATCCCGCGTGACCGCGCCTGCGCGGCGCACCGCGCTGCGCTACCCCGACGGCGCACACGACGCGGAGGCGCTCCTCGTCGATCCGCAAAGCGGCGCGCTCGTGGTCGTGACGAAGTCCTTCGACGGGGAGGCGCGCGTGTACTCCAGCCGCCCGCGCGCGGGCGCAGGGACGCTGCGGCGTGCTGGCAGGCTCTCGCTCGGGGCCGGCGAGGCCGTCACGGCGGGCAGCGTCTCCGCCGACGGGCGCACGGTCGTGCTGCGCAGCTACGGCCGCGCCTTCGTCTGGACGCGGCGGGCGCGGGAGGCGCTGCCGGCCGCGCTGCGCCGCGCGCCGTGCGTCGCCGGTTCGGATTTGATCTCCGAGGGTCAGGGGGAGGCGCTTGCGGTCAACAGCGACGGCCGCGCGTTCTACACGGTCGCCGAGGGCGAGCGGCCGCCGCTCCGACGCTACGCGGTGCCCGGCTCGTGACATTCGTACGCGACCTGGCGCGCGAACATTGTTTGATGATCCGCAGGGCGGGGAGCACAAGTAATAGACACACCACCGAGAGTCGGTTTGGCCACATATCCCCCGCCACCTCTCTCGCAGCGCGCCCGGTGCCTTCCACCGGGCGCGCCCTTTTAAGCGGCGCGTCGGAACCTCCCGTCGGCCGCGTTCGAAGGAGCGGGAAAGGATCGTGGGCGGACCCGTCGAAACAGGTCCCGCCCATGAAGCGCTCCGCTACGCCGACGACGACTCCCGAGTCGCTCTCCACCTACATCCAGGTGCGCTTCGACGATTTCTCGCGTTCGCAGAAGGATGTCGCGCAGTACATCGTCGATCACCTCGACGAGGTCGCCTTCCAGACCGCAGAGGAGCTCGCCCGCCGTGCCAACACGTCTTCGAGCACGGTCGTGCGCTTCTCGCAGGCGCTCGGCTTCGAGGGCTACCCCGAGCTGCAGCAGTCCGCGCGCGAGGAGTACCGGCGCCGCCACGCGACGACGCCGCCGACCGGCATCGGCCCGGCGGCACCGCTGTTCTCGCTTGACCAGAACGAGTTCGAGACGCTGCTGGCGGCCGATCACGTCAACGTCGAGGACACCGCGCGCAAGGTCTCGCGCAGCGAGGTCGAGACGGCGATCGAGGCGATCGCGACGACGCCGCGCCTGCTCATCGTCGGCACCGACCAGATGGCCTTCTTCGCCTCCTACCTGCGCCACCTGCTGATGCTGCTCGACCTGCGTGCCGAGATCGTCGCCAGCCCGTCGCAGGAGGCGCTTGGCAGGCTGAGCCGCATCGACGAGCAGACGCTCGTCATCGGGCTGTCGGCCGGCCGCCCGCACCCGCTCGTTGTGCGCGCGATGAAGCTCGCGCGCCACCGCAAGGCGATGACGATGGCGATCACCGACGCGACGCTGTCAGAGGTCGCCAAGCTCGCGAAGATCCGCTTGTACTACTCGTCCAACAGCCCGGCCTACGTGCGCTCACATACCGCGCTGCTGAGCATGGTCCAGGCGCTCGCCTTCGGCGTCTACGCCCGCGATGCGGACGGCTACGCGGATCGCATCAAGGCGTTCAAGCTGAAGTAGTTGCTTCCTGCTCACCGCCCAGAGCGGCGGTTCAGCGCAGTATGTGCTTGAAGTCTCGCGCCGATAGGGGACAATCGATCGATATGGGTCGGCGCGTCTTTTCTGCAGTGCTCGGCGTGATGTTGTGCGCAGCTGGACTGGCAGCGGTCGCCGCGATCGAGCTGATGCCGCTCGTTTCCGGCTGGATGGACGTCGCGCTCGTCGCGAGCGTCCTCGTGGCGATGCTTCTGCCCGGCTACCTGATCGTGCGTCCCCCCGACTTCCGCGATGAGGGCGATGACGACTCCGGCGGTGGCAAGGGGCCACCTCCCATCAGCCCCGAGCCCCCGGGACCGCACGACGGCCTGCCCGATCCTGACTGGTCGTCATTCGACGACCTGCGCAGGGATTGGGAACGCGAGCCCGTCAGCGCCTGACGCCGACACGGGCTCAGCCAGGCGCGGATAGCCCTCGTCAACGACCCCCAAGATCACCGGTGGCCGTTGTGAAGACGGCGTCATAGTCGCCGGTACACTCGATCATGTGAGAGACCAAGCCACGTTCCGCGTCAAGGCCGGGCTGGCCGAGATGCTCAGGGGCGGCGTGATCATGGATGTCGTCGACGCCGAGCAGGCGCGCATCGCGCAGGATGCGGGAGCGGCCGCCGTAATGGCGCTCGAGCGCGTCCCGGCCGACATCCGCCGAGACGGCGGCGTCGCACGGATGTCCGATCCGGTGATGATCAAGGGCATCCAGGAGGCGGTCACGATCCCCGTGATGGCCAAGGCGCGCATCGGCCACCTTGCCGAGGCACAGGTGCTCGAGGCGCTCGAGGTCGATTACATCGACGAGTCGGAGGTGCTCACGCCCGCCGACGAGGACAACCACATCGACAAATGGCCTTTTCGGATCCCGTTCGTGTGCGGCGCCACGAACCTTGGCGAGGCGCTGCGGCGCATCGGCGAGGGCGCGGCGATGATCCGCTCCAAGGGTGAGGCCGGCACCGGCGACATCGTCGAGGCGGTCCGCCACATGCGCGCGATCAACTCGCAGATCCGTCGCCTGACGACGCTCGACGAGGCCGAGCTTGCGACTGCCGCCAAGGAGCTGCAGGCGCCGCTGGATCTCGTGCGCGGCGTCGCGGCCGCCGGCAAGCTCCCGGTCGTGCTGTTCTGCGCCGGTGGCATCGCCACACCGGCCGACGCCTCGCTGATGATGCAGCTCGGTGCCGAGGGCGTGTTCGTGGGCTCGGGGATCTTCAAGTCCGAGGACCCGCAGATGCGGGCGCGGGCGATCGTCGAGGCGACGACGCACTTCGCCGACCCGGCCCGCGTCGCGCGCGCGTCGGAGGGCCTGGGCGGGCCGATGCACTCGCTGCAGTCGCGCTCGCTGGCCGACGAGCAGCTGCTCGCACAGCGCGGCTGGTAGCGCTTGGGATGCTGATCGGCGTGCTCGCCCTGCAGGGCGGCTTCGCGGCGCACAAGCGAACCCTGCGCGCGCTCGGCGCCGACGTGCGCGAGGTGCGCCTGGCGACCGATCTCGACGGCCTCGACGGCCTCGTGCTCCCGGGCGGGGAATCGACGACGATGACGCTCGGGATCGCGCGCGACAAGCTCGCCGGGCCACTGCGCGCGCTCGCCGCATCCGGCACGCCGGTCCTCGGGACGTGCGCGGGCATGATCATGCTCGACCGCAGCCACCTCGGGCTGATGGACATCGAATGCAGGCGCAACGCCTTCGGGCGCCAGGTGCGCTCGTTCGAGGAGGACCTCGAGGTCGCCGGCTTGCACGGGCCACCGCTGCGGGCCGTCTTCATCCGCGCCCCATGGATCGATTCCCACGGCGATGGCGTGCAGATCCTCGCCGAGCTCGAGGGCCATCCGGTCGCAGCGCGCCAGGAGTCGCTGCTGGCGGTCGCGTTCCATCCCGAGCTCGGCCAGGACACACGCCTGCACGAGGCCTGGCTGCGCGAGGTGGAGGCCGCTCAGGCCGGCGCGGCCGCGGCCGTCGTGCCGCCGCGGCGCAGGTAGCCGACCGCCTCGCGGATCAGCTCGCGCTCGACCAGCCACGTCGCGATCGCCGTGACGAGCAGGTAGGCGACGAGCTCGGCCGCGGCCAAACCCGCGCCGCGCTCGCCGGACTCGAGCAGGCGGGCGAGCACGACGAGCCCGACCGCGGGCACCGACGGCGCGAGCGCGCGCGCCGCCTGACCGGCCAGCGGGCGCCCGGGAAACAGGCGCGCGATGTAGACCATGCGCGCGACCAAGCCGGCGCCCACGGCGATGCTCAGGCCGGTCGCCAAGCCGCCGAGCCCGTCGGAGAAGGTCAGCGGCACCGCGACCGCGAGGAAGATCGCCGTGACGAGAACGCCGACGATCGCGATCGGCGCGGTCTCGTCGCGGGCGCGGTAGTACGCCTGCCAGTTGAAGCCGAGGTGCCCCAATGCCGCGATCGCGCCGAAGACTTGCAGCAGGATGACCGCCGGCTCCCACTTGTCGCCGATGACGAAGTGCACGAGATCGGGTGCGAACAACGTCAGGCTGAGGCCGAACGGCATCGCCCACATGAGCGCGAGCCGGTTGGACTTCACGAACGTCTCGTACAGCAGGTCGGTCCTGTCCTTGACCGCGCAGATCGCCGGGTACAGCGTCGCCGTGATGAGCTGGTCGACGCGGTTGGTCAGCAGCGATACGCTCGAGGCGAGCGTCGCGGCACCGGCGGCCGCGAGCCCGATGGCCGCCTCGCTGGCCAGCAGCGAGCCCTGCGCGAGCACGACGCCGCTCACGCTGGCGACGAACAGCGGCAGCGAGTAGCCGAAGTAGCTGCGCGCCGTCGCGCGGTCCCAGCGCAGCGCCAGGCGGTACGGCGACAGCGCGACGATCGCCAGCGCGCCCGCCCAGCCGCCGGCGATCGCCCCCGCGACGAGCGACCAGTAACCGGCACCGGTGGCAGCGAGCGCGATCGTCACGACGGACCCGACGACCGGCTCGATCGCCTGCAACGTGCGCTGGCGGACGAAGCGCAGCCGCCGGTAGAGGACCCAGACGGGCGCTTGCAGCGCCATCGCCGGCAGCAGTGCTGCGAGCGCGAAGCCGGGCGCGAGCAGCTTGTCCTGGCCATAGACGAGCGCCAGCACCGGCACGAGAGCTACGAACAGGACGAGCAGCGCGACGCTGACGATCAGCTCGAGCGTGAACGCCTTCTGGAAGGCAAGCTCCTGGTCGTGCTCGTCCTGCTGGATGTACTTGTCGCCGACGCCGGAGGGCTTGAGCACCGTCAGCATCGCGACGGTGATCGCGAGGATTCCCCAGACGCCGAACTCCGCGGGCGTCAGCAGCGCCGCGACGATGAACCCGCGTGCGAAGCTCAGGAACGTGAGGCCGGTCGTGAAGGCGCCGTTGATGAGAACGCCGCGCGCCGCGTGCCTCCGCAGGCTGCGCCCACCGAGGTCGAAGCGGCCGGTCGCCTCGGGGGCCGCTGGGGGGAGCATCTCGGTCATCTGCGGATCGTGCGCTGAACCTAGCAGTCCGTCCCGACCGCGTAGACGGCACAATC
>Ga0136630_1000321_pt1 | contig 17990 bp, 17 predicted proteins | sample AntDrymUQ5682106_2_FD_105496 | JGI IMG/M metagenome (GOLD analysis project Ga0136630, IMG submission 105496) | Polar desert sand microbial communities from Dry Valleys, Antarctica - metaG UQ568 (21.06) | ecosystem: Environmental > Terrestrial > Soil > Desert | place: Antarctica: Dry Valley...
AGTGACCGCCGCGCACCCGCGAGGTCAGGGGTCGTAGGCGTGGCGGAACTGCACACTCATCCGCGGGCCGGCGTGGCGCACCTTCGGGACGGAGTGATCCCAGGTGCGCTGACACGACCCGCCTAGGACCAGCAGGTCGCCGCGGTCGGGGCGGTAGGCGATGCTCGCGCCGCCTCCCTTGGGGCGCAGCTTGAACGGTCGCGGCTCGCCGAGGCTGACCAGTGCCACGGTGGCCTCGGGGAGCTCGCGGGCGACCCGGTCACCGTGCCACGCGACGCTGTCGGCGCCGTCGCGGTAGAGGTTCGCGCCGATCTGGGTGAACGCGACGCCGTAGCGGGCGCACAGCGCGGCCGCCATGGCGGCCAGGACGGGCGGCGGCGGCGGCTCGTCGCCGAGCCGCCAGCGGTGGGTGAGGCGCGGCTCGTCCACCCGGCGCTCGTACATCCGGATCCGCCCCTGCCGCCACGGCGTTGCGGCGAGCACCTCGTCGAATAGCGCGTCTGGGCCGCTGACCCATCCGGGGACGTGGTCGACCCAGGCGCCTTCGGCGAGCTCCCGCCGCCGTGCCCCGGCGAACGCGCGGTCGAACCCGACCTCGCCGGCGCCGAGCAGCGACGGCTGCCAGGCCAGGGGCGCGCGACCGTCCATCCCGGCGATGGTAGGTCGTGACCGGCCGGAGGTCCGCGGCGGCCGGGCGGCGGCCGGGGGCGGTCAGGCGCGGAGCATCTCCGCAAGCTGGAACGCGAGCTCGAGCGCCTGCTGGTTGTTCAACCGCGGGTCGCAGGCGGTCTCGTAGCGCTGCCCGAGGTCGAGGTCGGCGATCTCCTGCGCCCCCCCGAGGCATTCCGTCACGTCGTCGCCCGTGAGCTCGATGTGGACGCCGCCCGGCACGGTGCCCTCACCGTGGTGGACGCCGAAGAAGACCCGCAGCTCGTGCAGGACGTCGGAGAACCGGCGGGTCTTGTAGCCGCCGTCGGTCGTGAAGGTGTTGCCGTGCATGGGGTCGCACGACCACACCACGGCGAGGCCGCGGTCCCGGACGCCGCGGACGAGCGGGGGCAGGGCCTCGTCGACCCGCGGCGCCCCCATGCGGGCGATCAGGGTCAGCCGTCCCGGCTCGTTGGCGGGATTCAGCCGCGCGGCGAGCGCCTCGACCTCGTCCACCGTGGCCGTCGGCCCGAGCTTGACCCCGACCGGGTTGCCGACGCCGGACAGGAAGTGGACGTGCGCCCCGTCGGGGTCGCGCGTCCGCTCGCCGACCCACAGCATGTGGGCGCTGCAGTCGTACCAGTCGCCGGTCAGCGAGTCGCGGCGGGTCAGCGCCTGCTCGTAGCCGAGCAGCAGCGCCTCGTGGGAGGTCCAGAAGTCGACGGTGTGGAATCGCGGGTCGTGCTCGACGTCGACGCCGCAGGCCGCGAGGAACTGCAGGGACCTCGAGATCTCGTCCGCCAGGACGCAGTAGCGCTGCCCTTGCGCGCTCGCGGCGACGAACTCCTGGTTCCAGGCGTGGACGCGGCGCAGATCGGCGAACCCACCACGGGTGAACGCGCGGAGCAGGTTCAGCGTCGCGGCCGCCTGGTGGTACACGCGCACGAGGCGGCCCGGGTCGGGGGTGCGGTGCTCGAGGCTGGCCTGAAGATCGTTGACGGCGTCGCCGCGGTAGACCGGCAGCCGCAGCCCGTCGACCGTCTCGGTCGCCGCCGACCGCGGCTTCGCGAACTGGCCGGCGATGCGGCCGACCTTCACGACCGGGAGCTGAGCGCCGTACGTGAGGACGACCGCCATCTGCAGCAGGACCTTGAGCTTGTCGCGGATCCCGTCGGCGCTGAACGCGGCGAACGTCTCGGCGCAGTCGCCGCCCTGGAGCAGGAACGCCTCGCCGGCCGCGACCTGCCCGAGGCGTGACTGGAGATCGCGGGCCTCGCCCGCGAACACCAGGGGGGGCTGGGCGGCCAGGGTTGAAAGGGCGTCCGCGAGGGCGCCCGCGTCCGGCCAGTCGGGCTGCTGGCCCGCGGGCAGTGCCGTCCACGATGAGGGGGTCCAGACCTGCGGCGGCGCCGTTGTGCTCATGGGGTCATCGTCACATCGCGCGGCTGGCGCTGCAAAGGTTCGCGCGCCGGGCGTGCGCCGCTACGCTCCGCTGCCGTCGCGGCAGCTCGTCGCTCATTCCGTGTCAGGAGGTCCCGGATGCAGGTCGAAGGCAAGGTCGCGCTCGTGACCGGAGGGGCGTCGGGACTCGGGCGGGCGACCGTGGAGGCGCTCGCCGGCGCGGGCGCCCGGGTGGTCATCGCCGACCTCCCCGGCTCCGACGGCGAGGTGGTCGCCGACCGGTTCGGCGACACGGTGGCGTTCGCGCCGACCGACGTCACCAGCGAGGACGAGGTCCGGGCCGCGGTCGGCCGCGCCGCCGGCCTCGGCGGCCTGCACATCCTCGTCAACTGCGCCGGCGTTGGCACTCCCGGCCGGGTGCTCGGCCGCCACGGGCCGCTGCCGCTGGAGGCCTTCGCCAAGGTCGTGACGGTGAACCTTGTCGGGACGTTCAACGCGATCCGGCTCTCGGCCGCCCTGATGGTGGAGTCCGACCCCGACGACGACGGCGAGCGCGGCGTGATCGTGAACACCGCCTCGATCGCGGCGTTCGACGGGCAGATCGGCCAGGCGGCCTACGCCGCGTCGAAGGCCGGCGTCGTCGGGATGACGCTGGCCGTCGCCCGCGACCTGGCCGACAAGCAGATCCGCGTCTGCACGATCGCGCCGGGGCTGTTCTCCACGCCGATGCTGCAGGGACTGCCGCAGGAGGCGCAGGATTCCCTCGGCGCGCAGGTCCCGCATCCGCGCCGGCTCGGGCGGCCCGATGAGTACGCCGCGCTCGTGGGCCACATCGTCGCCAACCCGATGCTCAACGGTGAGGTGATCCGCCTCGACGGAGCGCTCCGCATGGCGCCCCGGTAGCGCGGCCGCCGCCCGGCGTCGAGCTCCACGGCGGCGGATCCCCAGGGTTCGAAGGCTAGACGTCGATAGCTGCGCCTACCCTTCAATGGATGTGGCGCTCGCGAGCCGGGCCCTCGCGCCACCTCTCGCTGGTCGCCCCAACCCCGCGCCCAGCCAGGGTTCGAAGGCTAGGCGCCGATGGTTGCGCCTACCCTTCGAACGGTGGGGGTCTGGGGCGGCCGGGATCTGGGGCGTCCGGGATCTGGGGCGGCCGGGGTCTGGCGCGGCCGGCGCCGCGGGGCGTCGCCGGGGGCGCCGCAGGGAACCCGCCGGTGGGTGCGTTGAGGGACTCCGCGAGGCGGGGCGGCTAGCGCCCGCGGGTGCCCGCGCCCGAGCGGACGAGCATCTGCCAAGCCCCCGGACGGACGGTGTAGGTGCACGTCGGCAGGTCGTCGGTCAGCTCGCCGTCGAGGTCGTGGGGAACCGGGTCGCCGGCGACGGTGACACAGCGCCCACGGGCGTGCCGCACGTCGTCGCGGTCGAGGTGGGCTTCGTCACGCAGGGCGGCGCCGAAGGCCAGGCGGGCCGCGGGGCCCACGGCGGTCACGACCAGCACGTCGAGCAGCCCGTCGTCGGGCAGGGCCGGGGGGACGAGGCGGGTCCCACCGCCGATGGACGGCCCGTTCGCGATCCCGACCATCAGCGTCCGCCCGGAGTGGATGACCTCGCCGTCCAGGGTGACGGTGAGGTCCCATGCGGCCTCGCGCACGCCCGCGATCAGGGCTCCCAACGGGTAGGCCAGCGGCCCCAGCGCGTCCTTCATGCCCGCCGACCGCGCGGCGGCGGCCGCGCCCAGCCCGGCGTGGCTGGCGTTCACGACGACGTCGTCGGTGTCGGTCACGACGAGGTCCAGCCGCCGGGCGGTTCCTTTCAGGCAGACGCGTGCCGCCTCGGCGGGGTCGTCGGGGATGCCGAGGCCGTTCGCGAGGTCGTTGCCCGTCCCGAGCGGCACCAGCCCGAGGGTCGTCGCGGCGAGCAGCTCCGGGTCGCGGTGGAGCAGCGCCCGGACGGCCAGGTGGACGGTGCCGTCACCGCCGGCGAGCACGACGACCCGCCCCTGCGCGCCGGCCACCGCGTCGGCGAGGGCGTCGGCGCCCTCCGGTCTCGCCACCTCGACATCGCACGCGGCGGCCAGGACGGCGCCGGCCGCCTCGACGCGCTCGTCCTCCGCGCTCCCGGCCTCGGCATTGGCGACGAGCAGGACGCCGGTCACGGGCCCATGTGCGGATAGCGCCAGTCGGTCGCCGGCACGAAGGTCTCCTTCAGGGTCCGCGGCGAGACCCAGCGCAGCAGGTTGAGGACCGAGCCGGCCTTGTCGTTCGTCCCGGACGCCCGCGCACCGCCGAACGGCTGCTGGCCAACGACCGCACCGGTCGGTTTGTCGTTGACGTAGAAGTTGCCGGCGGCGTGGCGCAGGCGGACGGAGGCCTGGTCGACGGCGCTGCGGTCGTCGGCGAACACCGCGCCGGTCAGCGCGTAGGGGGCGCTCTCCTCGACAAGGTCGAGCGTCGCGTCCCACTCGCGGTCGTCGTAGACGAACACCGTCAGCACCGGGCCGAACAGCTCCCGCACCATGGTGTCGGACCGGGGGTCCCCGGTGACGAGGACGGTGGGCTCGACGAACCAGCCCTCGCGCTCGTCGGCGCCGCCGCCGGCGAGCACCTGTGCGCCCGCGTCTCTGGCGGATGCGACCGCCTCGGTGAGCCGGCGGTACGCGCGCTCGTCGATGACCGCGCCCATGAAGTTCGACAGGTCCGCGACGTCGCCCATGGGGATGCTCCCGGCCAGATCCGCGAGGCCGTCCCGGACGGCCGGCCACAGCGACTGGGGGACGTAGGCGCGCGACGCGGCCGAGCACTTCTGGCCCTGGTACTCGAACGCGCCGCGCCCGAGCGCAACGACCAGCTCGTCGACGCCCGCCGACGGGTGCGCGAGCACGAAGTCCTTCCCGCCCGTCTCGCCGACGATCCGCGGGTAGTTCCGGTAGGCGTCGATGTGCTCGGCGGTCTTGCGCCACAGGCCCCGGAAGACCGTCGTCGAGCCGGTGAAGTGCAGCCCCGCGAAGTCCCGGTGCGCCATGGCGACATCGCTGACCATGGCGCCGTCACCGTGAACGAGGTTCACCACCCCGTCCGGGAGGCCGGCTGCCCGCAGGAGGCCCATGAGGTGGTGCGCCGACAGCGCCTGCTTCTCGGAGGGCTTCCAGACGGTGACGCATCCCATCAGGGCCGGCGCGGTGGGGAGGTTGCCGGCGATCGCGGTGAAGTTGAACGGGGTCAGCGCCAGCACGAACCCCTCGAGCGGCCGGTGGTCCATCCGGTTCCACACACCGGGCGAGGACTCGGGCTGCTCGCTGTAGATCCGCTCGGCGAAGGCGACGTTGTAGCGCCAGAAGTCGATGAGCTCGCACGCTGCGTCGATCTCGGCCTGGTACACCGACTTGGACTGGCCGAGCATCGTGGCGGCGTTGACCACGTCGCGCCAGGGGCCGGCGAGCAGCTCCGCGGCCCGCAGGAAGACACCCGCCCGCTCCTGCCACGGCCAGGCCGCCCAGTCCGCCGCGGCGTCGGCGGCGGCGGCGATCGCGGCGGTCACGTGCGCCGGCTCGGCCGCGAAGACGTCGGCGAGGACGAGGTCGTGGTCGTGCGGGGCGGCCACCTCAAAGGAGGCGCTTCCGCGGACGTCACGACCGCCGATGTTCATCGGCGCCTCGATGCGCTCCTTGGCCATCGCGGCGAGCTGGTTCTCGAGCGCCGTCCGCTGCGGGCTGCCGGGTTCGTAGGCGCGAACCGGCTCGTTGCGGGGAACGGGGACGCGGAACTGGCCCGTGCTCATCCGAAGCCTTCCTGCGGCGGTCCGGGGGCCACGCTGCCCCCGGTTGTCCACCTCGGAACCCTACCGCGACAGGCTCGCGACCGCCTTGTCGGTCTCGCGCCGAAGCCAGTCGGAGAGCAGACGCCGCACGGTGCGCGCGACGGTCGGATCGAGCCGCGCGTCGATGCCGCGCTCCAGGCTGCCCGCGATGCGGCCGTGCATGCTGTAGACGGCGGCGACCTGCTCTGAGGCCGCGCGGCCGACGTCCCGGCCGGCACCGGCGATGAGCCGGAGCCAGGCCTCGTGCGAGCATTCGTGGATGGCGAGCACGACGGCGACCGTGCCCGCGTCCTCGGCACGTGTGAGACCGTGTGCGAGGCCCGCCCGCTGAGCGATGAGGAACTGCTCCGCGGCCGCCTGGGAGAAGTCGAGGGGCAGCATCTCGGAGGGGGGCGGCGTGGCGGTCTGGGTCCTCATGCTGCGAATGTCGGCAGCTGACGCCGCCTCCTTCAGTGCCGGGACGACAAAGGTCGCCGGGCGCGCCGGATGGGGCGAGGATGGAGGATGTGCCGGAGCTCCCCGAGGTCGAGAGCGTCCGCCGGCAGCTGCATCCCCGCCTCGCCGGCCGGCGGATCGTCGCGGTCGACGTCGAGCCGCAGGCGCGCTTCGTCGACGTAGGCCGAGCCGCCGGCGGCCGAGCACTCGCCGTGACCCGGCGGGGCAAGTACCTGATCGCGCCCCTGGACACCGGACTCGACCTGGTGATGCACCTCGGCATGACCGGTTCGTTCCGGTTCCGTGGCGGGGCCGACGGCTGGGTGCCCGACGCCTACGTCCGCGCGACCCTGCAGCTGGACGACGGCGGCGTGCTCGACTTCCGCGACGTCCGCCGGTTCGGCCGCTTGACCGTCGTCCGGACCGGTGACTACGCCGGCATCGCGACGCTCGCGCGGCTCGGCCCAGAGCCGCTGAGCGACGACTTCGATCCCGACCGGTTCTGGGCTGCGCTGGCCGCGACCCGGATGGCGGTGAAGCCCTACCTGCTGACCCAGCGCCCCGTGGCAGGGGTTGGGAACATCTACGCGGACGAGGCCCTGTGGCGGGCGCGTATCAACCCGCATGCCCGCCGAGTTGGGCGCGCCCGGGCGCACTCGCTGTGGGCGGCGATCCGCGCCGTCCTCGCCGAGGCGATCCAGCGGGAGGGCACGACGTTCCGCGACTACCGCATGGTCAACGGCGAGTCGGGCCGCAACGCCGAGTTCCTGGTTGCCTACGGCCAGGGGGGACAGCCGTGCCCGCGGTGCGCGGCGCCCCTGCGAAAGGTCGTGCTCGGCGGGCGCGGGACCACCTACTGCGGGTCCTGCCAGCGCCGCTGACCTACGCTGGCCAGGGATGGCGACGGAGCGGACCTACAGCGCGCGGGATCTGCTCGCCAACCGGAAGGTGATCGTCGACACCGTCCTGCCTCCGTTGGTGTTCGTGGGCGTCAACGGCTACGCGGGGCTCCGGGCGGCCGCCGTCGCCGCGCTGGGGCTGGCGGCCCTGCTGGTGGTCGTTCGGCTGGCGCGGCGCGAGCGGCTGGTGTACGCCCTGAGCGGACTCGGCGGGGTGTCGGTCGGCGTCGGCGTCGCGCTGTGGGCGGGGGAGGCGGAGGGCTTCTTCCTGCCGGGGATCGTGACCAATCTGGCGATGGGACTGGCCTCGGTGGTGAGCATCCTCGTCCGGCGCCCGTTGATCGCGCTGACGGGCGCGGCGATCTACCGCTGGCCGCTCGCGTGGTACTGGCACCCGCGCGTCCGACCGGCCTACAGCGAGATCACGTGGGCGTGGGCCGTCGTCTACCTGGGCAAGGCGGCCGTGCAGTACTGGCTGGTGGTCCGCCAGGAGATCGGCTGGCTGGCCGTCGCGCGCATCGCCACCGGGTGGCCGGTGTTTGCGGCGCTGCTCGTCGCCACCTACGCCTACGTCACGTGGCGCCTGGAGCGGCTCGGCGGTCCCAGCGTCGAGGAGTTCCGCGGTCTGTCCACTCCGTCACCGAATCCGCGACCCAGTCGACAGGCCTCGGGTGGGCGGGTCAGATCCCGCCGCGGACGCGGACCTCGTCGATGAGGCCGTAGTCGACGGCATCCGCGGCCGAGAGCCAGAAGTCGCGGTCGGTGTCCTTGGTGATCTGCTCGACCGGCTTGCCGGTGCGCTCGGCGAGGATCTCGTTCAGCCTGGTCCGCAGGAAGGCGATCTGCTGCGCCTGGATCTGGATGTCCGTCGCCTGCCCGCGGGCGCCGCCGAGCGGCTGGTGGATCATGATGCGCGCGTTGGGCGTGGCGGCACGGCTGCCCGTGCCGGTCGCGAGGATGACGGCCGCCGCGGATGCGGCGACCCCCACGCAGACGGTGTTCACCTTCGACCGCATGAGCTGCATGACGTCGTAGATCGCGAAGAGGCCGCTCACCAGCCCGCCCGGGGAGTTGATGTAGAGCGTGATCTCCTTGTCGGAGTCCGCGTCGAGGGACATCAGCTGCGCGACGAGGGTGTCGGCGACGGTGTCCTCGATGGGCCCGCGAAGGTAGAGAACCCGGTTCTCGTAGAGCTTCTTGAAGACGTTGGACTCGACCATCGCCTCCAGCGGATTCTCCGGCCTGCGTTCGTCGTCGTCTGCTCGGTCGTCTGCTCTCACGGGCTTCTCCTGCACGCCTGGGATCGGGAGCCAGGGTAGCAGCGGGCCCTCCCTTGACTTGTTGGGCGGCGGGGCGAACACTCTGGGCCCGTCCGCCGCGTCGGCGGCGGGCCACTGGGCATGAGGTGAGCAGCGGCGGGCGACCCCTTCCGGTCCCAGTGCTGTCCGACCGCGGGAGGCCGCCCGAGGGGAGCGCCGGTGCTCACAGCCACAGAGGGGCGCGGGTCCCGAACCCTCGCACGGGGACTCGCCGTCCTCGCCTCCCTCGGCTCAGCGGCCGACGGCTGCACGGTCGCCGAGCTGGCGTCCGCCACCGGCCTTGACCGCGCCGTGCTCTACCGTCTCCTCGAAACGCTGACCGACCGGGGATTCGTCGTCCGGGACGGCGACACCCGGCGGTACCACCTCGGCGTCGCGCTCGTCGAGCTGGGCGCACGTGCCAGCCGCGGGCTGGAGGTGCGACGCCTGGCGCTTCCCGGCATGCGGGCCCTCATGGAGCACGTCCGCGAGGCGGTCTGCCTGGCCGTCCGGGACCGCCAGGACGTCGTCGTCGTCGACCGGGTGGAGCCTCCCGGACTCTTCGTCCGCGTCGGCTACCACGTCGGGTTCCGCCATCCCCTACCCGTCGGCGCCCACGGGCGGGCGCTGCTCGCCTTCATGGAGGTCGAGGAGGGCACGGGCGCCGAGCGCCAAGCGGCCCTGGCGGCGGAACTCGAGGCCAGCCGGATGCGCGGGTTCGCGATCTCGGCCGACGAGCTCGAGCGCGGCGCCTCCGGGGTCGCTTCGCCCATCCTCGACCGCGGCGGCCGGCCGATCGCGAGCCTCGGGATCGTCGCGCCGTCCCCCCGGATGCCGGACCCGGCCGCGCTGGGCCCGAGCGTGCGCGCCGTCGCGCTGGAGGTTTCCAGGCGGCTGGGGTACACCGGGGCGACCGAGCGCCCCGGCAGCCTCAGCCGCTGAGGAACACGTCGACGGCCAGCTTCGCCAGGAGCAGCCCGATGACGCACCCGAGGAGGATCGGCAGGACCCAGCCGCCGAGCCCGCTCAGCACCCTGCGGCCCGTCGACGGGCGGGGGAAGAGCTCCTCCTCGGGGTAGGGCGCCTCGTCGTCGTACGCGTCCCCGTCGTCCGCCGCGCGGGGGGGAGCGCCCTGTCCGCCGGCCGTGCCGGTGGGCCGTTCCAGTGCCGGGGGGTCGAGTTCGCCCAGTTCGGCGTAGGGCTCGGGTGCCGGCGGCGCCCCGCCGAGCGGGTGCGCGCCGCCGGCGCCGCTCGTGGGCGGTCCCGGCCGTTCCGCGGTCGGCTCGGCCGGCGCGGGGTCCTCGAGGCGGGGCTGTGGGGAGGCCGGCGGCGCGCCGGCCGCCGCGGCGACAGGGGGCGGGCCGGGCCGTTCCGCGGTCGGCTCGCCCGGCGACACCGGCCGTTCGCCCGGCGACACCGGCCGTTCGCCCGGCGCCACCGGCCGTTCGCCCGGCGCCACCGGCGTGGATCTGCCCGGGAGGACTCCGGGGCCCGCCACGGTTCCCGGGGCCGTCGCGCCCTCCGGTGCGGACCAGGCCGGCGGCGCAGCGGCCGGCGGCGCAGCGGCCGGCGACCCCGCGGCCGGCGGCGCAGCGGCGCGGGTGATCGCCACGATCGCGCTGTCCTCGTCGTCGCTCGCCGGCGCCCAGCCGTTCGGCGCCGGGCGCTCAGCCGCCCCGACCCCGCTGCCGGCCAAGCCCGCCCCCCGGGCGGCACTCTCGGCCACCGGCTGCCCCGGCCGGCCCTCCGCCTCGGCGGGACCCGTCGCCGCCGGCATCCCGGCCTCGGCCGCCTCGGCGGGACCCGTCGCCGCCGGCATCCCGGCCTCCGGCTCACCGAGGATGTCCGCCAGCCGCAGTTCGCCGGTGGTCACCTCCGCCTCGTCGGGCTCGTCGTCGGACATCGACGGCTCGGCGGCCGTCGGGCGGGCCCCGACACCGGCGGGGGACGTCGGCGAGCCAACGGCCAGGGGCTGCTCGGGCCGGGGGGCCGGCGCAGCCGCCGGCTCGGATGCCGGCTCGGACGCCGCCGAGCCGGGCTCGGACGCCGGCTCGGACGCCGCCGAGCCGGGCTCGGACGTCAGCACGGTGACGAGGATGCGCTGGCCCATGTCCGGGGTGGGCGGCAGCCCCTCGAGCCGGCGCCGACCCCGGCGCAGAGCCCTGACCCGCGCGGCGCAGCCGGGCCGGGCGGCCACCGCGGCCTCGATCGCCGTCGCCGCGGCCTCGTCCACCAGCCCGAGCGTCCAGTCGCCCATGCCCGCGACGTCGTCGCAGGCGTCGTCGGCCAGGGCCGAGTCGTCGGCCGTCGAGGTCTCCGGACCGGCGAGCGCCAGCAGCGCCCGGGTCAGCGCCTGACCGCCGCCGACCGGCTGGCCCTCACCGCTGACCCCGCGGTCGTGCGCGAGCAGCAGCGCGTGGCGGTCCTCCTCGTGCAGTTCGGCGAGCGCCCGCTCCGCGGCGTCGAGGTAGCGCACGTCGGGCTTGGGCAGATCGGTGAGCAGGCTCGACGTGGACGGCGACGACGGCGCCGCCCCTCGCGCGCGCAGCTCCTCGGCGCCCAGCGCGAAGCACCGCGCCCGGACCCAGCCCTCGAGGGGCCCCTGGGTCGGCGGGCGCTCCCACAGCTCGGCGTAGACCGTGCGCAGCAGCGCCTCCACGTCCGCCGAGGACGACAGCAGCCGTCGCGCGCAGGCGTGCGCCCCCGCGACCGTGCGGTGGTAGGCCTCCGCGAAGGCGAGCGGGTCGCGTGCGGCGAGGGCGCGCAGCAGGTCGCTCTCGCGGCTCCGGCGGTGATCGGACAGCTCGGTACGAAGCACGGGCAGCCCCCGGGACGGCGTGGGATGGATGGCCCCTAGCGTAGTCGAGGTCGGTTGCGATCCCGGGGATCTACCACCCCCAGGTGCCGGGGTCACCCTTGAACGGGCCGACGACGTCGTCGGTCACCCAGCCGCCGTAGAAGTCGCCGCCCTGGGGCCGTACGCGCTCCTCGGAGAGGAAGCAGGCGTCCACCCTGCCGGGATAGACGGCGAGGTGGCCGGCGAGGGCGGCGTACGGCGACGCCGGCTCCACGTAGGTCCAGGCGGCGTCGTGCGCGGTCCGGCCGCCGGCCGCCAGGGTGACGTACGACGCGCGGCCCTTGTACTCGCAGACGGTCGTCCGCTCGCCGTCGACCAGCTGCGCGCCGGCGAACGCGGACCGCGGCACGTAGTAGACGGGCGGGTGGCTCGTCTCCACGACGCGCAGCGCCTCCCCGGTGTCGACGATCGTCACGCCGCCGAGCACGATGCGGACCCGCCGGGCGACCCGTTCGAGCCGGGGCGGCCGGGGGTAGTCCCACACGGACTCCTGGCCGGGACCGGGCGGGATCGGACGGGGGCGCATCAAGGCTCCTGCGTCAGGCGGGGTCGCTGGACCCGCAGCCGGACGCTCGACCAGTCGCGCGCGGAACCGGGGCAGTCCTCCCGCCAGTGGACGCCGCGCGACTCCGTGCGGAGCCGGGCGCTGCGGAGGATCAGCCGACCCGTGACGAGCAGGTGGGCGACCTCGACGGCGTCGCGCGCGGCCGCCGGCGCCGGGCCCAGCCGGGCCGACGCCGCGTCCAGGGCCTTGTCGGCGGTGGCGAGGGTCGCGCCGCTCCGGATCGGCCCGGCACCGGCGGACATCGCGACCCGCACCTGCGTGCGCAGCGTCCCCAGGTCCGCGGCCGCTGGGGCGCCGGCGAACACCGGCGGCGGCGGGTCGCCGCCGGCCGGCTCGGCCGTCACCAGGCTCGCCGCCACCGCTCGGGCGGACCGGTGACCGAACACGCAGGACTGGAGCAGCGAGTTCCCGGCCATCCGGTTCGCACCGTGGACGCCGGTGCTCGCCACCTCGCCGGCGGCCCACAGACCCGCAACCGACGTCCGCCCGGCCAGGTCGGTGGCCACCCCGCCGATCATGTAGTGCTGGCACGGCTCGACCGGCACCGGCTCGGAGGCGAGGTCGAAGCCGTGCCTGCGGACGCCGGCGAGGACGGTCGGGAACTCCGACGCCAACACGTCGGGTCCGAGCATCGTGGCGTCCAACCAGGCGCCGGCGGGCTGGTCGAGGATCCCCTTGGTGACGACGTGCCGCGGAGCCAGCTCGGCGTCCGGGTGCCGGTCGACCATGAACCGCCGCCCCTCCGCGTCGACGAGCACGGCGCCGGCGCCTCGCAGCGCCTCGGTCAGCAGCAGCCGCCGGTGGCCGTCGGCGGCGACCGTGAGCCCGGTGGGGTGGAACTGCACGAACTCGAGGTCGACGAGCGCGGCGCCGACCGCGTAGGCGAGCGCCACGCCGTCGGCCGTCGCGCCGTCGCGGTTGGTGGTTGCCGCGTACAGGCCGCCGCAGCCGCCGGTGGCCAGCACGACCGCCCGGCCGCGGATCAGGACCAGGCCAGGCTCCTGGGCCGGGCCGGACGGGGAGGCGTCGACCTCGTCGAGCAGGGCCCACACGCCGCATGCGCCCCGCGACGGGCCCGGCCCCTCCGCGAGGCCGCAGGCGATGCCCTGCAGGCGGGTCACCCGGCCCGTGGCCCCGACCCGGAGCGCCCGGAAGATCTCGGCGCCGGTCGCGTCGGCGGCGCGGACCGACCGCGGCACCGACTGGCCGCCTTCGCGGGCGAGGTCCAACTGCCCGGACGGTGTGCGGTCGAAGACGGCTCCCCGGGCGACGAGGTCGTCGACCCGCGCGGGCCCCTCCGCGGTCAGGACGGCGACGGCCCGTGGATCGCTGAGGCCGTCGGCGGCGCGGATCGTGTCCGCCGCGTGGAGAATGGGGGAGTCGCCGGGGCCGACGGCGGCCGCCATCCCGCCCTGCGCCAGCGGCGTGGACCCCGACGAGCCGATCTCGCCTTTGTCAACCACCGCCACCGAGCACCCGGGGGACGCGTCGAGGACGTCGAGGGCCGCCACCAGCCCGGCGACGCCCGCGCCGACGACGACGACGTCGTAGGCGAGGTCCGCCCCCGCAGCGACGGCCCGCCAGGGTGCTCCCACGACCTCGGTCCCCTCCTCGGCGGCCCTGACGCCGCGGGGCCATGGTCGCGGGCGGGTTGCGGCGCCGCAACGCGGGCCGCATGGTGGGTAGCGGCAGGCTGGCGCGGGTACCCCACCACGGACGCGCGTGCGGACCGGGCCGGACCCTCGTCGAGGAAGGCTGTACCGCGTGGAGCGCACGCAACGTGCACGGCTGCTGTGGCTCGTCCTGCTCATCGTCCTGGCGGTGTGGCTGTTCAGCGGTTTCAACAACCTGAGCGCCGCCGAGCCGCTGTCCTACTCCGAGTTCCGCACCGCGGTCTCGGAAGGGCGCGTCGATGCGGTGACGTTCACGGGGCAGGCCGTCGAAGGCGAGTTCACGGACGCCACGACCTTCCGGTCGCAGCTGCCGCCCGAGGTCGTGGTCGGCACCGGGGGCATCGAGGATTTCCTCGAAGCCAATGACGTGCGGATCACCGCGGAGCCCGAGACCGGCGGGGTGCTGTCCCTGCTCGCCCCGCTGCTGTTCCCTCTGCTGTTCTTCGTCGGGTTCCTCTGGTTGATCAACCGGCAGGCCCGCGGGCAGGTGGGCGGCCTGTCCCAGATCGGCAAGTCGACAGCCAAGCTCCACAAGCCGCACGAACCGTCGACGCGGTTCGCGGACGTCGCCGGCTACCGCGAGGTCAAGGAGGAGGTCCAGGAGGTCGTCGCGTTCCTCCGCGAGCCGGACCGCTTCCGCAAGGCCGGCGCCGAGGTCCCCAAGGGCATGCTCCTGGTCGGCCCCCCCGGGACGGGCAAGACGCTCCTCGCCCGGGCGACGGCGGGCGAGGCCGGCGTGCCGTTCATCTCCGTGACGGGCTCGGACTTCATGGAGATGTTCGTCGGTGTCGGGGCGAGCCGCGTGCGCGACCTGTTCAAGACCGCCCGCGCGAACGCCCCGTGCATCGTCTTCATCGACGAGCTGGACTCGATCGGGCGCAAGCGGGGGGCCGGGCTCGGCGGCGGTCACGACGAGCGGGAGCAGACCCTCAACCAGCTGCTCGGCGAGATCGACGGCTTCGAGGGGTCGACGGGCGTGGTGATCATGGGCGCGACGAACCGCCCGGACGTCCTCGACGAGGCCCTGCGCCGGCCTGGCCGGTTCGACCGCCAGATCGTCGTGCCGCTGCCCACGCTGCAAGAGCGCGAGGAGATCCTCCGGGTCCACACCCGCGGCAAGCCCGTCGGCGACGACGTCGACTTGAAGGTCCTCGCCCGCGGCACCCCCGGCATGAGCGGCGCGGACCTGAAGAACCTCGTGAACGAGTCGGCGTTGATCGCCGTCCGGTCCGGGTCGGACGTGGTCCGGATGCGCGACGTCGAGCAGGCCCGCGAGCGCCAGACGATCGGCCGCGAGCGCGCGAGCCTGCGCCTCGACGAGGACGAGAAGCGCACGGTCGCCTACCACGAGGGCGGCCACGCCCTGGCCGCGTTCCTCGAGGAGGAGGCCGACCCCGTCTACAAGGTGACGGTCCTGCCGATCGGGATGGCGCTGGGGGTCACGACCCAACTGCCGATCGACGAGCGGCACATCTACCTGCGCAGCTGGCTGGACGCCAAGCTCAGGGTGATGCTCGGCGGCCGCGCGGCGGAGCTCGTCGTCCTCGGGCAGCCGACGACGGGGGGGCAGCACGACCTCGTGCAGGCGACGAAGCTCGCCCGCGCGATTGTGCGCGAGTTCGGGATGAGCGACGCCCTCGGGCCCGTCGGCTACGGCGACAACCAGCAGGTGTTCCTCGGCGAGGAGCTCGCCCGCGGGCACGAGTACTCCGAGTCCACCGCCGAGATCATCGACGGCGAGGTCCGTCGCATCCTCAGCACCGCCCTGGACGCCACCGTCGAGCGCTTCACCGATCTGCGCGCCGGCCTGGACGCCATGGCGGAGCAGCTCGTCGAGCGGGAATCGCTGACCGGCCAGGAGGCCCTGGCCGCCGTGCGCGGCGCCCTGACGCCCGAGCAGCGGGCGCTGCTGCGCGGCCGCGCCACCGTGACGAACATGCCCGAGACCGTCGAGGACGCGATCCACGAGGCGCCCAACCGCGTGGGAGCCGCCTGAGGTGCCCGGCCGGCCCGCGCGAAGGCTGATCGGTTTCCTCGGCGGCACCGGCCCCCAGGGACGCGGCCTCGGGCTGCGGCTGGCCGCCGCCGGTCACCGGGTGCTGCTGGGGTCGCGCGACCCCGAGCGCGCGAGCGCCGTGCTCAAAGAGCTGCGGTCGCCGGTGGGCGCCCTCGTCGGCGTCGGCAACCGCGAGGCCTGCGAGGCCGAGGTCGTCTTCGTGACCGTCCCGTACGCCGCCCAGCGCGACACGCTCGCGCCGCTCGGCGATGCGCTCGACGACAAGATCGTCGTCACGTGTGTGAACGCGCTCGCCTTCGACGAGCGCGGGCCCCGGCCGGTCCGGGTCGAGGCCGGCTCGGCCGCGGAGGAGTGCGCCCTCCTGCTGCCGCGGGCTCGCATCGTCAGCGCCTTCCACGACGTCTCCGCCCGGCGCCTGCTCCACCTGGACGAACCGGTCGGCATCGACGTGCTGATGTGCGGCGACGACGAGGACGCCAAGGCGGAGGTGGCTCTCCTGGCGGCGGACATCCCGGGCATGCGGGCCGTCGACGCCGGCCCTCTGCGGCTCAGCGCGCCGATCGAGGACCTGACCGCCGTCCTGATGTCGGTCAACCGCCGCTACAGCATCCACGCCGGCATCTGCGTCGACGGCCTCGCGCGGTAGGGCCCTGGCTGGTCCTAGCTGCCGGACGGCACCGAGTACTTGCGGCGGAACGCCGCGTCGTCGAGGTCGTCGAGGTCGTCGGAGAGGGCCGACTCGTAGTCCTTCGCCTGCGCGGCGTCGGTGAACGTCTGCGACCACAGCAGGCCGCCCGTCGACGCCGCCTGCAGCTGCACGTCGTACATCGTGGATCCGTTGTAGCCCCCGCGCGTGCGCGTCAGGACGCGGAAGTGCCGCCGTGCCGACTCGTCGCTCACTGCTGCAAACCTTGGGTCATGGCCGGAGGCCGTCGTGGCCGGGGGGCGGTGGCCGGGGGCGGTGGCCGGGGACGGTCCTGGCGTCGCCGGACCGAGGCGCAGGATGCCGGCCGGGGCGGAAGCGTCGGACCCGGCCGTCTCCGGGTCCGGACGGTACCCGAGCGCCCCGTCGCACCGCAACGCGGCGCAGGCCGGTCGCAGGGGCCGACTAGACTCGCCGGCGATGAAGGTCTACACCAAGCGCGGCGACGACGGCACCACCGGGCTGCTCTACGGCGGCCGGGTCGACAAGGACGACCTGCGGACCGAGGCGTACGGCACGCTTGACGAGGCCGGCTCGGCGCTCGGGCTCGCCCGCGCGGAGCTCGCCGAAGGGCAGTGGCACGAGACCGTCCTGGAAGTCCAGCGCGAGCTGTTCGTCGTCGCCGCGCAGCTGGCCACGGCCGTCGAGCACTGGCCGCAGCTGGCGGACGAGGTGTCCCGGGTCACGCCGGCGATGGTGGACCGCCTCGAGGTGCGCATCGACGCGCTGACCGCGCGCCATCCCCTGCCGACCGAGTTCGTCGTGCCCGGGGGATCACGTGCCGGGGCGGCGATCGACCTGGCGAGGACCGTCGCGCGGCGGGCCGAGCGCGCCGTCGTCGGCATGCGCCGCCAGGGCCTGCTGCCCGACGAGACGCCGCTGCGCTACCTCAACCGGCTGTCGGACTACCTGTTCGTGCTGGCCCGCTCGGTGGAGGGCGGCCGGTACACGCCCTCCCGGCAGGGGTGACGGGGCCGGAGCGCGTCGTCTCGCTCGTCCCCAGCCTCACCGAGACGGTCGCGGCGCTCGGGGAGGCCCGCCGTCTCGTCGGCGTCACCCGGTACTGCACGACCGGCGCGCCGGACGGGGTCGCGCGGGTCGGCGGGACGAAGAACCCCGACGTCGCCGCGGTCGTGGCGCTCCGTCCGGACGTCGTCCTGGCGAACACCGAGGAGAACCGCGCAGCCGACCTCGATGCCCTGCGGACGGCCGGTCTCCAGGTGCACGAGAGCTTCCCCAGGACGGTCGCGGCGGCGCGGGACCTCGTCGCCGAGATCGCCGCGCTGCTCGGCGCCGAAGGCGGCGGGATCACCGCGGCGATCGACGCGGCGCTCGACGAGGCGGCCCGCGGCCGCCCGCCCGTCCGCGTCATGGCCCTGACCCTCGTGTGGCGCAGGCCGTGGATGGCCCTCGGCCCCGACACCTACGCCGACGACCTCCTGTGGCAGTGCGGTTTCGGCAACGTGCTGTCCGGCTCCGGGGAGCGCTACCCGCGGATCGAGCCCGGCCTGGTGCTCGGACCCGACGTGGTGCTGCTGCCGAGCGAGCCCTTCCCCTTCGGCGAGGCCGACCTCGAGGGGGTCGCCGATCTCGCCGGGCCGGTCCCGGCCCATCTGGTCGACGGGGAGCTGCTCACCTGGCACGGGCCCCGGACCGCCGCAGCGCTCCGCCGGTTCGC
>Ga0136630_1000322_pt1 | contig 17960 bp, 14 predicted proteins | sample AntDrymUQ5682106_2_FD_105496 | JGI IMG/M metagenome (GOLD analysis project Ga0136630, IMG submission 105496) | Polar desert sand microbial communities from Dry Valleys, Antarctica - metaG UQ568 (21.06) | ecosystem: Environmental > Terrestrial > Soil > Desert | place: Antarctica: Dry Valley...
CAGCCGAAGACAACCTCTTCCCCTGGCTGCATCGCCCTCAGCGCGTCAGCATAGCGACCGTCCCAGGGAGTGTGGAGCACTATGCCTCCTTTGGGATAGACGCGTCCGGGGCCGCAGCGCGCCGTTTCGACGAAGTGAGGACGCTCGACCCCGACGGGGGCGATCGACTCCTTCTTAGCGTTGAGGGGGGCCGTGGTGGCATCCGTCGCCTGTGGTGGACCGAAGGGCCGCAGACGCACGAAGCAGCCGCGCGCGGGTGGCTTGTCCGTTCCGCCTCCGGCAGTCGTGTACGCGCGCAACTGATCGGCCGAGGCGCGGCTCTGTGACCCGTTCACGCGATGGACTTCGTAAGCTCCGCCTTCAGGACTCGGATGCGAGACCCAGGCCGTCGTCGTGGGGTGGCCGAAGTAGGTCTTCTCTTCGTGGACGTCTATTGAGAAATTGCGGCCGTACTCCAATCCACCCGAATAGGGATCGATGGCGGGCATCTGGTCCAGCCGACCCTTGCGCGCGAAGGTGAACACCGGGTGCCCGGTGGAGCGCGCGTAGTCACCGTTGATAGCGGCGATCGCTCCGCTGCGCCTCGCCATGGACGAGGTGCGTTCGAACCCGGGCAGCAGGTTGGAGCCGAGCACCGGCCTGAGGGTGGGTCCCGACGAGGGCACAAAGGTGACGACACGGACCTTGTTCGGCTTGGGGAGACGGTAAAGACGGTAGGACACGCCGGGTGCTACGGTTCGTTTCCACTTCATCTTGGCAGCGGCGGGAGATGAACCGGGGAGCTGCTCGGCGCCGGGCGCAAGCAGGGTCACCGAAATGAACGCTGCCACGATGAGCGAGAACACCTTCAACATTGTCGAGTCGATGCCCCCCATGTATCGGACGCTACCGGTGGCTGTCCAAACGCTCAAGGGACTTCGGCACCACGCGCGGACTTCTTAAGTGGGGGTTATTCCGAATAGTCGTAAAAGCCCCGACCGCTCTTGCGGCCGAGGTATCCGGCGCGCACCATGTGCTCCAGCAAGGGGGCGGGCGCGTAACGTCTCTCTCTGAACTCCTCGTGGAGGGATTCGAGAATCGCATAGGTAACGTCAAGCCCGACGATGTCGAGCAATTCGAAGGGCCCCATTGGATGACCACAGCCCAGCTTCATCGCTGCATCGATGTCGGCCGGCGTTCCGTAGCCCTCCTCGTGCATGTGCACTGCGTCGTTGAGGTACGGAAACAGCAAGAAATTGACGACGAACCCGGCCCGGTCTCGACACCGCACCGGGCGCTTGCCGAGTGTTCGAACCCACGCACTGCAACGCTCCTCGACATGGTCGGAGGTGGCGACGGTACGAACGACCTCGACGAGCTTCATGACCGCGGGGGGATTGAAGAAATGAAGCCCGATGACCTTGTCGGGTCGGGTGGTCGCGGCGGCGAGATCAACGACCGATAGAGAGGACGTGGTCGTCGCGAGCACCGCGTCGGGCTTGGTCGCGTCATCGAGCTCTCCGAAGATCGCGCTCTTTACCTCGAGGTCCTCTGCTACCGCCTCGATGACGAGATCGCATTCGGCGAAGTCTTCGAAATCGAGCGTCGTCGATACCCGCGCGAGCGCGAGGCTCGCGTCGGTGTCCTCGAGCTTGCCCTTGCTCACTGCTCTCTCGAGGCTCTTAGTCAGCGCGGTTTTGGCGTTGTCGATCGCGGTCTCGCTTCGTCCTCGGAGAACGACCTCACCTCCGGCCTTGGCGATCACCTCGGCGATTCCAGAAGCCATGAGACCCGTTCCCACCACGCCCACCATCCCGAAATCGGGTGCGGACGCGCCCTCGCTCTCAGGGATCGCGTCCGCAATCTTCGGCGACTCGGGCGACTCGTAGCGGTAGAACCCGCGACCCGTCTTGCGGCCGAGGTATCCGGCCGTCACGAACTGCTTGAGGAGGGGCTGCGGCGCGTCCGCGTAGTCCCGCCACTGGCGCCACAGGGCCTCACAGATCTCGTAGGCGGAATCCAGTCCGATGAGATCGAGAAGAGCCAGCGGGCCCATCGGGTGTCCGCACCCGAGCTGCATTGCTGCGTCGATGTCCTCGCGGAGCGCGTAGCCCTGGTCGTACATGCGCGTCGCTGCATTGAGGTAGGGAAAGAGCAGCAAGTTGGCGATGAAACCGGCGCGGTCCCGGCACGGAACGGCGACTTTTCCGAGTCCCAGGGCGAACTGCTTGGCGGACTCGACGACCTTCTCGTCCGTGGCGACCGTGTGCACGAGCTCGACGAGCTTCATGACCGTTGCCGGGTTGAAGAAGTGGAAACCAACGACCCGATCGGGCCTGTTGGTCGCCACCGCCATGTCGATGACGGGAAGGGACGAGGTGTTGGTTGCAAGAATCGCTTCGGGCTTCAACACCTGGTCGAGTGCTGCGAAGGTCTGCTTCTTCAACTCGAGCTTCTCGGGCACGGCTTCAAACGCCAAGTCGCAGTCGCCGAGACCGGCGAGATCGGTGGTCGACGAGATGTGTCCGAGTAAGTCGTGGGCTGCGCCCTGGTCGAGCTTGCCGCGCTTCACGGCGCGAGCAACGCTGCGCTCGATTCGCTCGCGGCCCGCCCGTTCGGCCTCCTCGTCCATCTCCGCGAACACGACGTCGTATCCGCTACGAGCCACGACCTCGCAGATGCCGGAGCCCATGGTGCCGCACCCAACGACCCCGACCTTGTTGATCTCGACGCTCACCACGACTCCGTATGTCTGCTGTGGAGATGGCATCCTAGTGGCCCGCCGCGTAAGTAGCCGACGCATTCGAACGCCCCTGGATCGCCGATGGCTGCGTTTCTCGTCGCTCACGTACCTCCAGGTACGCTCGACTCCTCGCGCCTTGCCCTCGACGCGCAGGGACGCTCTCGGTGCTGGCGTTCCTTGCGCGACAGACCACTAGTGGCCACGGGCGCGTTGCCAATTACGATGACGCTATGACACCCGATCGTCCCTGGATCTTCCGAACCTACGCGGGGTACGCCAGCCCGACATTGACTAATGCCCGCTTCAAAGCGAACCTCGCAAAGGGCCAGACCGGGCTCAGCGTCGCCTTCGACCTCCCCACCCAAACTGGTTACGACTCCGACCATGGCATGGCCCGCGGCGAGGTCGGCAAGGTCGGCGTCCCTATCTCGCACCTGGGCGACATGGAAGGGGTCTTCGAGGACATTCCGGTCGCAGAGATGAACACCTCGATGACCATAAACGCAACCGCCATGTGGCTCCTTTCCCTCTACGTTGCGGTGGCGGATTCGCAAAAGGCGCCGCGGCGCGCTCTCGTGGGAACGACCCAGAACGACATCCTCAAGGAGTACCTCTCGCGCGGGACCTACATCTTTCCGCCCGAGGCCTCGATGAAGCTCACGACCGACATCATCATCTGGACGCTCAACAACACCCCGAGGTGGAACCCCATCAACGTCTGCAGTTATCACCTGCAGGAAGCGGGGGCCGGTCCCGTCCTCGAGGTCGCCTACGCTCTCGCCACTGCCGTCGCCGTACTCGATGCGGTCAGGGCGACCGGCGAGGTCACAGACGACGACTTCCCGCGCCTCGTAGGACGCATCTCGTTCTTTTGCAACTCCGGCATCCGCTACATCGAGGAGACCTGCAAGATGCGCGCCTTCCACCGGCTCTGGGATCGCATCACCCTCGATCGCTACGGCGTCGGCGACCCGAAGTTCAGGCGTCTCCGCTACGGACTCCAAGTCAACTCACTCGGTCTCACCGCAGCACAACCGGAGAACAACGTCTACCGCATCTTTCTCGAGATGCTGGGAGTGACGCAGAGCAAGGCTGCGCGCGCCCGGGCGGTGCAGTTGCCGGCGTGGAACGAGGCGCTCGGCCTCCCTCGCGCCTGGGATCAGCAGTGGTCGTTGCGCGCGCAGCAGATCCTGGCGTTGGAGAGCGACCTGCTCGAGTACGACGACATCTTCGAGGGATCGAAGGTCATCGAGGCCAAGACCACGGAGATCGAAAGCGACGCGTCTGACGAGCTCGACAGGGTGCTCGAGCGAGGCGGTGCGGTCGAGGCGCTGTCGTATATGAAGGATCGACTCGTGGGGGCCCACGCCGAGCGTAGGCGGGCCATCGAGAGCGGCGAACGGGTCGTGGTCGGGGTCAACAGGTACGTCGAGACCGAACCTTCGCCCCTCGTCGAGGGACTCGACACCATGGCCTTCGAGAAGATCGATCCGGGGGCGGAGTCCGCGCAGATCGAGGCGCTCGAGCGCTGGCGCGCCGGGCGCTCCGAGGCGCTCGTTGCACGCTCCCTCGACGAGCTCCGGCACGCAGCCGAGTTGGGGGCCAACCTCATGGAGGCATCCATCGCCGCCGCCAAGGCCGGGATCACCACGGGGGAGTGGGCCGACGCGCTGCGAGAGGCGTACGGTGAGTACCGTGCCCCCACCGGCATGGGGGCGACCTCATCCGGGGGCGAGGCCGCTGCAATCGAGGGTGTTCGCAGACGCGTCGTCGCGGCCGGCGAACGACTAGGCGTTGTCAAGCTGCGCATGCTCGTGGCCAAGCCCGGTCTCGACGGACACAGCAACGCCGCTGAACAGGTCGCCGTGCGGGCACGCGACGCCGGCTTCGAGGTCGTCTACCAAGGCATCAGGTTGACTCCCGAGCAGATCGCTCGAGCCGCGGTCGACGAGGACGTGCACGTCATCGGGATCTCGATTCTCTCGGGGGCACACGGCCTCCTCGTGCCCGACGTCATCGACCGTCTGCGGGACGAGGGCGTCGACACCGGAGCGATTCCGGTCGTCGTCGGCGGCGTCATCCCCGATGAGGACGCCTCCAAGCTCTTGGATCTCGGCGTGGCCAGGGTGTACACGCCGAGGGACTTTGACCTGACCGAGATGATCGGCGAGATCGCAGACCTCATCGGCCGCTAGCCGCTACGGCCGAGGGCATCCTCGGTCGGTGCTGCCAAATGGCTGCCGGGCGCCCCAAACGCAGCACCGACGGCGCCGCCACCCGAACAGCGTCGATTACGTGAGTCCGGCGGTGGGCCACAATGGATGGATGTCTCAACACCAACCCTCGTCCCCCCCGGCGCCTTCGGGCCTTGTGGGCGGAGCGGCGCTGCTGCTCACCCTCGGGGGCGTGGCCCTGTGGCTGCTCATGCTGTCCGGCCCCGTGCAGCTCGGCACGGGTCTGCTCGAGGCGCGCTTCCATCTGGACCAGGCGCAGAAAGAGCTGACCGCCGGGACTTTTCGGCCTGCGGTCTTCGACACCTTCTCGGCCAGGGCGGGAGCGGCGAAGGCACTCAGGGGTCTGGAGGCGGCCGGCCCCCTGATGGACCTTGCGACGCTGTCGGATAGCGTCGACGGCCTCTTGGGCGAGCTCGACCACATCGTCGTGGGAACCGCCCACGCAACTGATGCCGCGGGCGGCACGCTCGACATCGGCCTGAACGCGCTCAAGGGCCCGGACCGGATCATCGGCAAGAGTCCCGACGGCGAGGGATCGATCATTCTGATCGAGCGCGTCGAGGACCTGGGCGAGGTGGTCGAGCAGGTCCGCAGCGACGTCAACGCTGCGGCAGACGAGTTCAGCAAGGTCAGGCTCGCCAACCTCCCGAAAAGGCTGCGGGCCCCCATCAGCGACGGAATCGAGCAAGCGCGCGCAAGCGACGAGGTCCTCGGGGACGCTGAGGCGGGAATCCAGCTGCTGCCCGGCATCCTGGGGGCCGATGGCCCCCGCACGTACATGCTCGCCTTTCAGAACTCGGCGGAGTTGCGAGGTGCGGGCGGGGCCATGCTCCAGTTCGAGTTCCTGACCATCGACGACGGCAAGCCAGAGCTCGCCAGCGACAAGACCGGATCCATCTACAAGCTCGACCAGGAGCGCGAGCCCATCGACATTCCCCTTCCAAAGGATGCTTGGTACGTCAGAGGTCTCAGCGACGCCCAGCGCTTCGGTAACTCGAACTGGTCGCCCGACTGGCCGCTCTCGGCTCGCCTCGCCGTGGACTACGGCGAAAGGAGTTCCCAACGTTGCGTGCCGACCGGAGAGAGGTCCTGCCCCGATTTTCCAAACGTCGACGGTGTGTTTGCGCTAGACCCAGTCGTGATCGAAGACCTGATGTCCGGCATCGGTCCCTTTCGCCGCGGCCCCTATCAATTTCGGACCATAACGGCCGTACACCTCCTCCTTAACCGCGCCTACCAGAGGTTCCCCATACCGGCTCATCGCCGCAACTTCCTCGGTAACGTCGTAAGTGATCTCTTCACCAAAATGTTCGATCCCAAGGCGCCTACCCGGCTGGTGCAGGGCATGGGGACCTCGCTGGCCAACAAGAACATGCAGATCTGGATGAGCGATGCCGAAGAGCAGGCCTTCATCGAGCGCATGAAGTGGGATGGCGGCATCTCAGAGATCGAGAGCGGCGACTACTTTCAGGTCGTGGAGCAAAACGTAGGCGGCAACAAGCTCGACTACTTCGCAAGCCAAATCAACAAGATGGACGTCACCATCGACGGCGAGGACGCCATCCACTCGACTTCTGTCGGAATCAGCAACGATGTGGTGCAGCCGCAGCCGCGCTGGGTGCTCGGCGACTCCAAAACCGCGCACAGGCCGATGCTGAACTTCTATGTCCCTCCGGGCGCGGAGCTGATGACGGCTCGCGCCGGCAGGCTCTGTCCCGTTCCACTCGATCGCTCTTGCAACGGTCGCATCGATACTCCGCCTGGCCTCGCGACCTGGTCGGGCGCGATCCCGCCGACGCACCGTGAGCGGGGGAAAAAGGTGTGGTCGGCAACCCTGCAGATCCCGCCGCGAGAGAGGGGCAGTTTCTCGGTCGACTACCGCAGTCCCGACGTCTTGGAGCAACGAGGCGACCGCACCGTCTACCGTCTGATGGTGCAGCGCCAAGCGAAATTCCATCCCGAGGAGCTTCTGATAAAACTCAGGCTGCCCGCAGAGGCGCGCAAGATCCAAGCGCCGGGCTTTAAGAAGGAGGGGTCAACGCTGACCTACGAGCGTCCGTTGAAAACCGACACCGTAGTGGAGGTTTCGTGGCGAAGCTAAGAGCGGTAGTCCTAGCGGCGGGGCGGGGGGTGCGCATGGGAGGCGAGAAGCCGAAGACCATCATTCCGATGGGCGACCATGAACCTCCCCTGCACTACATCCTCAAGGGCCTGAAACGGGCCGGGATCGACGACCTCATGGTGGTAACGGGGTTCATGCCGGAGGCCGTCAAGAGCTACGTCACGGAGCACTGGGGCGAAGCCAACGTCACATACGTCCGGAACCCCCGCTACGCCTCGTGGGGAAACTTCCATTCCGCTCGCCTCGCCCTCGATCAGTCGCCCAGCTTCGACTTGATGATCGTCAACTGCGATGTCGTGGTCAACCCGGACGTCTACGAGCGCGTGACGGCGACCGACGGCGATCTCGTCCTAGCGGTCGAGCAACGCTACGGGCTCGACAAGGAGGACATGCGGGTGCGGCTCGACGGTCGCCGCGTCACCGACATCGGCAAGGACCTCGAGATGCAGTTCAGTGCCGGTGAGTTTTGTGGGGTGTCCCTGTTGCGGGGCAACGCACAAGCCCTGTACCGGGAGCTCGCGACCTCGATCGAGTGGCAGAGGACTTCAGATATCTACTACGAGGACGTCTACAAGCAGATGCTCGGGCAAGTGATGGCGCGCGCGGCCGAGGTGCGCCCAGGTGAATACGCGGAGATCGACACTCCCGAGGACGTTGCTGCGGCCCTAGACGTGATCGAACGGCATCGCGCTTCGTTCGACGGCCACCCCCAGCCCGCCTAGCGCGTCTCGCTGAAGAACCTTTTCTTGGACTCGCCCCAGATCTTCGTCTACGAGGCCAGCGACGATGAGTCGGACGCGTCGGTGGATCTCGCTGCGCAAGTGGGCGAGGTGGGAATCCAGGCCCCCTTTGTCGTGAGCTCGATGCACGGGCAGCGGCTCGCCCTTAGGACCGCGGCGGCGGGGGCGACGGTCACGCCCCCCTCGGGGGCGACGAAGCACTACTCGATCGAGCTCGGGGCACACATCAGACGCTCACGAGCCGATGGGGTCGTGGCCGTCGGCGGAGGACGCGTCCTCGACGTCGCGAAGCTCGCCGCGGCGCGCGCCGGCCTCACGCTTATTGCGGTTCCCACTCAGTTGAGTCACGACGGCATCTGTTCACCCGTGGCGGTGGTTCCAGACGACTCGGGCATGACGCAGAGCCTCGGGGCGATTCCGCCGCGCACCGTGTATCTCTCGATACCGACGTTGGTCAAGGCCCCGGTTGCGTCGGTGCGGGCCGGATTGGGCGACCTCATGGCCAACCCCCTCGCCCTGCGGGACTGGGCCCTGGCCTCCGAGCGCGGCCTGGCCAGCACCGATCAGCGAGCCTGGGACCTGTCAGCACAGTCGTTCGACATGATTCAGGGGTATCTGAGCCGCGACGCGTCGGAGTTCGCCCATGATCCCAAGTTCCTGCGCCACCTCGCCGACGCCCTCGTGATGTCCGGCATGTCGATGATCATCTCGGGCACCTCCCGCCCGGCGTCGGGAGCCGAGCACGAGATCAGCCACGCCATCGACGCTCTCTTCGGGGGCCGGGCGTTACACGGGGCTCAGGTGGCGTTCGGCTGCATCGTCTCCGTCGCTCTCTATGGGGAGGACTTCGGAGCCTTCCGTCGCCAGCTCGCTCTCGTCGGTCTCCCCCACCACCCGCGCGAGCTGAGGCTGACCGAGGGTGACGTGGTAAGGGTCATTCTCGAGTCCCCGGAGACCCGGCCCGGGCGCTTCACGATCATCGAGGAGGCGAATCTCGACGAAGCCGGCGCCTTGAAGCTCGTTCGTCGGATCTGGGGCTCAGCCAACGGCTGTTGACCAACATCGCACGAGCCGCTCGCGTGAATCGGCCCCCAGAGTCCCGCGCCCCCTATCATCTAACTCTAGGTATCACCGAGAGGACCGCTGCCCGTCTGGGGAGCGGGGCAGGGGGACAACAACGTCACATGGCTAGCACCGTCGACAAGCTTCCCGCAGAGACGCCGGCCGTCGACCGGCGACCCATGCAGCGGCAAAGCGCTCTGCGGATCGCGCTGCGCGTCTTCATCGACGCACTGGCGGTCATGGTTGCTCTCTTCGGCGCCTCGATCATCCGCTTCGAGATCATGGGGACCGCGCCGGCGCTCCAGAACGGCTGGACTTATCCGGTCCTAACCTTGGTCTCGGTGCCGACCTGGCTCGCGCTGTTCTGGCTCTACGGTCTTTACGAACCTCGCCAGGTGCTGAGTCCGGTGAACGAGTTCAAACAAGTGTTTCACGGCGTCGTCGCAGGTACCGTCGTTTTGCTGATCAGCGACTCGGCGCTGAACATGAACATGGCGCGCGGGTGGGCGCTGTTGGGGATGTTCTGCGGCTTCGTCGCAATGGGGGGCGAGAGGCTGGCGGTGCGCAAAACGCTTCACTTTCTGCGTCGCCGAGGAGGCGATGCGACCCGCACCTTGGTTCTGGGAGCGAACCACGAGGGCCGAACCGTCGCCAGGACGCTGGAGCGAGAAGGGTGGCTTGGCTACGAGATTATCGGCTTTTTGGACGACGACCGTCCAGCGGGGGATGTGATCGAGAAGGGTCACAAAGTGCTTGGGGCGGTCGCCGATGTCAAAGAGATCGTCGCGCGCAGCAACGTCAACCTCGTGCTCATCGCAGCAACCGCGTTCGAGACGACGCGTCTCAACAAGCTTTTTTGGGAACTGCAGGATTGTGACGTCGACCTTCAGATCACATCTGGGACGGTCGACCTCCTCGCCTCCCGCATGACGGTTCAGTCCGTGGCGGGCGTGCCGCTGCTGTACGTGCGACGGACCGGCATCAGCCGGCTGCAGCAGACGATCAAGCGCGCGCTGGACATCCTCGGATCGCTCACGCTGCTGGTGGTGCTGGCGCCCCTGTTGATCGGTATTGCGGTGTGGATCCGGCGGGACTCGCAAGGAGCAGCGATCTTCAAACAAGTCAGAGCGGGGCGTGACGGTCAACCGTTTGTGTGCTGGAAGTTCCGCACGATGGTGGCCGACGCCGAGGAACAGCTCGCGCAGCTCGAGCATCTCTCGGAGGGACCCGGCATGCTCTTCAAACTCAAGGAGGATCCGCGCATCACGAACACGGGTAGATGGCTCCGGCGCTACTCGCTTGATGAGCTGGCTCAGTTGATCAACGTCCTGCGAGGGGAGATGAGCCTGGTGGGCCCGCGGCCCGCACTCCCGAGTGAGGTCGAGCAGTACGACGAGTGGGTCCGCAACCGACTGCGCGTGAAGCCGGGCATGACGGGATTGTGGCAGGTGAGTGGTCGCGCCGAAACGAGCTTCGCCGACTACGTGCGCTACGACCTTTTCTATATCCAGAACTGGTCGCTAACCTTGGACATCTGGATCCTGTGGCGCACCTTCAGGGCCGTGATGTCCGCCGAAGGAGCGCACTGACGCCGATCCCCCCGGCCCGCCGAGCGGCGTCGCGCCGGCGGCCTCGAAGGTTTACCCTGGTTTCATGCTGGAGGAAATCATCGTCACCGTCGACGATCGTCCGACCCTTCTCGCCGAGTTGGGAGAGCTCCTGGGTCAGCATGGCGTCAACATCGAGACCCTGGCGGGCTCGAGCCACGATGGGCGCAGCGTGATCCACCTGGTGGTGGACGACGGGGACGAAACAGCGGAGATACTCGCCTCTCACGGCTTCAAGGTCGAGGGGAGCAGGCCGGTCCTGACGGTGACTCTCGACGACCGTCCGGGTGAGTTGGGAACCTACTGCCGGAGGCTGTCCAAGGCCGGCGTTTCGATCTCATCGGTCTACATGGCTCACCGCAACGGCGGAGAGACCGAGCTCGTCTTCGCGGTCGACAACCTCGAGGCCGCCACCAAGGCGTAGCCGGCGAAAAAAAGGGCCCGCCTTTCGGCAGGCCCCTCTCTCGTATGAGCTTACGTGACCGCTTAAGCGCGCGCTGTCGTGGTTCCAACTCCCGCGCCGGCGGTACCGAAGTAGAGCGCCGCCGAACCGGTGACGAGGTGCAGCAGGTTGTCCGCGAGGTTGATCTCGGTCAGCAGATCGACCAGGAAACCGACCTCCAGGAAGCCCAGAAGCGCAAGCAATAGGTAGACGACACCGATGATGAGGTTCACCGTCTTTGCGCCGGCGGCGGTGCGCGAACCGACCAGCAATAGCGCACCCACGGCGAAATGAACGATGTTGTGAATCAGGTTGACGTCGAAGACGATGAGCGTTCCGGTCTCGTCGACGCTCGTGGTGATGAACATACCCAGAATCCCGATCAGTACGTACACGGCTCCAAAGACCAGCGCAAACAACTGACCCGGCGTCTTGTCGGTTCCCGTACCTCGTGCAGCAGTAGACATTCTCTGCCCCTTTCCTCACCCTACGGATATTGCTCTGACACTGACATATACCTGTAAAAGGACCAGATCACATGGATCTTCGGAGACGGCAACCGTGAACGCGCCTTGGTTCCCGACCCACCCGTGAGGTCATTCGTAGGACGAAGCATCTCCGGATTGGGTTTGCAGACAGTCGGCGCTCCGGCAGCGTTAAGAGCCCGAGACGGTTCTCGAGGAGATCCCGATAAGCGCGATCCCTACGGCGATGATCAGGACGCCCGCCCAGCGCAGAGGTGGGACGTTCTCGTCGAGCACTAACGCTGCGAGCACCACGATCACGACGTAAGAGAAGCCGACCATCGGATAGGCCAGCGAGAGGTCGACGCGCGACAGCACCACGAGCCAGAAGAGCGAGGAGACGCCGAACAGCACCAGGCCGAGCCACAGGTTTGGCTCCTTCGCCGCGCGCAGCAGCGTGGAGCCTGCATCCGACACCTCCGCGGTGCCGATGCGCCCCACCTCGTTCATAGCCGCCTTCAAGGTGAGCTGTCCCGCGGTGGCAAACCCGACGCTCAGCACCAACAGCACGAGCGAGATGAGGGTGCTGGTCTTCGAGGGCGCCTGGGCTTGGAGAAGGTCCGGTGGTGGAACTTCGAGTGCCATGGCGCGGAGTCTAAGTGGTCGAAAGCCTTTCGGTAGGGTGACGCGATGCCCAAGGATCCGCCGGGGCGTCGGGCCCTCGTCGTCGTCCCGACCTACAACGAACGTGACAACGTCGACATCGTGGTTAGCCGACTCTTCGAGGCGGTCGGTGACTGCGCGCATTTGCTGGTCGTCGACGACGGCTCTCCCGACGGCACCGCGGAGCAAGTCAAGCACATCGCTGCGGAGCGAGACGACGTCTTTCTGATCGAGCGAGCCGGAAAACTCGGTCTCGGGACCGCCTACATCGAAGGATTCACGTGGGGGCTTCAACGAGGCTACTGGGCGATGGTCGAGATGGATGCGGACCTCAGTCACGATCCGGCCGACGTCCCGCGTCTCCTCGATGCCCTCGAGCACACCGACCTGGTGGTCGGGTCCCGCTATGTGCCCGGCGGAGCCGTGGAGAACTGGGGGCTCGTGCGCCGGCTGCTCTCTCGCGGTGCAAACCTCTACGTGCGCTGGTGGCTTCGGCTGGGGGTCAGGGATGCGACCGCCGGATTTCGCGCCTACCGTGCCCAGATCGTTCCGCTGCTCGAACTCGAGAGTGTGCACTTCGAGGGATACGGTTTCCAGATCGAGTTGACGCGCCGGTTGGTAAGGCGGGGAGGGCGTGTCGCCGAAATCCCCATCACCTTCTCCGAGCGCGCGGTCGGAGTCTCCAAGATGAGTCCGAAGATCGTCCTCGAGGCCCTCTGGCACGTCACGCTGTCTGGAGTCCTCGACACCGCCCAAGTGATGCGCAAACGATGAGCAGCGTGCCTATGGCGACTAGGTTGCTTCTGATGGCGGGGGCAATTCTGGGGGGACTCGGCTTCCTTCTCATCGTCGAGTTCGGGCTCAGCGCCGGGCAGGTGCATCACGGCGTCACCGTAAGCGGATTCGAGGTGGGCGGAATGACCCTCAACGAGTTGGAGGACTCGCTCAGGGAGCGTGAGCAGACGCTCGGCACCGAGCGGGTGTGCTTCTTTCGTGACGATCTTACGTTGTGTGTCACGCCGGACGAGCTCGGGTGGCGAGTGCAGCCCAACTTAACCGCGCAGCGTGCGTACCAGGTAGGTCGCACCGACTTCCCACTTGGCGCGCTAGGCGAGCGCGTGGCGGCGTGGGTGGACGGCGTGAACGTCAAATGGGAGGGGGGGCCCGCGTCCCGCCAAAGTCACGAAGCTGCTGGACGAGTGGGAGACGATTTTCTCCCAGCGCGGGATGGAATTGGTGAGAGGCCACATGCGCTACAAGATCAGGCGCGCCATCCTTGTGTATCCGCGCAGGCCGTTCAGGATCCCCTTGCGGTGAAGGTGGGCCGTTAGGGTGAGACGATGAGCCCGCGGACCGTGGTCATAGGATTGGACGGAGTTGCGTGGCGCCTGCTCGAGCCCCTTATCGAGCACGGATCCATGCCGCGACTCGCGTCCCTGCGTGCGCGTGGAGCATGGGGAACGCTCGACTCGACCGTTCCCACCTACACCCCTCCTGCCTGGACCTCGGCGATCACGGGCGTCAATCCCGGTCGGCACGGAATCTACGGCTTCATAGAGGGTCACGCTCAGTATGAACGCCGGCAGCTCGCGCACGCGGGCAGAATCGAGGCGCCCACGATCTGGGAGATGGCCAACGCCCAAGGCCTTCGGGCAGGCATCTACAACGTCCCTTTGACCTATCCGCCCCAGCAGCTTGACGGCTGGATGGTCTCGGGAATGATGACGCCGGGCTGGGGCGAAAGCCAGCGGGGGTTCGCCTCCTGGGACAAGGGCGACGCCGATCTCGAGGCTCAGATCCTGGGGTGGGCGCCGGACTACGTCGTGGACATGAGCGCCGACTGGGAGCGTGACTGGCGTGACGCCGCGCTCTGCGAACGCGCCGTCGCCGTCCTGCAGCAGCGCTACACGGTGCTCGATCGACTGCTCGAGCTCGACCCTCCCGATGTGCTCTTCACGGTCCTCGAGACTCCGGACCGGTTGCAGCACGTCTACTACCGCTATCTCGATCCCTCGGATTCGATGTACGACTCAGCCACCGGGCGCGCCATCAGGCCCGAGATCGTCCGCTGTTACGAGGCAATGGATCGCATCGTGGGGTTGCTCGACGACTACGCCGGCGACAACGGCGGCTCGATCGTGTGCTCGGATCACGGCTTCACCGCATGGGAAGCAAGCGTGCACACGAACACGTTGCTCCAGCGCTGGGGTTATCTCAAGCTCAAGCCCGGCGCACGGCTGATGCAAACCGCCGCAGCGCGCAAAGCCGTCCCGCTGGCCAAGCGCCTGCTCCCCGCGCGCGTTGCCCGTGAAGCCAAGAACCGCACCTTTGCGGCGATCGATTGGAACAAGACCCGAGCCTTCGCGTCCCCGATTCCACAGCAGGGCGTGTTCGCCAACCTCAAGGGCAGGGAGCGCTACGGCGTCGTTGATCCGGCCGACCTAGAGGCTCTGAAGAAGGACATTGCAGGTCGCTTCGATGCCTTGCGGGGACCCACCGGCGAGCCGGTGACGGATCGCGTCCATTTCTCGGAGGACGTTTTCAAGGGCGATGCTCTCGACGGCGCCCCCGACCTGCTCCCCGTCATGCGAGATCATCGCTTCGAGCTCGACGACGAGCTCTTTCACGCCCAGCCCTTCACCGATCTCAGCCACCTGCCGCGCGGCGTCCATCACCCGGACGGCGTCGTCGTCGTGTCCGGACCCGGAGTCAAGCCGTCCTCCACACTGAGAGGCTCGGTTATGGACGTGACGCCGACCATGCTCTACCTGGGCGACGTGGCCATCCCCGCGGGACTGGACGGGAGAGTGCTCGAGGGCGCGTTCGAGGCCACGACCCTGTCCGAACGCCCCCCCCGCAGCACCTCGGCACCGACCGCGGCCCCCCGCGACTCCACCTCTCCATATTCCGAGGCCGAGGAGAAGCAGATAGAGGACTCGCTGAGGGGACTCGGCTATCTCTAAGTGGTCTGTCGCGTAAGTAACGCCAGCACCGAGAGCGTCCCTGCGCGTCGAGGGCAAGGCGCGAGTAGTCGAGCGTACCTGGAGGTACGTGAGCGACGAGCAACGCAGCCATCGGCGATGCAGGGGCGTTCGAATGCGTCGGCTACTTGCGCGGCGGGCCACTAAGCCCAGTGGCGCGGCTCAGAGATAACCGAGATTGCGCAGCGATTCCTCGATCTGAGCCTCCTCCTCGGCCGAGTACGGGGCGGCCTCGGCCCCCTCACCCGCGAGGGGGAGGTCCATGTCCTCGATCACCGGCTGGCGATCCGAGGTCAGGAACTCCTCGAGCACGCGCCCGTCCATCTCAGGGATCTTGAGCCCGGCCAGGTGCAATGCGGTGGGCGCGATGTCGTAGAGAGAGGCGCGCGCGCCGGCTCCCGTCCTGGCCTCGGGGCCCGCAATGCCGAAGACGCCGTCCATGTGGTGGAAGCCTCGGGGAAGCTGCCGGTAGTCGGTAAGGATCGAGGGCGAGAAGAGTCCGTCGGACAGCTCGTAGGTGTAGTCGCGACATACAGGAAAGAGATCGGGGGCGCCGTCGGCGACCGGGCCGGTGATGACCTCCTCGCGCTTGTGGATGTGGTCGAGCACAGGCTTGCCGTCGTCCGGGTCGACGAGTTCCCCGAAGCGCTCGATGATCTCGTCTCGCACCTTGTCGTAATCGGCGGCGGCAACGACCCCGTGAGGTTCGCGTCCCTCAAGGTTGATGTAGATGCCCTGTTGAGGGTTGGGTGACGAGAACGCCTTGGTGGCCGACCAGTCGATCGTCGAGTGGGCCGCGCCCTTGGCCTTCTTCCACACGGACTTGGGGGCGACCTTCTTGACCCTGCGCGCCGCCTTGCGCAGCGCAGAGGACCCGGCGAGGGATCCCGCACCCGTGATGCCGAGCAGTCCCCACTCGTGCAGCACGCGATTCACGTTGACGGCCTTGTCCTTGGGACCGAAACCGTGATCGGACATCGTGATGACGTGGCCGTCGGGGCCGGCCCACTCGATCAAGTCGCCCATCGCGGCATCGATCTCGTCGAAGAAGGTCCACGCACGCTCGCGTATGGGACCCGCCTCGGGGTGAGAGAAGTGCTCGCAGCGGGGATCGATGTACTTGTAGTGAACGTGCATCAGACGATCGGGTGCCTCGAAGACGGTGAACAGGATCGGAACATCGCCGTCGGCCTCGAGCAACGCTCGCAGCGCCGCGCGCTTCCTGCCTAGATTGCGCGCGAGGCGCTCGGTGATCGCGGTGGACTTCCAGTCCTCGTCGTAATTGACCTCGATATCGATCTCGTAGTCGCCCACGGCGTCTGCGATCGTCTTGGCTATCGACGCCGGATGGGTGTAGTCCTGCGGTGTCTGTCCGCCGCCCTCGGGTGTGAGCATCCCCGCCACCGACCAGCCGTCCACCACGGGAGGCGGGAAGGTCATCGGGATGTTGAACAGGCCGATGCGCGCGTCCTGGGCGTTCGCCGCGTTCCAGATCGCAGGAGACTTCACTCGGTCGAGCCTCACGAGGCCCTCCTTGCGCTGCGCGTTGCCCAGCGTGAAGCCGAAGATCCCATGCTTGCCGGGATTGACTCCGGTGAAAATCGAGGTCCATCCCGGAGGCGTGTAGGGAGGAACGGTCGAGGTCAGCACTCCAGAAGTCCCGCGCTCGAAGAGCGCCTTGAGGTTGGGCATGTGTCCCGCCTCGAATGCCGGATTCAGAATCGAGAACGTGACCCCGTCGAGTCCGAGAAGAAGTGTCTTGGTCATGGGCGTCACGATCATGCGGTCACGGCTTTGAGCATCACGCGCGCTATCCCTATCACGACCAACACGATACCCACCCACAACGCCGGCACCACTAGAGTCGTCAAGGGCCCGATGACGTAGGCGAGCGCCGAGACATCCGGCATCCCCGGATTCGGCAGGAGTCGGTGCCTCGCAAGGGCGCGCGCGACAGAGCCCTTGGGTTCGCCTCGCTCCGCGCCGCCCGAGATCTCCATGAAGTAAGCCGCCAGTATGGCGAAGGCGGCCGCCCACAGGAAGTCGGCGTGCTCGCCGGTCCGCCACAGATAGACGACAAGGCCGAAACCCGCGCTCGCTCGGCGCGCGCCGTCGCCGAGGCGATCCAAGAGCTCTCCCTTGGAGCTCGAAACGCCGGTGGCGCGGGCGAGTTTGCCGTCCACGCAATCGAACATGAACGACACGTAGAACAACACCGCTCCGGCGATCAGGCCCGCTCGCGTCGCAGTTGCGAACGCCGGGCCGACGGCCACTCCGATTGCCAAGGAAAGTATCGAGACCTGGTCTGGGCTCAGCAGCCTCTTGCGTGCAAGCCATCGGACGACCGGCAGAGCGACCGGATCGACCACGAGCACGGTCCACCAGTAGTCACGCTTCTTGGCGCCGTGAGCGGTGCCCGTCGTCCCGCTCACGGCGCGGTTTCGAGAGCCGGGTCGACCAGGCCCTTCCCACGGCTCTGCTCCCAGGCGCCGACGATCATCCCCGTGACAAGGCCGGGGTCTCTCTTGCCGGCCGCCCTGCCGAGGTTGAGAACAAACAGTCCCAGAAGACCCCACCACAGGGCAAGCTTGTACTTGGGGGTCTGCGGCATGTTCTTGCGGTGCAGGTAGAATTGGTTGGCGAGGTTCATTCTCATGAGTCGATGCGAGGACAGCCGGTCGGTGATCGTCTGGAAGTGCTCGCACTTGGCCTTGGGCGTCTGCAGCAACGTGTAACGCTGCGCCACCCGGTAGGTCATGTCGACGTCTTCCTTGTGCGCGTATCCGGACAGCGCCTCGTCGAAGCGCTCATGATCCAGGACCTCACGTCGGAAAGACATGAACCATCCAGTCATGTACTCGATCTTGCGAACGCCCGCGGCTTCGGACACACCCTCGACCCAGAAGCCCGGACGCATCTTGCC
>Ga0136630_1000324_pt1 | contig 17891 bp, 19 predicted proteins | sample AntDrymUQ5682106_2_FD_105496 | JGI IMG/M metagenome (GOLD analysis project Ga0136630, IMG submission 105496) | Polar desert sand microbial communities from Dry Valleys, Antarctica - metaG UQ568 (21.06) | ecosystem: Environmental > Terrestrial > Soil > Desert | place: Antarctica: Dry Valley...
CACGGGCAGGTTTCCGACCGGCAGATTCCGACCGGCAGATTCCTGAACGACTGAAGAGAGTGAGTCCGCGGTGTACGCGATCGTGCGCAGTGGTGGCCAGCAGACCAAGGTTGCGGTCGGCGACGTCATCGAGATCGACAAGATTGCTTCGTTGGTCGGTGACAAGGTGACCCTTCCGGTCGTGCTGCTCGTCGATGGCGACACCGTCACCTCCAAGGCTGACGCACTGGCCAAGGCGACCGTCACGGCGGAGGTCCTGGGTGGCACCAAGGGCCCGAAGATCAACATCGTCAAGTTCAAGAACAAGACCGGTTACCGCAAGCGCCAGGGGCATCGGCAGAAGTACACCCAGGTCAAGGTCACTGACATCACCACGGCATGATCCCCCGAGGAATCGACCTGCGGGGACCGAACTGCGAGGACTGAACCCATGGCACACAAGAAGGGCGCTGCGTCGACCAAGAACGGTCGCGACAGCAACTCCCAGCGGCTGGGCGTGAAGCGCTTCGGCGGTCAGCTGGTCAATGCCGGCGAGATCATCGTCCGCCAGCGCGGCACCCACTTCCACCCGGGCACTCTGGTGGGCCGAGGAGGCGACGACACACTGTTCGCCCTCGCCCACGGCAACGTCGAGTTCGGCAGCCGTCGTGGCCGGCGGGTCGTCAACATCGTGCCGGTCGCCGCGGAGTGACGCGAGACCCGCGTAGCTAGCACGTGCCAGGGGTGGTCGCTCGACAGAGCGACCACCCCTTCGCCGTGTCCTCGCGCGGCACGCAACCACAGAGCAGGAAGAAGGCGGCAGTCATGGCGATCCCGACGTTCGTCGACCGGGTGGTCCTGCACGTCTCGGCCGGCAGCGGGGGCAACGGCGTCGCCTCCGTGCACCGGGAGAAGTTCAAGCCCCTTGGCGGTCCGGACGGTGGCAACGGCGGCCACGGTGGCGACGTCGTGCTTCGGGTCGATACCGATGTCACCACGCTGGTGGACTACCACCACGAGCCGCACCGCCGCGGCGGGCGCGGCGGCCACGGCAGCGGCGGCCATCGCAGCGGCGCCCAGGGAGAGCCGCTGGTGCTGCCGGTCCCTGACGGCACGGTCGTCAAGGACGAACGTGGCCGGGCGCTCGCCGACCTCGTGGGTGCAGGCACCGAGATGGTCATCGCCGCCGGCGGTCGGGGTGGTCTCGGCAATGCCGCGTTGGCTTCGAGCAAGCGCAGGGCACCGGGTTTCGCGCTGCTCGGCGAACCCGGTCACGAGCAGACGATCGCCCTCGAGCTGAAGGTCGTTGCGGACATCGGACTGGTGGGCTTCCCCAGCGCCGGGAAGTCCAGCCTGATCGCCGCGCTGTCTCGGGCGCGACCCAAGATCGCCGACTACCCGTTCACCACGTTGGTCCCGAACCTGGGCGTGGTCACCGCCGGCGACACGACGTACACGGTCGCCGATGTACCCGGCCTGATCGAGGGCGCGAGCGAGGGTCGCGGCCTCGGTCACGACTTCTTGCGACACGTGGAGCGCTGCGCTGCCCTCGTGCACGTGATCGACTGCGCCACCCCGGAGCCCGGCCGTGATCCGGCCAGCGACCTCGAGGTCATCGAGAACGAGCTGCGTTCCTACGGTGGCCTGCAGGACCGTCCGCGCCTCGTCGCGTTGAACAAGATCGATGTCCCAGACGCGCGAGGAATCGCTGACCTCACGATCGCTGACCTGCGGGCCCGCGGGATCGATGTCTACCCGGTGTCGGCGGCCAGCCACGAGGGCCTGCGCGAGCTCACGTTCGCGATGGCGCAGGTGGTGGCCGACGCCCGCGCGGCGAGCGAGATACCGATGCCGACTCGCGTGGTGATCCGGCCCAGTGCCGCCGAGGGTCCGGACTTCGAGATCCGGCACGTTGAGGGACGCTGGCAGGTTCTGGGGGACAAGCCCGAGCGGTGGGTACGGCAGACCGACTTCTCCAATGACGAGGCCGTCGGCTTCCTCGCCGACCGGCTGGCACGGCTGGGTGTCGAGGAGGAGCTGCTGGCTCGTGGCGCCGCGCCCGGCGACGACATCCTCATCGGACCGGCCGAGAACGCCGTGGTCTTCGACTTCGACCCGCAGGTGCAGGCCGGTGCCGAGGTGCTCTACGGCCGGCGCGGGCAGGATCCGCGGCTGGAGGGCCGCTGAGCGTGACCGGATCGGCCGCCGAGGTTACCAAGGGTTCGGCCGGCGCCGCCCGCCGGGTCGTGGTCAAGGTCGGCTCCTCCTCGCTCACCACGACGGCCGGGGGCATCGACGCGGACCGCGTGGACTCGCTCGTCGAGGCGCTGAGCGCGGCCCGCTCCGGTGGCGACGAGGTCGTGCTGGTCAGCTCCGGCGCCATCGCCGCCGGGTTGGCGCCGCTCGCGCTGGCCCGTCGGCCCGGTGACCTCGCCACCCAGCAGGCTGCGGCCAGCGTGGGCCAGGGCCTGCTCATGCAGCGCTACACCGACGGCTTCGGTCGGCGCGGTCACACAGTCGGCCAGGTGCTGCTGACCCTCGACGACGTGACCCGACGCAGCCACTACCGCAATGCGTACCGCACCTTCGCCCGGCTGCTGGAGCTCGGTGTCACCCCGATCGTCAACGAGAACGACACGGTGGCCACCAATGAGATCCGCTTCGGTGACAACGACCGGCTCGCGGCGCTCGTGGCGCACCTGGTGCACGCCGACCTCCTCGTCCTGCTCTCCGACGTCGACGGACTGTACGACGCCGACCCACGTGAACCGCGGGCCCGCCGCATCAGCGAGGTCTTCGGCGCCCAGGACCTCCTCGGGGTGGACGTGCGCCGGTCCGCGTCATCGGGCGTGGGCAGTGGCGGGATGGTGACCAAGCTGGAGGCCGCGCGGATCGCGACCCAGGCGGGAATCTCCGTACGTCTGGCCAGGGCCGATCAAGTCGCCGCAGCGCTGGCCGGCGCCGACGTCGGCACCGTCTTCCACGCCACTGGACGCCGCCGGCCCACCCGCCTGCTCTGGCTGGCCCACGCCACCGAGCCCCTGGGCAGCCTCGAGCTCGACGCCGGCGCCGTACGGGCGGTGCTGGAGCGGCGTGCATCGCTGTTGCCAGCCGGGATCACCGGGGTCCGGGGGACCTTCTCCGCCGGCGACCCGGTGGACCTGGTCGGCCCCGACGGCACACCCGTCGCGCGTGGGCTGGTCAACTACGACAGCGTCGAGGTGCCCGTGCTGCTCGGCCGCTCCACGGGGGAGCTGAAGCAGGCGCTCGGCCCGGAGTACGAGCGCGAGGTCGTGCACCGCGACGACCTGGTCCTGCTCGGCTGAGCATGCATTCGCCGGTCCGCTGCTGTCGCGACCGACCTGTGACGTAAATCGTTGGAGCGTTTTCCCACACCGTCGGCCGTTCGTGTCGGAGACTGACCGTGCGGAGGCAACGTGGGTATCGACCGGCGTGCCCGATGAGGACAGAGGTGGAGCAGTTGAGCGGCGATCGCCGATTCTGGCACGTGACGATGACCTTCGCCGGTGACACCCACGAGCCCGACACCGTCAAGACAGCACTGGTGAGGTTCGCCGAGCAGCACGCGTTCCTGCACTCGCTGCGCTACTCCCGGGAGCGGGCGGAGGTCTCGTACTGGGAGGAGGCCGACGAGATGCATGATGCCGCTGCCATGGCGCTGCGGGTCTGGATGGAGCACCGTGACTCAGCCGGCCTGCCGCAGTGGGAGGTCGTCGGCCTCGAGGTGCTCGAACGTGACACCTTCAACCGGCGCGCACTGGACCACGGCGTGACCGGCCTGGGGCTGCGCAATCCCGAGCCCGTCCCGTTCTGACCCGCCAGCACCCCGGCCGAGATCCGACCTGCTGGTCACGCACCATCGCTCGCGTGACGGACAACTCGGATCTCGACGAGGTCACGTCTCTAGACTCGGACGTATGAATGATCCCGTGGCCGACACAGTGCACGAACTGGCCCGGCGCGCCCGCGTGGCCGCTCGCGTGCTCGCCGACACCGACCGCACGGCCAAGGACGCCGCGTTGCAGGCGATGGCCGATGCGCTGCTGTCCGATGCGCCGAGCATCCTGGCCGCCAACGCCGCCGACGTGCAGGCGGCCCGGGACGGCGGTACGCACGAGCACCTGGTCGACCGGCTCCAGCTGGACTCCACTCGCATGTCCGCGATGGCCGAGGGCACCCGGGAGATCGCCGGCCTGCCGGACCCGGTCGGTGAGGTCGTACGCGGCTCGACGCTGCCCAACGGCCTGCAGCTGCGCCAGCTCAGGGTCCCGTTCGGCGTCGTCGGCATCATCTACGAGGCCCGCCCCAACGTGACCGCCGACGCCGCGGCACTGTGCCTGAAGTCCGGCAACGCCGTGCTGCTGCGCGGGTCCGGCTCGGCCGCCCGTACGAACGCGAGCATCGTGCAGAGCCTGCGTTCGGCTGTGGAGTCGACCGGCCTGCCCGCGGACTCGGTCCAGGCCGTCGACGCCGCCGACCGGGCCTCGGCGGCACACCTGATGAGGGCCCGTGGGCTGGTGGACCTGGTGATCCCGCGCGGCGGTGCCGGGCTGATCCGTACCGTGGTCGAGGAGTCGACCGTGCCGGTGATCGAGACCGGGGTCGGCAACTGCCATGTCTACGTGGACGCCGCCGCCGACCTCGACATGGCCTTGGCCATCGTGCTGAACTCCAAGACCCACCGCACCAGCGTGTGCAACAGCGCGGAGTCGTTGCTGGTGCACGAGGCGGTCGCCAAGGACTTCCTCCCGGTGCTGGTGGACGCGCTGCAGTCCGCGGGTGTGACCATCCACGGGGACGCGGCCTTCCAGGATGCCTCGGAGCACGTGCTGTCCGCGACCGAGGAGGACTTCGCCACCGAGTACCTCTCGTGGGACATCTCGGCCGCGGTCGTGAGCTCGCTCGACGACGCCGTCGAGCACATCCGGACGTACTCCTCCGGGCACACCGAGGCGATCGTCACCGGTTCCCTGTCCGCGGCCCGGCAGTTCGCACGGCAGGTCGATGCGGCTGCCGTCATGGTCAACGCCTCCACCCGGTTCACCGACGGTGCGCAGTTCGGCTTCGGGGCCGAAATCGGCATCTCCACCCAGAAGCTGCACGCACGAGGACCCATGGGGTTGCCGGAGCTGACCACCACGACGTACGTGATGTCGGGATCCGGCCACGTGCGCTGAGCAACGCCGCGCCGGGATAGCCTGTCCCTCATGAACGCCCTTTACCTGGCCGCCGAGGAGACCGCGGAGCACGGCGACCCGGCCGTCCACCCGATTCTCGTCGGGGTGATCGCCTTCGGCCTCCTCATGGCCCTGCTGCTCTTCACCCTCGGGTACGGCAAGGGACGCCCCCACTCCTGATGGGTCACCAGTGATGGCAGGGCGGCGGCGCCGGGTCGGAGTTATGGGTGGCACCTTCGACCCCGTGCACCACGGCCACCTCGTCGCTGCCAGCGAGGTGCAGGCGTGGTTCGACCTCGACGAGGTGGTCTTCGTGCCGACGGGGCAACCGTGGCAGAAGGTGGGCCGGACGGTCTCCAGCGCCGAGGACCGCTACCTCATGACGGTGATCGCAACCGCGTCCAACCCGCGGTTCACGGTGTCCCGGGTGGACATCGACCGGGGGGGCCCGACGTACACCATCGACACCCTGCGTGACCTGGGCGGCCGGTTCGATGACAACGACCTCTACTTCATCACCGGTGCCGACGCACTGGCTCGGATCCTGACATGGCGTGACCACGGCGAGATCTTCGAGCTTGCTCACTTCGTCGGGTGCACGAGACCCGGACACGCCATCAATGACTCGACGCTGGACGGTCTGCCGCACGACCGGGTGAGCATCGTGGAGATCCCGGCGCTGGCGATCTCCTCGACGGACTGTCGCGCCCGGGTCGATCGTGGCGAGCCGGTCTGGTACCTCGTGCCCGACGGCGTCGTCCAGTACATCGCCAAGCACCGGCTCTATACCTCCACCGCGACCCCCGCCATCGAAGGAACTGCATGACCGCGACCTCCCAGGCCCACGAGCTGACCACACTCGCCGCGCAGGCGGCCTCGGACAAGCTGGCCGATGACATCGTGGCCTTCGACGTCTCCGACAGGCTCGCCATCACCGATGTCTTCCTCATCTGCTCGGCCTCCAACGACCGGCAGGTACGCGCCATCGTCGATGCCGTCGAAGAGGCGCTGCGTACGGCTGGAGAGCGCCCGGTCCGTCGGGAGGGTCACCGCGAGGGACGGTGGGTGCTGCTCGACTACGTCGAGATCGTGGTCCATGTCCAGCACGAGGAGGAGCGCTTGTTCTACGCCCTGGAACGCATCTGGCGCGACTGCCCCCAAATCGAGCTGCCAGCGTCCGTGGCCGGCGGCCGCCCGGCTGATGCCGGCGCGTGAGTCTGCGTCAGCTCGTCCTGTGGCGGCACGGCCGTACCGCCTGGAACGCCTCTGGACGCATCCAGGGCCAGACCGACGTGCCGCTGGACGACGTCGGTCGCGCGCAGGCGCGTGACGCAGCAGCCCGGCTCGCCTCGCTGAGTCCGACATTCATCGTCAGCAGCGACCTGTCGCGTGCCGCGGACACGGCCGAGGCGCTCGCTGAGCTGGTCGCGCTCTCGGTGACACGTGATCCACGGCTGCGTGAGATGGCCTTCGGCATCCGCGAGGGACTCACCCACGAGCAGACGTTCGAGCAGCACCCCGAGGCGATGGCCGCCTTCGTGGCCGAGCCGTCGACCCTGTTGCCAGGAGCCGAGTCGTACGCCCAGGTGGGTCGGCGGGTCGCCGCCTCGATCCGCGACAGCTGCGCCCGACTCGAACCGGGCCAGACCGGCGTGCTCGTGGGACACGGAGCGGCCATGCGAGTCGGGATCTGTGCCTTCCTGGCGGTGCCGGAGCAGATCTGGTTCCGCTTCGGTGGCTTCTCCAACTGCTCGTGGGCGGTCCTTGCGGACCGCCGTCGGGGGTGGTGCATCACCGAGTGGAACGCCGGCTCGCTCCCCGAACCGGTGCTGTCCGACGACGAGCGTGACAACGCGTAGTCAGATTTCGTGCGCCGGGATGCCGGCGCTATGCTGGGTGCCGCTTCACCAGGTGTTCACCCGCACCGGTCAAGGGGCTTTGGCGCAGTTGGTAGCGCGCTTCCATGGCATGGAAGAGGTCAGGGGTTCGAATCCCCTAAGCTCCACCAGACCACAGGCCCTTCCAGAGCCACAGCAGCCGCCCGCCTCCGCCTCCTCTCTGACGATGCACCACCGGCTGTCGTCAACCAGATGGTTGACAACAATCTGCCCTCGGTCGTACTGTCGTTCCCAACCAATCGGTTGAGTACGACGGCAGGAGACGTACTGTGACAGGCGATCCGCTCTCCCGGGTATTCGCGGCCCTCGCAGACCCGACTCGCCGCGACATCGTCGCCCGGCTCTCGATCGGCGACGCCACGGTCGGTCACCTGGCCGAGCCCTACGGCGTCTCGGTCCAGGCCGTCTCCAAGCACCTCAAGGTGCTGGAGGACGCCGGATTGGTGAGCCGCAGCCGGGATGCCCAGCGCCGGCCCTGCCACCTCGAAGCAGAGACCTTCGAGCTGATGACGAAGTGGATCGAGCGGTACCGCTTGCAGGCCGAGGAACGCTTCGGCCGCCTCGACGCCGTGCTCGCGGCCATGGACGACCAGCACACGCACCACCACCACCACCACCACCACCGAGGAGCGGCATCATGACCCCCATCACGACGAACGAGACCCGGATCGAGGCCGACCCCGATCTGCCGACGGTCCGCATCATTCGCGACTTCGACGCAGCTGCCGGCCGGGTCTATCGGGCGTGGACCGACCCGCACCTGGTCGCGCAATGGCTGGGCCCGAAGAGCACCACCACCCAGATCGACACGTGGGACGCGCGTACCGGAGGCAGCTACCGCTACTCGACCTGGTGCGAGGGCGAGCAGCTCGCCAGCTTCTACGGCTCCTTCCACGAGCTGCGACCCGACGAGCGGCTGGTGCAGACGTTCACGTACGAGGGTTATCCCGACGGCGTCTGCCTCGAGACCATGACCTTCGAGGACCTCGGCGACGGCCGCACACGGGTCACCGGGCTCTCCGTCGTCGACACGATGGAGGCCCGCGACATGATGATCGCCAGCGGGATGGAGGCCGGCGTGGTCGAGGGTTACCAGAAGCTCGACGGCCTCCTTGCGGAGGAGTGACGCGCGCGGAGTCTCTGGCAGCGGTGGGGGTCAGCCCGCCCAGAGCAGTGGCACCCCCGCTGCGCGGCACCGCGCGGCGACGTCACCGGAGGAGCCGCCTGGACGGTCAGCTTGGTGGCGTCAGCGAGGACGGCGACCTGTCCGGACCGTGCCGCGACCCGCTCCTTGACCACGGTCTCCTCCAGTGTCGGTTCGCCGACCCCGCGGGCCGGGTCCACCGCGTCGGCGCCGAGGAACGCGTGCTCGAAGGAGAGCCGCTCGAGCGCGAGGTCGGTCAGCGGTCCGATCAGCCCGTGGCTCATCCGACGTACCCGTCCCCCCAGCAGCACCACGTCAACCCCCTCGGCGTCGGCCAGCGCTACCGCCGTCTCCAGGCCTCGGGTGACGACCGTGAGCCCCGCATGGGCCGGTGAGGTCGCCAGTCGTCGCGCGAGGGCGCCGCAGGTGGTACCGGCGTCAATGAAGACGGTGCCGGAGGTCGGCACCATCTCCAGCGCCGCGGTGGCGATCGCGGCCTTCGCGGCGCGGGCCAGCTTCGTGCTCTCTGCGATGTGCCGCTCGTGGAACGCCTCGCGCGCCAGTGCCCCACCGTACGTCCGTGCGATCTGTCCCGTCGAGGTCAACCTGGCGAGGTCACGGCGCACCGTCGACGGCGACACGGCGAGCCGGCCGGCGAGCTCCTCGACCTGGGTCACGCCGTCGCGCAGCAGCGTCAGCAGGGCGGTGTGCCGCTCGCGAGTACCGCGTCTGGTCGTGCCGGTCATGCGAACACGGCGTCAGCCGCCGTACGCCCGGCGGATCTGGGGGACGTACGGGCTGTACTCCACGCCCGCCAGGTAGGCCGAGAGCATCGTGCCGTGGTCGGCCTTGCCGCTGCCGGCGATGTCGAACGCCGTGCCGTGGTCGACCGACGTACGCAGGATCGGCAGTCCCACCGTGACCGAGATGGTGCCGTCGAAGTCGAAGGTCTTGGCCGCGATGTGCCCCTGGTCGTGGTACAGCGACAACACGCCGTCGAAACGCCCGGTGAGGCCCTGGTGGAACACCGAGTCGGCCGGGATCGGGCCGGCTACCTCGAGACCCTCGGCGCGGGCGTCCTCGCAGCCCGGCGCGATGTGCTCGATCTCCTCGTCGCCGAAGGCGCCGTTCTCACCACCGTGCGGGTTGAGTGCCGCCACCGCGAGCCGGGGCTGCTCGGTCCCGAACACCTTCAGCGCGGTCAGCGCCTCGCGCACCGAGTGGGTGATGCGCTGCCGGGTCAGCTGGTCGAGGGCCTTGCGCAGAGACATGTGCCGAGTGGCGAAGAAGATGCGCAGGTGGTGCGGTCGGCCGTCCTCGCCGACCCCGTTGCGGACCACGAACATGGTGTCCTGGCGAGTCACGCCGGTGAGCTCGCCGAGCATCTCGGTGTGCCCGAGGTGCTTGCTCCCGGTGGCCCAGATCGCCTCCTTGTTGATGGGCCCCGTCACGATGCCGTCGACCCGGCCGTCCATCGCGGCCCTCGTGGCGACCTCGATGGCCGTGACCGCGGCCTGACCGGCCCGCTTGTCGACGGCACCCCACTGCGGCAGTTCCCCTCCCAGCACGCCGATGTCCACGACGTCGATGACGCCCTCACCGGCCGGCTCGCTCGAGAAGTCGTCGAGCTCGCGGACCTCGACGTCGAGCCCGGCGGCACGGACGCCGCGGCGGAGCGCTTCGGCGTCGCCGACAGCCACGCCGTGGTGTGCATCGTCACCGGCCGTCGCGGCCAGCGTCATGGCGGTGATCTCGGGGCCAATACCGGCCGGGTCGCCGAGGGTCACGGCGAGAACGGGGTGAGTCATGGGCGTCTCCTTGGAGGACGAGGCGGTCATCAGGTGGTCTCGCGGGACTGGGCGGGCTGGACGCGGCGGCGGCGGCCGTCGGCGGTGATCATCGCGACCGTGCCCGACCCCTGCGCGACCCGCACCACCGAGGCGATGATGAACGGCACCATGACCCCCGGCAGGCTGATCGCCGCGACCGCCGCGGCGAGCTCGTCTCCGACGCCGGAGTCACGCAGCACCTGGCCGAGTGCGCCGCCGGCGCCGGTGATCAGGATGATGAGGCCCGCCGACGCCGCGGCCTCGGACAGCCAACCGCCGACCTGGGTCTTGGAGACCCAGCGGGGCAGCAGGCCGTAGACCGCGAGCACGATGCCGATGAGCAGCGCGACGACCGGGTTGCCGACGAAGGCGAGGGCTGCGACCAGGGTGGAGGGCTCGTACGGGTCCTCGGGACCCAGTGCGCCCTGGGAGTTGCGCTCGATCGCCGTCGCCGCGGTGTTGAGCACGATGAGTAGCAGCGGGACCAGGAGCGGAAGCGAAGCCATCCAGGCGGACACGCGGTGCGGCGGCTCATCTGCCGGCGGGGGTCCGAGCGCCTCGGCTGGGTCGCGTTCCTCCGGCTGGTCCTCGCGAACCGGATCCGTACCGGTTCCGGTTCCGGTTCCGGCCCCGGACCCGGCGCTCGCGGTCGCCGTCCCGTGACCGCCGACCGACACGGTGCCGTACACCGCCTCGCGGATCTCCGGCGACACCTCGTCCTCGAGCTTGGACCCATCCAGGTCGCGTACAGGATCACGATCGGCAGCAGGAGCACCGAGAAGACGAGCCCGACCAGGATCAGCCCACCCAGGATCGCACCGAGGATCCCTGCGACGCCCAGCGGGCCCGGTGTCGGCGGCACCAGGTGGTGGGTCAGCGTCATGCCGCAGCCGAGCGCGAGTGCCAGCGTGACGTAGCCGGCGCGCTTGCGGCGGGCGATCGAGCGGGCCAGCGGGTTTCATGATCACGTAGCCGGAGTCGCAGAACACCGGGATGGAGACCAGCGCACCGGTCCCGCCCATCGCCCACGACTCACGGCCCTTGCCGAGGGCCCGGACGAACGCCCGGGCCAGCGCGTCGGCTGCCCCGGAGACCTCGAGGATCTTGCCGACCCCGACCCCGACCCCGACCCCGACGCCGAGCCCGATCACGATGCCGATGGCGCCGAGGGTGGTGCCGAATCCGGTGGTGATGGAGGCGAGCGTGGTCGCCGACGACCCGGCGATCGAGCCGGTGATGATGGCGGCCATCAGCAGTCCCACGAAGGCATCGAGCCGGGTGAACAGCACGATCACCAGGATGCTGGCGATACCGATGACGAGGGCAGCCAGGAGTTGCAGGTCCATGGTGGGTCCTTTGGGTGTCCGGGAGCGTGAGCCGGAGCACTCTGCCATCTCGTACTGCACAGGTCCGGCTCAGCTTTCCCGCGGCAGCGGATCACGAACGCGTGATCCCGACCACCGCACGGCTCAGTAGACCGTCACGACGGGTCTCGGCGCGGACGGCACCACCAGCAGCTTCATGCCCGCCTCCCGTGGCGTCCGGTCGGCCTTGCGGTGGTTGCAGCGGAGACAGGCAGCGACGCAGTTCTCCCAGGTCAGTGGCCCACCGCGGCTGCGCGGCACGATGTGGTCCACGGTCTCGGCAGGACCCCGGCAGTAGGCGCAACGGCGGTCGCGCGCCTTCACCGCCCGCTTGGTGCAGCGCGGCACGCCCTGGTGGATCCAGCGCATCACCACGTAGCGGACCAGGCGCAGCACCCGCGGCACGACGTACGGCCCGATCGTCGCCTCGCCCGACTCCTCCACCACCGCCACCTGACGCACCAGCATACGGATCGCGTGCGGGACCGACACGCGGTGCAGCGGCTCATAGCTGGCGTTGAGGACGAGCACGTGATCGACCACGGTGCGCATCCCTTCGGCTGGTCGGGCAGACGGGATCAGTCTGCTCGATCCGGTCCCGGCCGAGAAGGGCTTTTGGCCAGAGTCAGCCGGTGATGCGGGCCAGCGTGCGAATGACGGTTCCGTACCCAGGCGCTCGCTGCCCACACCCCCTCGGTGGCGCATCGGTTGGACCAGGGTGTACCGTCCGGCGTTAGGCAAGGCAACCCTTGGTGTCCGACCCGGGCTCCGGAGCACGAAGGACGTCGACATGTTCGTCGCGAACTACCTGATCGGCCTGCGGGAGGGTCTCGAGGCGGCACTCGTCGTCAGCATCCTGGTGGCTTATCTCGTGAAGTCCGGGCGTCGGGACCTGTTGCCGCAGATCTGGGCCGGCGTGGGCGTCGCCGTCGTCGTGTCGTTGAGCTTCGGCGCGCTGTTGACGTACGGGCCCAACGGCCTCACGTTTCGTGCCCAGGAGGCCATCGGCGGCTCGCTGTCCATCGTGGCCGTCGGCCTGGTGACCTGGATGATCCTGTGGATGGCGTGCACCGCTCGGCACCACAAGTCCGAGCTCGAGGGCCGGCTCGGTGCCGCGGTCGCGACCGGTCGGTACGCCGTGCTGGTCATGGCACTGTTCGCGGTCGGGAGGGAGGGCCTCGAGACGGCGCTCTTCCTGTGGTCGACGACGCAGCAGGCGACCTCGACCACGGTGCCGATCGCGGGCGCGGGGATCGGTATTGCCACGTCGGTCGCGCTCGGCTGGCTGATCTACCGCGGGGCGGTGCGGCTCAACCTGCGTACCTTCTTCGCCTGGACCGGTGCGTTCCTGGTGCTGGTGGCCGGCGGGGTCCTCGCTTACGGCATCCACGACCTGCAGGAGGCACGACTCCTGCCGGGGCTGTCCGACCTCGCCTTCGACGTCTCGGCCGCGGTGCCTCCCACCAGCTGGTACGGAACCCTGCTCAAGGGTGTCTTCAACTTCTCCCCGGCCACGACCACGCTCGAGCTGCTCGCCTGGGTGCTGTACGTGGTGCCCGTCATGTACATCTTTGTTCGCATCGTGCGCGGCCAGGCGCCCCGGCCGGCCGTCTCGGCACCCGTCACCTCTGTTGGAGGAAACCGATGACCCGACGACCGCTGGCGGTGTCGGCAGCCGTGCTGCTGACCCTGTCCGTCGCCGCCTGCACCGACAACTCTGCGACGTCCGCCGACGGGGACGGGGCACTGAGCGTCGAGTCGACTGCCGACGCCTGCGAGGTGTCCGCGGCACAAGCGCCGTCGGGCACCCTGACGTTCTCGGTGACCAACAGCGGGGACGACGTTACCGAGTTCTACCTGCTCGGCGAGGACGGCCTGCGGATCATCTCCGAGGTCGAGAACATCGGTCCTGGGCTGACGCGCGACCTGGTCGTGCAGGCCGGCCCGGGCAAGTACTTCACTGCCTGCAAGCCCGGCATGGTTGGTGAGGGCATCCGGCACGCGTTCACCGTGACGGACTCCGGTGCCGAGGTCGGGCCCAGCGGCGCGGTCGGCGAGCAGCTCGCCGCGGCGGAGGAGTCCTACGTCGCCTACGTCAAGGACCAGGCCGGCACGCTGGTCGCAAAGACCGAGGAGTTCGCCGAGCTGTACACCTCCGGAGACGACGCCGCTGCACGCGCTGCCTACGCACCGACGCGTGTGCACTGGGAGCGGATCGAGCCCGTCGCCGAGAGCTTCGGCGACCTCGACCCGCTGCTCGACCTGCGCGAGGCCGACCTGGAGGCTGGCCAGGAATGGAGTGGCTGGCACTACATCGAGAAGGATCTCTGGCCGCCGGCGTCCGGCTACACCGCGCTCAGCCAGGCCGAGCGGGAAGCGGCCGCGGCCGACCTCGTCGACAACACCCGGCGACTGGTCGAGCAGGTCAACGCCGCCGACTTCTCCTTCGAGGCGTTCCAGATCGGCAACGGCTCCAAGGAGCTGCTCGACGAGATCGCCTCGGGCAAGGTCACCGGTGAGGAGGAGATCTGGTCGCACACCGACCTGTGGGACTTCCAGGCCAACGTCGACGGTGCCTACGTCGCCTTCGAGGTGCTGCGCGACGTGGCGCAGACGGAGGACCCGGCGCTCGTCGAGACGCTGGAGACCCGGTTCGCCGACCTCGAGTCACTGCTGGCGGAGCAGGGCAGCTACCAGGAGGGCTTCACGTCGTACGAGGACCTGAGCGACGTCGAGGTGCGCGAGCTCGCCGCTGCCGTCGACGCGGTGGGTGAGCCGTTGTCGAACCTCACTGCTACCGTCACCGACGCGGCCTGAGATGCACACCGGCGGGAGCGGGTTCTCGCGCCGTCGGCTGCTCGGGCTGGCCGCCGGCGGTGCCGTCGCGGCAGGCGGGACCGCGGGCGGCTTCGTGCTGGGGCGCGAGACGGGGCCCGCTGTGGCTGCGTCCGCGGTCGACACCTACCCGTTCCTCGGGGTGCACCAGGCGGGCATCATCACCCCGGCGCAGGGGCGCATGCACACGGCAGCCTTCGACGTGACCAGCGACTCCGTCGACGACCTGGTCTCGCTGCTGCGCCGCTGGACGGCCATGGCGGCACGGCTGACCCAGGGGGACCCGGCCGGCGAGTACGGACCCGCGTCCGGACCGTACGACGCGCCGCCGGACGACACCGGGGAGGCCATGGGGCTGTCACCGAGCGGACTGACGCTCACCTTCGGCTTCGGCCGCTCGATCTTCGTCTCCGACGGTGCGGACCGCTTCGGACTCGCCGACCGGCTGCCGGCTGCGTTCGTGGAGCTGCCGCACTTCCCCCAGGACGCGCTCGAGCCGGCCCGCTGTGGCGGCGACCTGATCGTGCAGGCTTGTGCGGACGACCCGCAGGTCGCCGTCCACGCGATCCGCAACCTGTCCCGCACCGCCTTCGGCACGGCCACGATCCGCTGGAGCCAGCTCGGGTACGGCCGCACGTCGTCGACGTCGCGGACCCAGGAGACGCCGCGCAACCTGTTCGGCTTCAAGGACGGCACCGCCAACGTCATGGCCGAGGACTCCGACCTGTTGGCCGAGCACGTCTGGGTCCGTGCCGCCGATGCGGAGCCCGACGCCGGCAGCTCGGACTGGATGACGGGCGGTTCCTACCTCGCCGCCCGGCGGATCCGGATGATCGTCGAGACCTGGGACCGTACTTCGCTGGGCGAGCAGGAGGCCATCGTCGGTCGTACCAAGGGCGAGGGCGCACCGCTCAGCGGGGGCACCGAGTCCAGCGAGCCCGACTTCGCGCTGGCCGGGCGCGGCGACGTCCCGCTGATCGCGCCGCGGTCGCACCTGCGGCTCGCGCACCCGTCCTCGCACGGCGGAGCGATGATGCTGCGCCGCGGCTACAACTACACCGATGGCAGTGACGAGCTGGGACGGCTCGACGCCGGCTTGTTCTTCGTGGCGTTCGTCCGCGACCCGCGTACTCACTACATACCGGTCCAGAACACGCTGTCGCGCGAGGACGTGATGATGGAGTACCTCCGCCACACCGGTTCCGGTCTGTTCGCGGTCCCACCGGGTGTGCCCGAGGGGTCACGACTGGATGCCGACGACGGGGCGTTCGTCGGTGCGGCGCTGTTCAGGCGCACTTCATCAGCGTGAAGACAGCCGGCGTCCACGTGTCCAACATCCTGCGCAAGCTCGGTGTGGCGCACCGCGAGGAGGCGGCTCGGGGTCGTGCACCGGCTCGGACTCATCCACCACTGACCACATGCCCTCGCCCTCACCGCTCGCCGACGTCGCTGCCCCGGACCACCGCCGCGCCCACCTCGTCGGACGCCTCGAGGTCCACCTCGGCGCTGATTCCCCAGTCGTGGTGGCCCTCGGGGTCGTTGAAGATCTGACGGACATCCCAGACCTGAGTCTGCTCGTCGATGACCAGGAGTCCTGGTCCGCGAGCGGTGGGACTGTGATCGAGGGTCGCGTGCTCCTCGTAGTACGCCTCCATCGCCTCCTGCCAAGCCTGCGCGTCCCAGCCTGCGTGCGCGTCCAGGTCGCCGAGCTCGGTCCACCGCTTGCGAGCAGCGAGCTCCACCCGGCGGAACATCGCGTTGCGCACCAGCACCCGGAAGGCGCGGCCGTTGGCGGTCACCGGCTTGGGCTGGTCGTCGATCGGCGTGCCGACCTCGAGCGCGTAGTCGGCGCCGGCCGCGAGCCGCTCCCACTCGTCGAGCAGGCTGGAGTCGACCTGGCGGACCAGCTCGCCGAGCCACGCCGTGAGGTCGACGAGCTCCTCGACCTGGGCGGTGTCGGGGATCGTCTGCCGCAGTGCCCGGTAGGCGTCGGTGAGGTAGCGCAGCACCATGCCCTCGGTGCGTGCGAGCTGGTAGTAGCTGACGTACTCGGTGAAGGTCATGGCCCGCTCGAACATGTCCCGGACGACGGTCTTCGGGCGCAGCTGGTGGTCCGCGACCCACGGGTGGCCCTTGCGGTAGGTCGCGAAGGCGCCGAACAACAGGTCGGCGAGCGGTTGCGGGTGCTCCACCTCCTCCAGCAGCTCCATGCGCTCGTCGTACTCGATGCCCTCGGACTTCATCGCGGCGACGGCCTCACCCCGGGCCTTGGAGCGCTGCGCCGAGATGATCGTGCGCGGGTCCTCGAGCGTGGCCTCGACCACGGAGACCATGTCCAGTGCGTACGTCGGGCTCTGCTTGTCGAGCAGGTCGAAAGCCGCGACGGCGAACGGCGACAGCGGCTGGTTGAGTGCGAAGTGCTGGCCGAGCTCCACCGTCAGCTCGAAGCGCCGACCGTCCACGTCGGGCGCGACGAGCGGGTGCACGACGCCGCCGGCGAGCAGGGCCCGGTAGATCGCGACCGCCTCGCGCACGTGCCTGGTCTGCTGCGAGCGGCTCTGGTGGTTGTCGGTGAGCAGGGCGCGCATCGCCTCGAAGGCGTCTCCCCGACGCTGGACGACGTTGAGCAGCATGGAGTGACTGACCGTGAAGTTGCTGGCCAGCGGTTCGGGTTCGGCGGTGGTGAGGCGCTCGTACGTCGGCTCACCCCAGCCGACCGAGCCCTCCGGCGGCTTCTTGCGTACCACCTTGCGGCGCTTCCTGGGGTCGTCGCCGGCCTTGGCGAGCGCCTTCTGGTTCTCGACGACGTGCTCGGGGGCCTGCACGACGACACGGCCCATCGTGTCGAAGCCGGCGCGTCCGGCCCGGCCCGCGATCTGGTGGAACTCCCGCGCGCGCAGCAGTCGGGTGCTCACGCCGTCGTACTTGCTCAGCCCGGTGAACAGGACGGTACGGATCGGCACGTTGATGCCCACGCCGAGGGTGTCGGTACCGCAGATGACCTTGAGCAACCCTTGCTGCGTAAGCGTCTCCACCAGTCGTCGGTAGCGCGGGAGCATGCCGGCGTGGTGCACGCCGATGCCCATCCGGACCAGACGGGACAGCACCTTGCCGAAGCCGGAGGTGAAGCGGAATGCACCGATGGTTTCGGCGATCGCATCCTTCTCCGCCCGGGTGCAGACGTTGATGCTGGACAGTGCCTGCGCCCGCTCCAGGGCTGAGGCCTGGGTGAAGTGCACGATGTAGACCGGTGCCTGGTGGGTGCTCAGCAGCTCCTCGATCGTCTCCTGCACCGGCGTCGTGACGTACTCGAAGGTGAGGGGGACCGGACGCTCGGCGTGGGTCACAGTCGCGGTGGGACGTCCGGTGCGCCGGGTGAGGTCGTCGGCGAAGCGGGTCGTGTCACCCAGGGTGGCCGACATCAGCACGAACTGCGCCTGGGGGAGCTCAAGCAGCGGCACCTGCCACGCCCAGCCTCGGTCCGGCTCGCCGTAGAAGTGGAACTCATCCATCACCACCAGACCGATGTCGGCGTGGCGGCCCTCGCGCAGCGCGATGTTGGCCAGGACCTCGGCCGTGGCGCAGACGATCGGCGCGTCGGGGTTGACGCTCGCATCGCCGGTGAGCATGCCCACGTTGTCGGC